>Ga0187766_10001622_pt1 | contig 13223 bp, 9 predicted proteins | sample 0216_QUI02_MP05__4_FD_132971 | JGI IMG/M metagenome (GOLD analysis project Ga0187766, IMG submission 132971) | Tropical peat soil microbial communities from peatlands in Department of Meta, Colombia - 0216_QUI02_MP05_20_MG | ecosystem: Environmental > Terrestrial > Soil > Wetlands > Peat ... | reverse complement strand
TCGGGAGGAAGGCCACCCGGGACCTCAGACGCGGGACCCCCCTCTCCTGGACGGTCGGCGAAGGACGATGTACCCCCGGACGCCTCCGTCGCGTCGTTCGAAGACTAGATCAAGTACTATGCGGAGCACATAGGGCGCTGACCCGCTCCCGAGCGGACGCTCCTCTGGAACGCTCCCTAGAGCTCTCCGCACCCAGAGGAGCCTAGAGTCGCCGCCGCTCAGTAGACGGCCGGGCTCTGCGGCCCGAACGGCCGACTACGCCAAGTAGGACGGAGCCACCATCGGGACCGCAATGAACGCGGGCATCGTGAGGCCCGCCCCAGCTAGGGGAAGACACTTGTGAATCTCCTATGCCTCGCCGCCACGGAGGATGCATCCCGTGTGGTGGCCCGCAATGGCCTTCGCGGGGCCCTCATGGTGGTGGTTGTGACGGCCCTGATCATCCTGCCGTCCCTTGGGCAACAGATCGTTGCCACCACCGACGAAGCGCGGTTCGTCCTGTACGCGCGTGAAGTGCTCGTCCAGCGCACGCTGTTCAACGTTCGCCTGCGCGGCGCGTTCTTCCGGGAAAAGCCTCCGCTTTACGCGTGGGCCATCGCGGCCCTCTCGCTGCCCGGGGGACGGGTGACGGAAGGGACGGCTCAGGCCCCGATCGCGCTCGCCGCCATCTTCGCCGCCCTGTTCACCTGCCTCCTGGGCGGTCGTTTGTTCAACCCGCGGGTCGGGCTTTGGGCGGGGCTGGTGCTGGCCACGACGGTCGGCTTCTTCCGGCATAGCCAAATCCTTCTGCCCGACATGATCGTGGTGGCCTTTGCGACGGCCGGGGCCTACTGGTTCTGGCGCGCCATGGAGGATCCGGTGGATCGAAGGTCCACCGTGCTCTTCTACGTGGCCTTGGCCTTGGCCCTGTACGCCAAGGGTCCGTTGGGGCTGCTTCCGATCCTGGTCGGGGCGATTTGGCTCTACCGCCAACATGGCCTGCGGGCCATGGCGACGCGCCTCTGGAGCCCAACCGGCCTCCTGCTCGGCGCCGTCATCACGCTAACCTGGGTCGTACCGTTTCTCACGCTGGGGAGCGGCAGTTACGTCCACACGGTGATGTGGCACGACTGGCTGTCGGCGTATGTGCACGGCGGACCAGGCCGCGGCCTCCCCCGGGGGGGGAGGGACGCCCTCGGGTTTTTCTTCCCGTGGGTTCTGCTCGCCCCCATGGTGCTGAGTCGGGCGGTGCCGGCTCGACGGACGCCGGCCGTCTCCTATGCGCTCCTGACCTTCGCGGTGCCGCTCGTGGCCGTGCTGATGTCGGCACACTACCGGACGCGTTACCTGCTGGCCGCCGCTCCTGGGTTCGCGCTGCTCGTCGCCTGGTGGGCCGATGCGCACGGCGCCGACCGGACGATGACGACACGTACCATTGGCTGGGTCGGCCTGGCCGGCGTCGCCGCAGCGACCGTCCTGGTGGGGTTCCCTGGCCTGGCTGGCCTGCGAGGATCCCTCCACGTTCCCCCTCTTTTCTGGGCACTCATTCCGGTTCTCCTCGCCGGATGGGGGCTCGCGCTGAGCCTATGGGCCGGGCTTCGAGGCGGCCGCCCGGCGCTCGTCGTCGTCGGTGTGACCGCGACGATGGCGATACTCCTCGTCTACGGCACGTGGCTCGACCGCACGCGCTTCAGCCGCGACGGCGAAGTCCCGCAGCTGGCCGCTCGACTCGAGGTGTACTCGCGAGGCGGGGAGCCCGGGGTCCTCCGCGAGAGCGGGTGGCTGGAAGTCGACTACTACCTCGGCCGCCCGCTCCACGAGATCTGGGCGGACGATGACCTCGAGCGCTACCTCGAGCGCACCCGCGAGCCGGTGCTGGCCAGCGAGGCGATGTGGAAGGGGATCCAGGACAGCCGGTCCTCGCGGATCCGTGTGCTTGAGCGTGTAACGGCGCGGGGGCGGCGCTTTGTGATTCTCGGCTGGTCGCCGGCTTGATCGACGATCGGATACATCCAGAGGGAGGACTGTGTTGATTGATTCTCAAGGTGAGATCGTCGGCCTCGCGATCGACCGGCTGGGACACGGCGCGAGTCTGCCGGGCAGGCGGCACGGCTCGCCAGGACGCGCGCCTTGGCGGCCGTGGGCGCACCCGCGGCGAGCGCGGCCGGTGCCCTTCCGTCGCGTCCCATGCAGCGGGCTTCGAGCCGCGTGTCAGGGCATGTGGGAATGCGACCTGCCCTGACTGGCGCTATCCTCTCGTTATGGCCCCGCCCCGCTGGTCCGACGAACAGAGCCGTGCGCTGCCTCGTCGCCGCCTGGCCCGAATGGCCCCAGGGCCGACGCTTCGGCTGGTTCCCGCGTTGACGATCGCGCTGCTGATGGGGTGCTTGACCGCCTGCGCAGCGGGGCGGCCGACAAGCCTGGTTCGGCTGCGCGAGGGCTACGAGGTCCTCACCGCGCATTGCGAGGCGAGGCCGCCGGACTCCTGCACGCCCGTACGCGTGACCGGGGATCCGCATGATGAAGAGGCGTGGGGATTCCGGGCGCGGCCAGCTCCCAACGCGCTGTGGCAAGAGGCGGAGGTGTTCTATGCGGTGGGCAACCGGGCGCGGTGCGATGAGGTCCGGGCGGCGTTGGGTACGCCGAGCGAGGCATGCTGGGGGCCGGTGTATTTTCGTCGGAACTGAGTCGCGAACAGAGAGCTCCATGAAGAAGACGACCCAGTGTGCAGCACGTCTCGAGGCCGACCCCAACAGCCTCCCGCACGCTGACCACGAGCCGCGACTTTGGTGAGGTGCGGTCAAGAGCACACGGGATCCGACGGTGAACTGAGGCACCCTTGTCGCTCGACACCAAGTGCTAGTTCCGCTCGGGCTCCACGGCCCCCGGCGAGAACGCGCCATGATGGGTCGGCATGCGCAGCGACCTCGGCTCAGCGTTTGGTGGTCATGATGACGATATCCTTCATTTCTTCGGCGTAGTGTTCGGGAGATCAGGCCCGCCTCACGGTCGGCTGCGGGTCCGGTCCGTCTCCTTCATCGGGGCCTCAAGGTCCTCCACGATCCGATACCGGAGGCGTCGGCGCAGCATCCAGCGCACCGCCAGCACGTCGAGGAAGGCCGTGAGCGCGCGGTTACGCACCCCGAACTTCGATCGGCCGAACTGGCGCGGACGGTGATGAACTGGGACCTGCGCCACGCGGAAGCCGGCAAGCGTGAGCAGGGTCGGGATGAACCGATGCATGCCGGCGTAGGGTGGCACCGCGGCCACGCACGCGCGCCGCATCACTCGCAGACTACAGGCGCTGTCCCGCACGGGGTCGCCGGTCAGCGCCTGTCGGATGCCGTTGGCAATCCGCGACGAGACCCGCTTGAGCCACGGGTCGTGCCGGATCTGCCTCCACCCAACGACCGCGTCAGCGGAGGCCAGGCCCGCGAGCAGGGGTGCGAGATCTCGGGGATCGCTTTGCAGGTCGCTGTCCATGGTGGCGACGATGCGACCGCGTGCGGCCTGGAACCCCGCGTAGAACGCCGCGCTCAGGCCCGCGTTCGTCTCGAGGCGGAGCAGCCGGATCTGCGGGGCCCCCCTCATGAGCTGCCGGATGACCGCGGCGCTGCCGTCCGTCGATCCGTCGTCCACGACGATGACCTCCGTGGACTCGGCCAGCCCAGGGAGCACGGTCGCCAGCTCCTGCCACAGCAGGGCGAGGCTCTCGACCTCGTTGTACACGGGCAGGATCAGGGACAGCGCAAGGTCGGCGGTCACCACCGCACGCCGGGCAGGTACGCCTCCCGCCACCGCTCGAAGACAACCAGGCGCCAGAGCACGTCCCGATGATCCCGCTGCCCGCTGACGTGCTCGGACACGTATTGGGCGACGCGCTCGGCGTCCAGGAGTCCGACGGCCCGGAGACGCTCGACGTCGAGCGTCTCCTCGAGCAGCGCGCGCAGCGGGCCGCGCAGCCACTGAGCGATCGGCACACCGAAGCCCTGCTTGCGCCGCTTGAGGATCGCGTCAGGCAGGCGGCCGGCAAGCGCGCGCTTCAGTACGGACTTGGTGTCGAGGCCGCTCAGCTTCGCCGACGAGGGCATCGCCCCGGTCAGCTCGACGAGCGCCGGATCGAGAAAGGGCGCGCGTACCTCGACCCCGCACGCCATGGTAGCGCGGTCCATTTTCGTGAGCGTCTGTCCGGCGAGATAGAGCTTGCAATGGTGGTAGATCGTGCGGCTGATCGGATCATCCAGGGGCGCGCGGGCCATGATGTCCGTGATGTCCTCGGCGGGATCGAAGGCCGCGCAGGCCTCGCGCACCGGCCGCGACACGAGGCGCTCCTGCTCGGGATGAGTGAGCCCCCCCATCATGATCTGGGTGGCGAGATCCGATGAGTGCCCGGCGCCTCGGAAGAACCGCTTGAGGAGGAAGCTCGGGCTCCCGTATCGGCTCGAGGGGGGCAAAGCCTCGACGAGGCGCGCCGCGCCATGGACGACGCCCCGCGGGAGACGATGCAGCCATCCGGCTGGCCTGACCGCCAGGAATGTCGGATACCCGCAGAGCAGCTCGTCTGCGCCGTCGCCACTCAAGGCGACGATCACCGACTGCCGCGCGTGATGGGCCAGGTGGATGGTGGGAAGAAAGGCCGGATCCGCGAGCGGCTCGTCGAGCAGCGTGCCCAGGCGCCCCAGCAGCGCCGTCGCGTCGGCGGACGTGAATGTGAACTGATGATGCTCGGTGCCCAACCGCTCGGCAACGACGCGGGCGAACGGCTCTTCACTGTAGGTCGCCTCCTCGAAGCCGACCGAGAAGGTCTTGAACGGCTGATCCGGCGCCACTGCGCGGGCGGCGGCGGTGACGGCGCTGGAGTCGAGGCCGCCGCTGAGAAAGATCCCCACCGGCACGTCGCTGACGAGGCGGTGTCGGACTGCGGCGCACAGCGACTCCCAGAGCGCTCCAGCCCACGCGTCCACGGTCCGACCCGGTGAGGGCTTCCCTCGCGAGCGCTCGAAGGCGAGGTCCCAGTACCGGCTGATCGAGACCTTCCCGGACGTCACGGTGAGAAAGTGCCCGGGAGGCAGCTTCTGGACGCCGTCGAGAATGGTGTGCGGATCGGGGAGGTAGCCACTCGTGAGATAGCGTGAGAGGCCGCGCAGGTCGAGATCGCGCCTGATCTCGGGATGGGCGAGCAACGCTCGAATCTCGGAGCCGAAGACGAACCACCCGTTGCGCTCGGCGTAGTAGAAAGGCTTCTCACCCATTCGGTCCCGGGCGGCGAAGAGCGTCTGATGCTCGGCATCCCACAAGACGAAGGCGAACATCCCGTTGAGATGCCCCACGCAGTCCTCACCGTACTCCTCGTAGGCGTGGACGATCGCCTCGGTATCAGAGCTCGTCGTGAACCGATGACCGCGCCGCTTCAGCGTCTCGGTCAGGCTGCGGAAGTTGTAGATCTCGCCATTCAGGATGACGTGGATGGTGCCAGTCTCGTTGGCAACCGGTTGCTGGCCCGTGGCGAAGTCGATGATCCGCAGACGGCGGTGGCCAAGGGCGACGGGTCCGTCGACGTAGTAGCCTTCCTCGTCTGGCCCGCGATGCTGCAGGGTGGCGGTCATCTGGCGCACGAGACCGGCTTCGGCGCGCCGCTCAACCAGCGAGACGAAGCCGCTAAGACCGCACATCCTGGCCCCGGCGGTTGACCGCGCCCGTGACGAACAGCTCGATCTTGTTGGCTCTGGGGGCGGGCGGATTGTTCATCGGTGTCGAGACAGCGTCAAGCAGTGGCCCGGCATGTTTCGCGAGCTCCCCAAGGGGCTGGTCAGGCTCACCATGAAGGTGGCGAGGAAGAGCAGCGTCGTGCTGATCGTGAAGCGCGAATGGTGTACCGCGCCGGTGAGATTGAGCTCAGCGCGGTCAGCTTCGACGCCGAGGCTTCGCATCGACGTGGGATTCTATCAGAAAGGCGAGCGCCAGATGGCCGTGGATGCTGGTAGCGTCCTTCTCGCCTCCTGCACTATGAGGCTTGGCCTAACTCCGACGCGACGACTGTCGCTTTCGCCAAATAAGGCAGAGGTTTCGAGAGTAGATGAAGACTCCGGCCGCCTCGCCGAGGATGAAGACAGGATCGCGACGGTGGAGGGCATAGGTGAACAGCGTTAGCCCACCGCCAATGGAGAAGAACCAGAAGGCAACGGGAATGACGCTCTCTTTTTGCTTCTCCGAAGCGATCCACTGGATTATGAAGCGCATAGAAAAGAACGCCTGCCCCAGAAATCCGACCGACAGCCAGAAGTCCGCGTTGCTCATCCTTCGCCCTCGCCCAGAGGCTGCCCCTTCGAGCCCCTAGTGCTCGGCCTCTGAGGCCGCCCTGCGCGCTGCGATTTCCGCCAGGTGTCCCGCCGCATCTACCAATTCACTCAGGATCATACCAGCAAGGGCGATGTCGGCTGCCTCACCGCCGGCTGCGGTGGTCGATTCGCGTTCGACATGGATAGGCAAGGCAACGGATGATTTGCCGCCCAATAGCTAGTGACGGGCAAGAAAGAATGCCCTGAACGATTGTCGTCGCAATCGTAACTTTCCTCCTAATCTAGGCGATCGGCCAGGTGTTGCTTGGTCCATCCCGCCAGCCTTGGTCAGCTACGGGCACGGCGCTTCTTCTCATCGGTATCTGCAAGCACGGCGTCGTTTGGACGTGGGGGCGGCCACGGTGTCGGGGGCCTTCGCGTGCCGGCAACTACCTGTCGGCGTCACGTCGGGTAGACGACAGGAGGAGGCTCTTGAAGGAACTCCCGGTTGATCGCTGGTCGAGATTGTCGTCGGGGAGGGCGATCCTGCGGCTGCGCCGCCTCGCCGAGACCCAGGGGACAGTGGGCCGTCGTCGCGGGCAGCCTCGCCGCGATCACGGGCTTCCTCGTCGCGGGGCTCACCGAGTTCAACTTCGGCGACTCGGAGGTGGTGCTGGTCGCCTGGTGCGTGATGGCGCTTCCCTTCGTGGTCGACCCGGAGAGCCCGGCCGGAGCCGGCGAGGCTAGCGCCTGACGCCGAAGAGGTACCACTCCGCCTTCCGCAGATGCGGGATCGACTCCTCGTGCCAGGCGTGCTCGAGCAGCGTGGCCCGCCACGCCGCGAACTCGCGGCGGTTGTCGATACCCTCGTAGTGCTCCTTGTAGCCCACGAGGAACGCATCGAACCCCGCGACCTCGCCGAGGACGATGCGACGCAGCTCGAGCGGACTCTCGCTGAGGGACCACGTGGCGATGAACGCGGCCGGCCCCTTCGCCCGCGTGTGGACCAGCGCGCGAAGCACCGCGGGGTCCGACGTCGTCACCACGCCCGGGCGGGTGCCGTCGACGTCCGGGCCCCCGTCCCGCACCGGGATCCCGGCGTGGCGGAGCACGAACCGCTGGAGCACGGCGACCTCGGGCAGGTCGAAGATCACGTAGGTGCCGGCGAAGCCGAGGCGATGGAGGAGCCGGCACATCCCACCGTAGCCGCCTCCGAACTCGACGACGAACGGCGCCGTCGCCGGCTCGAACCCGGTCGCCTCCTCGAAGCGGCAGAGGTGGTACGCGAGGTGGATGACGTTCGGGCTGCTCGCGACGTGGAGGTGGAAGGGGCGCGGATGGCCGACCGTCCAGTCCCGGATCGCCGGGCGCCAGCGCGTCTTCCAGTCGGGGCGTCGGCGCAGGTGCCGCAGCTCGTGGGCGACGGGGCCGCGGCCGCGCTTGAACATCGTGGTCCGGATCGGCTCCCATCGCAGGAAGTCGGACGGGTCCGCGCTCAGCAGGAGCTGCCGGAGCTGCTCGCGCTTGCCGAGCCAGACGTCGTCGGTGATCACCGGCAGGTCCGGCAGCGCGCGGGCCTCGGCGCGGAGCTGGCCGGTGAGGTCGGGCCGTGGGCCGGATCGGTGGAAGAAGAGCGCGCCGCAGAAATCCTCGATGACGCGCGAGACGGGTCGGCGTGAGGGCATGGGTCAGCGCCCGGCGCGCTCGCGCCCCGAGCTGGTGAGGATCATACCGCGGCCCGGCATCAATCCCGGCGCAGCAGCAGGTGAGGGCCCGCGGCGGCCGCCACCGTGAACCGGAGCGGTCGATCCGCGACGCCCGTGATCGCGACGCGGTCGCCGTCGCGGACCAGCCGGGCCTCCGGCAGGTCGTGCCAGGGATACGTGTCCAGGTTGACCAGCGCGTAGTCCACGCGCCCCAGCTCGACCGGGAAGACCGTGACGAGGCTCCGCAGGCTCAGGTGCGCGACGTAGCGGTCCTGGGCCGACACCGAGGCCGCCGGTGGGACCTGGGCCAGCACGCGATACGCCGCCCGCTGCTCGGGCCCCGGCCAGCACCGGGCCAGGGCCAGATCGTTGAGGAGCGAGGAGGAGAGCGCCAGGGCGAGCACGGACGCGACGGCCAGCGTCCTCACCGGCCAGTGGCCGGGCCGCCGGGTGGCCAGCCGCCAGTACCCGCCGACCGCGGCCAGGACCAGGAACGGCAAGACGAAGGCCTGGTACTGGGCCCGATGGTTGAAGAGCACCGGATCGCTACTGAGGAGGTTCTGCGCGAGCGCGGGGAGCACGCCGACCAGATCCCACCCGCCGAGCAGCGGCAGCCCGCCGAGCGGGGCGAGCATCGCGCCCAGATATACGAGGCGATCGACGGTGAGGAGGTCTCCGAACGCGCGCAGCGGATGCGCGAGGATCGTGACCGCGATCTCGCCGAGGGAGTGTCCGAAGCGCGCGTAGCGCCAGAGGTGCACGTAGGGCTCGTGACGGAAATGCGGGATGAGCCACCGCACCTCGATCGCGAGCGCCGCGAGGGCGCCCAGGCCCGTGGCCGCCCCGGCGAGCCAGCGGCGGTGTCGCAGCGCCAGCCAGGCCCCGAGACCGACGACCGCGAGCGCCGCGTCCTCGCGACAGCCGAGTGTGAGGGCGGCGGCGATCGCGAAGAGCCAGGGCCGCCCGCGCTCGGCCGCGTAGATGGCGGCCAGCAGCAGGGGGATGGCGAGCGCGGCGGCGTGGAAGTCGCGCACGTTGATGCCGTGCAGCGACGGGTTCACCAGGTACAGGATCGCGAACGCGGCCGCCTGGCGCTCGTCCCCCAGACGGTGCCGCGCGACCCCGAAGACCGGCAGCGCGCCGAGCGCCAGGGCCACCGACTGACCGACCAGGAGCACGCCCGCGCCGGGCCAGAGCCAGAAGCCCGGGACGAACAGGTACATGATCGGCGAGAGGTGATCGCCCCACGCGTGCATCTCGGGAAGGCTCACGTGGGGTCCGCGGCCCGAGGCGAGGTTCCAGGTCAGCTGCACGTAGTAGCCGAGATCGAGGGCGTGGGTCCGGAACATGAGGTGCCGGGTCACGGTGACGAACGAGAAGACCACCGCGTAGAGCACGACGCCGGTGGCCACGACCCGGCGCGGGGCGAGCGCGGGCAGCGCCGCGGGCGCGACGAGGAGCCGGAGCGCGACGAGGCCCAGCAGGAACAGGAAGACGTGCTCGGGCCGGGCCCAGAAGGAGGCCGACCAGCCCGACCAAAAGACCAGGGCGCCCACCAGCCAGGCGGCCACGGCGAGCGCCGCCAGGTCGAGCAGGCGAGCGATGGCGGTCAAGCGGTGGCCGGAATCGGCTGGCTCCTCACGCGATCCACTCGAGCGGATCCTCGTCGCGACCGGGGACGTGTCCCTCGACGAAGATCCGGTGCCAGATCGCGAGCTGCATGAGCCCCCAGATCGCGCGGCTCGCGTTCCCCCCGGCTTGCTGCTCGCGGAGCAGCAGGTCGACGCCGGCCGGGCGGAACCAGCGGCGGATGGCCGGGTTCCGGGGAAGGAGCACGGCCAGCCGGTCGAGGAACTCGCCGCGGAACCACTGGCGGACCGGCACGTAGAAGCCGCGCTTGCGTCGCCAGAGGTGCTCGCGTGGCAGGCGACGCTCGGCCCATCGCCGGAGGAACAGCTTGCCCTGCCGTCCCGCGACCTTCAGCGAGTCGGGCAGGCCCAGGCCGAACTCGACCACGCGGTGATCGAGATACGGCACGCGGCCCTCGAGCCCGAAGCTCATCAGCACGCGGTCGGCCTTGACGAGCAGCTCGTCGGGCAGCCACGTGACGAGGTCGGTGTGCTGGCATCGCGCCACGTCGCTCCAGGCGCCCGGCGTGGACTGCCACGCGGCGATGAACGGGGCGCGGCGCGCGTCGGAGGCGGCTCGCAGCTCCGGCCCGAAGACCTGCCGCACCCAGCGGTGGCGCCACTGACCGCGGGTCCGGTAGCCGCCCGATCCGGGCGCGATGAGATTCTTGAGCCAGCGCTGCGGCGGCGTACGGCGGTAGCGCGCGTAGCCGGCGAAGACCTCGTCGCCGCCCTCGCCGGTCAGCACGACCTTGAGCGACCCGGCCGCGCGCTCGGCCAGGAAGGAGGTGGGCAGGCAGGCGTAGTCGTGGAGCAGGTCGTCGGTGGCCCACACGGTGTGGGGGAGGCGGCGGAAGACCGAGTCGCGGTCGAGCTGGATCTCGGTGTGGTCGGCCCGGAAGTGGCGGGCGATCGCGGTGGCGTCGGCCAGCTCGTCGCCGATGGCCGCGTCCCGGTAGCCGATGGAGAACGTGCGCACCGCCCGGCCGGTCAGCTCGCTGACCATCGCGAGGAGCACGCCGGAGTCGACGCCGCCCGAGAGGAAGAGCCCGTACGGCACGTCCGAGCGCAGGTGCTCGAGCATCACCTGGCGGAAGAGCGACTCGAACTCCTGCGCGCCCTGGTCGAAGTCGATCGGCCGCGGCCGCACCGCCAGCGGAGACCAGTAGCGGTACTCGCGGACCTTCAGGTCCGCGTCGACCACGAGCGCGGTGCCGGGCGCCAGCCGGCGGACGCCCCGCAGCAGGCTCGCCTCGCCGGTGTTGAAGCGATTCTGGAGCGACTGCACGAGCGCGCCGGGATCGATCTCGGGCTCGCCCGGCCAGACCGCGAGCAGGGCCTTCAGCTCGGAGGCGAAGATCAGACGGTCCCCGAGGAGAGCGTAGTAGAGCGGCTTGATCCCGAGCCGATCGCGGGCCAGCATCAGCTCGCCCGCCTGGGCGTCGTAGAGCGCGAAGGCGAACATCCCGTGGAGGGCGCGCAGGACGTCCAGGCCGTCGAGGGCGTAGCCGTGCAGGATCGTCTCGCTGTCGGAGGCCGTGCGGAAGCGACGGCCGCGCGCCTCGAGCGCCGCGCGCAGCTCGACGAAGTTGTAGATCTCGCCGTTGGCGGCCAGCGACAGGGCCCCGTCGACCATCGGCTGGTGGCCGCGCTCGAGGTCGATGATCGAGAGCCGCGTCTGCAGCAGGCCGAGCGGGCCGACCACGTGCACGCCGAGATCGTCCGGTCCGCGATGGGCGAGCGGGCCGGCCATCGGGCGCACGAGGGAGTCGTCGGCCCGGCCGTGCTTGAGGAGGACGCCGGCGATCCCACACATGGTCGACCCGGACGATCCGCGCCCGACCGACGGGCTACGCGCGGCTCATCCGCGCAGACCGTAGGCCACGAACACCCAGAGGCGCTTGAGTCGCTGCACGACCCGATCGGGGAGGCGCTCCTGCGCGTAGTACGTGAGCATGAGCGAGTCGCGCTCGCCGTCCGCGGGGCCCGTCTGCACGACGCTGTGCCAGCTCGCGTGGTAGACGACCGGGAACGCGTAGCCGGTGTCCGGGCGGAACGGCAGCCGCTTGGTACGCGCGGCGCCCGGCCCGCTGCGGTCCTCGTGCAGCACCGTCCCGAGGTGCGACTGCGACTCGTCGCGCGGCAGGTAGAACTGCACGGTGATGGCCTTGCCGAGCGAGTCGCCGTGGATGCCGATGCGGTAGCCGGGGAGATCGCGGAGCAGCATCGCGACGGGATAGAACCACAGTCGATCGATCGGCTTGCCGAAGCGCTGCTCGAGCGCGACCCGGAACTTGCGCTTGAACGCCTCCTGCAGCTCGCGCGAGCGCAGCACGCGCGTGAGGTCCATCCAGAACTTCCGCTGCTGCGCGGGAAGGAGCGCGACGTGCTCGGGGAAGAGGTAGAACTTGCGCCGCGCGCTGCGCCCGTCCGGCTGCATCGCGTCGCGATGACGGAGCTCCCGGTAGCGACGGGTCGCGGGCAGCCGGTCGAGCAGGCGCCGGTAGTACGGCGCGGCGACCACCCCGTCGATGTAGACGTGGTGAAACGGGGCCGTCTCCAGAGGGCTCGCCTCCACGCGGGCCACCAGGTCGAGCGGCGCCGCGTCGGGGAGCACCCCGGACGGATCGAGTGAGATCGTACGCTCCGCCATCAGGGGGAGGATACAACGAACCGGGGCGTCGATCCCCGCTTTGCGCCGGCCGCTCGGATTGCGCCCATAAATTGCGGAGAAAGAGGGGATCTGCTACAAGAAGTAAGTGCGTGGGCCGGCTGCTTTTTCCCCCTTGAGTCCCGATCACGACGGAATCCCCGCTTGAGCGTCCGGTCTGGCGTCCGCTACCGGGTGCTCCTGCGACTGCTGGGGTATCTCAAGCCTCACTGGAAGCGAGTGACGGTCGGGGCCCTCCTGGCCTGCGGGGTGGCGGGCGCCGGCGGCCTGATCGCCTGGCTGGTCAAGCCGGTGATGGACGAGATCTTCCTCAAGCGCGACCTGTGGATGCTGAAGGTGATCCCGTTCGCCCTGCTCGGGGCCTACGTGCTCAAGGGCGTGGGCAGCTACGGCGAGTCCTACCTGATGGCGTCGGTGGGCGAGCGGGTGATCGCGCGGCTCCGCGCCGAGCTGCACACGCACATCCACAGCATGCCGATGTCGTTCTTCACCGCGCTCCACTCGGGCGAGCTGCGCGCGCGGGTCGTCATCGACGTGAACCGGATCGCCGGACTGGCCTCGATCGTGCTCGTGGACACGCTGCGGCGGCTCGGGACGATCGCCGCCCTGCTGGTGGTCATGTTCAGCCGGGACCGGGTGCTCGCGCTCATCGCGACGTCGGTCCTGCCGCTGGTCGGCGTCGCGAACTGGATCCTCGGCCGGAAGCTCTACCGGATCAACCGCCGGGCCCAGGAGCTGCTCGCGGATCTCACGGTGCTGCTGCAGGAGTCGTTCACGGGCGTCAAGATCGTGAAGGCCTACGGGCGCGAGCCGCTCGAGCAGACGCGCTTCGACCGACTCAACGAGCATCGCCTGCGCCTGGCGCTGCGCGACGTGCGGGTCGACGAGCTGTCCGCCCCCCTGATGGAGGTCTTGGGGGCCTTCGGGATCATCGCGACGCTCTGGTACGGCGGCTCGCGCG
>Ga0187766_10001621_pt1 | contig 13225 bp, 12 predicted proteins | sample 0216_QUI02_MP05__4_FD_132971 | JGI IMG/M metagenome (GOLD analysis project Ga0187766, IMG submission 132971) | Tropical peat soil microbial communities from peatlands in Department of Meta, Colombia - 0216_QUI02_MP05_20_MG | ecosystem: Environmental > Terrestrial > Soil > Wetlands > Peat ... | reverse complement strand
GTCGATCAGCGTGTAGAAGTACTTCGGCGTCTCGAACCTCTGGAATGCGAGGTCGATGGTAACACCCCTCTCCCTCTCGTCCTTCAACTGGTCGAGCACCCAGGCATACTTGAAAGAGTCCCCCGCGCCTGTCTTCTCGGACTCCTTCGCAAACTCCTCGATCATCCTCTGGTCGACGACGCCGAGGTCGAAGAGGAAGTGCCCCATGGTCGTGCTCTTGCCGTTGTCCACGTGGCCCGTGATTATCAGGTTCAGGTGTGCCTTATTCGCCATACTATCTCTCTCGTTACAAGAAAGCGACCGCCTTCCAGCATATATAAGCGTAGCGACATGAAACAAGGTTCTTTTCGACTTCCGGATAGTTTCCGGGCTCACTTGGCATTGGTTCGTCACCATCGGGAGTCAGCGCCGGGGTAACTGACAATTGCCAGCGGCGGGTGTTGGGGCAGGGCCGTGCATCTCAGGAAGCACGGCCCTCAGGTTCTCCGCGCGCCGTCGGTCCGCCTTGGGTTTATGGTGTGAGTGACCACGAAGCTATGCCTACTACGTAGACCATGTTGGGAGCGAATGGATCGCTTGTGACGCCCAATTCATGGAACTTGAATCCAGCCAGGCCGGCGTCGCACCCTGTGGCACCAGTCACGGGTCCTCCGGCCCTGAAGACGAATGTTACAAGACTCCAGAGGCCCTTGTCAGACCCGGAAATGGTTCCGCAGTACGTCGTTATCAAGAACGTCTCAAAGAAGTGTTCAGTATTGCCCACTATGTAGTTGTCCGCGCCGCCGTTTGTCTCCCAGAACTCGACTGTCCCCATAATGGCCCCGGTGATTGGCCCTGCCCAGTGATCTGCGGGTCCGTATGGTGGACCGGAGTAGATTACCTCGGTGCCGCTCAGTGCCTTCGGCTTTGCCGAAATTGCTGGGGCAGCAAGGAACGGAAGGGTCAAGAAGAGCATGGTCACCAGCGCTGCAGTCGTCTTTCCTATCATATCCTCACTTCACCTCCTTTTCGAAGCCTCGTATTCGAGTCAAAATAGAAGTGGATTTTTCGGCCGCTGGGCCGTGATTCAAGGGTGATTTCTCAGAGTGAAGGACTTAGATACCAGGGATTGACACCAAAACTCGCATTGTAAGACCCGGCGCCTGGGGAAGCCGGATTAAAGGCTAGCGCGGGCTCCTTTTCTGGTCCGGGGGCCAATCGAACGTACTTCGATTATTGCAGGGCCTATTCTTCCTCGGCTGGTGGCTCGGGGTCCACCCCTGACCGATGAGCAAATCCCAGTCTCGAACTAGTCGGCCCACCTCTGGCCGTGCGCTAATCGTCTGGCCAAAATCACCGAAGCGGATGATGGTGCTTTCTTCTCAGAGGCACGCCCGCAGTCGCAGCGATGACAACCACTATGACCCCGGCGACTGTTATGAGCATGTAGCCAGTGGGCCCTCCCGCTGTTGCTGGCCGAGAACTTGTCGCCGAGCCCATGCTGTATGTAGCTGCTGTACGGGTTGTGTCTGGAGCACTCGAGGAAGTGACGGGCTGGGTAGTGACTGCGGCTGTTGGTGTCGCGCTGCTTTCTGTGTAGGATGAGCTTGTCCTCGTTGCAGATTCGGTTGTCACAGATAAGGTCACGGTAGAAGCGAACGTGCTCGTTGTAGTGCTGGGGGCTCCTTTGAGGTCTCCAGAAATGACCTGGATAGTGCCCGGCGGCTCTCGGAAGGTGTAAAGCACCGTTTGCACTCCATCGGTGAGTGCATTCGTTTCGGTTTTTTGCTGGCCATTTTCGTCCCCCTCGAGTTGGTTTGTGATCCTCACGAGACCAAAATTTGGCACGACCTGGCTGGGCTCGCGCATTACAAGAACAAGCCTATTGCAATTGTAATGCTCTATCCACGTACCTCTTTGTGGGATCTCTGTCGTAGGCGATCCGGACTTTAATCACGCTGCCTCCTCTGCCTCTTTGCCTGGTGAAAGTCCTAGATTCGACCAATCCCCTGGACAGAAGTTCTCTCAGGATAGGCCCATAGCGGCCCTGCCTACCGTACAAGACACTGGGCGGAATCTTGCACGCGTGAGAAATCTGAGTTAAGCTTCGCCACCCCGACTGCTCGATATAGAGGCGCTCTCTCATGTAGTCTTCAATGAATGCTTCCACAAGAAAATCCAACGCGACCTTGGCTTGGTCCTTGGCTCCCCGAAATCTGGACACCCTGGATAACTCGGGGCCAAGCAGGTTCGAGGCGGTCTCCTTCTGAGCGCCTGTGGGCACCATCCGCCTCCTTATCGAATCCCAGTGGGGGTCCTTTTTTGCTGCCTCGAGCCACGCCGGCACTTGCTTGACCAATCCTGCCCGCTCCAGGATTGCCAACATTCGTGGATGGGAACGGTACTTGGCGTAGTCGGGATCCCATTTTAGGCTGGTGATTGCACTATCGTGCTCCTGCAACAGCTGCTCCAGCCATTCGAACATCTTGTTTTCTTGGCCCAGGTGTGAATAGATTTCGGGTACCCCTCCGGCCACGAAGCCGCCTGATTCTCGGGCTTTTAGCGCTTCGTCGAGGAGCCGAAGCGACTTGTCTTTTTCTCCAGCCACGGCGAAGAAAGCGGCTCGTCCCAGCAACGCATAATTCTCTGGCACTCTTGGAGCCCATCCCTCCAACACTGCAGCAGCTCTCGCAAAATCCTGTTTTCCGAGGTACGCCCAGATTAGAGTTTGCTGCGCCCCCAGGTTGGTCGCCTCGATGTCGAGTGCTTTCCGGCAGTACTCGATCATCCTGTCGTAGTTCTCCGTTGCGTAAAAGCACGCCGCTACGCCCACGCAGTTGTTTGGGTCCAAAGGGTCAAGCTCCAGGGCCGTTCTTGCCTCGGAAAGTGCCTCGCCGAATCGTCCCTCTGTCAACAGCAAATCCGAGTACCAGGCGTGAGCTGATGCCATGTTGGGATTCAGTTCGATTACCTTGCTGAACTCCCATTCGGACCAGTCCCAGTCCCAATCGTATTCGTACAGTTTTGCAAGCCTCAGGTGCGCTTCGGCGAGTCCCTCGTCCAATTGAAGTGCAGTCAACACTTCGCGCCTCGCCTCCCTGACCGTTTCGCTATCATCCATGTACCCACGCGTGTTCAGACAGAAGAAACAGTCAGCGAGGCCCACATGGGCGAGAGCGAATTCCTGGTCCGAGTCCAATGCCAGCTTGAAGTACTCCATCGCTTTCAGAACGGTGGCCCTATGCTTCGTGAAACGCAGCGTTGCTTTGCCCTTCAAGTAAAGCGCATAGGCCTCGGTACTCTCCGTCGACTTTCTGCCGATGCGGTCCAACTCCCGAGAGGAGATCTTGACCCGAAGTGCCTTGGCGATTCGCTTCGCAATGTCGCTTTGAACGGTGAACACGTCGCCGAGTTTGCGGTTGTAGCTCTGGGCCCACAGGTGCCTGTCTTGCTTTATGTCGATGAGCTGGGTGGCGATTCGTATCCTGTTCCCGGCCTTCCTGACGCTCCCTTCGAGTACTTTGCCGACCTTCAGCTCGTGGCCGATTTCCTCTACGCTCTTCTTCACTCTCTTGTACGTCATGGCGGAGGTTCGCGAGATTACTGTGAGACCGCTGATCCCAGAAACCGCCGAGATGATTTCCTCTGTTATTCCATCTGCGAAGTATTCGTCGGCAGGATCCGGGCTGAAATTGGCGAATGGGAGAACAGCAATCCTGAGTTCGTCCAAAGCGAGTGGGCGCTCGCCGTCTGACAACCCGTGTCCCTTAGTCATCGCGTCAACGCAGAGATAAAACCGTTTGCCAGGTCCTCAACCGTGGCTTCGTCCTGATCTCCGTTGCTCAAAGGTGGCGATACCAGCAAGTGTCAGTCGGACCAGAGACATTCTAGCGCTTCATTCGAGAATTCGGGGAAAGAGGAGTCGTGAGACGCGTCGAGCCCCGCGCCTCTACGCTCTAGGTGTAAGCCCTTGTAGGACTTAGCTCGATGACAGGTAGCTCCACATGATTACTCCCACGAGCATCACCAGAGACCCGGCGAAGCCCGTGATAAGGGCCCCGGCCGCGTCGGAGCTGAGGCCGATGTTCTCCAGGGCAGTGATCACCGGCACCCTAACGAGCCAGGCGAAGAAGCCCAGGAAGTAACCCAGGAGCCAGAATCCGAACAGTACGAGTTTTCTTCCCATGCTGTATCGATGGCCCAATATCAAGGCAAAAGTTGGTAAATGCGGGGAAGGTAGTATTCCTTTACGGAAAAGTGGAAATGTTTAGACGAGGATGCCGGCAAGAGAGAGCAGGTAGGTGGTGGCCACGCTGCTCAGGGCCCCGAATATCAGGAATAGCACCCCTTCTGCCATGATCTTCCTGTCCTCCTTGACGTAGTCGTCCCTGATGCACACGGAGAAGAGGCCGCCGAAAAGAGAACCCGGGTCCCGAGTCAAGTCCGACGACCAAAAAGTGGACTTTACTCTAATTAACGCTTGCGGAGAACGAGTCTATCTTGCCGAGTAGGCGCGGCCGTGTGAATTACTCCTCCTAGTTCGGGCGAGCGTTGATATACTCATGGCGATTTCTCGATTCGGCAAGGTCACGCCTTGCCCGCGAATTCCCTTGCCAAGCTGAAATCCGCACGTGAAGTCTACACCTTCCGCGATTTCATTCTCCTCCCCGGGAGGAGCGATGTCGAACCGGGAGAGATCAGCCTCGCAACAAAGCTCACCAGGCGAATTGAGTTGAAGGTCCCGCTGATTTCATCCCCCATGGACACGGTGACCGAGTGGAGGATGGCCCTCGAAATGGCAAGGCTGGGCGGCGCGGGCGCCATCCACCGCAACATGCCCGTACACGACCAGGTGGAGCAGGTCAGGAGAGTAAAGGATTCCAGGATAAGCGCGGCGAGCACCGATGGCAAGGGGCGGCCTCTGGTGGGGGCCTCCGTCTCCCCCCTCGACGGGGAGAGGTGCAGGAAGCTCGACCGCGTCGCAGACTTCCTTGTGGCCGATGTGGCGCACTTCCACACATCGAAGGTGATTTCGGCGGCGAGACGGATCCTCCCCGAGCTGAGCGCAGACTTCATCGCAGGGAACGTCGGGTCACGGAAGGCCGTCTTTGACATCGTAGACGAGCTACCCAGGGTGGACGGGTTCAGGGCAGGCATAGGCTCAGGATCGATGTGCATTACGTCGGAGGTGACTCGGGCGGGGGCGCCAACGCTCTTTGCTGTGGCTGAGGTTGCCGGCGGCCTCGAGGAAAGGAAGCTGGACCTGCCCGTCATCGCTGACGGCGGGATCAGGGGCCCCGGGGACGCCGCGCTCGCATTCGCCGCTGGAGCTTCAACGGCTATGCTCGGGTCGATGCTCGCTGGGACCGACGAGTCGCCAAGCAGGATAGTACTGCGGAAGGGCCAGAGGTACAAGACCCACAGGGGAATGGCGAGCGCCGCCGCGAGGAAGGTGAGATTCGCCATGGACAGGTACAGCGTCCCTGCTAAGGGGCTCGACGAAGGGGTAGAGGCGTTCGTCCCGTACGTTGGGAGCACAGAACAGGTCGTCAGCAAGATGGAGAACGGCCTGAAGGCTGCGTTCGGCTATGCGGGCGCGTCAAGCATCGTAGGCATGTGGGAGAACGCGACCTTCGGCTCTGTGAGCGCGATCGGTTCGGCCGAGCTGGGCGCGCATTCCTTCGAGGTTAAGCGATAGACGTGCCTCATCTGCAGGGCGGAATCGCAGTCCTTGATTTCGGCGGGCAGTACGCCCATCTGATCTGCCGCCGTGTAAGGGCTCTCGGCGTGTACGCAGCCCTCCTCCCTCACGATTCGAAGTATTCAGAGTTGCAGAGGATGGGAGTCGCCGGTGTGATACTCTCGGGAGGACCTGCAAGCGTGTACTCGGATGGAGCGCCGTCCGCAGACCCGGATTTGTTCCGAGGAGAACTCCCCCTGCTGGGCATATGCTACGGCTACCAACTGATAGTCAGGGCCAACGGGGGCGAGGTGACAAAGGCGGAACGGAGAGAGTACGGCAGGACCAGTGTCACAGTCAGGGCCGGGGGAGGCCTCCTCGATGGCATGGAGGGGAGCCGCTTCGACTGCTGGATGAGCCACTCCGATTCGGCGACGCAGATTCCGGAGAATCTGGAGGTGCTCGCATCGAGCAACTCGTCCCCCTACGCGGCCGTCCGTCTCGCCGGGGCGCCGCAGTACGGCCTTCAGTTCCACCCGGAGGTGTCACACACGCAGAACGGACAGGCGATGCTTTCGAACTTCGTGCTCGGCGTCTGCAGGGCGGAGAGGGGGTGGAGCATGAAGACGTTCTTGGACGAATCGGTCAGGACACTCGCGGGCCTGGAGGGGGAAGTCCTCTGCGCCGTGTCGGGAGGGGTCGACTCTTCGGTCACCGCGGTCATGCTCAACAGGGCGGTCGGGCAGAGGCTCAGGTGCGTGTTCATCGACACGGGGTTGCTCCGGCAGGAAGAAGGGGAAAGGGTCAGGAGGTTCCTCGGCAAGGAGCTCGGGGTGCACGTCGAGACGGTGGAGGCGTCAGAGCGCTTCCTGAAGGCACTGGCAGGGGTGAAGGACCCAGAGGAGAAGAGGAGGGTGGTGGGGAAGACATTCGCAGACGTTTTCGAGGGGTTTGCGAGGAGGCATGGTCCGTTCACGCACCTGGCCCAGGGGACCCTCTACCCTGACGTCATAGAGAGCGGGCGTTCGGCCGGGCCCGCCTCGGTCATCAAGACGCACCACAACGTCGGGGGACTCCCCACGGACATGTCCATGTCGGTAGTCGAGCCGCTGCGAGAGCTGTACAAGGACGAGGTCAGGGAGCTCGGGAGTCTTCTTGGGCTTCCGAGAGAGGTGGTGGAGAGACACCCGTTCCCCGGCCCGGGGCTCGCCGTGCGGGTCGTGGGGGAGGTGACGGAGGAGAAACTGAGGATCTGCAGGGAAGCGAGCGAGATCGTCGAGGAGCAGCTCAGGGAGGAGGGGGTGTATCAGAAGGTGTGGCAGGCATTCGCCTATGTCGGGGACGACGAAGTTACCGGCGTTCTCGGCGACGAGCGGAGGACAGGGCGCCAGGTGACCGTGAAGGTGGTCGAGTCGGTGGACGCCATGACGGCCGACTGGAGCAGGTTGGCCCCTGAGGTCCTCGAGAGGATTTCGAGCAGGATCACCAACGAGGTGGCGGGCGTGGTGGCAGTCTCGTATGCGATATCTTCGAAGCCCCCGGCGACCATCGAACCGCAGTAGCGCTGTAGAAGGAAAAGGTTTGAAAAGCGACTCGGCAGGCTCGACCCAGTTGGAAGCCACCGAGAGATCGCTGGCGGCGGGCGAGTTCACGGTCAACTTCGCGACGGCCGGCAACGGGCCTCCGCTAATGCTGCTGCACGGCAGCGAACCCCAGGAGAACTGGCACGTCTGGGAACCTATCCTGGCGATGGCGGATACCTACAGGCTCATCGCACCGGACCTGCTCGGCTACGGGAAGTCGGCGAGACCCGAGGAGACGCCCGACTTCAGGGTCCAAGCCCAGATGCTCAGGGACTTCGTGGACAAGCTCGGCATCGAAAGGCTCAGCCTGATGGGGAGCGGATGGGGAGGGCAGGTCGCCCTCGAGTTCGCCCTCGACTGGCCGGAGAGCGTCGCTTCGCTGGTGCTGGTTGCCTCAACCTACGACAAGGACCAACTGAGGAGGCTCCAGAAGCTGCGGAAGCCGACCCTTATCATCTTCGCGGAGGACGACATGGTCACACAGCTCAAGGCGGGGTACCTGCTCAGAGATGCCATAGGCACCTCCCGGCTCGAAGTCCTCGGCGCGGTGGCCAGGGACCCCAGGTACGACTTCCGGATGTCCCACAGGCTCCAGAAGTTCAGGGCGCCTCAGGTCCTTCAGCTTGCGAAGAGCTTCCTGTCCAACCCGGACGCGATGGTCGCAGAGCCCCCCGAGATGGAGAACGAGCTGAAAGGGGTGGAGCTGAGAGAGGAGAGCCAGAAGGGCGACGCCGCGCCTAGCGGGACGCCATAGCGACGCGTTCCTGCTCGTTCTTCTTCTTCACTGCGTAGCTGTTCGCGTCCCCGGCGGCCGCCTGAATGATCTCGTCGGCAAGGACCTCTTCCACGGTTCTGGGGGAGTTGAACGCCGCCTCCCTGACCCCCTCGGAGATGAACCGCAGCGCGAGGTCGACCCGGCGCACGGGGGATATGTCCACGGACTGGTGGTAGACCACGCCTCCGTAGCTGAGCCTGGTAGTGTCCTCGTTCGGAGAGGCGTTCTCGATCGCCTTTACCAGCCGCTGCACTGGGTTCTGGCCCGTCCTGAGTTCGATTATCGCGAAGGAGGTCTTCACCACGTTCATGGCCTTCTGCTTCTTGCCCCCCATCCGCCCTGTGTTCTTGGCGTACTTCTTGCCCGAGTGCTGCATCTCGTTAACGAGCCTCTCGACGATGTTTACCCTGGTCTTGCCGAACTTCTTGTGCTCGTGCCGCCCTCCGGAGTGCGGGATGAGCATGGGCTTCAGGTTGATCACCGTCTGGAGGCCGGGGTCCTCGACCTTGACGCCTGTCAGGTCCCACCTCTCCCAGAGGAGGAGGTTTGGGTACTCGAGCGACTGCCTGCTCATTCCTATCGCCTCGGCTTCTCCTTGCGGCCGTACACCAGCTCGTTGAGCGAAACGCCGTTCACCTTGAAGACAGTCCAACGGACCCCAGGGATGTCCCCCATGGCCCGTTTCATCGAGCCCCCTATTCCCTGGAGCATCACCTCGTCGTGCTCGTCGACGTAGTTCAGGGCGCCGTCACCGGGGAGAAACGCCGTGACCTGCTTCCCGTTCTTGACTATCTGGCAGCGCACGCACTTCCGGATTGCGGAATTGGGCTGCTTCGACTCGACCCCCACCTTCTCGAGGACTATGCCCCTCGCCTGGGGCGCCCCCTCAAGGGGGTCTGCCTTGTAGTCAAGCCCGAGCTTCCGTCTCTTGTACCACTTGTTGGACCAGCGGAGCCGCTGGCGCTTTAGCAGTGCCTGCCTGGCCGCGAACTCTCCGCGTGGTGAACCTGCCATGCTTCAGTCGCCGCCTTTTCTCATCGTATATAACCACTTAGAGCTCGCTGGTAATCTGGACGTTGCTGATGTCAAAATAGCGCTTTGCCAGAAGCCTGACCTTCTCCGCGTTCTTCCCGCCCAGACCAAGTACGGCCCCCTTCTTACGCGGATCCACGACGACCACGACCCCCTTCGTCCCATCGAGCCGGTCGCTTATCCTCACTTCCTGCACGAACTTGGACCCCAGAGAGTTACGGATCAGGCTCTCGACGTCGTCGGCCCACTCGACTACTTCCACCGGTCGCTTCACCGCGCGCTCTATCTTCTTCACCGAGGCCCCTTCCTTCCCGATGGCAAGCCCCATCTGACCCTGGGCGATCACGAAAATCACTCTGTCACGTTTGTCATCGATGACGCAGTCCCGGGCGGTCGCGCCTGTCATCCCCTGGAACATCGCCATCAGCGAGAGCTGGTCCGAGCTTAGCTTGATTTCGGGCATCGCACAACTACCTGGTGAGCTGCTTGATATCGGAATCGGTAACGTTCCTCACGGCTATCGCCGACACCCTGTAAGGCTTTCCCACCATCCTGGCGAGCTCAGCCGACGACTGCGTCAGCTCGACCACGGGGACGCCGTGCTTCTTGGCCTCCTCCCTGAGCCTTGCCCCCAGCGCCGGGGGGATGGACCGGGTGCAAAGGACCGCCTTGCTCCCCTTTACCGCGGCTATGCTCTCCTTGGCGCCCACAGCAGACTTGCCTCCCTTCATGGCGTCCTTGAGGACTTTGGAGAGTTGTGCGCTGTCCACCATCGAAATCAGCTCATGTAAAGGTCGATCATCCCGGTCCCGACCGGGATCGGGAGGCCGACGATGACGTTCTCGGTGACTCCCTTCAGGTCTTCGACTTCTCCCTTGACCGCTGCTTCGGCGAGAGTGGGTACGGTGATTTCGAACGCTGCCCTGGCAAGGACACTGCTCTTGGTGCCCGCGATGCCGTGCCTGCCTATCTGCTGGATGTAGCCCCTGGACGTCATAAGGTCGGCCACGAGGAAGATATGACGAATGTCGACCTCGAGTCCCTGCTCATCGAGAGTGCTCATCAGCTCCCTCACTAATGTAGCCCTGGCCGCCTCGATTCCAAGCACCTGGGCTACCTCGTGGACGTTGTTGGTGTAGACCCTCGTGGGGTCCACGCCTTCGACCTGGACGACCTTCCCTAGATTAGACCCTGCGGTCTGGATGAACCACTCCTCCCCCTCCTTCACGACCGTTACCCGTGTTATGCCGGGGATGCCCTTCAGCTTCATGTTGAGTATCTTGTTCCTGAGAGTGAAGAGGGCCGAGAGGTCGGCGTCTGGCATGCTTACGTGGACCACGTTCGCGTTCCGCTTGTCCCTCTGCACCTTCCTCTTGCCCGTCTCTATCACAGTGGCGATCTCCTCGGAGTTCGTGTCTCTGTCAGTCATCAGCTCCGGGCTGAGGTGTAGCTTGATGCCTTCAGTGGGGTCCACTTCGCTGAATGCAACCACGTTCCCGACCTTTGTGAAGAGTATCTCCTTGGCTACCTTGACCGCCTTCTCGTTGCTTGCCGCGAAGTCCTTGGTCAGGTAGATGTCCATGGACGGTGTCGCCGGGATCTTCCTCGCGTCGACGAGCTCCATCAGCCTCGGGAGACCTAGCGTGACGTCCCTCTCCCTCACACCAGCGAAGTGAAACGTCCTGAGCGTCATCTGGGTGCCCGGTTCGCCTATTGACTGGGCAGCCACGATGCCCGAAGCTTCCCCTGGCTCGACTCGGGAGTAGTCCATCGCCTCGTCGACCTTCTCCATGGTCTCCCTGAACCCCTCCTCGTCGAGGTGGGAGCCTCCCAGTTTCTCCTTCAGTTCGCTGACCAGCCGCTCGTTGAGCACCGGCTGGTACTTCTTGAGCAGCTTCTCGAGCTCCTCAGGGTCGACCTTCGCCCTTCCCTTGTGAGAGAGCTCCTCTGTCTCCACCAGCCTGTCGAGATTGATGGGGCGACCGTGGTCGCTCTTTGCCGGGTCGATGCCGTCCTCGCCGTAGAGGAACTGGATGATGTGCCCGTGGGGGTCCCTGACAGTGAAGTCGTACTCTACCTTGAGGTGCTCGAGGGCGTTTACGAGGCGCCTCTGCATGTAGCCGCTCTGCTGGGTCCTGACGGCCGTGTCGACCAGCCCTTCGCGTCCGCCCATCGCGTGGAAGAAGAACTCCGTCGGGGAGAGGCCGTCCCTGTAGTTGCTTCTGACGAAACCCTTCGCCTCCGGAGACGGGTCGTCCCACGGGAAGTGGCTCAGCGCCCTTCCCTTCATGCCGTGGCTTATCCTCTTGCCTCTGACAGACTGCTGGCCGAGTGCCGCGGTCATCTGGCCAACGTTGAGGCTGGACCCTCTCGCCCCGGTCCTCGCCATTATCATGCCGGAGTTCTCGGCGGGGAAGGACCTGTCGGCTATTCTGCCCGCCTTGTCCCTTGCTTTTGCGAGCTCGTTGACTATGTAGGCTTCAAGTGTGTCCTCGGCCGTTAGGCCTCTCGTCAGCTGGAGCGTGCCGGCTCTGTACTTCTTTTGGAGGTCGGTGACGTTGGAGTAGGCTTCGTCGAGGGAGTCGGTTATCCCTTTCTTCGCCTCACCAGGGAGATCCAGCTCATTGAACCCATAGGTGAAGCCCCTCCTCGTAAGGAAGGTCTTCAGTACCCTCAATACCGAGTTGAGGAAGTTACGCGCTTCCTCGTTGCCGTAGTCCTTTGCGATGCGGTGCAGGAGGGAGTCGGGCTCCTCGGCCCCGATGACCGCCTTGTCCACGACGCCCGAAACGAGCTGTCCGTCCCTGATCACGACGTCGTTTGTAGTGCCCGTGCGCTGCGCCTTTGCCCACTTCGAAGTGAGGACGTAGTTCATCCCCTTCGGGAGGAAGAGGGAGAAGAGCTGCTTGCCGGTGTACATGGGGTGAGCGCCCTTTTGGCTCGGCTCGGGGAGGTCCCCGTCGAAGCCGCCATCGAGCGCGAGGTTGGAGAACTCGGCGGGGGTAAGCAGGGTTTCGTCTCTTGTCAGCATGAACGCGCCTGTGATGAAGTCCCTGATGCCGCCGATGATTGGGCCGCCGTACCTCGGCGATATGATCTGATCTTGGACCCGCATCAGCATGAGCGCCTCCGACCTCGACTCCTCACTCTGGGGGACGTGTAGGTTCATTTCGTCCCCGTCAAAGTCAGCGTTGTAGGGGGGGCAGACGGACGGGTGGAGCCTGAAGGTCCTGAAGGGCAGAACCCGGACGAAGTGGGCCATGACCGACATCCTGTGTAACGAGGGCTGCCTGTTGAACAGGACGACGTCGCCGTCCATCAGGTGCCTCTCGACTATGTAGCCGGATGCGAGCGAATCCGCCAGTGCCTTCCTGTCGCTCGCGAAGTCGAGCCTGATCTTGACTCCATCTGGGCGGATGACGTAGTTTGCGCCCGGATGCTCGAATGGACCCTTGTTCACAAGCTCCTTCAGGTGCTCGATGTTGAACGGCGAGACCTTCTCGGGAATAGTGAGCTTCTTCGCCACCTCGAAGGGTACCCCCACTTCGCCTATGTCGAGGCTCGGGTCTGGGCTGATGACGGTTCGGCTGGAGAAGTCGACCCTCTTGCCTGACAGCGAGCCCCTGAATCTACCTTCCTTCCCCTTCAGCCTCTGGCTCAGCGTCTTCAGTGGCCTGCCAGAGCGGTGGTGGGCCTGGGGGATGCCCGAAACCTCGTTGTCGAAGTAGGTGGTGACGTGATAGTGCAGGAGGTCCACCAGGTCCTGGACGATTAGGTGCGGCGTTCCCGACTCCTTGGACTCGCGGACCCTCTGGTTCACCCTGAGGATGTCGACGACCTTGTGGGTGAGGTCATCCTCGGAGCGGATGCCTGATTCGAGCGTGATGGACGGCCTGACCGTGAGCGGAGGCACGGGGAGGACCTGCAGGACGAACCACTCGGGGCGCGCAGCGCGGGAGTTGAACCCGAGGAGCTGGAGATCCTCGTTGTTGATCCTCTCGAGCCTTTCGCGGATGGCCACCGGGAGGAGGCGCGTGGCTCCCCCTTCCTCCGTTATCTCGTGGAATATCGTGGGCTTCGTGAACTCAATCTGGTACTGCTGTTTCCCGCAGTGCGGGCAGAGCTTGACCTTCTTCGCCTTGGTGGCTATCTCCTTGGCCACTCTGTCCACCAGGG
>Ga0187766_10001619_pt1 | contig 13232 bp, 11 predicted proteins | sample 0216_QUI02_MP05__4_FD_132971 | JGI IMG/M metagenome (GOLD analysis project Ga0187766, IMG submission 132971) | Tropical peat soil microbial communities from peatlands in Department of Meta, Colombia - 0216_QUI02_MP05_20_MG | ecosystem: Environmental > Terrestrial > Soil > Wetlands > Peat ... | reverse complement strand
TCTGCGCAGCGCTCAAGCGGCGAAGGTCAAAATAAGAAGCCTAACGCGACAGTCTCGAGATGTCAGACAGCCAGAACGGCTCTGGAAGGGCGCACAGACGGGGAGGAATAGAACCGGCCATGAAGCATAACTTGGCCGCTTTCGTCTCGTATGAGCCTGGCTCCGTAGTGAGCCGCACGATCATAGACCGCAGGGCGGGAACCGTCACTCTGTTCGCGTTCGATGAGGGAGAGGGTCTCAGTGAGCATACAGCTGCCTGTGACGCCTTGCTCTTCATCATTGAGGGCAAGGCGCTGGTTACCATATCAGGTGTAACGAACGAGATGACAGACGGCGAAGCGATAGTACTACCTTCAGGACGGCCACATTCGGTGAGAGCAAATACTAGGTTCAAGATGCTCCTTACTATGGTCAGGGAGTAGCCGAATCACAGCTTCTGCCGTTCTTGGCTTTCCCTGAGTTACTCAACAGGAGTCTTCGACGGCTACTAACTTCCTAGAGCTGGTACTAGGTAGCCAATCTTCAATTGTGTTATTCCTGCGACCCTCCTCAATTCCTGTTCCAGTTTCAGCATGGTCCCAACCTCACACTTTGCAACGATAATGCTCAGGCACTGCTCCTTGTCCAAATGGACGTGCAAAGATGAGATTATCGACTTGATGAAGTCGTGCCCAATATCGTTTAGCTTTTCGTCGATTCCCCTCTTCTCATGGTTGTAGAGAACGATGATGGTGCCGACCGCCAGCGCGTCCCGCCTGGTCGAGAGCTCATTCTCCGTTATCAGGTTCCGTATCGCCATCTGTATGGTCCGGGATCTTTCTTCAAATCCCATGACCTTCGTGACCTCGTCGAGCTCCTGCAGCAGCTTGGGAGGGAGTGAGAAGCTCGTCCGAACCGAGTACTCTTTCGTCAAACAGACACCGAGTCCGAGTATTACTGGTCTCCCTATATCTCTTACCGAGTAATACCGCATCAGGGGCTAGTAATACTTAACTCAGGTTCGCGTTCGTGGTGCAGGGAATGGACGCAAGTGGTGCTCACTCGCCTTTGGGAGTCTCCGGTAGCGAAAAAGTCACTCTCACTCTGGTCTATGCTGCCATAGCCATAATCACTGTGCTTGCGTTCTCGGCTTCTGTTGTCATTGGAAGAGTGTCGGTACCCCTTGCCGGGCTGGGGGTTGTCGCGTATGTCTTCGGCCTGCGCCACGGAGTTGACGCGGACCATATCGCGGCCATTGACAACACCACCCGGAAGCTGATTCAGGAAGGGAAGAGGCCATTCACGGTCGGAACATGGTTCTCCCTCGGTCACTCGACGATAGTCGTGGGGCTGATAGTGGGGTTGGTTATAGCGACGCGCGCGGTCACGTCCAGCATTCCCATCTTGCAGACCGGGGGGGCCGTCGTCGGCACCCTAGTCTCCGGTGTCTTCCTCTTCCTAATCGGTCTACTCAACACCATCATAGTTCTCGGGGTCTACAGCGTCTTCAAGCAGCTCAGACGAGGGAGACTGAATCAGAAGGAGCTCGAAGAGTACCTCGACAAGAGGGGGTTTCTGAACCGCTTTTTCAGGCCGCTGTTCAAGATGGTCAGTGAACCCTGGCAGATATACCCCATCGGTATCTTGTTCGGACTGGGGTTCGATACAGCCAGCGAGGTGGCGCTGATTGCAATAAGTGTAGGGGTAGGTGCATCTGCGAACATACCCATCTACTACGTTCTGGTTCTTCCCTTGATGTTCACCTGCGGCATGGTTTTGGTAGACACGACGGATGGGGTCACGATGCGCCTGGCATACGGTTGGGCGTTCCTTAATCCCATCAGGAAGATATTCTACAACTTGACGGTGACAATAATCTCCGTTCTCGTGGCTTTCGCCGTTGGTGGAATCGAGGTTCTCCAGGTGCTCTCCATGGAGTTCGGTCTGAGCGGAGGCTTCTGGGATTGGTTGGACGGGCTGAACTTCGAGAGCATCGGATATGGAATCGTGGCGATCTTCGTCGTAGCCTGGGTTGCATCCATGCTTGTGTGGCGATACAAGAAGCTCGATCAGAATCCCTTGTTATTTGGGACATCGCCGATTGCTCATTTGGAATAGCCAGAATCAAGCCCCTTCTGCACCACATAGTTCATTCTGAGCTATTTCAAGGTGGATCGAGGGGAATAGCCCCCATATGGGGGCGGAACGCAATCCGCGGGCCTGGTAGTATTCATTCTATCCGTGAGTTCATCCATCGGCGCTGGGCCGTTCTAGCGAGTAGGCGTAAATCTAGCCTAGCCTTCTTTCCAGCGAATGAATCTGAGACCTGTCGCGCTGGGTCTGGCGATTGTAACGCTCGTGGCATTCGCTTTTCTCATCCCAATAGTCCCTTTCAGCACAACAGTCTACACAGGGCTACCGGGGCCGAGGCCCCCTTCCCTCCCGTGTTCCAATCCGAATAACCGGTCGGGAAATCAAGCCGTCAATCCTGTCACAGTCTATCAAGGCTATGAATCGATAAGCCGTTACCTCGTCGGAAGCGGTAATGGTGCGATTGGCGTCGTAATTTACTCGAAATGCACCCTACAATAGAGGCAGCATCAATAATCCAACCCTGTCAAAACTTGCTAGACCGTTCTCATGAGTAGAACTTTACAGCCCGCAAGGATACCCTCTGAGGGATGAGGAACGAAGTAGTTGCCGCCCTGTTGGTGGTGGCAATACTGGCGGGCGCAGGGGCGGGTTATTTCATTGGTAATTCTACCCAACGCACAGCGACATCGACCCTGACTTCCCACTTGTATCAGGTGGAGTTCATTCAGGAATCGAATTGTCCCTACGGGTCTTGGCACATTCCTTGGGGGGTCGTGATGAATCACCAGACGGTTGTTCAACCATCAAATGCAACTCTGCCGCTATCATACAACGCGGGCCGCCTAACTGACAACAGCACCTACTCGACCATCTGGCTCTCACTTCCCAACGGAACCTACACTTACTCGATAGTCCCGAACAGTATCTTTGGACAGGAGCAAACTGGCAACGTGACAATCGACGGAAGCAACGACGTCGTGCAAGTATACACCTTTGTTACTCCATTCGGGTGTTCCACTACTTCCACTGGCAATGGGTAGATTCGTGCCCGTTGTCGACTCAGTTTGGCTCAAAATAATCTCCCCCAAACCATCGTTACGGTGGCTGTTTCTTGAAGGGCTCGAACAAAGAGCCCTCATAAGATTCCAAATAGCCAGAGTCAAGCTCTTTTTTGCCAATTAGAGATCAATTCAAGTGGACCGGGGGGGAATTGAACCCCCGACCTTGGGACCCTGACGGGTACTCCCGCGTGCAAGGCGGGCGTTCGTACCGCTGAACTACCGGCCCACTGAGCGAGGCACCAATGGCTTGATTCTTATGCTCTTCTTGACTAGAAAGGAATTATAGCCGTACCCGAGGCGACGGGCCTTCGTGGGCCGGTAGCTCAGTTCCCTTCTAGGGAGAGCAGCTTGGCTAGAGCACCCGACTGATAATCGGGAGGCCAAGGGTTCGAATCCCTTTCGGCCCACATCTTGGTTATGCTCTGAATGAATCATGTTCAGAGGAAAGAACTCGATTTGAAGGGTCCACATGTACGAAGGCCGGAGAAGGCGCAGTGTTCTCATTGTGTGCGTCTAATCGAGCAATTAGGGAGAACACGCTTTACCTTGACTCGCTTCGCGTAGAATCTCGAGTCGCGAAGCGCGATGATTGAATGTGAGAATCTTGTTAAGGAATTCAAGGAGGGGAAGATCCGAGCAGTCGACGGTCTCACAATCAGCATCAAGAAGGGCGAGATCTACGCGCTAATAGGGGCAAACGGCTCCGGTAAAACGACCACAGTAAACATGATGACGGGGGCACTGGCCCCGACGTCAGGCCGGGTAAGCGTCCTTGGCGTTGAAATGCCTGAAGGGAAGAAGCTCATTTCCGGCCGTATCGGTGTTGCTCCTCAGGAGTATTCCCTTTACTCTGATTTGACCCTCGAACAGAACGCCGGCTTTTTCGCGAAGCTCTATGGGATGGACTCAGAGCGTTTCAGGAAGCGGTTCGAAGAGCTCAATGGAATCTTGCGGCTAAAGGGCAGAGAACACTCACTTGTGGCGAACCTATCGGGCGGCATGAAGCGGAGGGCCAGCATCGAGTGTGCGCTGCTCCACGAGCCTGAAGTCGTTTTCTTCGACGAAGCCACGGTGGGCATCGACCCCGTGCTTCGGGCTTTTCTGTGGGATTACTTCCGTTCGCTTCGGTCAAAGGGCCTAACGATTCTCCTTACATCACACGTCATGGACGAAGCGGGCAAAGCGGACCGCATTGGGCTTGTGAGGGCCGGGAAGCTTGTTGACGAGGGGGAGCCGGAGACCCTCATGGCGAGACACGATGTCAGCTCTATCGAGGAAGTCTTTCTGAAACTCAGCGGCAGGGAGATCACCGATGCCTAAGACGGGCAGGTTCTCAATGCGGAGGTCCACCGCTGTAGCCGAGCGGGTGCTCGCTCAGATTCGAAGGGATAGACGAACCCTTGGGATGCTGTTTGCAATGCCGGCGGTTATCATGCTGATATTCGGGTTCGCGCTGGGCGGGCAGGTCAGCAACGTCCCGATTCTGGTCGACAACCAAGACGCCGGGTATTCGGCCAACCTCGGGGTGACAGGGATGCAGCTGTACGCCGGGAGCCACGTCCTCGCCTCGCTCCAGACCGACAGCGCTGTAAGCGTCACGACGGGGAGTTTCGCATCGGGCAGACAGGGCGTGGATTCTGGAGCATATTTTGCAGCGGTTCTGATACCGTCAAACTTCTCCCAGGTTGCGTTCATGCGGGCCCAGGGAAGGAACGTTAGTGCCTCAATTCAGCTCTACATCGACGGCACCAAGCCATCGATAGTTGCCACCGTTTTGGGAGCCCTCCAGAACGCCGTCCAGAATACATCGCGGGTCAAAGGGTTCAATCTCGTTCAACAGTACGCCTATGGCGGGAAGTTCAGCGGCTTGGATGTCAGCCTCCCTTCGGTTATCGCATTCGTGCTCACTTTCCTCGTCTTGCTGATTTCACTGCTGACAGTGTCGAGGGAGACCACGTCGGGCACGCTGCCCAGGCTGTACACTACACCCTTGACTGCCGTTGAGAGGCTTGTGGGCTACACTCTCTCCTTGCTGGTCGTCAGCTTCATGATGGTTGTGGTCGTGTTAGCTGTTGGTATCGGGTTGTTCGGCGCTGTCGTGAGGGGAGATCCCCTTCTCCTTTTCGGGGCGGCTCTGCTTTACGCGCTGAGCCAAGTCCTGCTTGCAGTATTCCTTTCGAACTTTGCGAGGAACGAATTTCAGGCGGTACAGTTGGCGCCGCTCATAGCGCTTCCGAGCATGGCTCTGAGCGGCATGCTGGTGCCGATTTTCAGCCTTCCAGCTTGGATTCAGCCAATCTCAAAAGTGATACCCATGTACTACGCGAACCAGCTCTTCGAGGGAATCATGCTGAAAGGATACGGCGTCGGGACGATTGCTTTCGATTTCCTGGTGGTCGTCGCCATTGCCTTGTTGTTCTTGGTGCTTGCGATGACGACCGTAAAGGACCGAATAGACGCTTGAACTAGACAGAGTGAGGTTCGGAATAATCCACCTCGATGATAGAATCGGACCCCTCATGGACCGATCATTTCCTGCCTTCTCACGGGATTGAAGCAAGGCGCATTCCGCTCGATTTGAGTCCCCATTCTAGGACTACCACGGCCGCTACCTGTTCGCTACCTGTTCGCTACCTGTTCGCTACCTTGAGGCGAACTGCCCTGTAGGCCAGTCCGACTGCGAGTATGCCCAGCCCGGCTGCGATTTCTGGCAGTGCCAGCGAGAAGGCAAGCCCCAAGCACCCAATCAATCCGGCGAGCGCGAGCAGGCGGGGGAACCGTCTCTGTTCCTTCGTCAATCGGAGAGCCGACGTGTTTGCGACGGTGTAGTAGAGTAGTGTGCCGAAACTGGAAATGCCAACCGCGGCCCCGAACGGCGCGAAACCAGCGACCAGTATTGCAACTGCGCCCACCAGCAAGACGCTCCGGTAGGGATTCCGGTCTCGACCCAGTCGCGCGATTGTCGAGGGGAGGTCTGCCTTACGCGCCATTGCAAACGCAACCCTGGACACCCCCAGGAGGTCGGACAGACCCTCGTTGAATGTCGTCAGCAGGGCTCCGACGATTACGATCGCCACCCCCACGCCGCTCCCGACCGCCGCCATGGTGCTCTGCAGGGGGGACGTGGAAGCTGACACCCCAGAGGCGCCCAGCACAGCAATCGCTGTTGCCCCTACTGCGAGATAGAGGACGACCGCCGTGCCAAGTGCCAAGACCGTCGCTCTTGGAATCGTCCGCTGCGGATCCTTGACCTCCTCGACCAGGGTTGCGATCCGGCTGTAGCCTGTGTAGGCGAAAAAGAGCAGAGCAGTGGCCTGAAGGGTGCCCGCTGCTCCCCCGGTAGCAAATGGGGCGAAGTTCGACAGGTTCCCTTCGGGAAGACCGATTACCACGAAGGAGAGGAGCGAAGCGAGGGAGATTATCACGACGACATCCGTTATCCGCACCGAGCGCCTTATTCCGAGGGCGTTGATTGAAGTCATTGCCAGGGCGGCAAGAACGGCAGCAACTCTTGCTGGTACTGCTCCTACAACCGCGTTGAAGTACGCACCGAAGGCAAGCGCAATCACGCCGGGCCCGACCGTGTTTGCTGTGAGGAACATCCACCCTGCGCCGAATCCCCACCACGGGCCGAGCATCTGCCCCCCGAATTCGTAGGTCCCGCCGGTTCGCGGAAACGCAGCCGCGAGCTGTGCCGATGAGAGGGCGTTGCAGAAGGCGACGAATGCGGCAATGAGAAGTGCAACCAGCAGGGAGGGTCCAGCCACCGAAGCGGCCGGGGCTATCACCGCGAAAATTCCGGCGCCGAGGATCGCCGCAAGTCCAGTGGCGACTGCATCGAACATCCCCAGCTGGGGCTTGAGGGTCAGGTTTCTCGCGTGATCTTCTTCGTTTTGTTCGGCGTCGGTGGTGCCCTTCTGCACGCTCAGAATGCACCTGGTCGTTCCTAGCTACTTAGCGTTGCCGCCGGGCCATGTCGATTGTCCTATCCGTCGTCCCGCAAAACTGTCTTCGCTGGCAGTTTCCCACAGACGCTACCGGAACGCAGTTCTGCGGAGGACTCGTACGTCAAGTAACACGTTGGCTGCCAGCAGCACGGAAGATACCAAAAGCCCCCAGGCAAGGACGGCGTTGGGGTCCGTCCCTAGCGGTCCGGTCAGCAAGCGCAAGGTTCCTCCCGTGTAGAAGGTGTGGCCGAAGGCAGTCAGGGCGAGGAGCGAGACGAAACCGAAAACTGAGAGGAACAGCTGGGCTCCGAGTGTTCCAAGCTCAATGACGTCGAAAATCAGGTACGCGAAAATCACGGCCACCGTGCCGAACACCGCCACCGACGGGTTGAGGAAGTAGACCGCCCCGCCAAACAGAAAACAGCCGAGTCCCACAGTGAGGGGGAGTGTCCTTCCGCCAATCTTCATCTCCGGGGAACGCTTCCTCAGCCACAACGCGGACAGGCTGATTATCCCAAGGCTAATCAGCACCATGAAGTCGGTGATGTTAACGAGGAAATCCTGATTCCCTATTGCAAGTAGGAGTATCGCAACGAGCGTGAACGCCCAGGAGAGGTTTGCGAGGGACTTCGGCATGTATCCGTCCTCCCCCAAGGCGGTCAGATGCCTCGCGGCAGCTAGAAACGCCGGCACGAAGGTGGTCACCGTGGCCAGCAGGAAAGCGACGGCGACCAGCAGTTCCTGTCCCGGGCCTAGTAGGTTCCCGGCCAGATAGAGTGCGGGGATGGCAGACGTCTGCAGTCCCGAAGCACCCTGGAGGGTGTGAGCGGAGTAGACCGCCAGCCCGTAGAATATGTTTAGCGCCGCGGCAATGACCACACTCAGCACCATGGCGACCCCGAAGTAGGTCGTCCTCTCAAGCTTGAACCCCTTCTTTATCCAAGAGACCACCGGGATGCTGGACTCCTCAACTGCGTCCCTCTCAAGAGACTGGATTTCCTGAAATCCGAAGAATAGAAGGTAAAGGTACCCCGTGTTCATTACGAGCGCAGGAACCCATCCTGAGCCCAAGCCCGTACTAAGCAGGCCCGATAGGTTCCACGACCCAGTCCCACCAAGCACGATGCTGTGGTAGAGTAGTATCAGAAGGAGGGCGGATGTCATGACAACTTGGACCACGCCAAGAAGTCGGAGGTATCTCTGCTCGAACAGTATGTTCAGGACTGTCCAGGCGATGAATGCTCCTGCCACTGTATACGTAATGACGTCGCTCATGAAAGGGCTCATTCCATAGGCGCTCAGAATCGCTGGCAGATAGTGAGGGTCCAAGACGAAGATTAGGAAGACGATTTTGGTGTAGGCCGCTAGTGCTGTGTTGGAGACCCACATAGACAACCTGGAAATAAAGTACCTGACGCTCCGCGTCCCCGCCGCGACCTTGGTGAACGAGGGCCCCCCGACCCCCGACAGTCCCAGCTCCTTGGAGGCCCGGTACATGTCAGAGTAAACCTTCGCCATTGCGACCGAAAGGATGGTGGCCAAGATCAGGGACGCCACAGAGACCACCTCGTATTGGAGTATGTTCTCGGGAATCAGGATGAAGAGCGGCGAACCAAGAGTAGCGCCAATGCCCACCGCCAGCATTGTCCCGAACCCGTAGACGGGCCGCCTCGCTGCGAACGTCTCGGGGATGCGCCGGAATCTTGCCCAGAAGGATTCCGGGAGTTGCGCCACAAGGGCGACTCCTGAGAGAGCGAGTGAGATCGCAGCAAGCACGACAAGTACGTCCCCCAGGTTGGTGCCCCCTTCGACCGTGAGGAAGCTGAGCTCGTCGTACACGAATCCGAGTGCAATGGCGACCGCAACGGCCCCCACAGCCAGCCCCGCTATCTTGAGGGCTAGAGCCGCTATCCGCACCCGCGGGCTGAGAGCCCTCACTAGGTTTCTCCTGACCGTACGGCAAGCCCCGCTTGCTTCAAGTTCAGCGCGGCCTCCCGGAGCGAGAAGAATGCCGCGAGGAGGAGAACAACACCCACGCCGAACTCCATGAACGAGAGGTATGGAGAGAGCGGCGAAGTCCCGACTGTGCCGGAAGTCCGCTCCGCGAAGTACTGCACTAGGCTCGCAAGGGTGTTCACCCCTACAACCGTCGGCACAAGGATCACCGCCCCAGCCGTCACAAGGATGGCGGCGGTGAGAAGCTCCCCGAGGGCCAGGGCGAGCTTCCTGCCCGACTGGACCGGGCCCTCTGTCTGAAGTGCCTTCACGAACCTACGGACGCTCTCATCGTTCGATTCGGTGATCTTGCTCTCCACCCTGTCCCTGAGTTCTGCATCAGAGCCATACAGTAGTGAAACGGCCTTGATTTCCAGAATGAGCCTGTCAAGAAGCTCCTCCGTCCTTGATTCGTCGGCGGCCAAGGGTGGGTGTGGTCATTGGAGTCCCCTTATTTCATCCTTGGCAATCCCCGATCTGAACAGCAAACGGTTATAGGATGTGAGGAGGGCATCGAGGCGAATGCAAGCGGCTTCTTCGTTGAAGCAGACTGTGACCCACCTCTTCGACGCGGTAAGGTTTGCCGACCATGCGAGTGAACTAGAAGAATCTGTTAGAAGCACAGAGGGGGACCTGGAGGCTGCGCTCAACAAGCTAGAGGCACAGACCGAGGAGGTGTCCAACCTCCTAGCCGCCATGAGGGTCGAGCACGAGGACGTCCTGAAAGAGCTCTCCCGTCAGGTCGACGGGTTCCTGGCGACAGCGAAGGAGCAGGCCAAGGGCAAGCTGCAGAAGAGCGCGAGGCAGCAGCTGGAAGACTACCGAAGAGCAATCTCAAGCGAGAAGGACAAGGCGTTGAAGAGCCTGGAGGCCTACTTCGCGGCAGAGCCGCTCCCAATCCTGGAACACGTTATCCAGGTAAGGCTCAAGGAGGGCGTCTATGAAGCAAGCTCCAGTTACGAATGCGAGGGGGGGATCAAATACGAGTTCAGACTTGCAGCCCATAACTCGCAGATCTTCCACCAGCCTTTCTCACTCTCTGAACTCGGGTACGATCTCAGAATCCCTGTTCGGTTCTCCCGAGCGTTGCTAAGCAAGACAAGGACGCCGGGCTTCGAGAGGCTTGATCAGTACGTCCTTTCCGATGCCGAGACTTCAGCGGGGAGGCTGAGGGCGAACTTCGAGAAGGCCGGCAACGGGGCCAGAATGAAGGTGGTAACATCAGGGAACCAGGAGGACGGATTCGTAAGCATCGAGTACAGCGACCAGCTCCAGGCTGTTAGCGTCATGAACGATCCTTCGCTAGTCGCCTACGTTGAGATGGACTCGATCAAGAAGGCCGCAACGGCTCTTGTCACCGAGCTCAACGAGCTCTCCAAGAAGAAAGTCGCGTTGCTTCGTCTGACCATCAACGGCGAGCAGACGCTGATTGACGCAAGCTGCAGGGAAGTGCTGCTGAGAGTGCTCGACGTAATGGGGACGAGCTACAGGGACCTGATCAAGAACATGGCAACCGGGAATTCTGGGGAGAAGGGCGACGAGATGGACCTCGACTACATCAGGGAGAGGCTGAAGGTCCTCGGAGGGGACCTGTCGAAGTCGGTCTCACAGGCCCTCGGACTAACCGCTGTGACGTAGATTCATTGTACCGTGGCCCATCTGGGGAGGGCACTATATTCTACGTATCCGGCCGGAGGCTCAGTCGGGAACCGTTTTAGGGCGACCTGGAGCGACAGGTATGCTGATGCAGGAAGCAACTACACTCGGTCCCAGGAGCTCCGTTCCGTGGGACGTAATGTCCGGCCAGAGCCTGGCGACATTGCTGGCGCTGGTGGGAACAAAGCGGATGGACGTGGAAGCCCTTCGGGAGAGAACGAGGCTCACTCCTCTCGCCTTCGAGGCCCTTCTTGGGTGGCTACAGCGAGAATACCTCGTGGACGTAATCACCAGCTTGGATGGGGACAAGGTGAGAGAGGACGTCGGGCTGACGGAAAGGGGGGAAGAGGCTCTCGTCAGCATGCTCGAGAGGACCTGCGAGCTGCCAGAACTGAGGTAGGCCACGTCCGTTCTTCGTTTTTTGCGCTATCTAGACTGACTGGGGTTCAGCTACCGTCAGGTCGATTGCGACTTCGGCGATGTCCGATCCGTACTCCGCTGTCCTTCTGATGCCCTCCAGCATCAGCTTGATGGCTGCGACCTGCGCCCCGCTCATCCGAGGGGCGAGAACCTCGCTGCTCAGCTTCCCCTCCATTAGGACCACTTCCTTGGTCTTGGCTATGGCCTCCTCGGCTATTTTGCCGTCGAGGCGCAGAAGCGCGGTAATCGAGCTGTCGAAAACCTTCCTAGCGGTGGCGGTCATCTCCGAGACTCTCTTGACCGCTGGTTCAGGGAGGTTCTGGAGCTCCTCCGCCTGAAGGGCGATGCCAGCTGCGTGGTCGGCGACCCTCTCGACGCTCTTCACCACGAGCCTGTAACCGAGACAGTCGCGAGTCGACGAGAGGCCTATCTCCTGAATCACCGATCTGTCCCTGACAGCTATGTTTAGCTGCCTTAGCAGGAAGTGGTAGAACCGGTCGACTTCATCGTCCCTTTCGATGACCTCTGTCCCAGAACCCTTCCCCCCTCCCTGGAGCACGGCGACTGCGTCGGTCAGCATCCCCCCAGCGATTATCGCCATCCTCTCGAGCGCCTTCTTCAGCGGAAGGTCGACATAGCCGGAAAGGCACTGGGTGAGAATACCCACCGACGACTCCTCTATGATCTCAACCCCGACCAGCTTTCTCCTGATGCCTTCCCTGATGAATCCCCTCAACGCTCCATCTGACCTGCCCAGATTGATCCTGATCGTATCGTATCCCGCGAGGTAATACGAAATGAAGTGCCGTAGGAGGAAATCCTTGTCGAGCCCCTGCGACGCCTCGATGACAGCCTCCGACCTAGATGGCGCACGAATGTCTCGCCGTGGAACAATCAGCAGGGACGAATCGGGCTGGACGAGCACGGCTACGGGGTCGCTCGCCCTCAGACCGACGTCGTTCACCCACGTCTTGGGAAGTGAAACCACGAAACTATTCCCTCCCGTGACCTGGACTTTCCTGAAGTCAGGTCTCTTTCTCTCTGCGGCCATGGCAGCGGTATCCTACATACCCTCTATATATCCTTCGCCGGACACAGGAGCATATTGGAGGCTGGTGACGGACTTTCATTTGCTCACACAGACGGGTCTCGGTTAGGTCAGTTTGAGTGGGCTCGGGTTATGGGACGATCCGATTCCCGCACGGGAGCGTCTCTGACGGGGGTTTCTCCCACTTCGTTGAAGCGCTTCCCCTATACTCTCTGATTCACACTATAGAAGATGTCGGCTACCGATAAATCACCTATTCCTTCTGCAGACAATCGAAGATGAACTTCAGCAAGACAGGTACAAGCGGAACTACCATTGGTCTTGTGGTCGTGCTGATTGTGGTTGTGGTCGCAGCAGGTGCATACATTGCGCTCAATTCGGGCGGAGCCACAACGACGACGGTTGTCAGCACTGTCACGAGCACCAGCACTCAGGTCAGTACCAGCACTCAGGTTAGCACCAGTATCAGTACAAGTACCAGCACCAGCACTCAGACAAGCACTCAGACGAGCATCAGCACTTACACCTCGACATCGTCCCTCCTACCGTCGGCAACGGTCAGCGGTGCCGGAGGAACCCTCGTCTTTCCATTGATGTCCACGTGGCTCTATGCGTTCAGCCAGTTACAGCCCAACGTTCAGGTGAACTACGCCAGCGTTGGTAGCGGAGCGGGTATCACCGACATCACGAAGGGCACCGTGAACTTCGGGGAAAGCGACGCACCACTCACCACGGCGCAATACTCCGCGCTCCCCTCAGGATCGACGCTCCTCACCGTTCCGATATCAGCGAGCGGCGTCGTCCCTGCCTACAACATTCCAGGTCTCCCTGCAGCTACTCACCTTAACTTCACTGGTGACGTACTCGCCAAGATATTCTTGGGCCAGATCACCACTTGGAACGATCCGGCCATCGCCGCCCTCAACCCCAAGATCAGCCTGCCGTCGAATGCGATCATAGTCATCCACAGGTCGGACGGTAGTGGTACGATGTACGCCTACACCAACTTCCTGTCCGACTCGAACGCCCAGT
>Ga0187766_10001618_pt1 | contig 13234 bp, 10 predicted proteins | sample 0216_QUI02_MP05__4_FD_132971 | JGI IMG/M metagenome (GOLD analysis project Ga0187766, IMG submission 132971) | Tropical peat soil microbial communities from peatlands in Department of Meta, Colombia - 0216_QUI02_MP05_20_MG | ecosystem: Environmental > Terrestrial > Soil > Wetlands > Peat ... | reverse complement strand
GGCGTACGTTCCGCGCTTGCGGCCCATGTGCTGAGCTGCAGTTTCCTCCCGCCCTCTCTCTGCCGCACGATTTCGGACGACGTCGAGGCGATTTCCATACCCTTTATCCGCTACTCACCCGCGTTGACGGACGACGATCTGTTACGGGTGATCGAGGGCGGCAGCGGTCCCAAGCAGATGGCCATCGCGGCCCGCGAGGGGGTGAGCGAAGAGGTATCGGAAGCGCTTGTGGCCGCAGAGAACGACCAAGTGGTCACGATCCTGCTCGCGAACGAGCGTGCGGCGGTGTCGGAACGCTCGCTCCACAAGATCATGGATCGCTTCGGCAGCCGCGAGCAGGTTCAAAGCCTGATTGTCGAGCGGCCATGCCTTCCCTTGTCGGTCACCGAGCGGATCATCCAATCGGTCTCCACTGCCCTGCGCGAGCGCCTTGTCGAGAAACACGCCCTGCCCCGGGAACTGGCGGATGAGCTTGCCCTTCAGGCCAAGGAGGGTGCGCTTATAAGGACCGTCAACGCGTTCACCGGTTCGATCGCCGCCAGCGATCTCGCCGCACGCCTTTGCGCGCGGGGGCGTCTCACGCCTACGCTCCTGATGCGCGCCATATGCGCGGGGGATAGCGTCTTCTTCGAGGCGGCGATGGCGCACTTGGCAGAAACGCCAATCGAAAGCGCGGTAGTCCTCATTCACGACGCCGGGCCGCTCGGGTTCAAAGCGATCTACGAGAAGGCGCAATTGCCGCCGCCCCTCATGCGGGCATTCCGGGCGGCGGTCAGGGCGCAGCACACAATCAAGATGGGACTGTTCAGCGCCTGGACGCTTGAGCACGCGGAGACGGTGCTTCGGCGCGTGGCCGAGGAATGTGAGGAAGTCTGCCCGGGCGATCTCGAACACTTCTTGAGCCAGATTTCGCACGGCATGATCGGACGCCGCGAGCTTCAACCGCGAGTGGCGAGTGCATGATCGTAAATGGCTGACGGTAACGGTGGGTCGAAGGGCAATACAATGGGGATAAATTTCACCAGAAGGCATTTCCGGTTCGATAGCGAAAGGTTCGGGTTCGTGACCGCACCCGGGTCCAACGAAAAGATTGCATGCTTCATCCCGAATGTGTCACTCGGCGGCGCCTACTTGCGCTTCGATGACAAGGTCTTCCTCGCCAATATACGCACGGGCGATCTGCTTCGGCTCGACGTGCCCGACTTCGGCGAACTTCACGTACGCATCGTGCGCTCGGACCGCAAAGGTGCTGGCGTCGAGTTCTGCGACGACGATGGCGTGCGAACCACCGTCGATCGCGTGCTCCATTCGATTGTTGGTCATCTCAAGTCGATCGTCCAGGTCTGGATGCAGCAGACCGCCTGACATCGAACGCTTACACCCGCATCGAAAGCTACGCGCAGCCGGCGGGTCCGCTATTCCGCGCGCAAATAATGCACGCTGAAGAAGTCGTCGTCGTCGCGCCAGCACGCCTGGGCGCCAAAACCCGAGCGCGCGGCGAGCGCCTGAAATTCGCCGATCTCGTACTTGTAGGAATTCTCGGCGTGAATACGCTCGCCGGCGGTGAAGATAATCTGTCGGCCGGCAACGGTCACGACTTGATCGGCGATGCTGCGGATATACATCTCGACGCGGCCGGCTCGGTCATTGTAGTGCGACTGGTAGTCAAAGCGCGAGGTATGGAAATTCGCCCCGAGCTCGCGATTGGCGCGCGTGAGAAGATTGAGGATGAACGCGGCCGTGACGCCGGATGAATCGTTGTAGGCGCGCTCGAGCAGGATTGTGTCTTTCTTGAGATCGACGCCGACGAGCATCCCGTCCCCCGCTCTCACGATGCGCCGGCAGCCGCGGAGGAACCTCATCGCGTCCTCGGGCGTAAGATTGCCGATGGTCGAGCCCGGAAAGAAGATCACGCGCTTGCCGTTTGCCTCGAATGGCAGTGGCGGTAATCGAGTTGGCTCGATGAAATCCGCGCAAACGCCAAGCGTCTCGAGGGTCGGAAAGTCTTTTGCAATCTTGGCGGTTGCCTGCCGCAAAAGCTCGCACGAGACATCGATCGCAAAATAGGCGCCGGGATCCTCGAGAGCCGCCAGCAAGAGGCGCACCTTGCGGCTCGCACCGCTGCCAAATTCGAGGAGCTGACAGCGCCGCCCGATCCGTGCGGCGATCTCACCGGCGAATTTTCCGAGAATGTGTGTTTCCGTGCGAGTCAGATAGTATTCCGGCAACTCGCAGATCGCATCGAAGAGGGCCGAGCCGCGCTCGTCGTAGAGAAACTTGCACGGAATCGCCTTTTCTCGACGCGAGAGACCGGAAAGGACGGCGTCGCGGAAACTCTCCTCGACGGGTGCGAGATCGAGAAACCGAGCACGATTGTCTTTGGGCATTACATGTCCTCTGCAAGCCGGATTCCGCTGAACGCCCAGCGGGCCATGGGCGGGAAGAAATTTCGATAGCTGGCGCGCGAATGGCCGGGTGGGGTCACGGCCGCGCTACCGCGAAGCGCCATTTGCCCGCTCATGAACTTGCCGTTGTATTCGCCGATCGCTCCGGCAGGCGCGCGAAATCCCGGATAGGGCGAATAGGAACTCGAGGTCCACTGCCACACCTCGCCGAACATTTGGCTGAGCCCGGCGCGTCTGCTTAGCACCGGTTGTGGGTGAAGCATGCCGTGCTTTGTGCCGCCGTCGGCTGCGAGAGCCGCTTGTTCCCATTCCGATTCGGTCGGGAGGCGTTTGCCGGCCCAGCGCGCATATGCGTCGGCTTCGTAATAGCTCACGTGGCAGACCGGTTCCGCCAAAGCCAGCGGCCCCAATCCCGTGAGCGTGAAGACCGACCATTGACCGTCGCCCCCACGCTCCCAATAAAGTGGCGCTTGCCATCCTTGTGCCTCGACCGAAGCCCAACCGTCGGATAGCCAAAGCTCGGGACGGCAATAGCCGCCGTCCTCGATAAAGGCGAGGTATTCGCCGCACGTCACGAGGCGACAGGCCAGCCGATAGGGTTCGAGCCAGACCTTGTGTCGGGGCGTTTCGTTGTCGAATGCGAAGCTGCCGCGCCCTCTATGGCCGATTTCGGCAATCCCACCCGGGAACTCTTGCCAGTCGAGTGCGATTGTCTTGATTTCGACGCCCGGCGACGCGTGGCCTTCAGCGTAGGCCGGCCGTAGCGGGTTGACCGAGAACACGTGCTTGATGTCCATGAGGATAAGCTCTTGGTGCTGCTCCTCGTGGTTGATGCCAAGCTCGAGGAGCGGCATGAGCGTCTCGCAAGCCTCCTCCCCCGCTTCGTCGATCAACCGAAGCATCGCCTCGGTCACGTAATTTCGATAGGAAGTGATTTCGGCGACACTCGGTCGCGACAGCAGGCCGCGCTGCGGTCGAGGATGCCGCGGACCGACGGCCTGGTAGTAGGAATTGAAGATGTAGCCGAACTCGGGCGCAAAAATCCGGTACGACGGCAGATGGGGAACGAGGAGAAAGGTTTCGAAGAACCAGGTGACGTGAGCCCGATGCCACTTCGTCGGACTGACATCCGGCATCGACTGAATCGTCTGATCTTCCGGCAGCAGATTTCTCGCGAGAGCGTCCGTCGCGTTCCGCACCTTGACGAACCGTTCGGCCCAATCCGAATTGTGCCTTTCATGAGCAAGATATGCCTTATCGGGAATCATGGTCCCTCCTGGAGGCGACGCCCCCAATGTCAACGCCTGGCACGCTATAGACGGAATTGCAGTGCCAAAAATTTCACTGAATCTTGCTGCGATTAGGGATCCAGGGCGCTTTGCTGATGGAAAGTGGCGCGAGAGGTGATGACGTGAGGCATTTGAAATAGTATCGCGCAAGCCAATCGACAAGCCGACGATGTTTCCTAATTGGGGACGGCGCGATGTCAGTTGATTCCCGTCGGCTTCGCTTCACCTCGCGCGCATCAGGTGTTAGGGTTGCACCCGCCGCTGAGCGCACTTTCATTTCCGCCGCGGCCGAACGAGGAGGACGAGGGGAGGAAGGGGAAAGCAATGTCCGATGGGCCTTCGAAGAGCCGATTGCGAAGCCAGGAATGGTTCGACGATGTTCACAACCCTGGAATGACGGCGCTTTATATCGAACGCTATCTCAACTTCGGCTTGACGCCGAAAGAGTTGCGCTCCGGCCGTCCCATCATCGGCATAGCGCAGACGGGTAGCGACCTCTCGCCCTGCAATCGTCACCATATCGCCTTGGCTGAGCGCGTGCGCGCCGGTGTGCGTGATGCAGGCGGCATTCCCATCGAGTTTCCCTGCCACCCCATACAGGAGACGGGCAAACGGCCGACGGCGTCTCTCGACCGCAACCTCGCGTATCTTTCCCTCGTCGAGGTCCTTTATGGCTACCCGATCGATGGCGTGGTGCTGACGACCGGGTGCGACAAGACGACGCCCGCGTGCCTCATGGCGGCAGCGACCGTCGATATTCCGGCGATCGTCAGTTCGGGCGGGCCGATGCTCGATGGCTATTACAAGGGCGAGCTTGTCGGCTCCGGCATGGTCGTGTGGAACGCGCGGGCGGAACTTGCCGCAGGCAAGATCGACTACGAGGAATTCATCGAAAAAGTCGCCGCGTCCGCGACCAGCATCGGCCACTGCAACACAATGGGTACGGCAAGCTCAATGAATGCGCTCGCCGAAGCACTTGGCATGTCGCTCCCCGGATGCTCGGCGATCCCAGCACCCTATCGCGAACGCGGCCAAATGGCCTACGAGACAGGCAAGCGCGTTGTCGGCATGGTGCATGAGGATCTGCGGCCGTCGAAGATATTGACGCGGAAGGCATTCGAGAACGCCATCGTTGCCGCCTCCGCCCTTGGCGCCTCGACTAATTGCCCTCCCCACATCAATGCGGTCGCGCGCCACATGGGCGTCGATCTCAAGGTCGAGGACTGGGACCGGATCGGCTACGACATCCCGCTCCTCGTCAATATGATGCCGGCGGGAAAGCACCTCGGGGAGGGGTTTCACCGCGCCGGCGGCGTGCCCGCGGTAATGCGCGAACTCCTGGAAGCGGGCAAGCTTCACGCCGACGCATTGACAGTCACCGGGAAGGGAATGGGCGAAAACGTCAAGAACGCCGCGGCCGGCGACCGGGACGTGATCCGACCCTACCGTGAGCCGCTCAAGGACAAAGCCGGTTTCGTCGTCCTCAAAGGCAATCTTTTCGAGTCGGCGATCATGAAGACAAGCGTGATCGCACCCGCATTCCGCAAGCGCTTCCTCGAGCGCCGGGGAGACGAAGGCGCTTTCGAAGGTGTCGCAATCGTCTTCGACGGGCCGGAGGACTATCACGCCCGCGTGAACGATCCTGCCTTGCCGATCGACGAGAACGCGATCCTTTTCGTGCGCTATTGCGGACCCATCGGCTATCCCGGTGCGGCCGAGGTCGTCAACATGCTACCGCCGGATCGTCTCGTCAAAGAGGGCGTGACCATGCTTCCGTGCGTCGGCGACGGACGCCAAAGCGGCACATCTCACAGTCCCTCGATCCTCAATGCCTCCCCCGAGGCGGCCATAGGCGGCGGGTTGGCGCTGCTTCAGACCGGCGACAAAGTACGCATCGACCTCAAAAAGCGGCGTGCCGATATGCTGATCTCCGATGACGAATTGGCGCGCCGGAGAAAGGCGTTCAAGCCGCCGGTCCTCGACAACCAAACGCCCTGGCAAGAGTTTTTCCGCAAGTCGGTCGGCCAGCTTCAGACCGGAATGTGCCTGGACTTCGCAGTCGAATACCAACGCATCGCCGAAACCAAAGGGGTGCCGCGACACTCGCACTAGTGCGGTGGATTTGAAGTTCCTAGTATCCGTCTAGGAACTTCAAATCCGAAGACCACATTAAATTCAACGTATTGCTCGAGCGGCTTTGTATCCGAAATTCGCCGCTCTAGCTGCGCGTGAAGCCTGGCCATGGAGCAGGCCCCGTGCTCGACGCCGACCCTGCCCCCGGTGACGAGCCACCGCTTGTCGATCCCGGGCCGGATGCTGGCGTGCTGTGGGGTGGGCTTGCCGGTTGATGGGCCGCTGGCGCGGGTGACGCCGGTGCCGGACGCGGCGCTGGGCTCGACCCGAACGAGGTGCTTGGCGCCGGGCGAGGTGGAGCCGCGGATGCCGGTGCGGTCACTGCCGCCCTCGCCGGTGCTGCGGGCTTTACAACCGGACTGACCTTCTTGGCGGCCGTCTTCTTGGGGGCCGCCTTCTTTGCCACGACTTTCTTTGGGGCGCTCTTGCGCTTCGCCGATTTGGCCCTAACGCCTGTCTTCTTCGCCTTCTTTGCCGCCGGCTTGCGGGCCATCGATTTCCTGGCGGTCGATTTACGTGCGGTCATCTTGCGAGCTGGCTTCTTCGCCTTGGTGGTCTTTGAAGCCTTGCCCCTGGCCGGCTTCTTTTTCCTCGAAGCGGTTTTCGCCATATCAGTGCACTCCCTGAATTGTCACGGAGACCACGGTACGCATGCTTTCGCCCGTATCCTCACCTTGATGAACCGAGTGAGCCAAGAAGTAAAGATGCATGATGGAGCACGCCCTCTTCATCGGCGCGGCGGATCCCACATCTCGGTTGCCACCGACCCGAGACCTGCGTTCCACCATCGATCAAAACCGACCTCCCGTCGCTCGCATCCTTCACTCTCGCTACAATAGCGATAAAAACAAAAAAGCACTAATATAAGACCTGTCGGCATTCTTACGCGCAGGCGCAATGCACGCGGCCGGCCAAAGAACCTGGGGAGAAGGCCCATGCCTCGCGGCATCGACCTCAAGGAACGCAAAAAGGCCACAAGCGTCGACAGGCACGTGGGCCGGCGGCTTCGAGTGCGACGCACGATGCTTGGTATGAGCCAGACCGAGCTTGCAAATTCCGTGAATATCACCTTCCAGCAGGTGCAGAAATACGAACGCGGATCGAACCGAATTGGCGCGAGCCGGCTATTTCAGTTTGCGCAGGTGCTGGCCGTTCCGCCGGGCTATTTTTTCGAAGGGTTGGGTACCGAGCGGCGAAAAGCGCGAAAAAATCCGGTGGAAGAGCGCGTCTGGTTCAAGCGTGAAACCCTCGAGCTCGCGCGCGCCTATGCCCGAATCGGCAACACGCCCATGCGGGAGCTGCTCCTGAAGCTCGTGCGCGCGGCCGCCGATAACGCCTAGCGTAGTGGATTTGAAGTTCCTGGCATTTCGGTGGCATCCGCGATCAGGAACTTCAATTCCGATCAGGCCGCAACCCGGCGCAATCCGATCGTGACCGCCTTCCCGTCGAGCTCATGCTCCAAACGGAAATCACCTTCCCCATCGATCGCGGGTTTTAGCGCGAGTGCCAGGGTTTCCTCGCAAATGAATTTGCGGTGATGTTCGATGGCGGCCGCGAACTCCGGCGGCAGCGCTATGCCGAGCTCGATCCGGTCGGAGATATGAAGGCCGGCTTCCTTGCGCGTCATCTGAATGAGCCGGACGAGATCGCGGGCCAACCCTTCATCCTTGAGCGGCTGGGTTACGGTGACGTTGAGGATCACCGCACCCTCCCCGCGCAACGACTGTGCCGCGAGCCCCTCGGGAACGCGCAGGCGAAGTGCAAAGTCATCCCCCGACAAAACCCGATCCGCCACGGTGACGGTGCCATCCGGATTCTGCGCCCAGGCACCCGATTTCGCCGCCGCCAGCACATCCTTCATTGCCTTGCCGATGCGCGCCCCAATCCTCGGATTGACGTGGAGCTCGAGCGTGCCGAACTTCGAAAGATCGGCGGAGAATTCAGCCTTCTTGACGTTGACCTCGTCCTCGATCAGGTAGCGGTAAGGCGTGAGCCGATCGACCTTTGGCATTGCCACGACCAGCTCCGAAAGCGGCAGTCGGACCCGGAGATTGTTGGCCTCGCGGATCGAGAGGGCGGCCGAGCAGATTTCGCGCACAGTGTCCATCGTCTCGACCAGCTCGCGCTCCGCCGGAAAACGGCTGACGTCGGGCCAATCGGCCAAATGCACGCTGGTCTCGCCGGTGAGGCCGCGATAAATCGCTTCGCTCAAATAGGGGACGAGCGGCGCCAGCGCCCGCACGAGTGCCGTCAGGACGGCGTAGAGCGTATTGTAGGCCTCGATCTTGTCGCGATCCTTCTCGCCACGCCAAAAACGCTCCCGGCTTCGGCGGATATACCAGTTATTGAGCGCGTCGATGAAGCGGGTGACGAGCTCGCAAGCGCCGGGAATGTCGTAAGTGTCCATTCGGCGCTGCATATCTTCGACGAGGACTCTCGTCTTCGCGAGGATGTAGCGATCGAGGACACCTTGCGCGTCGGTCCTCGCCTCCGCCTTGATGCCGTCGGCATTCGCATAGAGCGAGAAGAAATAATATGCGTTCCAGATCGGTTTGAGGACCTGGCGCTGCACCTCGCCGATGGCGCGGCCATCCTTCGGCATCGCAAGGTCCCCGCCTGCGAGGAGTGGCGAGGACACCATGTACCAGCGAAGCGCGTCAGCGCCGTGGGTATTGAAGACGTCGATCGGGTCCGGGTAATTCCGCAGCCGCTTCGAGAGCTTCTGGCGATTTTCGTCGAGTACGACGCCATGGCACACGCAAGTGCGGAATGGCGCGCGGTCGAAGAGGGCCGTCGAAAGCACCATGAGGGTGTAGAACCAACCCCTCGTCTGCCCGACATATTCGACGATGAAATCGCCGGGGAAATGGCTCTCGAACCATTCCTTGTTCTCGAAGGGATAGTGGACCTGGGCGAATGGCATCGAGCCCGACTCGAACCAGCAATCGAGAACGTCTTCGACCCTGCGCATCATGCTCTTGCCGGTCGGGTCGTCCGGGTTGGGGCGCACCAGCGCATCGATCCCCGGGCGGTGGAGATCGGTAGGACGGACGCCGAAATCCCGTTCGATCTCGTCGAGCGAGCCGTAGACGTCCATGCGCGGATATCGAGGATCGTCGCTCTTCCAAACCGGGATCGGGGCGCCCCAGAAGCGATTGCGGCTGATGTTCCAGTCGCGCGCATTCTCGAGCCAGTTGCCGAACAACCCGTCGCGGATGTGACTCGGAATCCAACTGATTCCCTTGTTGAGCTCCACCATCCGATCGCGGAACTCGGTCACCTTGAGAAACCACGCATTGATCGCCCGGTAGATGAGCGGGGTGTCCGTGCGATAGCAGTGGGGATAGTTGTGCACGATTGTGTCGTGGCGGACCAGAACACCCATCTTCTTCAAGTCCTGGATGATCTGCTTGTTGGCGTCGAAAACGAGCTGGCCCTGGTAGGGCGGAACTTCGCTCGTAAATTTTCCGGTCGCATCGACCGGTACCACCACCGGGATGCCATTCGCCTGGCATAGCGCCAAATCGTCCTCGCCGAAGCCGGGCGCCATGTGCACGACCCCGGTCCCATCCTCCACGCTCACGAAATCGCCCGCAAAAACGCGGAACGCGTTGGGAGTCGACGCGAAGAACGGAAAGAGCGGGCGGTAGGTTCGCCCCACGAGTTCGCGACCCTTGATCGTGCCCACGCGCACCGCATTCGCGAGCTGCTTCTCGTACTTCTCGACGGCCGCAGCACCGATCAAATAACGAACGTCGCCCTCTTCGAAAACCGCGTAATCGATATCGGCACCAACCGCAAGCGCCAGATTGGAGGGAAGCGTCCAGGGCGTCGTCGTCCAGGCCAGCACCTTCGTCGTCTTGTCCTCGCCCGGCAGGGGATCGAGGGTAAAGGCGACGGTGACCGCCGGGTCTTGCCGCTCGCGATAGGAATTGTCCATGCGCGTCTCGAAATTCGAGAGCGGGGACTGGATCGCCCAGGAATAGGCGACGACGCGGTGGCCCTCGTAGATCAGGCCCTTCTCCCAAAGCGTCTTGATCGCCCACATGACGCTTTCCATGTAGGTGAGATCGAGCGTCTTGTAGTCATGCTCGAAATCGACCCAGCGCGCTTGCCGCGTGACATACCTCTGCCACTCCTCAGTGAACTGAAGCACCGATTTCCGGCAATGGTCGTTGAAACGCGCGATTCCGTATTGGAGGATCGCCGGGCGGCCGGAAATACCAAGCTCCTTCTCCGATTGCAGCTCCGCCGGCAGGCCGTGGCAGTCCCAGCCGAAACGGCGCTCGACCCTATGTCCGCGCATGGTCTGGTAGCGCGGCACGATGTCCTTCACGAACCCGGTCACGAGATGGCCGTAGTGGGGCAAACCGTTTGCGAAGGGAGGGCCGTCGTAGAACACGAAGTCGTTCGTGTTTCGACCGACCTTGGCAGGCCGCAGTTCGACCGAGCGCTCGAAAATGCGTTCCCGTTTCCAAAACGCGAGAATCTCTTCCTCGAGCATCGGGAGGTTGGGGTTGGAATCGACCTCCGGATACGGCTTCTTGGAGGCTTGAGCGCTATTCGGCCCCGTCATGGCTTGGAAATTCCCTGAAAACCGCGATTTCGACCGCCTGACATAGCCCTAGGTTACCAGCCTGTCCAGCATTGCCAGCATCGTGCGATTGGCAATCGGTGACAACGATCGGCCCGTCCCGTTCGCCATGAGGGCTGGCAAAATGCGGTAGCGGCCGACGCTCAAAATATCGTCGGGCCTCACAGCAGAGGCGAAAAATCGTTTTTCAGCAATAGCATGGGAAATATTCTTGAAAAAACGCTACGGTACCGTTCTGTTTTCCCCGATCTTGCGTATATCGATTTAGGACGTTCCGGCTGCTCACGATCGGGACCGCGCGACGAGCCGAGCGTCCATCGGGTGGAGGTTGACCTCCCGAAATCGAAGCAAGGTCCCGTGTACGGAGAGGACAATGACGACCCCTTCATCGCTGAAGCGCACTTCGACCTTGGCGCGGATCGTCGGCTCGCTCGTTCTGCTCGCAGCCGTTTCCGGCTGCGTCGTGGAGCCGCTCTACGCGCCACCGCCACACTACCACTACTACTACGGCTGGCGCTGATCGGCGGTGAGGTGATCCAGCGCCTCTTACGTGGCGTATTGAACAACACGGCTTCCTTTGGAGACCTATCATGACCCGTAATCTTGCAATCGCCTTCCGCGCACTCGCGGCAACAGCAGCACTCGCGACCACGTTTGCACTCGCCGCACCAGCCATGGCCAACGACATCCGGCAGGATCGCCGGGACATTCATCACGACCGCGTCGATCTCGGTCACGACCGCGCCGATTTGCGCCATGATCGCGCCGACCTCCGCGGCGACCGCCGCGATCTGCGCTTCGACGTTTCGCACGATCGCTATGGTGCGGCACGGCGCGAGATAACCGACATTCGACACGACAGCCGAGATATTCGTTTCGACCGGCGTGATATCCACCATGATCGCGTCGATCTGCGCCATGACCTGCGCGACCTGCATCGCGACCGGCACGGCTGAAGAGCGCTCAACCCGACGGAGTAATGGTGTATTAAGCGAACATGCGCGTCCCCGGGGCCAAAGCGTCGGGGACGCGCCCGCCATGGGCAGTAGCGGATTGCTTGACACTCTAGCCGTCCTTGGTCTAGCAACAGCCCTTTCGAAGGGGCCCGTAGCTCAGCCTGGTTAGAGCGCTCGCCTGATAAGCGGGAGGTCGGTAGTTCGAGTCTACCCGGGCCCACCAGCCTTCGCTCGCTTCGCGAGCTACGGTCCAGCCGGTCCTCAAGATCGGCTTTCAAATCTCGACCGCCTTGCCGTCCTCGGCCATTTCGTGCCGCACTTCGTCCGACCTTGCGAGCATATCCGCACTCGCATGGGTGAGGATGATGCGCTTCGCGGCAAGCTCGCCAACACGGTCACGGATGTCGGCGTAGCTCAAATGGAACTTGACCGGCTTTTCAAAGAAATACGCCTCCGCAATCAAAAGATCGGCCCCGCGCGCCGCCGGGATGAGTGCGTCGGTCCATTCCGTGTCGCCGGTGTAGGTGACGATCCTCCCACCGAGCTCGAGGCGAAGGGCGAAGGGTGTCGCCCCGCTCGGGTGCCTGACCTCGTATGGGGTGACCGCGATGCCGGCCACGAGCGCCCTCGCTCCCGGCGTCAGCTCGATGACTTCAACCGGGAATTGGCGGTTGACCTTCGATGAACCCGGAAAAAACACCTCCAATGCGGCCTTTATCCGATTACCGAGGCCCGGCGGCCCGGCGACCGTAAGGGGGGCTACGCGTCGGCTGACGAGCTGGCCATCCAGAATGAGGAACGGCAAGCCGCCGAAGTGATCGCCGTGAAGATGGCTGATGAAAACCGCGCGGATGCGATTGGGATCGACGCCGAAGCGGCGCATGGCGACGAGGGAGGTCGCACCGCAATCGACCAGATATCCCCCCTCCTCCGAATCGAGCATGATGCACGTATTGAAACGCCCGCCGCTGCCGAACGCGTCACCGCTGCCGAGAAACCGCACCCGCAAATCCGATACCCTCCCCTTCCGGCCGAGGCATGGTGCGCCACGACTCACGATCGACCGGATGAAATGAATAGCTTGCGGGGAAGGGGCCCAGGCGTGTCAAGCGATCCTGCGGCTGAGTCCTGGCCCTACTCGGCCGGACCACTATCGGCCGCGACGTATCAGGTCTGATCGAGATGAGCGGCGGTATGTCGCCAGCACTATCTATCATCGTCGCATCGGTCGTCTCGACCGCGAATTCCGGGCTCGCCGGCATGGCGGTGAGCGTGAGCCGTTCGCCCTCACCGTCTTTAGATTTTGCAGCGCGAAACTTGGCGGCGCGTGGCTTTTTGGAGCGGTCTGCGCGACTTGGCGTCTGACGGGTTCTCTTCTTCATAGCGGTCTCGGAAGGTGGGCGTAAAAAATTGAAAATACGAGATAAAGTATCACCGCACCTTCGGGCGCGGTGAGCGATGAATTGCGGGCGCGACCCTTAGAGATCGCACCCATGATATACGTCAATGGGATATAATCATTCATCGACTAAAATACGTCAATGACGTATAATCCGAGTCGTGGATTACGAGTTCGACACCGCCAAAGACAAGACGAACATTGCCAAGCATGGCGTCTCGCTCGAATTAGGTCGGATCGTGATCGAAAGCAGCGTCAACGATGTGATCGACCCGCGTCACCAAATCGAGGTCCGTCGCATCGCCTACGGCACGGTCGACGGCCGGTTGCTCGTCTACGTGTACACGATGCGCAACGCGGTCTGCCGGCTCATCTCGGTTCGCAAAGCCAACTCACGGGAGCGTAGGAAATGGCAAAGATGAAGAAAATTACCGAGGCGTCCTTAACGGCTGCACTTG
>Ga0187766_10001616_pt1 | contig 13236 bp, 16 predicted proteins | sample 0216_QUI02_MP05__4_FD_132971 | JGI IMG/M metagenome (GOLD analysis project Ga0187766, IMG submission 132971) | Tropical peat soil microbial communities from peatlands in Department of Meta, Colombia - 0216_QUI02_MP05_20_MG | ecosystem: Environmental > Terrestrial > Soil > Wetlands > Peat ... | reverse complement strand
TCTCTTCTGACTTGCCCAAGGAATCTCTTCTAGCAACCATGAAGGCTCTGGCAAGATCTGTCGGCGTCGAGGCGCGGAATCCCAAGTGGACTTCCTACGATGCCCTCGAGCTTGACGTCTTCTGCCCTACCAGGGCAGACTTTGAGACCTTCCTTGCTGTCGCAAGGCCAGTCACAGGGACGGAATTTGCAACCGACCTGAACAAGGCTCCCGGACACATGTCCGACGACGAGATACTCTCGAAGGCGAGAGGGCTCTTCAACGCGGAGAGGTACTGGGAGTGCCACGAGGTCCTCGAAGGGCTGTGGAAGCAGAAGCGGGGGGAGGAAAAGCGCTTACTGCAAGGGATAATCCTGGTCTGCGCGGCCTACGTCCATCATCAAAAGGGAAACCACGATGTGGCCGCAGGCGTTCTAGGCAGGGGGGCGAAATTGCTTGAATCCCCGCGGCAGAAGTACGGCGCCTTTGACCTCTCAAAGATGCGGAGCGAGGTCCGGCAGATGTTAGGTGCGAGAACGTTGACGGGCTTTAGAATCTAGCCGAAGACGGGCAAGTTCAACGGGTTGGCCTGTTCCGATATGCTGCTCTTTGACCTCATAGCGTCAATGTTGACCAGGAGGGCCACAAGTGCGAATGCGACTCCGATTATTGCATCATTAGAGACCGTCGAGGAGAACCCATGCCCAAATACGACAGCCACGGTGTATCCCGCGACGATTAACACAGCCGCAGACAGTACCGCACCTGCGGCATACGAGAACGAGGCTCCCCATACCCCGACAGCCCCTACCGCGAGCAGGGCCAATGCCAGGGCTGGCGCAGCCCAAGAGTACAGAGGTATGAATGGCTGTCCCTGGCAGGCCGTGGAAAGACAGCCGGTCATTGGTGCGTCGTAATACGCGTACAGGAGCCAGGCTGACTCGAGAACTGTCAGTCCTCCGGCTACCCTTCTAACTGCGGACGTCACTTGCCCATCGTCAACTTGTAGTATCCAGCTTCGATGTTCTTGTTGATGTTGTCCTTGACAAGGTAGAGTCTGTGTATGGGGTTGGCCAACTTGGGAGAAAGCGAATAGTCGCTTCCGACGACGAACTCGTGGACCTCCCCGCCCCTGCAGGCGTGGGTGATCTTCTTCCCCGGCTTGGCGCCGAGGCTGTTCATACGCACGTCCTTCGCAGTCGTGCAGGTGAGGACTGCCCACTCCTCGTCGGCAGGGATGGTCTCGAAGCCCACGCTCGCCTTCAGCGGCTCGCCGTATCTCTTGTCGTCGCAGAAGAGCTGCTTGCACCCGCGGCACCTCCAGACGTCCACAACGCCCTGCAGGTAGTTGTCACGATTGACATTGATCATACCGATAAAGACTATTTCATGATCATGTCCGGCTTGGGTCAATTTCTTCTACCCTCCCCCGCTTCCCATCTTTTTCTCCATTGCGGCCTCGTAGACGGGGATGAGCTCCAGGATCAGCTTGTCCACTCTCATCCTTCTCTCGTTAATCTCCCTCACCATCGCCTCCCGCCAGCTCCTGTAGTGGTTGGCAATCCCAAGCCGGGGATGCACTGGGACGATGCGCTTCCCGTCCCCCGATAAGATGGCCATGCCCCTGTCGAGAAGCATCCCCGCCTTCCCCGATTCCGAGGCGGGGATTCCACCGTCCTGCAGCAGCTTCAGGTACAGCAGGGCCTCCTTCATGGGCAGCCCGACCTCCGTCCCGAGCCGGCGGAGCACATCTGCCTCGTTCCGAACCCCCTCGCGTCTCGTTGTCAAAGCTTCGACGTCTCCGGGGAGTTCCAAAGGAACGCGAAGTAGTCTTTCGCGAAACTCGCCAGCCCGTGATGAGAGGCCCAGATGGCCAATGGAAGCCCGCCTTGGTCTCCTCCCCCTAGCAGCAGCACCACCTCCCTCGAATCGGAGATTAGCCCGCCACCGTACATGGTCTGCCTCGTCCTGATTTCGGCGTACTTTCCGAGCCGCGCAGCCGCCTCCGGCGGGATCTCCGGCGAGGTGAGAATCATGCTCTTCACCCCCTTCTCCTTGAGCGCGGCCATCAGCGGCGCAATCCTGTCCTCCAGCGACACTAGCTGAGGTGGGAGGGCGATCAGCAGCTCTGCCCTGCAGTTCAGCAGCAGGTTCTTCACCCTAGACAGTATCTCGTTCGTCCCCCGCATGATCCATATGTCCGGCTTCTCCTGCTCACCTCGGCTCACATAGATCCCCATCAGTTCGTCAAGAGCTATCTGCTCCTTCTCCTTCCGTTCTGTCTCCTGCCTAGCCTTCAGCTCCTCGAGTGCGGTGTCCGGGGGCTTCGCCGTGTACACAATCGGCCTGCTCTTCTGCTCTTCCACCCACCCGCGCCCGTGGAGCGACTCAAGGGCGTCGTACACCTTCGAATAGGGGATCCTCGCCTCTCTGCTCACTTCATTTGCCGTCATCGTTCCACCCCTGAGCAGAGCGACATACGCCTTGATCTCGCTCCCCGTCAGGCCGAGCGCTTCCAGCGACGCAGCCGCCCTCTCGCTCAGGCTCATGCCACAATCACTCCGGGGACCAGAGAACCACCAAAAGCTAAAATGCATTCGTCGACGGGCCGATACCAATGGCCGATTGCAAGCACCAGAACCTTGAGCACGAGGGGGATCAGAAGACGGACACGGGTGTGAACTCCTATTACAAATGCAAATCGTGCGGCATGCTCCTCGTGCTGACCCCCACAGGCAAGGTCATTGGAGTCAAAGGAGTTCAACGCGAGCACCCGCCACAGGCCAAGCGCGGAAGCAAGTCTTAACCTTTCACCCTCTGAAAAGTTAAAATGCTTATATTCTCAGCGAGCCAGGGAGAATCCCAAGTGAATTTCTGTTGGCTCAAATAGCAGACGTTAGTCTAGAACTGAACAGAGAGGTTTCCAAGGGGAACTTCATCCGCCAGACCCAGTCGATCTGTCCCGACTGCAACAGGATCTTACCTGCGCTCGTGTTCGAGCGAGACAACAAGGTCTGGATGACCAAGACCTGCCCCGAACACGGCGAGACCGAAGAGCTCTACTTCGGCTCCTACGAGATGTACAGCAAGTTTTCGCGATACTGGAAGGATGGCAAAGGGACCCACGCGGCTAACGTCCCCATGGACGTTTGCTCCTGCCCGGCCAACTGCGGCCTCTGCTCTAACCACCTTTCTCATACGGGTCTATCAAACATCATAGTTACAAACCGGTGCGACCTCACCTGCTGGTACTGCTTCTTCTACGTGAAGAAGGGTCTCGAGGGGGCCTACGTGTATGAGCCCACGCTCGACCAGATCAGGGAGATGGGGCGCTCGCTGAAGGCAGAGCGGCCGGTCGCCGGCAACTCTATCCAGATCACAGGCGGGGAACCGACCATCAGAGAGGACCTCCCGACCATCATCAAGATCCTGAAGGAGGAGGGGGTCGACCACATCCAGCTCAACACGAACGGCATCAACCTAGCGCTGAACCCGGGTCTTGCCAGGCGCCTGAAGGACGCCGGCGTCTCGAACCTGTACATGAGCTTCGACGGCGTCTCGCCGAAGACTAATCCGAAGAACCACTGGGAGGCGCCCTACGCCATAGACGCCTGCCGCAAGGTGGGGGTCGGGGTCGTCTTGGTCCCAACGGTGATCAAATCCATCAACGACCACGAGCTGGGGGACATTATCCGGTTCGGATGGAAGAACATCGACACGGTCCATGCGGTCAACTTCCAGCCTGTCTCGCTCACCGGAAGGCTGACGAAGACGGAGAGGGCGAAGTACAGGATTACGATTCCTGACTGCATCGAGAGGATCGAAGAGCAGACCAACGGGATGATTACGAAGGACGGCTGGTTCCCAGTCCCGTCCTGCTCGCCTGTCACGGGCTTCATCGAAGCCTTCACGAAGAAGGAGCAGTACGAGCTGTCGATACACTTCGCCTGCGGAGCAGGGACCTACGTTTTCAACGACGCCGACAGGAACAGGCTCGTACCTCTGCCGGAGTTTGTCGACATCGCTGGGCTTATCGAGTACCTGGATGAGAAGACGGAGGAGATCTATTCGGGCACCAACCGCTACATCGTGGCGGCGAAGGTCCTGACGAGGATATCGTCCTTCGTGAACAAGGAGAAACAGCCCAAGAGCCTCAGCTTCGCAAAACTCCTGACGGACGCCCTTGTGAAGCACGACTACTCGTCCATCGGGCAGTTCCACCTGAAGAGCATGTTCCTCGGGATGATGCACTTCCAGGACAAGTACAACCAAGACGAGGAGAGGCTGCAGCGCTGCGACATCCACTACCTCACCCCTGACCTGAGGATCATACCATTTTGTAGCTTCAATGTCTTACCGGAATGGTATCGAGACCGAATACAACAGAAGTTTGGTATGCCAATTGAGCAGTGGGAGGCTCAGACGGGTAAGAAGCTGGAGGACGGCCTCTACAGGGGAACTTTGCGACGAGGTGGGCACGTTCAAGGGTGCGGTTGCGCAGCGGGCGAACACGGCGAGCCCTTACCAATACAACCAATAACCGGGACATAGTAACAGTCCTCAGGTTGGATTCCCTTCCTCAGCGTATTTTCTGGCTGTGTGAGAACTGACCTTATGGCCAGTGGCCCTTGCTAGTTCCAGGCAGATTCTGTTGGCGCTAGTTTCGGTCTTGGACAGTTCTCTTATTGTCTTGGCAGCGGCCTCGGGAAGGCGAATTCTTTCCGGATATCGCTTGGCATGCGCTAGTATCTGCAAGTCCGCATACAGATTGCTGTGAATCCTCGGGCTGAAGAAGGGTAAACGTGCCGCATATTCTGTGCGGCATCTTAGAAGCTCCACTGGTGGTTGGTCCACGAATTGGGCTGGACACCCCATGTTCTCAAGAAGCTGCATGAACAGTTTGGTATTTGGCGACGAGACCACTTTCACTGCATCGTCCCCTGCATCGGGCCAACCATCGGATTCCGACAACCCCTGAATGAAGTTGGCCCCGAATTCCCTGGGAGCGCCAAGAATCCAATCCATCCTTAGAGAGTCGTAGGTTGTCGTCTCCCCATCTCTGAGGCCAAGACAGGCGTTGAAGATCCAAGAATTCAGGGGCGAGGACACCGATGCCCACGCGTAGCACTCGGTCTTGCCGTATCTCTTGTCCGAGATTGGCAAGTCTGTCACACGACGCATACCCAACCCGAGTGAGGAGTTAGCGCAAAGAGTCGTGAACTCTCCAAAGCGGAAGCTGTTCGGCTTGTTCTTAGAGAGCACAAGCAAGATTCTCCTACTCACGAACCGCTTGGTCCCTTTCAGGGCCTTGGCAGAATCTCCAACAACCGCTCCAAGAAGAAAGCCGAACAAGTTCGTCCTTTCCCGCCGCAGCTCGCCTTCCGAATCAAACCCGAATTCGTCTAGCAGGCGAGGCTCAGGCGAGCCCATCGGGAGCTTCTTGATCATTGAATCAATCCGCTCGTATGTCAGCGGGGGTTCAGGGACCTGGATCCAAACATCTCCAGGCGTGCCCCTTGGCTTCAGACGAAGAGGGATCCATTTGTGACTGGGTTCCGGGCTCCCAAGCCTATCGTGCTCCCTTCTAAGGAATGACAGAAACGACAACTTCACTCCCAGGAGGTACTTCCTGACGTTGTTCATGCGGAGGATTCTGCCGATTTCGTCGCCGTTGACATCTCTCTTCGATAGCCTCAGAATCTCCAGGAACCGGTTGTACATGGCGACGTCAATCTCGTCGAACCTCGGATTCCAGAAGTCTGCTGCGAAGGATTTGATCTCGGGACTCTCTAACCAGTGGTACGGCGGCCAGCATCTCTCGTCGCTTGGAGGGGTTCCGTCAGCATCGTGGGTGCCGGGAGGCAGGAAATTGGTGATGGCTTCGCTTCCATATATCCGGGCTCGCCTTTTGGGATGATCTTGCCGGGGAGACCTGCCCGAAACTGTAACGCTAGGAGTGCAGCAGTGCAGCGGAGTACAGGCAAAGGAACCCAACGACCACGGCTACCGCGATTTTCGTCGAGTCCCAGCGCGCTTGCCCGGTCTCCGAAAACAGAGGCTTTGCCAGGCGCACCGCCGCGTAGAGGGAAGTCCCCAGGCCGAAAGCGAAGAAGTAGGTGGTGTCGTACAGCCAGTAGTAGTCGGTAGCAGCTCCTATCAGTCCAGGCAGGATGAATACGAGAGTCAGGACGAGGACGTCTCTGACCAATCCCGTGGAGTTCTTGGCGTGATCTCTCGCATAGATCAAGTAAGCAGCGCCTATCATCATGGGCTCCAGTGCTTTGTGGATGATGAACGCCGCGGCGGCCGAGGTCCCCCCGAAGGCGTCGAGAAGGCCGATGGCCGGAGTGGTCGCCGCCGTTGCTGCGAAGGCCGCTCCTTCCCCCAATCCGTGGAAACCAACTGCGAAGGCGACAAGCAGTGGGACACCGAATCCCAGTCCTCCAGCGATGGGGCCGGACCGGAAGGTCTCCCGGTCGACCGAGAAGACGAGAATCACTCCGACCACGAAGAGAAGGACCAGCGCCAGCTGAACTGCACCGCCCCCGAACCCGGAGTTGACGTCGAGGAAGGCTGCGTCTCCTATGGTGTCCGAGAAGAACCAGAAGTAGAGGCCCAGGGCAAAGGCCGCTATGTACCTGGGATTGACAACCTTCGCCGCCCCCGAGAGTATCAGCAGCCCCACGATGGTGGGTATGACCAGCGCCGCGACTATCGCGAGAAAGCTGGAGAGAAAGGGCAGCACTGGGGAATGACCCTGTCTGCATCAAATATTAGCGTATCTGGAACGCGGAAAGGGCGCGGGCGAGCGCCTTACTCACCCTGAAATACAGGCGACCTCTCCCGGACCAGAGGGACGAAGCATGGGAAGGGGCAGGTCCGCCGTCGTTGTGCTGATTGTTTGCCTGGCTGTCGCCGCGGTGGCAGCCACGGGCGTGCTGCTGCTGAATTCCCACGGTGGAACGACCAGCCAGGGCCACGTCCAGAACGTGCTCATCATTGCCAGCGCAACTGGGTTCAACGACAGCGTCGACCATGGGGTGCCTCAGAACCCCTGGCCTGTGATTCACACTTCGTTGGGAACGACCCTGAACATAACAGTCGTGAACGAAGATCATCAGTCACACGGCTTCCAGGTTGCCCACTATTACGACAACAGCTTAGTCGCAATCCCAGCGGGACAGACCCTGCACGTGAGTTTCGTCGCCAACGAAGCCGGCACGTTCCAGATCTACTGCGAGATCCCGTGCACCATTCACTGGGCCATGCAGAGCGGCAAACTCATCGTGAGCCATTGACTATCGTACCGAGTTCCGGAGATAGAGTATCACGGGTTCCCCAAGCTTGGCTAGGAGTTCCCCCTTCTCGGACAGGGTGTATCTCACCTTCCGAGGTCTGGACTCGATTACTCTCCTCTCTAGGAACCCTAGCTCCTCTAGGTCCTTCAGTTTCTTGGAGAGCACGCGGGCGCTGATGCCGTTGAGGAGCCTCCTGAGATCCCCGAACCCGACGGATTGAAGAGAGTATGTGGAGAGAATTATCTCTATTGACCATTTTCCGAACAGCTTCTTCATGACGTTCAGGTTGTCCTGAACCGCGCTTGCCTCGCTGCGGTACGATATGCCCTCGTCTAAACTCACGACCTTCACGAACTCCGACGCTGCCTCAGCGAATTCTCTGAACTTGGATTCCATCGACCCCTCCCCCGCATGGGTCTTGGGTGATGGCTCCTCGTTACGATACATTATTGGATTCCGGATGCTTCCGCTCTATAAAGGAGAAGGGCCCCGCAGGGCGCGCTGCCGTCCCCGGAGGTGGGCGAACAGGGCTCCCCGCGATTACCTAACCCAATATCAATCGAGACATTCGGCACGGAGGCAAGTCTCGGCGATGAGTCCAAATCCTCCGTCGATCAGGAGAGCTAATCCCCCGCCGGCTCTTGACAGGTGATGTTGGAAGGGGTTATGGCTACGCCAGACGCGCTGATCAGCGGGACATTGTAGATTATCGTGAACTGGGTACTGTTGGTTGCCGACTGGACGGCTATGGCCAGGTCGACATTCGAAAGGCTCGCAGTTTCGGGGCTTATGGTGAAAGGAAGGAATATCGTCTGGCCGCTACTAATGGTGGGCATCCCGAGGTCGCAGACAGGCGTGTTGGCAGCGTCCGTCGCCGGCGACGTCAGCTGGGTGAACAAGGGAACGTAGTTCGAGCTGTTCCATTCGATCCTGAACGCATACTCGGTTCCATTGAACGACGAATACACCACCTTGGCGTAGTCTGCGAACGGCCTCTCCTGAGCCGGGAAGCTGTCACTGGAATATGCGAGATAGCCGATCAGAAGCCCGAACGCGACAGCCCCTACTAGGGCTACGATTACAAGCATCTTCGCGGTCGACACAGTACGTCCCTCCTACCTCAGATCGTTGAGCCTTGCCGAAGCCCTCATGAGCGAAACAATCCTGTCGAAGTAGTTCTCGAGCTCTTCCCTGAACTCGTCCCCGCCCCAGTCTGCCTTGGCGCGCTCCAGGAAACTCTCCATCCAGGTGAACTCCTGCTCCGAGACTGCTCCCAGCGCAGAGAGGAGCGCCTGGTTGCGGTAGTACATCTCGCTGTTCTTCTCAAAGAGGTTGCGCCGCTTGAGGGATGCAACAGCGAAAGCGTTCCTCGACAGCAGCGCTGCGTCTGTGACCGGGTCCCCTGACGGTCTGTCGGTGACCCACTCAGCGAAGAACTTCTTCGTCTGCTCCCTTTCCTTCTCCTCCATTACGGCGAAAACGACGTCGTCAACGAGCACGTTCTGGAGATGGTTGAACGCATCGATGAGGAACTCGGTTTCTTTCGCCCTCAGCCCGTCCCTTTCCTTGAGCTCTTCCAGCACCGCTTCAAGGGTGGTGCTGTCGTGTGAAGAGGCGCCGCGCTCTGTAAAGTAGACATGCGAGAGCTCGTGCAGGACGAGCCCGCCCAGCATGTCGGAGTCCAGGGCCCATTCTGAGATCATTATCTTGTGAACTTCCCCCTCCTTCCTCGCGTACCCCATTATGGCGAGCCCTGGTTCGACGTCTAGGGTCACGTTCGACTTCACTTCGTACCCCTTCCGCTTCATCCGCTCTAGGGCCCAGTGGAGAGTGTTCTGAAGGGAATTGTCAGTGCTGGCGGCCCGCATGGAACTTCGGCCACGTGCCGAGACGTATGGATAAACATCTCGGTCGCAAGCCCGGACTTGGCGGAAGGCTATTGTAGAAGTCAGGGGGAGTGGCCAGAGATGGGTGTCAGACTGTATGCTGCCGGTGCGCTCGCGGTCATCGGGGGCTTTCTCATGCTCGCCAGCGGCTACACGTCAAGGGGCTTCCTCTACACCGCCCTAAACCTTGCAGAACCCCACATCTATGACTTCCTGAACGGGGTGACCGCCAACATCGCAGTGTTGGCAGTCGCGACCCTTGAGCTTGTCATCACACTGGGAGGGCTGGCAGTAATTGTTGGCGGCCTGGCTGTCCTCATGCGACACAGGACCATGGGGAGGGTCCTCATCTACCTGGGCGGTGGAGCAGGGTTCCTTGGGCTCCTAGTCTCCCTGGGATTCTCTGTGTACAAGCTAGGGGGCATCAACCCCGTCCTTGCCTACCTCCCATACTGGGTCGGGCTCACCATGGCTGTCACGGGCAGATGGCTCGCAAAGGGCGCATAGGGTCAGCGGCGTGTTGGGCGCTTGGTCAGCGACGAGTCAGGTCTAGTCGCCGGCCCTTACGTGCTGAACTCCCACTATCAGAGGTTCAACCGGCTCTTCCACGCGGCGAACAAGAAGCCGCCAAGCACATTCCCTCGGATCACCACGGTCCGTTCCGTCTCCCTATCCACTAGGCCGACGAAGACCACGGTCGGGCTCACGAAGTACTCCCGGGTGAGGTTCTTTCTCGTCCTTTCTAGGCCCCGCCAGACTATCACCTTCTATTCGTCCCTGTTCAACGCCCTCTCCGACCTGGCGGCCACGGGGGCGATTGCGCACGAGCTGGCCCATGCTTGGCTCAACGGGCATTCCCATCCCGAAGAGTCGAGAAAGAGGGAACGCGATGCCGACGACCTTGCAAGGATGTGGGGGTTCGGCCCTGAGCTCGACGCCTTAGACAGGGAAGCCGAGACGGTTCACTCAGGCTAGTGATAGATTGTGCTGTTTTCCTGCTGCCTTGATGGCGCGGTGGGAGCCGCCTTCGCCCTTAGCTCGCCAAGGTCAACCTCGAACGACGCCATGGCACTCAGAATCTCCAGGAGCTTGATGACCGAGCGGACGTGTGGACTGGGTTCCCCATGGTCGACTGACAGCTTGTACCCCCTTATGCCGACGTCCTTCGCCATAGCGACGACCATGGATGCGAAGAAGGGAGCAGGCTCCTCCCCTAGAATTCGCACTCCCTGCTTCCTCAGCTTCACCACCCCCGAGGAGTCGGTGGCAAACCCGGTCGTCTGCGGTTCTGCTTCTGCAGGGAGAGGGTTCTCAGTCCACCTTGCACCCACGGAGTATAGTTCCTTCACTCCCATCTTTGAAGCCACCCTGAGGATGAACTCGGTGAACTCGTACTGCTCGTCGCCTGGGCTCGTGTCACCGGCGAAGAGGACCAGGTCCTTCTTGCTTCTGCTGAGGTAAAACCCGCATTCCGGGAGGCTCGAGAGGCCGTCTGCCCTCACGAGAACCTCTGGGGGGAAGGCAGACGCCCTGACGACTCCGACCTTCTTGAAGTCCATCTTTCTCAGAAGATATTCTCCCAGCTCCCTGGCCTGCGAATAGAGCGCTCTGTACTGCGGCATGGAGGTCGAGACCGCGACGATCATCACAGGGCTCCTGAGAGCTGGAATGCCTTCGGCTCCGAAATCAATCCACATCTGAAAACGACAGCGAAGGGGCACTGCGCGTATTTAACCCTCGCAGAATAGTCGCACTTTTCCCGGGTTCATCTTAAATACACGGGAGTCAGAAATCTTGTTTACCGATTCATGAAAGCATACTGGAAGACGCTTTCTCACAATGGAGTGAACTTTCCCGACCCGTACCAGCCCGAGGGGCTGAAGGTACGGGTGAAAGGTGTGCAGGTGGAGCTCTCTCCTCTGGCAGAGGAGATGGCCTACAACTTCGCCAAGAAGAAAGACACACCCTACGTTCAAGACCATGTATTCACGGCCAATTTCATGGAGGACTTCGTGAAGCAGCTCCCTCCTGCGTACAGGGGAGCCAAGTTCGAAGACCTGGATTTCTCCGATTTCTACAGGAAAGCGGATGCAGAGAAGGCCGCGAAGGAGAGCATGACCAAGGACGAGAGGAAGGCACTCGCAGCCGCAAGGAAGGAGAGACGCGAGTCGTTGAAGGCGAAGTACGGGAAGGCAATCCTCGACGGCAAGGAGGTAGACTTCGCCAACTACATGGTCGAGCCCCCTGGACTCTTCATGGGGCGCGGACAGCACCCTCTCAGAGGGAGGTGGAAGCCGCGAGTCCAAGCCTCTGAAGTCATACTGAACTTTGGGGAGACCACACCAGTCCCGCCAGGAAACTGGAAAGAGATAGTCCACGACCACAACTCGATGTGGATGGCAAAGTGGGTCGACAAACTTACCGGCAAAGAAAAGTATGTGTGGCTTCACGAAAGCGCTCCTATCCAGCAGTCTAGGAGCAGGGCGAAGTACGACAACGCCGCCCGCGTCGGATCAAACATGGGGAAGATCGAGGCCAGAATCGATAAGGTTCTGTCCTCCAAGGACCCGAAGATGCGGCAGGTTGCGACGGTCTGCTATCTCATTCACAGACTGGGGATGAGGGTCGGCGACGAGAAGGACGAGGATGAAGCAGACACCGTGGGCGCCAGTACCCTCCGTGTGGAGCACATCAGACTGAAAGACGGTCAGGTAGAATTCGACTTCCTAGGCAAGGACAGCGTCCCCTGGAAGAAAACGGACAGACCTCCTCCCCGGGTGCTGCAGAACCTTGAGGAGTTCAAGGAAGGCAAATCGCCAGACACCGAGGTTTTCCACGAGGTCACCTCGAGCATGGTCAACCAGTTCCTTTCTTCCATCGTCCCAGGTCTCACCGCGAAGGTATTCAGGACATGGCATGCAACGGACACGGCCAAGCGCACTTTGCAGTCGAGGAACGTCGACGGGATGGACGACATAGACAAGCTGTACCACGCCAAGGAGGCAAACCTTCAGGCGGCGATCTTCTGCAACCACCAAAGAACTCTGCCAAAGACATGGCAGCAATCCTACGAGAAAAAGAAGCAAAGACTGGACGAGAGCAGGGCAAAGGGGAAGAAGGACGACAAGAGGCAGAAGAAGCTCGAAAGGGAGATCGACTTCTTCGTCAGGGCCAAAAACTACAACCTGAATACTTCCTTGAAGAACTACATCGACCCTCGGGTGTACAAGGCATGGTGTGAGTATGTTGGTCTCGACTGGGCCAAGGTGTACAGCAAATCTCTACAGCGAAAGTTCTCCTGGGCACTTCAGTCTGCTCAGAAACGGGAGACCGGAGACATGGCGGAGCTAAAACCAGTGCCTGCCGCTCGACGACCGAGCGAGGACTCGCCATAGCTCGTCTTCGGGAGCTTCGGCAAGCGTCATCCGAGTCCCATCTCTTCTAACCAGAACCTTGCTTGATTTCTTGAACGTCCCGACAATCGAAACCTTCAGCGGAGCCAGTGCGCTGATGACCTCCTGCTCCCTCCCCTTCTCCGCCGAGAGCAGGAGTGCCCCCGAACCTATCAACTTCATTGGGTCGATGCCCCATTTCTGGCACAGCTTTGCTGTCTCGATGGCGATTGGAACTTTGCCCTCCTCGAGCTCGAAGCCAAGTCCGGACGCCAGGGCCATCTCGAAAACTGCACCGAGGACGCCCCCTTCAGTGCAATCGTGCATAGCACGGACACGCCCTGTCCCGTAGGCTGCTACTGCCTCGTCGACTACGCTGAGGTGGTCCAGGTAGCTCGTCAAGCCCGCCAGAACCGCGGTCCCCTCCAGACCGGCCGTCTTGGTCATTAGGATGGTGTCCTCGGGCATCGCGTCCCCTGACGTGATGTAATCCTCCACGTAGCTGAAAGCCGTGATAATCACTATGGGGTGGTGCAACCCAGGGGTAACCTCAGTGTGACCTCCGACAATGGCGATTTCTAGGTGCCTCGCCGCCTCGTGAATCTGTCGCGCGATTTTTGCGACCTGCAGCGAGGTCGAGCCCTCGGGCAAGAGGATGACAGATTCGGCGAACTGGGGTCT
>Ga0187766_10001615_pt1 | contig 13241 bp, 12 predicted proteins | sample 0216_QUI02_MP05__4_FD_132971 | JGI IMG/M metagenome (GOLD analysis project Ga0187766, IMG submission 132971) | Tropical peat soil microbial communities from peatlands in Department of Meta, Colombia - 0216_QUI02_MP05_20_MG | ecosystem: Environmental > Terrestrial > Soil > Wetlands > Peat ... | reverse complement strand
CTCGTGCGCCGCATCCACCACCACGCCGACACCGCGCGGCTTGAGAACCTCGGCGATGCAATCGGCGATCTGCGCGGTGAGCTTCTCCTGCACCTGCAGCCGCCGCGCGTAGCCGTCCACCACCCGCGCGAGCTTGCTGATCCCGACTACCTTGTTGGCGGGCAGATAGCCGATGTGCACCCGGCCGATCATCGGCGCGATGTGATGCTCGCAATGCGACTCGAAGGAGATGTCGCGCAGCACGATCATCTCGTCGTATCCGGCGACTTCCTCGAAAGTGCGGCGCAGGTAGGCGGCCGGGTCGCTCTGATAGCCGGAGAACCAGTCGCGGTACGCATCGACGACGCGCTGCGGCGTGTCGCGCAGCCCTTCGCGGCCCGGGTCATCGCCCGCCCAGCGCATCAGGGTGCGCACCGCCTCCTCCGCCGCGCGCCGCGAAATCTTCGCCATGCTCAGCTCTCCGACCGTTGGCGCCGCTCGGCGCCGGTCGCGGCAGTTTAGGGGAACAGGTGCGCGAAGTGCAGCAGCGTCAGCGTGAGCGTCAGGCTGCAAACCCCCACGAGGGTCGCCACCATGAATCCCGCCGCCAGCGGCCGCCAGCCGATGCGCCACATGTCCGCGAAGGACACCGAGAGCCCCACCGCGGTCATGCCGCAGGCGAGAAACAGCTCCGAGGCCATGAAGCCGGTGTGCACCACGGCCTGCCAGAGCGCGCTCCCCTCTCCGAGCAGCGTGTCCCCGGCGGTGCGCACGACGATGCAGGCGAGGAACGCCACCACGAACATCGGCACGAGCTGCGCATGCGGCGCGAGCCCGGTCTGATGGGAATCGCCGGAACGGCCGTCGCCGTGGCCGCCGCCGCGCGCCTCGTGGCGGCGCGCCAGCCAGGCGGCGAGCGGCACCAGCACCGCGATCGAGAGATTGCGCAGGAGCTTGGCGACGCTGGCCGCGGCGAGCGCGGCCGGGGCTCCCGCCTGCTGCGAATACATGAGCGCCGCGCCGATCACTTGCGAAGTGTCGTGAATCGCGGTGCCGAGAAAGATCCCGGCGTGCACCGGAGAGGCGGCGAAGAAATGCCCCGCCAGCCACGGATAGCAGAGCATTGCAGCGCAGCCGAACAGCACCACGCAGGTCACGGCGAAGGCGGTCTCCGCATGGCGCGCCCGGATCACGGGCGACATCGCGACCACCGCGGTGCAGCCGCACACGGCGGTGCCGATCGCGAGCAGCGCCCCGAGCCGCGTGCCGACCCCGAAGAGCCGTGCGAGCCCCCAGCCGGCGAACAGCGCGACCATGAGACAAGTGAACGCCACCGGGAGTGCGGTGAGGGCAATGGAGCTTGCCCCCGAGAGCGTCAGGCGCAGACCCACCAGCGCAATACCGGTGCGCAGCAGCTGATGCATGGCCCATTTGAGGCCGCCGGTGGCCCAGCCGGGCACGCCGAGGGTATTGCGCCAGAGCATGCCGAGGACCACGGCGCACATGACGGGGCTGAGCGGCAGACGCGGCAGGCCGACGGCACCGTGCGCGAGCGCATCGGCGATGGCGCGCGCGACGAGCGCGAGCGCGACGGCCACGGCGATTCCCGGGGCCGCCTGGCGCAGCGAGGCCCAGGGCGGAAACAGCCCCCGCAGCAGGGAGAGCACCGTTACAGCGGCAGTCGCGGAGTGCTGGCGAGCGGCGGCGGCGTGACCCGCCGGTTGACGACCATGCGGTCGTTGAGCTCGGCGATCGCCGCACTGCCGGTGCGCACGAACAGGAAAGGCAGCAGCGCGTGCACCAGGCAGGCGATTCCGGCCCCGATCATCCTCACACCAAAACAGGTGGCCCGCGCCAGGTGCTCGGTATAGGTCTCGCCGACCGAGCCAGGATGCTCGGTGAAGGCCCGGAGGAGGTTCATCCTGATCATGCTAACGGCGGCGGGCGGCGAGAGGATTGCGAAGCGCTGGCGCAGCGAAGGCGGCTGCGCAACAATATTGCGCGTCGAGGGGGTCTGACGAACCGAAGTTTCAATGGACAAGCTGGACGCGAGAATCCTCGATCTGCTGCAGACCAACGGGGAGCTGACCGCAGCCGAGATCGCCGAGCGCGTGGGCCTCTCGAAGGTGCCGTGCTGGCGGCGCATCCAGAAGCTGCAGCAGGAGGGCATCATCCGCCGGACCGTGGCGCTGCTCGATGCGCACGCGCTCAATGTCGGCACGACGGTGTTCGTCACGCTGAAGACCGCGAACCACAGCGAAGCCTGGTTCGCGAAGTTCGTACGCGCGGTGCGCGACATCCCGGAAGTCACCGAGATTCACCGCATGTCGGGCGACGTCGACTACCTGATCCGCATCGTAGTGCCGGACATCGACGCCTACGACGCAGTCTACAAACGGCTCATTGCCGCGGTGGACTTCCTCGACGTGAGTGCCAGCTTCGCGCTCGAGACCATCAAGTACACGACCGCGCTGCCGCTGTGCTATCTCAAGACCGAGTGAGGCGCGTGCCGCCTGCCGCGCGTCAGTCGCGGGTTAACGCCGCCGCAGCTCCGGCCCCGGCGTTGTCGCGGATGATCTCGGCGATGCGCGCGCGGATCTCACCGAGGTCGGTATCGTAGGCATCCGTTGCCAGCACCGGCTCACGGCGCGGTGCGGCCGCGAGCTGGCTGCCGGTGCTGTCGTGCACGTCGACGCGCACGCGCGTCGAGAGCCCGACGCGCAGCGGATGCCCCTCGAGCTCCTTCGGATCGAGGGTGATGCGCACCGGCACGCGCTGCACCACCTTGATCCAGTTGCCGGTCGCATTCTGTGCCGGCAGCAGCGCGAAAGCCGCGCCGGTCCCCAGGCCGAGGCCTTGCACGCGGCCGTGATACTCGACGTGACCGCCGTACAGATCGGTGATGACGCGCGCCGGCTGGCCGATACGCATGCGATCGAGCTGCACCTCCTTGAAGTTGGCATCGACTCGCAGCCGCTCGAGCGGCACGATCGCCATCAGCGGGGATCCGGGCGTAATGCGCTCCCCGAGCTGCACGCTGCGCCGCGCGACATAGCCCGACACCGGGGCGCGCACGCTGGTGCGCTGCACGTTGAGCCAGGCGCGCTCGACCTGAGTGGCCGCGGCCCGTACGTCCGGATTGTCGGACACGCCGGTGCGCCCGACGAGCGCGGCGCCGGCTGCCAGATTGTGCTCGGCGGCCGTGAGCGCCTCGCGCGCGCCTTTCACGGCATCGAGCGCGTGCCCGAGCTCCTCGGTCGATACCGCGCCGCTGGCGGCGACCGCGCGGCGCCGCGCGAGGTCGGCCTGCGCGCGCTCGAGATCCGCCTGGCGTTGGGCGACCAGTGCCCGCAGCTCGTCGCGATTCGCGAATACCGTGTGCACCTGGCGTACGGCGCGCGCCAGCTGCTGCTCGGCATCCTGGAGGGCGATGCGGTAATCGGTGGCGTCGAGCCGCACCAGCTCCTGCCCGGCCTGCACGCGGTCGGTCTCGTCGGCAGCGATCGACACCACGGTGCCGCTCACCTGCGACATCACGCCGACGAGATCGCCGGCGACGTAGGCGTCGTCGGTGCTCTGATAGCGGCTCGCATAAAGCCACCACCATGCAAGCGCCGCCAGCGCAATGGCGCCGAGCGCCACGCCGAGGATCGTGAGCCAGGTGCGCCGGCTGCGCTGCAGTCGGCTCGCGACGGTCGCAGGACTCGCGGCGACGGAGGCATCCATGATTGCGGCGCTGCCCTCAGCCCGCCGGCGCGGGCGGTGCATAACCGCCGCCGAGCGCGCGCACCAGATCGACGCTGTAGGTGAGGCGCTGCGCCGAGAGCTCGGCACCCGCGGCCTGCGCGAGCAGCAGCTGGTTCTCCGTGGAAAGCACGGTCAGGTAGTTGTCGAGCCCGGCGCGATAGCGCTCGGTGGTGAGGTCGTAGGCGCGCTGCGCGGCGGCGAGCGCGGTCTGCTGCTCGGCGCTCTCCCGCTCGAGCGCCCGCCAGTTCGTCACGACGTCGGCGACGTCGTGCACCGCCTCGATCAGAGTCTGGTTGTACTGTCCGACGGAGGCATCGAACTGCGCCTGCCGCGTCTCGAGCGCGCCGCTCAGCCGGCGGCGGTTGAACACCGGCAGACTGAGCGCCTGCGTCACACCGACGATGGTGGCCGAGCCCTCGAACAGCTTGTCGAGGCCGATAGCCTGCAGGCCCGCGAACGCCGCGAGATTCACGTTGGGATAGAAGTCGGCCTCCGCCGCCTTGATCCCGTGCGCCGCCTCCTGCACCTCCGCCCGCGCCGCCGCCACGTCCGGACGGCGCCCGAGGAGATCGGCGGGCAGCGCCGCAGGCAGCGCGATGGCCGCCGGCGCTGTGAGGTGCGGCCGCGCGAGCGCCTGGCCGCGATCGGGGCCGGCACCGGCCAGGGCACCGAGCTGGTTGCGCGCCAGGTCGATGTTGGCCTGCGCCGCGGCGATGCCGGCGCGCGCGAACGCGAGGCTCGCCTCCGACTGCTTGACGCGCGCGAGGTTCTCGAGCCCGGCGTCGACTCGCTGCTGTGTGAGCTCCATGATCGAGCTCTGCTGCTTGAGCTGCTCGTTGGCGACGTCGAGCAGCGCGTGCCACAGATCGAGCTGGACGTAGGCGCGTACCACCGCCACGGCGAGCGCCAGACGTGCCGCGGCGCGATCGGCCTCGGCCGCGTCCACTCCGGAGCGGGCGGAGGCCAGCAGCGCGCGGTTGCGGCCCCAGAAGTCGATGTCATAGCTCAGGTCGAACGCCACACGCCCATCGTTGTAGTAGTTGCCCGCGTAGGGCGGCGGGTACAGGCCATTCTCCGGATAGCGTTGCCGGGTTGCCTGCGCATCGAGCGCCACGTTCGGGAGCTTGAGCGCGCCGACCGCGAGCGCCTGGCCCTGCGCGGCGCGCAGCCGCGCCTGAGCGGCGATCAGCGAGGGGTTGCCGGCGATCGCCTCGGCGACCAGCGCATCGAGCTGCGGATCGCCGAAGGAATGCCACCAGCCATCGGCCGGCCAGGCCGCCGCATCGAGCGGCATGCCGGCGAGGGCGCGGTCGGCGGCGAGTTGCGCGGGCGCGAGCTGCGGGGCTGCTTTCCAGCCGCCGCGGTCCACGCACCCGGAGAGCGCGGCGAGCAGCGCCGCACCGAGCAGCGCGAGGAATGTGCGAGACCTGCGAGTGATCATGACTGGTCCGTCCGAGTGTCGTGGTGAGCGCCCCCCGCGAGTTTTCCGTTTTCGATCATGCGTCCGAGGTAGCTCTTGAGATTCTCCACCTCGGCGGCGTTGAGCCCGGCCAGGTGATGCTGCAGCACCCGGCTGCCGGCAGCCCGCAGGCGCGGCAGCTGGGCGCGGCCGGCCGCCGCGACGCGCAGGAACACCACGCGGCGATCCTCGCGGCAGCGTTCACGCCGCAGCAGCCCCTTCTCCTCGAGGCGGTCGAGGATGCGCGTCATCGATCCGGTGTCGTAATACATGTGGCGGCACAGATCCGCCGCGGTCCGCGCATTGCCATCGGCGAGATGCTTGAGCACAGCGTACTGCATCGCGTTCAGCCCGAAGGGCGCGAGCTCGGCGTCCAGTCCGGCAAGCAGCGAGGCGCGCGCGCGCGCCATCAGGTAGCCGACGCTCAATCCCCCTTCCGGGAGTTGCGCCGCCGGTTCCGGCTCGGCTTTGATAGTGGCTCTGCGACTCACGAGACCCGCGGTGGCGGCAGGCGCCGCCGCACTTCGCAATTACTGCCGATAAGAATACTGCCTCGGCAATTATTTGTCGACTATACCAAAGGGGGAGGCGCCGGGTGCTCGGGAAAAGACCCCCTCATCGAGCGGCTGGATGCGGCGCGGCGCCGCTGAAGACGTCCGGCCCGAATACCTGCGGACCGGCCGCGGCCGCGTAGCCGAGAGGCGGGAGGCCGAAGAGCGCCTCGACGGTCTTCAGGAGCGAGTAGTGGTTGTACGGCATCGCTGACACGGTTCCGGGCTTCGCGAACGGCGAGAGCACCACCGCTCCCACGCGCCCGCCGCCCGGACCGTTGAAGCCCGGCGCGTAACGCGCCCCCGGGAGCGGCTGCTCGCCGCAGCAGGCGCCCGAACCCTCGCGGCCGATCCCGTCGGCCTCGTCGAAGGTCACGATCAGCATGCCGTCGGCGCGGAACGCCGCGGAGTTGAGGATGAGCGGTACCCACTGCCTGAGGAAGGTGTTGATCGCCTTGAGTCCCCCCTCGCGCCCGTCGACGCACTTTGGATCGTGGCCGTCGCTGCAGAGGTTGGGCGTGATGAACACGAAGTTCGGAGTCGTGGCGGCGCTCGCGAGGTCCTGAGGCAGGCGGTCGAGATTCACGACGCGTGCGTCGCAGCGTGCCGCATCGTCGATGATCGTGTGGAACCAGACGAATGGATCGTGCTTGGCGGCGTACTGGTCGCCGCGCCGTGCGACACTGGTCGGATCGGCCGCGCCGAGCGGCACGTGCCCGCAGGTGGCGGGCTCGCGCTGCGGATCGTTGCCCATGTCCTCCATGTAGCCCTTCCAGCTGAGGCCCGCGGCCTCGAGCTGATCCGGCAGCGTCTTGACGATGGCCGGGTACACGCAGCCGGAGCCGAGCGCCTGGCCGTCGGCATTCAGCGCTGGCGCGCTGAGGCGGAAATCGCTGTAGGTCGGGCAGTCGAGCTGGGTCTCATGGTTCGGTGCCTGCCCGCTGATCATCGCCACATAGTTGTCGAGGCTCGCATGTCCGATCGCGTAGTACTGCGTGAGCAGCACTCCCTGCGCCGGGAGCGTATGCGCCAGATAGGGGGCGTGCGAGCGCGGCGCGAAGGTGTGCGAGTAGCTCATATTCTCGAGCACCAGCACGAACACGTGGCGGATCGGCGGCAGTGCGGGCGCCGCGCCGGCGGTGGCCTCAGCCGCAAGGCCGGCGGGTGGCGCGACCGCGCTGAGGATGCCGAGGAGCGGAACGAGTGCGCGCAGGGACATTCAGCCTCCGGTTGCCTGAGAAGGAGCGGCCGCGTGCTGCGGGGCCAGCCGCATCGCTTTGGTAAACAACACCCCGCACGCCATCGTGAGCAGCGCCGCCGTCAGGAACGCGGCCCCCGGGAAATGCAGCGCGGCGTCTCCCCGGGAAAAATAACCGAAAACCTGGGTCATCAGCGGGGGACCGAAGATCGAGCTGAGACTATAGAGGCTCGCCACGGCGCCCTGCAGCTCCCCCTGGGCGTTGGCGGGAATCTGCCGCGAGGCGAGCGCATTCATCGAGGGATAGGTCATCGCAAAGACCGCCGTGCTGAGCGCGACCACATACATCATCCAGCCGGCCGGAACGAGCGCATAGCCGAGATAGGCGATCACGGCGGCCACCATGCCGGCGGCCGCGGCGGGCCGCTCCCCGCCGAGCCACGGGATCAACACGCGGGTGAGCAGGCCCTGGGCGAGCGCCATCACCGTCCCGACGAAGGCGAGCGAGTAGCCGACCTCGGCGCTCGTCCAGTGAAACTTCGAGATCGTGTAGAAGGCCCAGGTGCTCGGCAGCACCTGGTGGCCGAGCTGCCAGAGGAACAACGCGCCCAGCAGCCAGGTGACGGCCGGATATTCGAGGATCTGACGCAGCGTTCCCAGAGGATTCGCGCGCTCCCATTCGAACCGACGGTGCGAGCCCGGCGGCAGCGACTCAGGCAGCGCCACGAGACCCAAAGTGCCGTTGGCGAGCGCGATGACGCCGGCGGTAAAGAACGGGGCACGGGGACCCAGGCCTCCGAGGAGTCCGCCGATCGCGGGCCCGAGGATGAAGCCGAGGCCGAAGGCCGCGCCCATGAGGCCGAAGCTCTGGGCACGCTTCTCCGGCGGGGTGATGTCCGCGACGTAGGCGTACGCGGGCGTGAACGAGGCACCGGCGATCCCGGCGATCGCGCGTCCCGCGAACAGCCAGCCGATCTTGGGCGCAAAGCCCATGATGAGGTAGTCGACTCCGAGCGCGAACAAGGCAAACAGCAGCACCGGGCGTCGGCCGAAGCGATCGCTCAGGTTTCCGAGCACCGGCGCGCAGAAAAACTGCAGCAGCGCGTACACGAACGCGAGCCCGCCGCCGTAGCCGGCCGCGCGGTCCACCGCCACGCCCGTCAGCTCCATGATGAGGCGCGGCAGCACCGGCAGAATGATGCCGAATCCGATCGAGTCGACCAGCACGGCGATGAAAATGAAGACGAAGGCGGCGTTGCCGGCTGGTCGCGAGCGCATGGGGCCTTTCGTGACGGCGGGCTATCTTAGCCGAAGCTCCGCCATGCGGCCGCGCAGCCAGTAGACCGGAAGCCCGGCGGCGATGATGAGCAGCGTGACCCCGGTGTTGACCGGGTCGGTCACGAGCGCGTTCGCCACCATCCCGGCCGAGGCGAGCAGGAACACCGCGGGCACGATCGGATAGCCCCAGACGCGGTAGGGACGCGGCAGCTCCGGCCGCCGCCGCCGCAGCACGAACACCGCCGCCACCGTGAGCGCGTAGAAGGGCCAGATCCCCAGGATGAACTTATCGGCGAGCTGTGCGAAGTCATTCGCGAGCACGTACACCACACCGAGCGCGGTGCAGATCACGATCGCCACCGACGGCGTGTCGAAGCGCGGCGAGACGCGCGCCACGGCGCGAAACAACAGGCCGCGGTCACCCATCGCGAAGAAGATCCGCGCCCCCACCAGCATCGAGGCGTTGAGGCCGCTGAAGGTGGCGAGCATCACCAGTCCCGCGATCAGCCCCGTGCCGATACCGGCGAGCAGCGGGATGCGGGTCGCGACCGTGGTGGCGATCAGCTTCGAGCTCGCCATCTCCGCGAGCGGCAGCACGTAGATGAAGGCGAGGTTCACGAACAGGTAGACCAGCGCGACACTCACACTGCCGGCGATGAGGGCGCGCGGCAATGTCTTCTGCGGATTACTGATCTCACCGCCAATCATCGCCACGTCGGCCCAGCCGTCGTAGGTCCACATCACCGGGACGAGCGCCGTGGCAAGCAGTGACAGCGACAGGGCGCCGCTCCATGCCGGGGTGAAATGCGCCACGTTAGCGCCGCGCGCGGTGCAGGCGAGGAGTCCGAGCGCCACCACTGCACCATACTTGGCGTAGGTCGTCACGCTGAGCACCGCCGCGGCGCGCCGCACGCCCACGTAGTTCAGGAGCCCCACGACGACGATCGTGAGCGCCGCGACCTCGCGCACTTCGGCTGCGGTCAGCGGCAGGAAATAACCGAGGTACTCCGCAAATATGGTGGCGATGGCGCCGAGCGCCGCGGCCCGCACTACCGTGAGCTCGGCCCAGCCGAAGAGGAAAGCGGGGACGGGACCAAAGGCTTCGAGGATGTAGGCGAACATGCCGCCCGAGCGCGGCAGGGATGCGGCGAGCTCGGCGAAAGTGAGTGCGCCGCACAGGGCCATCACGCCGCCGAGCACCCAGCAGAGAATCACCGATCCCGGATCGTGCAGGAGGCCCGCGACCGTGGCGGGAACGCGGAAGATACCGCTGCCGATCGTGATGCCGATCGACACGGCGACGGCATTGAGCAGCCCCACCGAGCGCGGCATGCGCTCGCCCCATGCATCGGCCATCGCGAGACCCCTGAGTGTTCTCGAGGTCCCGCGAGTCTAGTGCATGGGCGGCGTCGTCCGCGCGGAAGTTCGCTCAGCGTTCGGCATCGGGCTGGTTCTGCTGGGCCAGCGCCGATTGCAGGTCGACGGACGAGGCGACGACGTTCTTGATGGCGCGGCACTGCCCGAGAGTGGCGCCCCCGTAGCTGTTGACCGGGAAGTACTTGACCTGCCAGGTCGTGAAGCCCCAGACATCGAGGCCGGCCTTCAGGTACCGGTCGGCGCGTTCGGCGGCCTCGCAGTCGTACTGCGAGCGATTCGCGTGCTGCTGCAGCTCGCGCAGCAGCTCGTTGCGCGCGCGCGCTTCCGACTGCTGTACCAGCGTCTCCTTGAGGCTCATGCCGGCGCCCGCGCGGTGCGGCTTGTGCTGCACCCTGAACTCCGGATCCGCGTACGGGTCCTGGGTGATGTTGACCGCCTCGTGGGCCGCCTCGGGCGCAGGTGGAGGCGTGAGCGATGCGCTGCGAACCGGCGGCGCGCCCTGCTCCGCGACGTGTGCCGCGGGCGCAGCATCGAACAGGTTGGCTTCCGCGTTGCGCGCGGATTTCGCCGCGAGATAGTCGCTCACGGCCCAAACGCCGAGCGTGAGGAGCGCCGCGCTCACCCCGACCGGGGCCGCGTACCTGATCACGGCGCTGAGCACGGTCGGTGCCGGAGTCGCGCGCATCGTGCGCGCCCGCGCCAACAGATCGCCCTGCCGCAACCAGACGACGAGACGCCGCAGACCGTATAAGGCGCCCTGGGCGATGAGAAAGCCAATGACCGTGCCGATGACCAGTTGAGTCATGCTCATACACGCAATTTTGCTCGCCAGCGCCGGGTCGCGGAGGCGCTGCAGCTGCTATCTGTGAGCGGGGTCACGCCGCAGGCCGCGGGAGCGTGCGCAGCGCACACGGCGAGACGACAGGCGGCACCCGGATAATCGGCAGCCATGCAATTACGCGCCGTTCTGTTCAGCGCGCTGGCCGCAGGGGGGCTTTGGCAGGCCGTCGAGCGGTGGCAGCTGCGGCCCGTGCACCCGCCGGACGGACCGATCGCCCCGGGGGAACCGCTGCAGACCGACCTGGAGGAGACGCCGGCGGTCACGATCCTGGGGCACTGGCGGCTCACGCCGCGGGCACGCTACGACATCACCGCACGGATACTCAGCCGCGAGGATTATCACATCGACCCGCTCTCCGATCTCATCCCGGAGGATCTGGCACTCGGCTGGGGACCCATGTCGGACAACCGCGTCCTGAGCGCCTTCGAGATTACGCAGGGGGCGCGCTTTTATTCGTGGATGCCGAAACAGCCCAACCTCCCCATCCCGCGGCAAGTCGTGATCGAGCACAGTGCCAACACGCATGTGATACCGGCCGATGCAGCGACGCGCCGTCAACTCGAGCGTTTGCGTGTCGGCCAGGTCGTGCATCTGACGGGTTTCCTGGTCGATGGCGTGCGGGATGACGGCGCCTACATCCACACCTCGCTGACTCGCACGGACACCGGACCCGGCGCCTGCGAAGTGGTCCTCGTGGAGATGGCGGAAGTGGAGCCGGCGAACGAGGGGTGACGGATCGGACACACGCCGGCGGAGGGACGCGCACCGGCCCCTCGGGCCGTCGGCCGCAGGGCCGGAATGTGCTGCGGTTCTCAAACCGCCGCTGCCGCGGGCGTTTCGCGACATAGTTCGCGCCGCAGCGTACTCCGCGCGCTAGAGTCAGCCGCTGATTCTTCCAGGGCGGCGCCACGCAGGCCCGCGGCATCTGGAGTGACAATTATGTGGAGTTCGGATCGCAGGGCCTATGCCATCGTCGCATTGATGGCCCTTGTCAGCCTTTGCGGCATCGCCCCGGCCAGTGCGCGGGACGAGCCGCGCGAGCGCCATGAGCAACATCGGCCTTCCGAGGGTCAGCGGCAAGGCCAGCGCCGGGAGGCCGAGATGCGCCAGAGGCGCCGCACTCAGGCCGCGCGCGCGCCGGTTGCCCATGCTCCCGCGCGCGCGCCTGTTGCCCATGCCCCCGCACGCCAGGCGGCTGCCGAGACGCGCGAGCACCCGGCCGCCACCTATCACCCGAGGCCCGCCGCCCACAGTATCGAGGAGCGGCGCCCGGCGTACGGCAACGTCGCGCGCGAAGTCCATCGCGCCGGCACCGCTCGGGTGAGCGAGGTCTACCACACTCCCGACGGCGGCCAGCTCCGCGTCGTTCGCTACGGCAACACCGCGAGCGGCACGGTCGAGCGCACGATCCGGCCGGGCTTCATGAGCCGTACTTTCGTGAGTGGCGGTCACGTTCTGTATACGCGCGTCTACCAGGACCACGTCTGGCACCAGTACGGCAGAGCCTTCGCGTACGAGACCTTCGTGCCGGCGGTGCGATTCCCAGGCGTGTACTACTCCTGGGCGCTCGCCCCGTGGCCGCGCCCGGTTGTATACGGCTGGGGTTGGCAGGTGCAACCGTGGTACCCGGCGTTTGGCGTCCTGTTCACGCCCTATCCGGTGTACACGAGCCCGGATCTGTGGATGACCGACTACATCATCGCCCGGAACATGCAGGCGGCGTATCAGGCACAGACACCTCCACCGCCGTCGCAGCCGTTGCCTCCTGCGGCGCCCGCTCCGGTGCCTGATTCACAACCGGGTGTCCCGGTGCCTGATGCACAACCCGGCGACACCTCGACCGCTCCGCAACCGGACGCCGCGCCGCCGGCGCCGCAATCGATCGATGCACCCGCGGCCCCAGTCGCCCCGCCGCCGGCCATCACGCCGCAGATCAAGGCGCAACTCAACACCCAGATCAAGGTTCAGCTCGAGGAGCAACAGGCCGCTCAGGCGACTCCGGCGACTCTCACGACTCAGAGCGGACCGCCGGCACTCAGAGCCAATCATGTGTTCTTTCAGGTGGTACAGCCGCTGGACGTGCCGACCGCGCATGGCCACTGCTCGCTGAGCGCGAACGACTACATCAAGCGCACCGGCGGAATGAGCAGCGACGACTGGATGATCCCGGTCGAAGTCGAGCTGAGCCGGCCTGCCGACTGCCCGGAGGGTCTGGCGACGCGGATCGGGCTCAACGATCTCAACGCCATGGAGAACGAGCAGGAGGCCCAGGTCCTCGAGGCGATGCAGGCGGCCTCCAAGAGCATGGGGCCGAATGGACCGCCGAGCGGGGTGCAGCCGACCCTGATCGCCGACGGCAGCGCGACTCCGGATCCGATGTCCCTCCATGCATTCCAACAGGCTCAGTGAGCGTGCGACCGGTCCCTGAGGCGCAGGCGAGTGCCCGGCATCGCTCATGATCGGCGAGGTCATAGACCACTATCGCGTTCTGGAGCTCGTCGGTCGCGGCGCGATGGGCGTGGTTTACAAAGCGCTCGACGTGAACCTCGACCGGCAGGTCGCGATCAAGGTGATGAGCGCCGAGGCCCGCGACGATCCTGACTTCGTCGAGCGCTTCCGCCTGGAAGCGCGCGCGCAAGGCGCGCTCAATCACCCGAACGTCGCGCTGCTGTTCGACTACTTCGTCCACGAGGGCACACCCGTCGCAGTGATGGAGTTCATCGACGGGGAGAGCCTGGAGCAGTTGATCAAGCGCCGCGGGGCGACCCCGGCTCACCAGGCGGTACCGATCTTCAAGCAGGCTTTGCGCGG
>Ga0187766_10001612_pt1 | contig 13258 bp, 12 predicted proteins | sample 0216_QUI02_MP05__4_FD_132971 | JGI IMG/M metagenome (GOLD analysis project Ga0187766, IMG submission 132971) | Tropical peat soil microbial communities from peatlands in Department of Meta, Colombia - 0216_QUI02_MP05_20_MG | ecosystem: Environmental > Terrestrial > Soil > Wetlands > Peat ... | reverse complement strand
TCCACGCGTGCCCTGGGCAGAACCGGATTCCCTCGGACGCGCGGAGCACCTCGGGGTGCCCGTCCGACCACAGTAGGCAGCCGTCGGCGTCGCTGACGACGACGATGTGCCGGGCATCGTGCAGAAGGCCCCCGAGCACGCTGTGGAGGATGTCTGTTGCCCGGGACAGCGGATGCTCCTGCCAGCGCCCGTGCGCGGCGTCCGGGTCGACGACGAGCGGCGCGCCGGGGTCGCCGGGATCGACGCCGGTCTCCGTGCACCGCCCCCAGGAGTCGGCGATCACGTCCCGAACGATCGCGGGTGCGCGGCCGCTGCGAAGGGTCGCCTCATGCGCGCGCCGAAGAAGCCGCGCCCACTTGAGCGCGTCGACCCCGGCTTGCAAACCGACCCAGCGATCCCTCATCTTTGCCTCGCTTGCCGAATCGTAGCCAGTCCGCGAACGAAACCGGCAGGGCTGCAACGTTCTTGCAACGTGCAATCACGGATTTGCGGGTCGGCTCGCTGCGGGCGATTCTGTCCGAGCGATACAGATCAGAGGAACTAGAAACGCTCAGGAGAGAAGGTCCAGATGCTCAGCAAAGCCAACGTCATCCGCCTCACGGCGAGCGAATCTCACACCCCCTTGCGCGCGACTCCCAGGGCAACCGCGATGGTCAAGCGCCTCGTGCGCGAGCACGGACCGCTTGCGATCTACCAGTCCGGCGGCTGCTGCGACGGCTCGCTGCCCCTGTGCCTGCTCGCCGACGAGCTCGGCCAGGGCCCGAACGACGTCCAGCTCGGCGAAGTCGACGGCGTCCCGTTCTACATCGACGCCGAGCAGTACCAGCGCTGGGGCGAGCCCGAGTTCCTGCTCGACGTCGTCAGCGGCGCCCCCGAGGGGTTCTCGCTCGGGTTGCCCGACGCGCACTTCGTCACCGTGTCGGCGTCCGGCGAGGCATGCCGGCTCAGGGCCGCGTGAGTAAGACCGACGAACACCATCCAATCAGGAGGAGAGTGCAACATCATGATCATCGAGAGTTTGACCCCGTTCCACCAGCAGGCCGAGGATGAGGGGACCTACGTCGTCGCCGAGCGCGCTCGCGAGGCCGAACTGGCCGGTCCCGAGGAGCCCCCGACGGGACCCTCGGAAAACACCGACTGACGGGCAGTCGGTCTGTCCCCTTGAAGTGAATCATCGGACCCGGATGCGGTCCGCTCGCTGACACCTCGTTGAGGAATCAAGCGGGCCGTACAGCCAGGCCGTGCTCGTAGGCGTAGCGCACGGCCTGTGCGCGGCGGTGTGATCATGAACCGTCTGGTCGCGTCGAGCTGTCGATCGGGTCCGGTTCGCGTTTGCGCGCCATCTCCGCCAGCGCGATCGCCCCGAGCACCCCGGCACGGTCGCCGAGCGCCGGTTCAACCAGGAACGAGCCGACCTCCCCGCGTAGCAGCGGGGTGTCCAGATATCCCGCGACCAGCTCTCGCACCCTCACGCGCACCATCGCCAGCAACCCTCCGCGTTCCATCACGCCCCCGCCGACCACGATCCTCTCAGGCGAGAAGACGGAGACGATGTTGAGGATCCCCAGCGCCAGATACTCCGCTTCGAGCTCCCATGCAGGGTGCCGATCTGGAAGCTCGTTCGCCGGCACTCCCCACCGCTGCTCGATCGCCGGCCCGCACGCGAGCCCTTCCCAGCAGTCGCCGTGGATCGGGCAGGCGCCCGGGAACGGGTCGCGGACGCGATCGTGCGGGATCCGCATGTGACCGACCTCGGGATGGATCAGGCCGTGCCAGGGCCGGCCATCGATCAGCAACCCGGCGCCGATGCCGGTCCCGATCGTCACGTAGCACAGGGCCCCGGCGTGTCGGCCGGCCCCCCACCGGTATTCGCCGAGCGCTGCGGCCGCGACATCGTGCTCGAATGCGACCGGCGCGCCGAGACGCGCGCGCACCACCGGCGCGAGCGCCACATGCTGCCACCCGGGCTTCGGCGTCGTGGTGACGTAACCCCAGGTCGGAGACCGTGGATCCAAGTCGACCGGCCCGAAAGAGCCAATCCCGATCGCCTCACAAGCAGGCCCAACTCGGAAGAAGTCGACGATCCGCGCGAGCGTCTGCTCGACATCGGCGGTCGGAAACTGCACCTGACGGTCGATCCGCTCCGGTCCCGTGCCGATCGCACACGCACACCAGGTTCCGCCGGTCTCAACCCCCCCGTAGAGTCCCATCAGCAGCCAAGTGCGAGGATTCGCCGCCGGCCGGCCATCCGCGCCATGTTACGCAAGCTCCCCCTTGGAGGGAGGCTATCCGCCCTTTCGACTTGACGGCGCGGGCAGTTGTGAGTAAACCAACTACGCGAGAGAGAGCCACCGCACCGCAGGGAGAGGAAGCCTGGGAGGAACCGCTCAGGCGCTCGCCGGGCCGTTTGGCAGTCGTAACGAGGTGCTCGCGCGTTGGTGAAGAGAGGATCATCGCGGCGCGTAGGCCCGCGACTGATTGTGATCCTCACCGCGGTGGCGTTGGCCGGCTGCGGTCAGAGCACATCCGGCCCCACGCCCGCCACCTCCCCGAAGAAGGCCCCGCCGATCACCGTGGCGATGGTCACCCACGGCCAGTCATTCGATCCGTTCTGGGCACCCCCAGAAGAAGCGCGGAACTGGTGGCTCGCCAAGCTGTTCGACTCGCGATCATTGATCGGCACGCTGTTCGTGATCTTCGGCGTGCTCCTCATCATCCCCGGGATCGGAGCCAGCCGGGCGACGATCAACAAGTCCGCCGGCATCAACCTCCAGCTGTGGGCGGGAGTGATCATGCTGGCAACCGGCATCATCTTCCTCGCCTGGATGATCCTCAAGCCACCTCCGCCCGTGGCCGCCGCCGAGGCGGAGGCTTCCCGGAAGGCGCGGGAGGAGTTCGGCACATCGTCACCTTTTGGGCGATGGACGCCGATCATCAAGTCGTCGAGGTCAGCACGGGTTGCTGACAACGGCACCGGCGCGAGCGACGCCACCGCAGTCTTGGGCTCACCGAAAGTTCTCGCAACCGGCGTCATTGACCGGTTTCGCTCGCTGCGGATCGCCCGCTCGGCAGTGCTGGTCGGCCGCACCGTCGCCGACCTCACGGCTTCTCGGCTGGCACGCTGTGCGCGCGCCCACCCGCCGCCGGGAGTCTTTCAGTGGAGCATCTGCGAGCTCAGCGCCTGTGCGAACGGCGCCAGCACCAACACGGTCAGGAATGTCAGCACCGAGAAGATCGCGATGAACGCGATCAGGAAGATCACGAACGTCGGCGTGTCGGTGCGCAGCGTGCCGAGGCCCGGTGGGGCGATGCGCCGCGGCCCGAGCGATCCCGCGAGCGCGAGCGCGGCGAGGATCGGAACGAACCGGCCGAAAGTCATCACCCACCCCCCGGCGAGGTCCGCGTACGTGATTCCGTGGGCGCCGGCGTTGCCTGCGACCGGTTGCACGAAGCCGCTGTAGCCGGCCATCGCGGAGCCGTTGTTCTGAGCCTGTGACAAGTAGGCATAGACGGACTCAGCCAGACCCTGGGGTCCGCCCGTCGACATCGACTGCCGTCCCGCCGGCGTCGCGACCGCGAGCGCCGCCGCGACGAGCACGAGCAGCGGCACGAACAGTACGCCCAGCGTTGCCAGCTTGATCTCGCGGGCCTGGAGCTGCTTGCCGAGGTACTCCGGCGTGCGGCCGACCATCAGGCCGGCGATGAACACCGCGAGCACCACCAGCAGCAGCATCCCGTACAACCCAGAGCCGGGGCCGCCGAAGATCACCTCGCCGGTCATCATGTTCGCCATCGCCACGCCGGTCCCCAGCCCCGTGAACGACTCGATCGAGCTGTTCACCGCCCCGTCGCCGGTCGAGGTGCCCGCGCCCACGAACACCGCCGAGCCGGCGGCGCCGAAGCGCTGCTCCTTGCCCTCCATGTTGCCGCCGCTCGAGCCCGAGATCACGCCGGTGTGAACACCAGCGGCGTGCTGCGCCGGGGTGCCATGGGCCTCGGCAACGTAGATCACGGCCGTGCCAGCGACGAAGATCGCCAGCATCGCCGCGTACAGCGCCCAGCCCTGGCGCGGCCGGCCGACCATCCGGCCGAACGTCGCCGTGAACGCGGCGGGCACCAGCAGCATCAGGACGATCTCGATGAAGTTGGACACGACCGTTGGGTTCTCGAACGGGTGCGCGGAGTTGGTGTTGAAGAACCCGCCGCCGTCGCCCGACATCAGCTTGATCGCCTCCTGCGAGGCGACCGGGCCGATCGCGATCGTCTGCGCCAGCCCCGTCGGCCCGCGGGCGCCGAGATAGTGCTCTAGGGTCTGCGGGACTCCGCACGCGACGAGCACCAGCGACGCCACCACGGCGAGCGGGATCAGCACATACAGCAGCGTGCGGATCAGGTCGGCCCAGAAGTTCCCCAGCCGGTTGGTTCCGCGCCGGGCCAGGCCGCGGATCATCGCCGCCGCCGCGGCCATTCCGACCGCCATCGAGGTGAAGCTCGCGACCGTGATCCCGGCCATCTGCGAGAAGTCGGACAGCGTCGTCTCACCGGCGTAGTACTGCCAGCTCGTGTTCGAGACGAACGACGAGGCGGTGTTGAACGACAGGTCCCACGGCCCCGAGTGGGTGAAGCCCTGGGGATTGAACGGATGGATCGCCTGCGTGCGCAGGATGACATACAGAATCAGCCAGCTCGCGGCGCTGAACAACACCAGCGAACGGGCGTACTCCTTCCAATCCTGCTCGACCTCGGCGGTGACCCTGAGTACGCGGTGCGTGATTCGCTCCACAGGCGCCAGCACACCGGTGAGCACGACCCGCTCGCCTTGGTAGACCCTCGCGATATAGCTGCCCACGAGCGGCGTCAAGCCGGTCAGCACCGCGACCAGCGCGATCATCTGGATCCAGCCTGCGAGTGTCACCTCGGCTCCCGGTCGGTCAATTCCTGGTCGCTGACGAGCACGATGTGACGCCGCTCGACGCTTGCCTCACAGCGGTCATCCGTCCGGCTGACCCCATCGCAAGGAGCGATCCTAGGCTGCGGCATGTGAACGTTGCATCAAGGATGCGCGCGGAGGTGTGAAGATCCCGTTAAGACGACGGCCGCACTGAAGTCGTCTTCGGGACGGCGAGGAAGCCGCCAGCGCCGTAGCCAACCCGATGCCAGCGGCCACACCGCCACCTGAACGAGCTGTGCACCGAGGCGAGCTGCAGGTTGTTCGCCAGGCGCGACCGGAAAGAGCTCCTCGATGCGTCGCAGCGTGCTCGGCAGGTTGGGAATCGGGATGAACGCGCCCGAGATGAACCACAATGGGAGCATCGTTGCCTGGACGATCGGCTGCGCAGCGTCCGGTGAGCCGATCAGGCCCGAGACGGCGTAGGCGATGCACGCGAACACGATCGTCCCGACCACGACTGTGCATGCGACCGAGGCGCGCCTGCCGATCGAGGCGGTCGTGCTGCGATCCTTCGGCGTCGTCTGGCTGCTGATCTGCATCGTCGGGACGTTCACGACGCCGCCCCACCCCGGGCTTCACGGCCGCGGCGCCATGATCCTCGCTGCGCTGATCGCGCTCATCGCCGCGGCGGTGAGCACGCAGCCACAGCGCCGCGAAGCAGAGGTCTGGAAGCGGGTGGCGGGGCTCGCAGCGGTGACGGTCGCCGACGCGTTCCGTGAGCAGAGTGGCCTCGCGGTCGCCGTCGAGGTCCGAGGCGAGCCCCGCGAGCTCGCCCCCGACGCCCGGCTAGCCTTGCGCGTGGCCGAGGTGCTCGCCCTGATCGCCGAAGGACTGACCAACACGGAGATCGCCGAGCGGCTCGTCGTCAGCCCGACAACGGTCAATCGCACATCAACCATCTGTTTGCCAAAGCCGGGCTGCGCGATCGGGCGCAGGCGGTCAACTACGCATATCGCACGGGGATCGCAGTCCCGCCGAGCTGAGAGCCCGAGCAGTCGCCCAGGCTCGCCACCGTCCCGCTCGTCGCTGCCACGAGCGTCAGCCGGTGATAGTGCGCGCGGCGACCTCGGAGGCGGTCGCGGCGTGTATGTCGACGGTGTCGCGGATGTCCGGGGCGTAGCCGCCGGCGAGCACGACGCAGACCGGGATTCCCTCGCCGCGCAGGGTGTCGAGAACCAACGCGTCGCGATGCCGCAGGCCGGCCTTGGTGAGCGCGAGGGTGCCGAGCCGGTCGCCCTCCCACGGGTCAGCGCCGGCCAGGTAGAACGCGATGTCGTAGCCGCCGTGCGCGAGGGCCGTTGCCAGGGCGGCGTCGAGCGCCGTGAGGTACTTCGTGTCCGCGGTGCCACTTGGCAGGTCCAGATCCAGATCGGACGGAATCCGCTTGAAGGGGTAGTTGCGAGCGCCGTGCAAGGACAGCGTAAACGTGACCGGGTCGGGGCCGAGTAGCTGCGCTGTCCCGTCGCCCTGGTGCACGTCGCAATCGACGATCAATGCGCGCCGCGCGACGTTGGCCTCGCGCAGAGCGTGAACAGCGAGCGCGATGTCGTTGAACAAGCAGTAACCACGGGAGAAGTCCCACCCCGCGTGGTGCGACCCGCCGCCCAGGTTCATCGCGACGCCGACCCGCAAAGCCTCGTGCGCCGCCAGCACGGTCCCGTTCGAAACTCGCCGGGCACGCTCGACGAGCCCCGTCGACCAGGGAAGCCCCAGGCCTCGTTGCTCGCGCACGGTTAGCCACCCGCGACGAATCCGGCCCAGCAGCGCTGTGTCGTGCACCTTGTTGAGTGCCGACCAGGCTGCCGGATCCGCCTCGTGAACCTCCGTCGGCAGGCACACGCCGGTCGTGATCAGCCGCTCGCGCAGCAGCCCGTGCTTGCGCACCGGATAGCTGTGCTGCTGTGGCAGCGGAAACGACCAGCGGTCATGAGCCCAGACACGCATAGAAGACACGGCACGGCGAACCCGACCGAGAATAAAGTAAAGCGAGACGGATGCGGGCGAACGGTAAGGCGAGTTGCCAGCGACGACGGGCCGGTGCCGTGCTTGGATCCAACGGCGATGATTTCCCCGCGCGCACCAGGTCTAGGGTGCGAGTCCAACCGACCAAGGAGATACTGATGGGCAAGATCGCGGTACATGAATTCATCACGCTCGATGGCGTCATCGACGCGCCGACCTGGACGTTCCACTACCCGTTCGACGCAAACATGGGCGCCGCCATCGGCGCCATCATGGGGGCGAGCAAGGCGATCCTTTTGGGGCGCCGGACCTACGAGGAGTTCGCGCCGGCGTGGTCCGGCAGGACTGCCGAGGAGGACCCCGGAGCTCCATTCATGAACGACTCGCCGAAGTACGTCGTCTCATCGACGCTGCGGAGCGCGGACTGGAGCAACTCGACGATTGTCGGCCCTTACACCAAGGAGGCAATCCGCTCGCTCAAGGATCAGATCGATGGCGACCTTTACGTCAGCGGCAGCGGGACACTGGTGCGGGCAATGCTCGCCGACGGTCTGGTGGACGAGCTGCACTTGTTCCTGTTTCCTTTGACGCTGGGAGCGGGTCAGCGGCTGTTCGCCGACGGCGAGCCGGGAGCGAAGTTCACGCTCGCAGGTACGGAGACCTATGAGAGCGGAGCGGTTCACCTCACCTACCGTCCGGCCACGTAGCGCGTCGGCGAGCGCGAGCGAGTACATCGCAGAGATGCACCGGCGTCTCGATCGCCAGGACAAGGTCCGCTTCAAGCTGCACGCGATGGGCACCGAACTCGAGGGCAAGCTCGACGACATCCTCGTGGTCGTCCGCAAGCTGCACAACGTCCCGTTCGAGGCCGGCCTGCCGCGGCCGTCGACGAGCGCCCGCGGGAAGCGGGGCTAAAGCGGCGGGACCTGGTTATTGACCTGCGGTCCGTGGTACAGGTGGTCGTGGTCCTGGCAGGCGAACGGGAAGGTGAACTGGACGCTGTCGCTGCGCACACCGTTGTAGCTTGCGAACAGGGTCACGCGCCCGAGCGTGCCGACTTTGCACCGCGGGTCGGTGGTGCTCTGTACGCGGACGATGATCTTCATGACGTTCCCGGGCACGCCCCACGTCACCGCGTAGTGCGAGTGGTAGACGAGGTGGTGCTCGACTGTCATGATGATCAGGCGGTCGGGCTGGCCGCGGACACGATCGACCTGGCACAGGATCCCGGAGACGGTGTTGGCGGCGAGGTTGATGTCACCGTGGCCGCGGGCGTAGCTGCCGGTCGCCCCCGTGATCGGCGCCCCCGTGTGAAAGCCCCAAGGCGGAATCCCGCCGACCACCGGGATCTGGGCACAGTACTGAACCGGGTATCCGGTGGCCGAGCCGGCCATGCGGATCAGCGCCAGCAGCGGCGTCAGCACCAAAATTGGCAATCCCACGCGCCACGTGATCCGGTGCCTGCCCATGCCGGCGCGGACTATAGCCTCCGCAGCCAGAATCCGGTGGGAGATCCACGGACGCTCGCCACAGGACGCCTGGTCCTCGTTCAGCTCCGGTATCGAGGCGAGATAGGCTGCACGGATGAAAGCGTCATGGGGACATCGAGCCGGCGGGAGTTGCTGCGTTGCTGCCGGCGCGCTCGTAGCCCTGTCGCTCGTGATCGCGCTCACCGTGCGGCGGTGATCGTCACCGCTCGCGATCAGCACGATGGTGGCGCTGATCCAGGACCGCCGGTGCTGTACCTGTCCGGTTTGGACGCGGAAGCCGCTGGGCGCGGCGTTCGGGCCATTGCCGCTACGCTGGCGCGAGATGACCACACCGGGCGATGGACTGCTTATGCGCCTCGTCGCCCGTGCGCGCGGAATGCCTACGGAGCGCCACTGGGAGCGGTCCGCCGTGCTTGAGCCGCGGTACGCGCCACGGGTGCCCGAGCTGATCAGCGACGCGGGCGGACTGGCGTTCCCTCCAAGCGCTCTGGACGGGCCATTCAAGTCGCTCGACCGAAGAGACCCTGCCGTGGAAATGCTGGCGGCGCGGCTGGAAGGCCGCGCGGGATCGAGTCCCCTGCGTAGGAGCGAACAACCCGTCGAGCGGCGCCCGTCGTCATCCACCTTGGACGGATGGCGCGTGATTGCGCGAACCGGCAAGGAGGCTCTGTTCGGACACGGCATGCCGCCGGACCTGATGATGGTCGCGGTGCAGAAGGATGTCCGACGCGGCACGTGGTCGCGCGCGGACAAGACGGCGGGGCGACCGCTGCGCGTGACCCGAGATGGGATCCGCGCGTCCTCTTGGCGACTGGACCCCACCCACGAGCCGAGGGCAGATGACACCGTCCTGCGGATACTGGTGACGGAGCAGATGTACGCGGGCGGCAAACGCGCCGACGGACGGGTGCTCGACCCAGACCTGTACGAGGACGAGCACGAGCTGATCCTGACCATGTTCGTCACGCCGCTCGAGGGATTCCAGATGCGCTCTCCGAACCCCGAGACGCCAGTGCGGGTCGCGCTTCCGCATCCGGTCGGAAGCCGGGAGCTGACCGACGGCGCGGTGTACGAGCACTCCCGATAGCTCAACCGCCGCGCAGCCGTTGGAACTGCGAGCAAACGGTGAAGTCCGATCCGCCCGGGACGCCACCGGCGTACACGACCAGCGGATCGTCGCCACCGAGTTCGAACAGTGGCTTGCGCAACGAGGCGCATCCGCGAAGGGATCGAGCGGCGGTTAGCCGCCGGGGCAGCCACGGCGACAACCAAGCTCGGAGCGAGGCGCGGGTCTCGGCGGGAGCATCGGCCGGGACCATTCCGGTTGCCGTCGCGCCGCCGGGAGCAGTATGTTCACGGTCACGGCGGTTCCATGCAGGTCGGCCGCCATGACTCGCGAGAGCGCCTCGACACCAGCGCCTGCCGGCCCGTAGGGCGCGAACCCGCGGCGCGTCATCGTCTGCGTGTTCATCGAGATGTTGACGATCCGGCCCCCGCCTCCCTCGAGCACGCGCGGGGCGAACGCGCGCGCGACAAGGAACACGCCGGTGACCTTCGTCTCGACCACATCGCGAAAGCCGCTCGGCGAGACTTCCCAGAACGGCTGCGGATCGCTCAGGAAGCTCGGGTTAACGGTCCGCATCCCAATTCCGGCGTTGTTGACCACGACATCCACTCCACCAAACCGCTTGTAGACCGCGTCCAGACACGCCGCCACAGAATCCTCCCGGCGGACCTCCAGCTCGATCCCCAGGGCCGCCGGCCCGAGTTCGCTCGCGATCGCCTCGGCGCGCCCCCGGCTACGACCAGCAACCACAACCCGAGCGCCAGCGCCGGCGAGCGCCGCGGCCATCGCCCGCCCCAGACCGCTCGTCGCGCCAGTTACGACAACCCGAGTGCCGTCCAAGGAGCCCACCGAGCCAGCCTACCGAGCCCCTCACGGCGCACCGCGTCGCGGCCCGCCTCCTGGCTCGTTGTGGCGCGTGGCCGATTGCGAGCCACTACCGTCGACTTGCAGGTCGATCGGGCTGAGGCGAAACGAGCCGGTCTCGGTCGCGAGGCCCTCGAGCCGCATGAACTGTCGATGACCAGCGTGTCCTTCCCGGCGCGAACAGGTCGGCGGACGATCACCTCATCCTCCCCGTCGGCGGCCCTGTCGAAGACGCCAGAATCTACCCGCAGCGCAGCCAAGTCTCCGAACGCCCGCACAATGCGCAACCGATCCCGGGCCTGTACCCGCGTCTCGGCCATCCGGCCCTGTTCGGTCCCAGTTAGATCAGAGCTGGGCGCGAATCGCACCGTGCGGGTACTGAAGGCTGTGAATGCTCACGTAGTAGCGGCTTGGATCGCTCCAGATGGTCCTGCTCAGAGCCGCGCTGATCGGGACGCAGCCTTGGTGTCGCAGACGAGGACCAGTCGAGAGCGGGACCACGACGGTGCCGGCCTGTCCCTTCGACCCGGCGTAGATGGTCGCGAGCGTCGCATCGGTGAACCCGTGGAGGTGCGCGAAGCGCCAGCACACCCTCGAGTCACCATGAAACGCGATCACCGCCGCGCCGCGGCCACTCGGAGCCCCGGGAGGCGTTTCGGCTCCGCCGCTCAGCGAAACTCGATAAAGCTTCGTCGGACGCGCGTGGGAGATGGACGAGGCCCGGCTCTGAGCGCTGTGTGCGGTGGTTGTGCTGGAGCCGCTGCCGCATGCCGCAAGGCACGACGTGACAGCCGCAAGCACCACGACGAGTAGCTTTGAACGCATTGCCTCCAGGGTTGATCGAGTGCGCCGCTCGCCCGCTTTCACGGGCGCCGCGCTGGCTAGCGTAGACGAATTCGAGTCTCGAGCGTAAACCTCAAGGCTCGATTAGCCCCACATGAGACAGCGTTCACAGCACGGACGTTATGCCGGGTGCGCGTGAATGAGCGGTTTGGCCTCTGGGGTGCGGTCGATCTTGCGAGGCCTCGCTGGGCAGTCCTGGGCGGTCGATCTTGCGAGGCCTCGCTGGGCAGTCGTGGGCGGGCGCTACCGGGCGCAGTCTGCTGAGTGCGGTGCCCGCGGCGAAGCCACGGCCCCCGTGGCGCTTGCGCTTCGGCAGACCGAGACTGGGGTGCACCGAGGCTGCTCAGTCGCCGATGATCCAGAAGCGAGGGCTGGTACCGGCCCTCCTCGTCCATTTCAGCAGTCCCGCTGAGCGTCCCTCGCGTGTCCGCTGGTTCGAGACGGCAGCAGTCGAGCTCGAGCATGACCAACTAAAGCTGCGCCGCCGGATCGCCTAGCCAAGCGAGCGTCTCGTTGCCGGCGAGGCGCTCACTGGTCAGTTCGTCTGAACGAGCATAGATTCGACCTCATCCGAGCGAGTCGGCTCCCGGATCGTCGTGAAGCAGCACTGGTGCCATCTCTTCTGCACTGTCGACGAGCCCGAGCTGTCACGGGCCGCGTCGCTACTCGATGGCGACGCGCTCGGTCTTCGTCCAGATCGATGTCGACGACGATGTCGACATGCATCGAGCATCGCGCAATGCTCGATCAACGATCCTTCAGCCCTCCCAAGGGTCAGAGAACAAGATGACCGCCGGCGAACCTTATCCGGTGAAATCTTGACTCGCGTGCTGAGGGCAACAGTCCGGGGCGTCGAGGCTCTTGCGTCCCACTGGTGATCAGGCTCGCGGCGCCAACCACCATGACGGTTATCGTGGATGGCCTGACCCCCAGCCGCACGTGCGCCTCCATCGGACCGCGTGCAGCGACACTGTCTCCGGGGCAGTTGCTCGTCTTAGCCAGCGTCCCCGATTACTCGCGCGTGACTACGGCGAGCGCGTGCCGTTCTTGATCACGCCCGTGCCAATCGTTCCGCCATCCCGCTGAGGACTACTGCTCACACCTACCGGTGACGCCGATGTGGATGGGACGAGCTCACTGTCGTCGCCCTAGAGGAGGATCGAGGATAGGAAACGAAGCGTTCAGGGAGGATGCTGCCGGTGAGCCACTGTCTCACCTGCCGCAGGGCCGGCATTGGCGAGGGCAAATGATGCTGGTTGACTAACCTTAGGTGGTTATGAAACGCCTCCACGTACGCCCCGCGGGCCTGCTCGGCGGGATCGTCGCTGCGATGGTAGTGCTACTGGCCGGGATCTGGCTGGGGGGCCACCGGGGCGACCTGCCCTCGCCGCTGCGCGGCAACTTGTTTGAGAGCCGCAATGAAACAGTCACGGAGCAGGCGCTGAACATCCTTACGACCCGGTACTACCGTCCGCTGAACCGCTCGAGCCTGGTCGACGTCGGACTGTCGGGCATGGTCGCCAGCCTCGATGACCCATACTCGCACTACCTCGATCCTCGCTCCTACCGCGAGCGCAGCGAACAGTCCACGCAAGACCTGGGCGGGATCGGGATCAACGCAGTGCCTGAGCCGCCGGGATTGCGTGTGGTGAAGGTGTTAGAGCACTCGCCGGCCGCCGGCGCCGGCCTGACACCCGGCGATCTGATCATCAAGGTGGGATCGATCTCGTTGGCCAACCGATCCTACGACTTCGGCTCTGACCTGATTAGAGGTCCGGCTGGCACCCCGGTCACGCTCACGTTCCTGAGGGACGAGGCCCAGCACGTGATCTCGGTCGAGCGGGCGAACATTGTCGTGCCCGTGGCGACCTGGCAGATGCTTGCCTACCACCACGTGCGCATCGGACACCTGAAGCTCACCGGTTTCACGGACGGCTCCGGCGACGAGCTGCGTGCCGAGGTGCGGGCGGCGCTAGAAGCGCACGCCCAGGCGCTGATTCTCGACTTGCGCGGAAACGGCGGCGGCTTGATCGGCGAGGCGATCAACGTGGCCAGCGCGTTCATCGCGCATGGCAGGATCAT
>Ga0187766_10001610_pt1 | contig 13270 bp, 13 predicted proteins | sample 0216_QUI02_MP05__4_FD_132971 | JGI IMG/M metagenome (GOLD analysis project Ga0187766, IMG submission 132971) | Tropical peat soil microbial communities from peatlands in Department of Meta, Colombia - 0216_QUI02_MP05_20_MG | ecosystem: Environmental > Terrestrial > Soil > Wetlands > Peat ... | reverse complement strand
ACCAGGCCGCCGTTCGTGGCGCCGCATCACAGCTCCAGCGTGGCGGCGCTGGTCGGCGGGGGTTCGGGGATGGCCCGCCCGGGCGCCGTCAGCCGTGCGCACCGCGGGGTGTTGTTTCTCGACGAGTGCGCAGAGATCAGCGTCAGTGCCTTGGAGGCATTGCGAACACCGTTGGAGGACGGCGAAATCCGTCTTGCCCGCCGTGACGGAGTGGCACGCTACCCGGCCCGATTCCAGCTGGTGCTGGCTGCCAATCCGTGCCCGTGCGCGCCAGCGGACCCACGCGATTGCATCTGTGCGCCAAGGGAAAAACGACGCTACCTCGGCAGGCTGTCGGGTCCTCTGCTGGACAGGGTGGACCTTCGGGTGGAGCTGCATCCGGTGCGGGCGGGCGCCTTTTCCCCCGCGGAAGGCGAGTCGACGGCGCAGGTGTGCAACCGGGTGGCGCTGGCCCGTAATGCGGCCGCCGCCCGTTGGCGTCCACACGGATTTCGCACCAATGCCGAAGTGAGCGGGTCGCTGCTACGACGGAAATTCCGTCCCGACAACGCCGCGATGGCGCCGTTGCGCACGGCGCTGGACCGTGGACTGCTCAGCATCCGCGGCGTCGACCGAACACTGCGGGTCGCGTGGACTCTGGCCGACCTGGCCGGCCGGACGTCACCCGGGCTCGACGAGGTTGCGTCCGCGCTGAGTTTCCGCCAACCGGGAGCGCCGCGATGAGCGACGTGTTCGACGCGACGCTGCGTGCGTGGGCCTATTTGTCCAGGGTGGCCGAACCGCCGTGCGCCGAACTCGCCACCCTGGTGCAAGCCGTGGGTCCAGTGGAGGCGGCCGACCGGGTTCGGCATGGGCAGGTTGACGACGAGCTGGCGCGGCACACCGAAGCCAGACGCGGAATCGACCAGGCCGCAGAGGATCTGGAGCTGCTGGTCCGCCGCGGCGGTCGGTTGATCACTGCCGATGATGACGAATGGCCGGTGCTCGCCTTCACCGCATTCGGCGGGGCGGTGGCCCGGGCAAAACCACACGCTAGGCCGCCAATGGTGTTGTGGGCGCTGGGCCCGCAACGCCTCGACGAGATCGCGGAACGCGCGGCCGCCGTCGTCGGAACCCGGGCCGCCACCGCCTATGGCGAGCATGTGGCGGCCGACCTCGCCGCCGGACTGGTCGAGCGCGGCGTCGCGGTCATCTCCGGTGGCGCCTACGGCATCGACGGTGCGGCCCACCGGGCCGCTCTCGCGGCCGACGGCGTCACCGCGGCGGTCCTCGCGGGCGGGCTCGACATCCCTTACCCAGCAGGGCATTCTGCGCTGCTGCATCGCATCGGCGGGCATGGACTGCTGGTCACCGAATACCCGCCGGGTGTGCGGCCGACCCGCCACCGGTTCCTGACCCGCAACCGTCTGGTAGCCGCCCTCGCGAGGGCGGCGGTGGTGGTGGAGGCCGGCCTGCGCAGCGGGGCTGCCAACACCGCCGCCTGGGCGCGAGCACTCGGCCGGGTGGTGGCTGCGGTGCCCGGGCCGGTGACGAGCTCGGCGTCGGCAGGATGCCATGCGCTGCTGCGCAACGGCGCGGAGCTGGTCACCCGCGCCGACGACATTGTCGAGTTGGTTGGCCGGGTCGGCGAGCTAGCACCCGAAGAACCGCGGCCCGCGACCGCATTCGACGCGCTGCCCGATACCGAGCGGCGGGTGTACGAGGCGTTGCCGGGCCGCGGCTCCGCCACCGTCGACGAGATCGCCGTCGCATGCGGGCTGGCACCCGCGCAGGTACTGGGGCCGCTGGCGATGTTGGAGGTGACCGGGTTGGCTGAGCGCCGCGAAGGCTGTTGGCGAATCGTCGGAGGGGGTACACGCCAGGCAGCGCAAACGGCACGGCTCGTATAGTCGACGAGGTCCCGCCCGGCGACGATGCGGGCCGTGCAGCGGTCCGAGGAGCCGGGCCATCGGGCAAGTCTGGACGGGAGGCGATGTGGCGGGTCGACCACTACACACCTTTGAAGTCGTAGCCAGTGAACAACTCACCCCGCGCATGGTGCGGGTGGTGCTTGGCGGTAGCGGCTTCGACACCTTCGTACCGGGCGAGTTCACCGACTCCTACGTCAAGCTGGTATTCGTCGCTGACGACGTCGATGTGGACGGGTTACCGAGGCCGTTGACCCTGGACAGCTTTGCCGGTTTGCCCGTCGAGAAGCAGCCGTCTATCCGCACCATGACCGTTCGCCGCGCCGACCCGGCGGCCCGTGAGATCACCATCGACATCGTGGTACACGGCGAGCACGGGGTCGCCGGCCCGTGGGCGGCCGCGGCCGAGCCCGGCCAGCCGATGTACCTCATGGGGCCCAGCGGCGCCTACAGCCCCGACCCGACTGCCGACTGGCATCTGTTCGCCGGTGACGAGTCCGCGCTCCCAGCGATCGCTGCTGCCCTAGAAGCCTTGCCCGCCAACGCAACCGGTAAGGCGTTCATCGAGATACCCGGGCCCGAGGACGAGATCGCGTTGACCGCGCCCAAGTCGGTGCAAGTGAGCTGGGTCTATCGCGGCGGACGGGCCGACCTGGTCGGTGAGGACCGCGCTGGCGACCACGCCCCATTAATCGAGGCCGTCACGACCACCCAATGGTTACCCGGTCAGGTGCACGTTTTCATCCACGGTGAGGCCCAGGCGGTCATGCACAACCTTCGGCCCTACATCCGCAAAGGGCGTGGTGTGGACGCGAAATGGGCGTCTTCGATCTCCGGTTACTGGCGGCGCGGCCGCACCGAGGAGACGTTCCGGCAGTGGAAGAAAGAATTGGCCGAGGCTGAGGAGGCGGCCGGGGCGAACCGGTAGCGGCTGCGTCCCGCTCGACCTCGGCTGGCATCCTCAGTGGATGGCATTCGGCGACTACCAGTACGAGATCTACCTGCACGGGCTGGCCGGGGTGGTGCCGTCCCTGCCGATGGCCTTTGCGGAATTGGAGGCCAAAGCGGCCGCGGCACTGCCGCCGTCGGTGTGGTCGTACGTCGCCGGCGGTGCCGGTGACGAGCGCACGCAGCGCGCCAACTGTGACGCCTTCGAGCGCCCGCGCGACTTGAGTACCGCCAACTTCCCCCAGCTGCGTGGGCTCTGCCTGAGCAACTACACCAGCGATCCCGTCTTCCGCGCCAGCCTGCAACGCCCGCCCGAGGAAGACCGTCAGGGCGCTGTCCTGCGCTGGGTTCAGGTCTTCGGTAACCCACTGACGTGGGATGACCTACCGTGGCTGCGCTCGCTGACCAATTTGCCGCTGATCGTCAAGGGCATCTGTCACCCCGACGACGCTCGGCGCGCCAAGGACGGCGGCGTCGACGGGATCTACTGCTCCAACCACGGCGGCCGGCAGGTCAACGGCGGCCTGCCCGCGCTGGACTGCCTGCCGGCGGTGGTCGAGGCCGCCGACGGGCTGCCGGTGTTGTTCGACTCGGGGATCCGCAGCGGCGCCGACATCGTCAAGGCCCTCGCGCTGGGCGCCACCGCTGTCGGGATCGGCCGCCCCTACGCCTATGGATTGGCGCTCGGGGGTGCTGACGGCATCGTGCACGTGCTGCGCGCGCTGCTGGCCGAGGCTGACCTGATCATGGCCATCGACGGTTATCCCTCGTTGGCAGACCTGACCCACGATGCGCTGCGTCCGGTCGGATAACAGCGACACGCGCCCGGCTTGGCCCGATGGCACCAATGTGTCTGGGACTGTGGGGGAGTGGACGCGATTCTCGACGAGTTCGACGATTACCTCGCGCTGCAATGCGGTCGTTCGCCCCACACCCGCCGCGCCTACCTGGGCGACCTGCGCTCGCTGTTCGCCTTCCTCGCCAAACGCGGTTCCGATCTGGACGGATTGAGCGTGCCGCTGCTGCGGTCCTGGCTTGCCGTCCAGGCCAGCGCTGGTGCCGCCCGCACGACGCTGGCGCGTCGCACCTCGGCGGTCAAGGCTTTCACCGCGTGGGCGGCGCGGCGCGGCCTGCTGGCCAGCGACCCCGCCGCCAGGCTGCAGGTGCCGAAGGCGCATCGCACACTGCCGGCAGTGATGCGCCAGGACCAGGCGCTGGCGGCGATGGCCGCCGCGAAATCCGGTTCTGAGCAAGGTGATCCGCTGGCTCTGCGGGACCGGTTGATCGTCGAGCTGTTGTATGCCACCGGCATCCGGGTGAGCGAACTATGCGGCCTGGACGTCGACGACGTGGATATCGGGCATCGGCTGCTGCGCGTCCTTGGTAAGGGCGACCAACAGCGCACCGCGCCGTTCGGCGAGCCGGGCGCCGACGCGCTTCGCGCTTGGCTGGCCGATGGGCGTCCCGCGCTGGCTACGGCAGAGTCCGGTCCGGCGCTGTTGCTGGGCGCCCGAGGCCGGCGCCTCGATGTGCGGCAGGCGCGGACTGTCGTGCACCAGACCGTCGCCGCGGTGGACGGCGCACCCGACATGGGGCCGCACGGACTGCGGCACAGCGCGGCTACCCACCTGCTCGAAGGTGGGGCTGACCTACGCGTCGTGCAGGAGTTGCTCGGTCACTCCAGCCTGGCAACCACTCAGCTGTATACCCATGTCACCGTGGCACGGCTGCGTGCCGTCCACGATCAGGCCCACCCCCGGGCCTGACGACGTTGGGTGTGCGTGTAGGGCGGAATTCGCCGCGATCGGCCGCACAGTCGATGCGTTGGGTCAGCCGTGGGGTGGCGGCAGCCGCGTCACCGGATGATCAGGATAAAGCTCCAGACCACCAGGATCGTCAGCACCGCCAGCTGTGGCCACGGCCGCCACGGGGCGTCCTGAATCGCGTACGACATCTCCTTCAACGGCGATGTTTCCGGCGGTGCTGCGCGGTCGTGCGGAACCGGTACGTGGTAGCGGTGGAAATACAACTGGATCAGCGTCGCGCCGATCCACAACCCGCCGAGAAAGCTGACGGCTTCGACCCCCCGCCACAACAGCAGGACCGCCAACGCGATGGTGAAAACCAACACGATGACGTCCGAGGTGGTCGTCGCCGACGGTTTGGCCCCGTAACTCTTATCCAGTGCCGCGCGGCGCCGGCGGTAGGGCAACGCGAAGAACGCGAACTTGGCGAGAATGTGCACACCCAGCAGGGCTACGACGATGGTGGTGAGCGTGTCCAGCATGACGACAGTCTCCTCGTGCCCGTCACCCGGCCAGCGGTTTGAGCCTTATCGGCGTGGCGGCCAACAGGCCGAGCGGGTCAACATAGTCGGCGCGGGACGCCGGACCCCACATCGCGCCCCAGTGCAGACACGCCGCAGCCGCGCAACCCGGATGGCCGGCCACCAACTCGCCGATCACGGTTTCGGTGCTCACCGGTTGGCCGACCCGCACGGCTGCCCGGACGGGCTCGTAGCTGGTGTGCAGACCGCCGGGATGGGCCAGGGAGACCACGGGCCGCCCCGCCAGCAGTCCGGCGAACATCACGGTCGCGCTGCCGGCGGCATACACCGGCTGCCCGGGAGAGCCGGACAGGTCCACGCCGCGGTGCCCGGGATTCCAGTTGGGCGACGGGGCTTCGAATTCCCGCACGACGGGCGGGCGCGGCCGCAACGGCCAGTCCAGACGAGTGCCGTCCGGGTACGCCGGGGCGGCGCAGACCAGCGCCGCTGCCAGGATCAGCACCGTCCACCGCATGTGTCCAGTTCAACGCGGCACCAGCGACAAGGCCAACCACAGCTGTCTGTCCTGTGGACGGCGTCGCCGCTGTGGAAAACGCACCAGCTGGGCCGGTGTAAACTGCTCGTCGCAGCCCGTATCAGCGGGCTGACTTCGCGCGTATGCACCGCGGCCCCATGGGCACGTAACCGCATGCCGGGCGGTCCCGTCACCGGGTTTTCCGTGACGGGTCCGGCATCGCAGCAGACGCCAGGGCCCGGCTTCACCCGATGCCGGGCGACAACCGACACATGAAAGCTGGGCATAGCCATGGCCGTCGTGACCATGAAGCAGCTGCTCGACAGCGGCACCCACTTCGGGCACCAGACCCGTCGCTGGAATCCCAAGATGAAGCGGTTCATCTTCACCGACCGCAACGGCATCTACATAATCGACCTGCAGCAAACGCTGACCTTTATCGACAAGGCGTATGAGTTCGTCAAGGAGACCGTCGCCCATGGCGGGACCATCCTGTTCGTTGGCACCAAGAAGCAGGCACAGGAGTCCATCGCCGCCGAAGCCATCCGCGTAGGAATGCCGTATGTGAACCAGCGCTGGCTGGGCGGCATGCTGACCAACTTCTCCACTGTGCACAAGCGACTGCAGCGCCTAAAAGAACTCGAGGCGATGGAGCAGACGGGCGGTTTCGAAGGCCGCACCAAGAAGGAGATCCTGGGCCTGACCCGGGAGAAGAACAAGCTGGAGCGCAGCCTCGGCGGCATCCGCGATATGAACAGGGTGCCGTCGGCGGTCTGGGTTGTCGACACCAACAAGGAGCACATCGCCGTCGGAGAGGCCCGCAAGCTGGGCATCCCGGTCATCGCGATCCTCGACACCAACTGCGACCCCGACGAGGTCGACTACCCGATCCCGGGCAACGACGACGCGATCCGCTCGGCCGCGCTGCTGACCAAGGTGATCGCCTCCGCGGTGGCCGAGGGTCTGCAGGCCCGCGCCGGTCTCGGCCGCGGTGACGGCAAGCCCGAGGCCGAGGCCGCGGAGCCGCTGGCCGAGTGGGAGCAGGAGCTGTTGGCCTCCGCAACAGCGTCAGCCGAGACCGCTTCCAGCCCGACCGCCGCGGGAGCCGAGCCCCCGGAGGTGGACTTCTACACCGAACCGGAGACCACGGAAGGCTGAAATGGCGAACTACACCACCGCCGACGTCAAGCGGCTTCGGGAGCTGACCGGTGCCGGCATGCTCGACTGCAAGAACGCGCTCGCCGAGACCGACGGCGACTTCGACAAAGCCGTTGAGGCGTTGCGTATCAAGGGCGCCAAGGACGTCGGCAAGCGCGCCGAGCGGGCCACGGCCGAGGGTCTGGTCGCCGCCGAAGATGGCGTGCTTATCGAGCTGAACTCGGAGACCGACTTCGTCGCCAAAAACGCGGAGTTTCAATCGCTGGCGGAGAAAATCGTGAAGGCGGCCGTCTCGTCTAAGGCCGCCAACGTCGATGCGCTCAAGGCTGCGCAGATCGGGGACAAGACAGTCGAACAGGCTGTCGCCGAGCTGTCGGCCAAGATCGGCGAGAAGCTCGAACTGCGCCGCGTCGCACGGTTCGACGGCACCGTCGAAACCTACCTGCACCGGCGATCGGCCGACCTGCCGCCAGGTGTGGGCGTGCTGGTCGAGTACGAGACCGGCGCCGACCCCGAATCGGCTGCCGCGGCCGCACACACGGTTGCGTTGCAGATCGCCGCGCTCAAGGCGCGCTACCTGACCCGCGACGACGTGCCCGACGACGTCGTGGCCAGCGAACGCCGTATCGCCGAGGAGACCGCAAAAGCCGAGGGCAAACCGGAAAAGGCGCTACCCAAGATCGTCGAGGGCCGCCTCAACTGGTTCTTCAAGGACGCGGTGTTGCTGGATCAGCCGTCGGTGTCCGACAACAAGAAGACCGTCAAGGCGCTGCTCGACGAGGCCGGCGTAACCGTGACGCGGTTCGCGCGGTTCGAGGTCGGCCGGGCATAGCCCGGCGACGATGCGGGCCGTGGAATGGCCCGGGGAGGAGCCGGGCAATCGGACTTAGCCCGGCGACGATGCGGGCCGTGGGATGGCCCGGGGAGGAGCCGGGCCCGTATACCCTGCCGCGCCGCGGCTCGGGCGCCGGTTGCTAGCGTCGCTCTCATGCGACACGTGCACGTATTCGGTGACGACGCCCTCGGCGACCTCGACGCGGTCGCCCTCGCCGACGGCATCCAAGCCGGTCGGGTATCCAGGGCCGAGGTCGTCGAGGCGGCCATCGCGCGCACCGAAGCGGTCAGTTCCGCGCTCAACGGTTTGGCATATCAGGCATTCGACCAGGCGCGGGCCAAAGCGTCGGAGACAGGTTCGGAAGGTGGATTCTTCAGCGGCGTTCCAACGTTCGTCAAGGACAACGTCGATGTCGCGGGACTGCCGACGATGCAGGGGACCGACGCGTGGGTGCCACGTCGGGCTGCCGCCGACAGCGAGTTCACCCGGCTGTACCTGGCCACCGGGCTGATATCGCTGGGAAAAACCCAGTTGTCGGAATTCGGCTTCAGCGCATCGGCCGAGCACCCTCGACTGGGACCGGTCCGCAACCCGTGGAACACCGACTACACTGCCGGCGCGTCCTCATCGGGGTCGGGCGCGTTCGTCGCGGCCGGTGCCGTGCCGATCGCGCACGCTAACGACGGCGGCGGTTCGATCCGTATTCCCGCCTCCTGCAATGGGCTTGTGGGCTTGAAGCCGTCGCGCGGCCGGTTACCGCTGGACAAGGAAATGCGCCGGATGCCGGTTCGCCTCGTCGCCAACGGTGTGCTGACCCGGTCAGTGCGTGACACCGCGGTCTTCTACCGGGAAGCCGAGCGCACCTGGCGAAACCGGAAACTGCCGCCGATCGGCGACGTGAGGCACGCGGGTAAGCAGCGCCTGAAGATCGCCGTCGTCACCCGGTCGGTGGAGCGCGAGTGCAGCCCCGAAGTGGGTGAGCTGACGCTGAAATCCGCCAGCCTGCTCGAAGAGCTCGGCCACCGCGTCGACCATGTCGAAAACCCCCCAGTGCCTTCCAGTTTCGCCGTCGACTTCGTGCTGTATTGGGCGCTGCTGGCGACGGGGCAGGTGCGCGCCATTCGGCGCGCGTTCGGCGACACCTTTGATCGCACCCGGTTGGACAACCTGACGCTGGGTCTGGACCGTCACGCCCGCCACAACCTGCACCGCCTCCCGGTGGCGATCATGCGTCTGCGCGCCATCCGGCGGCGCACCGCACAGTTCTTCCGCACCTACGATGCAGTGCTGACCCCGACGGTGGCCGACGAGACGCCACGGGTCGGTCACCTAGACCCGACCGCCGATTATCAGCAAGTCATCGACCGGCTACGCGACTGGGTCGCCTTCACGCCGCTGCAGAACGTCACCGGCGAGCCCGCGATCTCGCTGCCGCTGGCCGAATCCGCGGACGGTATGCCGGTAGGCATGATGTTCTCTGCCGACGTCGGGTGCGAAGCGCGGCTGCTGGAACTGGCCTATGAACTCGAAGAAGCCCGGCCCTGGGCTCGCATCCAATCCCGCGCTCGGGCCTGATCCGGCCGCGTCGCACATCCGTTTGAACTCGCGCTGTTCAGAGGCGGTCAGCTGACTCGCCTTGATCTGCTCCCGGATCGCGTCTACGAGGGCGCTGGCGAGGCTTTGATGTTCGCCGATGATTCCGGGCGGGATCAGTCCGGCGATCCGCTCGCCGGATCCAGCGCCGCGGCCGGCGATGACGGTCTCATAGCCGTAGGAGTCGCGTGAATTCCTCGAGTTGAGGCTGCACCTCGAGCGGTCCGGCATAGACCGCCGCTGCACCGGCTTGTTCTAAGGCCTCGCGTGCGATCCCGCCGCTTAGTACGGCCGCGGTCGGAACGCCCGCACGTCGGCCCGCCTGCACATCCCAGACGGTATCTCCGACAAAAATCGCCTGGGCGCCGGTTCGGCCTGGATGCTTTCCAGCGCGCTGGTGACGATGTCAGGGTGCGGTTTGCCCCGGTCGGCATCGGCCGATGAAGTCACCGCACACACGAGGTCTTCCGCGTCGAGCACGCTGCGCAGCACCGCCAGCTCCTCTTCTCCCGCTGACGACGCCAGGACCGACTGCCAGCCCTGTTGTGCGAGGGCGTCGAGCAGGTCGCGCGCACCAGGAAGCCGGCACAGCGTCGGGGCGCTTTCGACGAAGTAGCGGGTGTGCAGCTCCTCGACGCGTGCACTGCACTCATGGGCCAGCTCCTCGCCAAGCAGGACGCGGACGAGTTCAGAACCTGAGCGGCCGATAAGCCCGTGGATACGCCAGCAGGGCACGTGCTGGCCCACGTCGAGAAAGGCTCGCTGCCACGCTACGACATGGTGGAAGTTGGAGTCGATCAACGTGCCGTCGATGTCGAAGAAGACAGCCGGTGCGGCGGGTCCGACGGATTCAGCCATGACGATCCCTGTCCTCTCCGCTGGCGATGGGGCAATCTCATGGGTCTTGGGTACCCACCAAAGAATCAGGAAACTCAGAATCAGGAAACTCCGGCGTTCCCTGGCCCAGCGGCACGCTGTGGATTGCGCGGTGCCGATATGGGGTAACCGGCGAGTGCAGGAGCAGACGCCGGTGAAGGAGCAAGCAGTGGGCGAACTTGCACCACGGTTCACTCGCCTCATCGCGGGTAGCTTCACCGCGCTAGCTGGCGCCGACTTTCTTCAGCTGGCTTACGCGATGGCACAGCAGTCCGCTGAGGGTTAACAACACAGGGAATCGGGAAGTCTACATGCCCAAGACAACGAAGGGCGGCAAGGCGAAGAAGAGCGAAATGCCAATCACACTGCAGCGCTCAAGCGCCAAGGCGCAGCAGACATTTGCGAAAGCTCACGACTCGGCGGCCGAACAGTACGGCAGCGAGCAGCGGGCCCACCGGGTCGGCTATGCTGCCCTCAAACACAGTTTCGAGAAAGTCGGCGACCACTGGGAGCCCAAAAAGCAAAAGGGCCCCTCTGATAAACGCGCCGAGCGCGGTGGACTGCGAAATCCGCGTCGGTCGGCTGAGGGTGTCGATGCCAACGCCAGCAAAAAGCATCTGCTCGATGTTGCGCGCCGGCTCGACGTTCATGGCCGCTCCACGATGACGAAGTCGGAACTGGTCGACGCGATCAAGAAACAAAACCGTCGTGCCAGTGGGCGCTGAGCTTCGGCGGCGTCAACGCATAGCGACCCACCGCTGCGGCACTTGGCCGCGGAAGCGTCCCGGTCCGCGATCGCGGTGCCGCGCGGCGCCCACTCCGGGCACGTCGGTGACGACGTCGCCTGGATGTTGGGCGCCGTCACCGTGCTGGCAGGCGTCCTGGGCTTGCAGCTGCAGTGAGCAAGAGTCGCGTTCCGGCGCAGCCACGGACCACCTCGTGCGGCAGTCGTTTGTCCAGGCACTCGTTGGGGGTACCCAGGCCCCGGATTCCATGCGGAGAGGGACACGATGGCAGCTAACAACCGAAATGCAAAGCAGCAGCAGCTCGATGGTTACCGGGTCAATCGAGAAGCCGGGTACCTCACGACACAGCAAGGCGTTCGGGTCGACCACACCGACGACGCGCTAACCGCGGGAGAGCGCGGCCCGACGCTACTGGAGGACTTCCACGCCCGAGAAAAGATCACCCACTTCGACCACGAGCGGATCCCGGAACGAGTGGTGCACGCCCGCGGCTCGGGGGCCTACGGATATTTTGAGCCCTACGACGACGCACTTGCCGAGTGCACGGTCGCGAAGTTTTTGACTACGCCCGGTAAGCAGACGCCGGTGTTCGTGCGGTTCTCCACCGTGGCGGGCTCCCGCGGGTCCGCCGACACCGTTCGCGACGTGCGGGGCTTCGCAACGAAGTTCTACACCGAGCAGGGCAACTACGATCTGGTCGGCAACAACTTTCCGGTCTTCTTCATCCAGGACGGAATCAAGTTCCCCGACTTCGTGCACGCGGTCAAACCCGAACCGCACAACGAAATTCCGCAGGCCCAGTCCGCGCACGACACCCTGTGGGACTTCGTGTCGCTGCAGCCGGAAACGCTGCACACGATCATGTGGCTGATGTCGGATCGGGCGTTGCCGCGTAGTTATCGGATGATGCAGGGCTTCGGGGTGCACACGTTCCGCTTCGTCAACTCCCGCGGCGAGGGCACGTTCGTGAAATTCCACTGGAAGCCGCGCCTTGGTGTGCACTCGCTGATCTGGGATGAATGCCAGAAGATCGCCGGCAAGGACCCCGACTTCAACCGGCGCGACTTGTGGGAGGCCATCGAAGCCGGCCAGTATCCGGAGTATGAACTCGGCGTTCAACTGGTACCGGAGAGTGATGAGTTCTCTTTCCAGTTCGATCTGCTCGACGCGACGAAAGTCATTCCGGAGGAACAGGTTCCGGTGCGCCCAGTGGGCAAGATGGTGCTCAACCGCAATCCCGACAACTTCTTCGCCGAAACCGAACAGGTGGCCTTCCACACCGCTAACGTGGTGCCCGGCATCGACTTCACCAACGACCCACTCCTGCAGTTCCGCAACTTCTCCTACCTGGACACCCAGCTGATTCGCCTGGGTGGCCCCAACTTCGCCCAGTTGCCGGTCAACCGGCCGGTGGCCGACGTCCGCACCAACCAGCACGACGGTTACGGCCAAATTGCCATTCCCCAGGGCAAATCCAGCTACTACAAGAACTCGCTCGGCCGAGGCTGCCGCCCTGGCCGACGAAGACGTGTTCCGGCACTACACTGAAAAGGTCGACGGCCACAAGATTCGCCAACGGGCCAAGAGCTTCCAGGACCATTACAGCCAGGCGCGCATGTTCTGGAAGAGCATGTCGGCTGTCGAGGCCGAACACATCGTGGCCGCGTACGCCTTCGAACTCGGCCACGTGGAAGTTCGCGAGATCCGGTCTCGGGTCGTCGATCAGCTGAACCTGATCGACCACAACCTGGCGGCCCGGGTCGCGGCGGAACTCGGTCTGCCCGAGCCCGAGGAACAGCCCGTCGACGACAAGATGCCCGCCTCCCCGGCGCTCTCACAGCTGAACACCGCCACCGAAAGCATCGAAACCCGGAAGATCGCGGTGTTGGCCGCGAACGGTGTCGACGTACGCGGCGCGGAACGGGTCATCGGGGCGATGCGCCAACGCGGCGCACTACCCGAGGTATTGGCGCCCACCGCCGGCGGGACGCTGTCTGGTGGCTCGGGGGGCGAACTCGCCGTCGACCGGGCCATCAACACCATGGCTTCAGTGTTGTACGACGCAGTCATCGTGCCGTGCGGGCCGAAGTCGGTGGAAACGCTGTCCGACGACGGATATGCGGTGCACTTCGTCACCGAGGCCTACAAGCACCTCAAGGCGGTCGGGGCGTTCGGCGCGGGAATCGAACTGCTGCGCAACGCCGGGGTCGCCGAGCAACTCGCCGACGGACCGGATGTAGTGACCGCCCACGGGGTGGTGTCGACCACGGCCGCCGAAGACACCCTGGCCGACGAATTCTTTGAAGCCTTCGCGTCCGCACTGGCCAAGCACCGAGCATGGGACCGCAAGACCGATTCGGTGCCCGCCTGATCCGACGCAGCGCTGCGTTCTCTGAATGTCCAATT
>Ga0187766_10001608_pt1 | contig 13272 bp, 13 predicted proteins | sample 0216_QUI02_MP05__4_FD_132971 | JGI IMG/M metagenome (GOLD analysis project Ga0187766, IMG submission 132971) | Tropical peat soil microbial communities from peatlands in Department of Meta, Colombia - 0216_QUI02_MP05_20_MG | ecosystem: Environmental > Terrestrial > Soil > Wetlands > Peat ... | reverse complement strand
CGCCCGTCTGCAATTTCGATATGGGAGAAGATATCTGTGGCTGGGAACTTTTCCTGAAGGCTCTGTGTCGTTTCATCCGCGTCGGGCGCAAATGCAGCAATATAGACGAGTGCAGCCACCCGCGGGTCCTTGCCCGCCGCAGTGATGACAGAGCCGCCGTAAGAATGCCCAACCAAGACTACGGGACTGCTGACCCGCTTCAGAGTCCTTCTCACGTTCGCGACATCCTCGGCGTGCGAATCGAGTCCGTGCTGAGATGCGATCACCTCATGTCCCTCGGCCAGAAGGGTCGGGATGAGTTTGCTAAAGCAAGAGCCGTCTGCCCAGAGGCCGTGGACCAAGACGATGCTGGGTTTGCGCTGATTTGCCATAATTTTGCTCCCTTCGTTCAGTTGGGAGAGGCCTGTCTCTCGCGTTCCTCAAGCGAGACGAAGCGATATGAGTCGGGACCACCGTTTGGCAGCTTCTCGGAATCGCCCATGCCGATCGGGTCGGGGACAATGCAGCGAGCTAGCGGCTTGAGGTGCGGCAACACGTTGCGCCAGAGGTACGATGAGGTGGGATTGCCGTGCAGCAGCACGATGGGGTCGCCCTCTCCCACTTCGACGTACGCCATCTCGCTGCCGAGGACCCACCGCCGCTGCTTTTGGTATGGAAATGCCGAAGGGATCATGTCGGCTACTCCTTCTTTCCTTGTAGTAGCCGAATATCATCGCGTGGCAAGTGCAAAGACCGCTCAAAACACGCAAACGACGTAACGTCCCTTCTCATAGCCAATCATGAAAAGTCAGCGCATTTCATGGACGTGGGCTCGACCAATTTCACGTGTTTGCGAGACCGACTCCTTTCGCATCACCATGTATTCCGCGCCAGAAACACCGGCAATCGGGATGCGGCAAAAATCAGTCGAATTTGCGCGAGCGGGGGAAGCCATTCGGCGGGAGACGTCCGGCTTGCGCGCGTTGGCCAACCCAATCGCCGAGTTCGACCTTGGAGAAGGTGCGCGTCCGGTCGCCGGTGCGGCATGTCAAGCCTTCCGCCATTGCAAAGGACTTCACATCCGACAGACCGCCATCCTTGTATTTCTGCAAAATGACGCCGCGGCCGCGGCTCATCTCCGGCACTTCGTCGAGCTTGAAGAGGACAAGCTTTCGGTTTTCGCCGAGGACCGCAACCCAGTCGCCGCTGACCGGCGCGCAGGCCGCCGCCTCCACGTCGCCTCCGACATTGAGCACCTGCTTGCCGGCACGCGTTTGGGCCAACACGTCCTCGGCCTTGACGACGAAGCCGCGCCCGTCGCTCGCCGCGACGATGAACTTCTCATCCGCCTTGTAAACCCGCATATGCACGAGCCCTTGGTCGTTGCCAAATTCGATCATCAGGCTGAGGGGTTCGCCGAAGCCCCGGCCGCCCGGCAACTTGTCGCATGTGAGTGTGTAGAAGCGACCGTTGGTTGCGAAGACGAGAAGCTTGTCGGTCGTCTCGGCGTGGATGGCAAACCTGTGCCGGTCACCCTCCTTATATTTAAGGTCGGCCATGTCGGCGAGGTGACCCTTCACACTCCTTATCCAGCCCTTATCGGAGCAGATCACCGTGATGGGCTCACGCTCGACGTAGGCTTCGAGCGGAACGTCCTCGACCTCGGGGGCCGAGCCGATCTCAGTGCGCCGTTTGCCGAGCGGAGATTTCGGACCGAACTTCGCCTTGAGCGCGCGCACCTCCTCGCCAAGTCGTTTCCAGCGCTTGCTTTCGTCCCTGAGGAGGCCCTTGATCTCGGCGCGTTCCGCCGAGAGTTTTTTGTGCTCTTCGGCGATCGAAATCTCTTCGAGCTTGCGCAACGCGCGCAGGCGCATGTTGAGAATCGCCTCGACCTGATTATCGGTGAGCTTCCACTTGCGCATCATCTTTGCCTTTGGGTCGTCCTCCTCGCGGATGATGCGGATTACGGCGTCGATATTGAGATATGCGATGCGGAAGCCCTCGAGGATCTCGAGCCTTTCCTCGATCTTGCCGAGGCGGAATTTCGAGCGGCGAACGAGCACGTCGTGGCGATGATCGAGATAGGCGCGCAAGACCTCGCGGAGGTTCATCACACGAGGCGCTAACCCGCCGTCGAGCACGTTCATGTTGAGGCCAATGCGCGTCTCTAGCTCGGTTTGGCGGAAGAGCGTTTCCATCAGCACCGCGGGATCGACATTGCGGCTCTTGGGTTCGAGCACGAGGCGTACTTCGTCGGTCGACTCGTCCCGCACGTCGGCGAGAAGAGCGAGTTTTTTTTGCTGCAGAAGTTCGGCGATCCGCTCGATGAGCCGCGCCTTCTGCACCTGATAAGGGATCTCCGTGACGACGACCTGATAGATACCGCCCTTGAGTTTCTCCACCTCCCACCGCGCCCGCAGACGGAAGCTGCCTCGCCCGCTTGCGTAAGCTTCGACAATATTCTCGCGCGGTTCGACGAGGATGCCACCAGTCGGGAAATCCGGCCCAGGAACGAGCCGGACCAGCGTGTCGATGCGCGCCTCGGGATGTCCGATCAAGTGGACGAGGGAGTCGCAAAGTTCGCCGATATTGTGAGGCGGAATGCTCGTCGCCATGCCGACGGCGATTCCCTGAGCGCCATTGGCAAGCAGGTTCGGGAAATTCGCGGGCAGGACGATGGGCTCTTCGTTCTCGCCATCGTAGGTCTGGCGGAAACCGACGGCATCCTCATCGATCCCTTCGAGGAGCAATTCCGCGACCGCCGTCATCCGTGCTTCCGTGTATCGCATCGCGGCGGCGTTATCGCCGTCGACGTTCCCGAAATTGCCTTGCCCGTCGACGAGGGGATAGCGCGCAGCGAATTCCTGCGCCAAGCGCACGAGCGCGTCGTAGATCGCGGCATCGCCGTGCGGATGGTACTTCCCCATGACATCGCCAACGATGCGCGCACATTTCTTGAAGCCCTGATCCGGATCCAGCCGGAGCTGACGCATCGCGTAGAGCAGGCGCCGATGTACTGGCTTCAGGCCATCGCGTACGTCCGGTAGCGAGCGCGACATGATCGTCGAGAGCGCGTAGGAGAGGTAACGCTCCGAGAGCGCGTCCGAAAACGGGGCCGGACGAACCTCGCCGGCCAAAGTTAAATCTGCCATCGAAACCTCATAGTGACCCTAGATATAGTAGCTGAGCCGCAATCTCCGTCAACTGCTTGGCGGCATCGATGGCCTTGACCTCTTGCTATCCCGAGAGCGCAGAGTGCGGCTGAGCTGATCGAGGAAATAGGAGCGGCTTGCTGGCGGCTGGCGATGAAATGCCGCAAAGACGTGGCGTTCGAGGAAGTGTCCGGTGAGCGCCAAGGCTTCGGCGATATCGCCATCGCTCGGCGTGGCCGCACTATCGATGAGAAATCCCGGCAGCGCCAAGAGCCTGTCCCGGTAGGCCTCCCCGGCGGAGAGCGAGACGGCGCGGCCGGTACGCGGAGAGACAAAGGCAAGCTCGTCGTTGCGCCCGGTAGCTGCACACTTGGTCAGGTCGAGGCCAAAACCGAGCTCGCCGAGAAGGCCCAACTCCCAAGCGACGACCGCCCGGCCCCAACCCGTAATGCGGTCGCTCGATTCGAGCGCGGCCACGAGTGCCGAAATGGCAGCGAAGATCGTGGGATGCGGTTCGCGCTCGGGTAAGGCGAGTTCCGCAACGGCGCAGGCAGACGCTAATGCCGCAAGGCGCAGCGGGTCGTCGAGCAATGCCGCCGCACCATTATGGAGCTGTTCGCAAGAAAAATATCCTAGGTGGTCTGCAAGTCGAGCCCGCCACGTGGCTTGCAAGCGGCTGCCTGGTTGAAGTGCGCCTCGCTTGCCGGCACTCGCCCCCCCATGGACGAGGCCGGCATGACGACCGTGCTCACGCGTCAGGAGCTGCAAGATCAAAGCCCTTTCGCCGTGCTTGCGCGCGGCCAGGACGATTCCCTCGTCGGTCCATTCCATGGCTCTGGTTTAGCCCACAACGGTTTGAGTGACTATATTTTGGTTGGCGCGCACATTGTTCAACGAGCCCAACGCGTCGGGGAATGGAATACGGTCGGGCCGCGCAATCGATCAGCGCCAAAGTGCACTCGAGCACCCTGTGTGCGCAGCAACGATCCTGACCGTCCCGCGCCTGCGGATAGAGTTCCGCATCAATGCTTTGGAATATTGTCCGCGTTGGCGATCTCATAGGTGTCATCGTGGGCCCGTCACACATCGAATTCGAGCCCTATCGTGCGATAGTGCTCGGGCCGATCCGCCCAATTCTCCTCTACCTTGACGTGAAGGACGAGATGCGCGCGGCGGCCGATGAGCGATTCGAGCTCTTTGCGCGCCGCACTGCCGATCGCTTTGATGCGCGCGCCACCCTTCCCGAGCACGATCGGCCTGTGGCTTTCGCGTTGGACATAGATCACCGCGGACACTCGCGCACTCCCGTCGCCGTGCTCCTCCCAAGATTCGACGTCGACGGCACTTGCATAGGGAAGCTCCTGATGGAGCTGGAGGAAAACCTGCTCTCGCACGAGCTCGGCGGCGAGGAGGCGGGTCGGCAAGTCGGAAAGCTGGTCCTCGGGGTAGAGCCAGGCGCCGGGCGGCATCCTCGCCACGAGCGCTGCGCGCAGGTCCTCGACCCCGTCGCCATTGAGGGCGGAAATCATGAACGTGTCGGTGAAGGCACCGTCAGCATTCAGGCGTGCCGCGAGTTCAAGGAGAAGCGGCTTTTCGACCCGATCGATCTTATTGAGCACGAGGATCGCCTGCCGATTGCCGCGCTTGAGACCATCGAGAATGCGGCGCGTATCTTCGTCGTAGCCCCTCGCGGCATCGACCAGGACTGCGATCACATCCGCGTCGTGAGCCCCTTTCCAGGCGGCCGCGATCATGGCGCGGTCGAGTCGGCGCTTCGGCGTGAAGATTCCCGGCGTGTCCACGAGAACGAGCTGCGTGGCGCCAACGATGGCGATGCCGATGATTCGCGTGCGGGTAGTCTGCACCTTGGGCGTGACGATCGATATCTTGGCACCCACGAGCGCGTTCGTGAGGGTGGATTTGCCGACATTCGGCCGGCCAATCAGGGCAACGAAGCCGCAGCGGCGCCCGGCAGCATCGTCGACGGTTTCAGCCACGCTTCTCGTCCTGCACATGGGCCAGGAGGAGTTTGGCGGCGGCTTGTTCCGCGGCACGCTTGGAGCGGCCCTGGGCCTCTACGGGTGCGCGGCCCGTGACCGAGACCGCGATGGTGAATCGCGGTTCGTGCGACGGTCCTTCAATGGCTACGGTCTTATAGCTCGGCAGCGGCAGCCCGTGGCCCTGGGCCCATTCCTGAAGGGCGGTTTTGGCGTCGCGGGGCGGGGTTGCGGATTCGTCCACAAGCGGATTCCAATAGCGCTCGATGAAGGGGCGCGCCACGGCGAGTCCACCGTCGAGATAGAGTGCTGCAATTACAGCCTCGCAAGCATCGGCAAGGAGGGTCGGGCTCTTTCGGCTTCCGGCGTCCGACTCGCCTTTCGAGAGCTTGAGATAGGCGCCGAGATCGATTCCGCGCGCGATGCGCACCAGCGTGTCGCGGCGCACGAGTGCAGTATGCCGGCGCGTGAGCTCACCCTCCTGCTCACGCGGGAAGCGGTTGACAAGCAATTCGGCCACCAGGAGGCCGAGCACCCGATCCCCGAGGAACTCAAGCCGCTCATAGCCTTCGGAGACTTTTCCGCGTGCGCGCACCGCGCTGCGGTGGGTCAACGCTTGCTCAAGCAGCTCGGGTCGCTCGAAGTCGTGGCCGAGCGCTTCTTCGAGCGCCTTGAGCTTGCCCGAGCGGCGTTCGCTCACGCGCGTCTCTAATGCACCGCTTGGAAGAGCCGGCTATAGCGAATCGCGAACGGCCACTTCCAGGGCTCCCAAAGTTCGGCACTGCCATCGGTCGAGAAGAACAATATCTCTGCACGGCCGACAAGGTTTTCAGCCGCCGGACAGCCGACGTCGCGCAAGAATCGACTATCCTGGGAATTGTCGCGGTTGTCGCCCATCATCAGATAGTGACCGAGGGCAACCTGATAGACCGGCGTATTGTTCGGATCGAAATTCTCGATCGATGCATTGTCGGAGGGATTACCGCAAACAACCGGAGGCACCGCGGCGGCGCGCGACTGGGTTTCGCCACTGGAGAGGGCGATCGGGAAGCGCTTCAAGATGGGGTGCCTGACCCCATTCGGCAACGTCTCGATGTATTGCGTGACACCTTGACCCGATCCCTCCGGAACATAGTCCGGCACTTGGTCCAGCTTGACCGGCTGACCGTTGATGTGAAGCACGCCACCGACAACCTGGATCTGGTCGCCGGGGAGGCCGATGACGCGCTTGATATAGTCGGTCTTGTTATCGGTCGGCAGCTTGAAGACGACCACGTCGCCCCGCTTGGGCGAACTTTGAAAGATGCGGCCCGAAATAAGCGGCAATCCCCACGGCAGCGAATAGCGGCTATAGCCATAGGAGTATTTGGAGACGAACAGGTAATCACCGACGAGTAGGGTCGGAATCATCGAGCCCGAGGGAATATTGAACGGCTCGAAGGCAAAGGTACGAATCACGATTGCGATGAGAATGGCGTAGACAATCGTCTTAACTGCCTCAACAACGCTTCCCGCTTTTTTCCTGGCCATCAGTTTCTGCCTGTAACTATCTGACATCGCTTCACTCTTTCGAAAATCTGTGGGGATCGGCCGGTCGGATCAAGCCAGCCTGAGCCACCCCTGTCAAGCAAAACGCCGAACTGCCTGATTTATCGATTGGAACCCATAGGAATGGCCGAAATGATCACGACCGCCTCGGCCAACGGTGGTTCATCGGTGATCGTGATGTCGATCCGCGCCTCCATGCCTGGAGGAATCAATGCCGCCAAGCGCTCTGCAGCGCCGCCGGTGAGTTCCATTGTCGGCCGGCCGGACGGAAGATTGACGACTCCGAGATCGCGCCAAAAGATTCCTTTCCGAAATCCGGTGCCGAGCGCCTTCGAACACGCTTCCTTCGCGGCGAAGCGGCGTGCATAGCTTGCCGCACGATTGCGCCGCCGATCCGATTTCTCCCGCTCGATATCCGTGAAGATGCGGGTGACGAAACGCTCACCAAAGCGCTCGAGCGTGCGTTCGATGCGGCGAATATCGATCAAGTCGCTCCCGATGCCGACAATCACGCGTCGCTCCAGAAATCGATTTGTATGCTGCTTAGGCGCTTTTTTCGCCTGCGGCTTCTGCCCGCGCTTTGTCCATGAGCGCTCGCATGCGTTTGATCGCGGATTCGAGACCGCCGAATATCGCCTCACCGACGAGAAAGTGCCCGATGTTGAGCTCGACGATCGTCGGGATCGCCGCAATCGGACCTACTGTATCGAAGGAAAGCCCGTGTCCGGCATGACACTCGAGGCCGATCGCCTCGGCGTGTGCCGCCGCCTTCGCAAGGCGCGCCAGCTCGCGCTCGGAGCCATCGTCCTCGCAATAGGACCCAGTATGCAGCTCCACCACGGGTGCCCCCAGCGCTTTGGCGGCATCGAGCTGAGCGATATCGGGATCGATGAAGAGAGAGACGCGGATGCCCGCCTTTCCGAGTTCGCGCACGTAGTGGGCGAGATGGTTTTGGCCACCGACGGCATCGAGCCCGCCTTCCGTGGTGAGCTCGGCACGGTGTTCCGGCACGATGCAGGCGGCGTGGGGCTTATGCCTGAGCGCTATGGCCAGCATCTCGTCGGTCGCCGCCATCTCGAGATTGAGCGGCACGTCGATCTCTCTGCTCAAGCGAGCGATATCCTCGTCCGAGATATGGCGGCGATCCTCCCGCAAATGCGCGGTAATACCGTCAGCGCCGGATTGTGCCGCGAGACGCGCCGCGCGCACGGGATCAGGATGGCGGATTCCGCGCGCGTTTCGGATCGTCGCCACGTGATCGATGTTTACGCCAAGTCGCAAATGCCGCTTCGTCATGCTATCCCCCGGGAGCCCTCTCCCTATGCCGCTAACCGCGTGCCCGCTCTACCGAATTGATCGCGGGCGAGGCGCGCAGTGCTGCCATGATATTCGTGAGATGCTTAACGTCCTGCACCTCGATGTCCACCATCATTTCGAAGAAATCCGTGGAGCGGTGAGTGATCCGCAGATTCGTGATGTTCCCCTTCTGCTTGCCGATGAGGGTCGAGAGTTCGCCGAGCGTGCCGGGCTCGTTCGACACGACGACCGTGAGTCGGCCAATATGCCCCTCGTCTTCGCTAGCCCCTGAATCCCAGCCCACGTCGATCCAACGTTCGGGCGTGTCGCTGTAACGCTCGAGCGTTTCGCAGTCGATCGTGTGGATCGTAACCCCCTTTCCGGTGGTCACCAGCCCGACGATGCGGTCGCCAGGAAGGGGGTGACAGCAGCCGGCGAAATGCACTGCCATGCCCGGGATGAGCCCCTTGATTGGAATCGCATTGTCCACCGGCTTAGCGCGCCGTCCGCGCGCCTTGCCAATCGGCACAATCTTGGCGTCCTTGGGTGATTGCTGCTTGAGACTGGGGTAGACTGCAACGAGCACCTCCCGAGCCGTGTGGATGCCCTCGCCCACCGCCGCGATCAAGTCGTCGGCACTGTCCGACTTGAGGATCTTGAGCACACTTTCGACTGCCTTTTCGGTGAACTCGTACCCCGCCTGGCGAAACGCCTTTTCAAGGATGCTTCGCCCGAGAGTCATGTACTCCTGACGCTTTTGCGTGCGAATAAAGCGACGAACGCGCGAACGCGCCTTCCCGGTAACGACAAAGCGCTCCCACTCGGGCGACGGCGTCTGTGTGCGCGACGTCACGATTTCGACCTGGTCCCCGTTTTTGAGCTGCGTCCTGAGCGGCATCATGCGCCCGTTGATCTTGCAGCCAACGCAGCGGTCGCCGATTTGAGAGTGGATTTGATAGGCGAAATCGACCGGAGTGGCCCCCGTGGGAAGAGCGATAAGGTCACCCTTGGGTGTAAAGCAGAAAACCTGATCCTGGAACATCTCGAGCTTCGTGTGCTCGAGGAACTCGTCGGGTCCCGCGGCATGCTCCAGGATCTCGAGCAACTCGCGCAGCCAACGATACTGCTTGCCGTCCTTGGTGGTACCCTGCTTGTACTCCCAATGCGCCGCAACGCCGTATTCGGCGACTTCGTGCATATCCTTGGTGCGAATTTGAATCTCGATGCGCTGCTTTTCCGGGCCGAACACACCCGTGTGAAGGGAGCGGTAGCCGTTCGGCTTCGGAAGCGAGATGTAATCCTTGAAGCGCCCGGGTACGACGCGGTAGCGGCCATGGATGACGCCGAGAGCGCGATAGCAATCGCCTATGTCGGCGACCGCAACCCGAAACGCCATGATGTCGGAGAGCTGTTCGAAGGCGACGTTGCGCTTCTGCATCTTGCGCCAGATCGAATAAGGCTGCTTCTCGCGGCCGGAGATCTCAACGTCGAGCCCGTCCTCGCGCAGGATTCGCCGAAGCTCGTCGATGATTCGCGTGACGAGGCCCCCACCTTGCTCACGCAGGAATCTGAGGCGCGCGATAATCGATTCGCGCGCATCCGGATTGATCTCGGCGAAGGCCAAGTCCTCAAGCTCATCCTTGATTTCGTGCATTCCGATCCGCTCGGCGAGCGGGGCATAGATATCCATCGTCTCCCGGGCAATGCGCCGGCGGCGCTCCGGGTCCCTGATGAATTTGAGCGTGCGCATGTTGTGAAGACGATCGGCGAGTTTGACCAACAGGACCCGGATATCTTCGGACATCGCCAGCAGGAGCTTGCGAAAATTCTCAGCCTGCCGGCTCGCCTCGGATTGAAGTTCGATGCGCGAAAGCTTGGTCACGCCGTCGACGAGCCGCGCTACCTCGGAACCGAATTGCCGCTCGAGTTCATCGGTGGTCGCGAGGGTGTCCTCAACCGTGTCATGCAGGAGTGCCGTTACGATCGTGTCGTCGTCGAGCTTGTAATGGGTGAGGATGCCGGCAACCTCGAGCGGATGCGAGAAATAGGAATCGCCCGACTCGCGCTTCTGGCTGCCATGCGCCTTCATCGAGAACACGTAGGCGCGATTGAGCTTGTCCTCGTCCGCGTGTGGATCGTAGGAGCGAACCCGTTCAACGAGCTCGTATTGCCGAATCACGGCACCCAACCTTCACGCTCGGTCGCCCCTCGGGCGCGAGCGTCGCCGGAGCGCGCATTACTAATTGAGCTTCGCTTGATGAACCCGAATTCGAGGCGGCGCCACGGAGTCCCTTGCGTACCCATGGCCCTCCGCTCAGTCACCCCAAGTCCCGTCCGGACTCCTCGTCGGATTCCGCCCCCGACTCGATTTCCACGTCATCCATGTCAGCTTCGGTCTCGTCGCCTTCGGGCAGAAGTTCCTCGTCCTCGGCGTCCTCTTCCGTCGCCGCTGGTGTCAGTTCGGCACTTGCCGCGGCGGCGATCTGCTGGGCCGCCGCCATGGCGTCCATTTCCTCTTCGCCGGGCTCGTCGGCTTCGACAGTTTTCTGCATGCCCCTGACCAGCTCCTCCTGGAGGTGATCGATGGCAACCGTCTGATCTGCGATCTCCCGCAGGGCCACGACCGGGTTCTTGTCATTGTCGCGATCGAGCGTGAGCGCCGCACCAGCCGCAATGTCGCGCGCCCGATGTGCCGCAAGCATGACCAGCTCGAAGCGGTTCGGAACGCGGAGGACGCAGTCTTCTACTGTTACGCGAGCCATTTAGATTCACTCCAGGAACGCCTGAAATTCACTGAGAAATATAGGGGTTGCAGTGACACACTGCAACCACTTCGGCGGGAAATCCTTTGACTTCCCGTCGCCCGACCTCTATTTCGCGCCGTTTTCCAGCACTTCCGCCCTTTGGTCGGGCGGAAGTGCTGCTATAAGGGCCGAAATCGTCTCCCCGGTCAAGGGGTGCCGCCAATCGGGTGCTATGTCCTGGAGTGGTCGCAAGACGAATGCTCGCCCCACCATCCTCGGGTGCGGCAAGGCGGGCTCGTTGTCCGCTCCCGCACATGCAACATCATCATAGGCGATCAGATCGAGATCGAGCGTGCGGGCTGCGTTTTGCTCCTGCCGCTCGCGGCCAAACGACGCCTCGATCGCATGCAGCCGCGTCAACAAGGCGGCCGGCGGCAGCAGTGTTTCGACCGCAATGACGCCGTTGACGAAATCCGGCTGATCCGATGGTGGGTAAGCGGGCGAGCGATACCAGCGCGAGTGCTTCACCACGTGTATTCCACTTCGCTCAATCGCATCGACCGCAGCGTTGAGCGTATCCAAGGGTGCACCGAACCGAGCGCTCGGCAAATTAGAGCCAAGTGCTATGTAGATCATTGCCTGACTTTCCTCGTCCCACAATCGGCTTTGGGCTTGCCAGCAAGATGTTTGGCCATTAGGTAACTATTGGCATCCGGAGTGACTTCGACGGCTTTCGGGCGCAACGGGATAGTTTCACTGACGATTTCGTCAATTTCATATCGGGTATTGGACCATGAATTTTTACCCCAACGAACGGATTGCACTCTTCATCGACGGCTCGAACCTTTATGCGGCGGCAAGAGCATTGGGCTTTGACATAGACTACAAGCGCCTGCTCGAGCTCTTCCAGACCAAGGGTCAGCTTGTACGCGCTTTTTATTATACGGCCCTGTTCGAGGACCAGGACTACTCGCCGATTCGGCCGCTTGTCGATTGGCTCGATTACAATGGCTACGCCATGGTGACGAAGCCAACCAAGGAATTCACCGACGCAGCCGGCCGGCGCAAGATCAAAGGTAACATGGATATTGAGCTCGCGATCGACGTGATGGAGATGGCCGATCGGCTAGACCATATCGTGCTGTTCTCCGGTGACGGCGATTTCCGCCGCCTCGTCGAGGCGGTACAGCGCAAAGGCGTGAGAGTTTCAGTAGTCAGCACCATCCGCTCCCAACCGCCGATGGTCGCGGACGAGCTGCGCCGGCAGGCCGACAATTTCATCGAACTCCAGGACCTGGCGCCCAAGATCCAGCGTGCCCACCAACACCGCGAACAGGTCGATTTTCATCGCAGTGACGACGAGGATATCTACGACACCGCCGGATAGGCTCCGCGTGCCGCTTGGCCGTGCGAACGAGGGGCCTGCGCGTGACTGCGCGCGCTGCCCTCGTCTGGTTGAATTCCGCGCCAAAAACCAGCAGCTTTACCCAGACTTCCACAATTCGCCCGTCCCTTCCTTCGGCCGTGCGGACGTTCGCCTCCTCGTCGTCGGGCTTGCCCCGGGGCTCAAGGGTGCCAACCGAACGGGACGCCCCTTCACCGGCGACTACGCAGGCGATCTCCTCTATGGCACGCTCCGCAAATTAGGATTTGCGGAAGGCGACTACCGTGCCGATCCCAATGACGGCTTCAGCCTTGTCGAGACCCGCATCACCAATGCGGTGCGTTGCGTTCCGCCGGATAACAAGCCCACACCCGACGAGGTCGCGACGTGCCGAGTATTCCTTAAAGCCGAGATCGCCTCACTCGCGCGTCTCGCCGCCATACTTTGCCTCGGCAACATTTCACATGCTTCGGCCTTGGCTTGTTTTGGGTTGAAGCCGTCGAAGTACAAGTTCGCCCACGGTGCTGAGCATGTTTTGCCGAGCGGCCTCCACCTTTTCGACAGTTATCATTGCTCGCGCCTCAACACGAACACGGGGCGGCTCACCCCCGCCATGTTCGAAGCCGTCATTGCACGCATCAAGACTCACATCGGGATTTAACTGGCGCCGCGGGTGATGAGGACTCGCTTAAAATGGCCGCAACTATCCGCGCTCGCGCAGAATGCGGGCCTTGTCGCGGCGCCAGCTCCGTTCCTTCTCCGCTTCCCGCTTGTCGGCCTTTCGCTTGCCGTGGGCTAAGCCGATCTCGATTTTAGCGACGCCGCGCGCGTTGAAATAGATTTGAAGCGGCACCAGCGTAGCCCCTTCACGCTGCACGAGACCTGAGAGCCGATCGATCTGGCGCCGGTGGAGCAACAGCTTTCGCGGTCGCCGCGTCTCGTGGTTGAACCGGTTGGCCGCGCGGTACTCCGGGATGTACGCATTGTAGAGCCACAGCCCGCCCTCATTCGGACCAGCATAGGCATCATTCAGATTGCCGCGCCCCTCGCGCAGCGCCTTTACTTCGCTGCCAGCGAGCACGAGTCCGGCCTCGACGGTTTCCTCGATGAAATAGTCGTGGCGCGCACGCCTATTCTGGGCTGCAACCCGCTGCGCGCCAGTTCGGGATGCT
>Ga0187766_10001607_pt1 | contig 13274 bp, 14 predicted proteins | sample 0216_QUI02_MP05__4_FD_132971 | JGI IMG/M metagenome (GOLD analysis project Ga0187766, IMG submission 132971) | Tropical peat soil microbial communities from peatlands in Department of Meta, Colombia - 0216_QUI02_MP05_20_MG | ecosystem: Environmental > Terrestrial > Soil > Wetlands > Peat ... | reverse complement strand
GGTCACGTCGAGGGCGCGCTGCTGCGCGATCAGGGCGTCGGCACCGATCGAAAGCGAGGGGAAGAGGGCCATCGCTGCTCTCCCTATGCGCTCCAGCGCGCGCCGGTCGCGAACGGAAGCGATCCGGTCAGGCAGGCGCGGCCGTCGTAGCGGCTCTCCGGCAACGCGCGCCGGACCACCTGCAGGAGGTCCGTGACCTGTGCGAGCACGGCTCGGACGAGCGCCTGGTTCACGCTCTGCGCACGGCGCACCGCGACGATCTCGGCGCGCAGGCCGCCAACGGCATCGGCCAGTCCGGGATCGTTCGCGGCCGCCCGGGCGATCTCCTGTCGCGCGCCTTCGGGGCGGCGCAGGCGGATCTCGGCGGCGCGCCGCCACTCGGCCTGGACGGCTTCCCGCCGGCGCAGGCACGCGTGCAGCGCCGACAGATCGGATTCGGCGGCCGCCTTGCGCTCCGCCTCGAGGACGGCGCGCAGCCGCGAGCAGCAGTCACGTTCGATCGCCAGCAGATCGAGCAAGGTCATCTTGTCCGCCGAGCGGTTCATGGCGTCATGTTCCCTGGGGCGGGGAATCGCCCCTCCGGAGGATCGGCCGGCCGCGGCCGAAGCTTGAGCCCACGATCAACTTCGGTCAGCTCTTCCGCTGCAGCACGAGCGAGGGCGTGAGCACGGACGCCGGATCGACCGCCTGGCCGTAGCGGCGCACGGCGAAGTGGAGGTGCGGCCCGGTCGCGCGTCCGGTCGAGCCGACGGTCGCGACGACCTGGCCGGCTCCGACCTTGTCGCCCGCGGCGACCAGCGGCCGATCGAGGTGCGCATAGAGAGTCGTGAGGCCGTCGCCGTGCTGCACCTCGACGACGTTGCCCGAGCTGCCGCGCTTGCCGCTGAAGCTGACCGTGCCCGCGGCGACCGCGTGGACCTCGCTGCCCTTGGGAGCGGCGAGGTCGATCCCGGCGTGGAACTCGGCGCCGCCGCCGAGCGGATCGCGCCGCTCGCCGAAGCCCGAGGTGAGGCGGCCGGCGACCGGGAGGACGCCCGGCGCAGGCGTCGCGGCGCCGGGCGTGCCCGGCACGGAGGCGTGGCCGCCGCCACGGCGCTCGATCTGCGCCGCGATCTGCTCGGCGATCCCGAGGTGCGCGCGGCCCGTCAAGCTACGCGCAAGCTGCTGGTCGAAGACCCCGTCGAGCATGTGGTTCGCCGAGCTCTGCAGCAGACCCGATTCCGGTACGGTCTTGCGCATCGCGCTGATCATCTCGGCGAAGAGCATCGACTCGAACTCGCGCGCGATCTCGATCGGCGACTTGCCGGCGAGCTGGCTCCGCGCGTCGACGCCGAGCGGGGTCGATGGCAGAAGCGGGCTCGTCAGGTCGCTGCGCAGCGGGTTCATCGCTCCTCGTCGGGCGCGGCCGGCGCCCTACATGATCTCCAGCTCGGCATCGAGCGCGCCCGCCGCCTTGATCGCCTCGAGAACCGCGATCAGGTCCTGCGGCGTGACGCCGAGGGCATTCAAGCCGCTCACCAGCTGGCCGAGGTTCACGCCCGGATGGAGCACGGTGAGGTGGTGCTTCTGGCCCTCCTTCACCGCGATGTCGCTGTCCGGGACGACCACGGTCTGGCCGCCGCTCGAGAAGGGCAGTGGCTGCGACACGTCGAAGTCGGTCTTGACCTCGATCTGCAGGCTGCCGTGCGCGATCGCGACCGGCGCGATGCGCACGTCCTCGCCCATGATGATCGTGCCGGTGCGCTCGTTGAGGATCACGCGCGCGGCGCGGTCGGGCGTCACGCTCAGGGTCTCGATCGAGGTGAGGAGCGAGATCGCGTCCTCACGGTCCGCGCCGGGAAGATGGACCTCGATCGTCGCCGGGTCGACCGTGGAGGCGTTCGCGCGCTCGTGCGCGTAGTCGTTGATCGCGAGTGCGACGCGGCTCGCGGTGGTCAGGTCCGGCTGCCGGAGGCTCAGGCGCAGGAGACCGTTCGTCGCGAGCTCGACCGCGATCTCGCGCTCGACGATCGCTCCGTCGGTGATGATCCCGGTTGTCGGATGCGCCTTGACGGTGCTCGCGCCCGGCGCCGAGGTGGCGAAGCCGCCGCCGAGCGACACCTGACCCTGGGCGACCGCGTAGACCTGCTGATCGCCGCCGACCAGCGGCGTCATCGCCAGGCTCCCGCCGCGCAGCGACTTGGCATCGCCGATCGACGCCACCTGGACGTCGATGCGGTTGCCCGAGCGCGCAAAGGGCGGCAGGGTCGCGGTCACGACCACCGCTGCGGCGTTCTTCAGGCGGATCTGGCTTGGATCGACCGTGATCGTGACGCCGCGCCGCTTGAGCATGCTGAGCACGCTCTGGATGGTGAACACCGCCTGCTGGCCGTCGCCGGTGCCCTCGAGACCGACGACCACCCCGTAGCCGCTGAGCTGGTTGCTGCGCACGCCCTCGACGTCGACCAGGTCCTTGATGCGCACCGCGCCGGCCGGCCGCGCGAGGCCGGCGATGCAGCCGAGCGCCACGAGAAGTCCCGCCGCGATCGCCGCCGTGCCGCGGCCGCGCCGTCGCGTCAGAACGGCCATAGAAGATCCAGGATCTGGTGGCCCCAGAGCGGGCGCTGCTTGATCCCGACGACGCCGACCCCGTAGTAGTCGATGCGCGCGGAGGCCAGACGCGTCGAGGGAACCTGGTTCTGCGAGTCGATGTCCTCGGGCCGCACCCAGCCGCTCAGGACGATGTGCTGGTCCTCGTGGTTGACCGAGACCACCTTGTCGCCCTCGACGAAGAGGTTGCCGGTCGGCGAGACCGCGGTGATCTTCGCGGTCATCGTTCCGGTGAGGGTCCCGCTGCGCGTCGTCGCCCCCTCGCCGTCCCACTCGCGATCCGAGGACGCGTTGATCAGGCTCGCGGGATTGATGTTGGGATTGTGCGCCTGCAGCGCCTGCGGCAGGCCGAAGAAGTCGGCGATGCTCTCGGCGATCGTGGTCTTCGTGCTGGTCTTCGTGGTCGCCTCCTTGTCGCCCGACGTGCTCTCGTTGAGGACGATGGTCAGCATGTCGCCGGGGAAGCGGGCGCGGACGTCGGCGAACAGGTAGTTGGCGCTCACGTTGTCGCGCCACAGGGAGCCGGCCGTCCGCGCCTCCGGCGGCGCCGGATGCACCAGCGCTTCGCCGCCGAGGACCGGCGGGTCGGGCCGCGTGCTCCAGGGCAGGAAGCAACCCGCGAGTCCGCAGAGCGACAGCAGGGCGAGCGAACCGGCGAGCGTCGCCGATCCGCGCGCGCGCCCGGACCGGTCAGTAGCGAACCGCGACCGTGCCACGCTCGACCACCTGTGCGGACAGCTCTTGCTTGGATTGACGGTTGCGGACCCGGATCTGCGCCCCGAGCGTGCCCGTCTCGAGCGCCTCGCCGGCGGCGCTCAGGCGCAGCCCGGGGCCCTCGGCGATCATGTTCACCAGGTCACCGCGTTTCACCAGCACCGGGCTCGCCAGCGCCTGCAACGGCACCGGTGCCGACGCGACCAGCGCCATGCGCGTCTCCTTCCCGGTGACCTCGGCGACCTCGCTCACGAAGTCGGCGGGAACCGCGCTCAGCTCGCGCTCCTCCACCACCACGTCGTCGGCAGTGACGCGCTCGCCGCGCGGCAGCGCCCGGCGCGCGATCACCACCTTGACGATCGAGGCGATCTCGGCGCGGACCGGGATGGTCGCGATGACCTCCCCCTCCTGGACGACCTCGACGTCGCAGCGCCGCCGGGCGCCGCGCCCCGAGAGCCCGCCCGCCGCGACGCGTAGCTGGTAGCCGCCGAGCGGGACCCGGATCGGGCCCGGGACGTCGAGCGAGCGGATGCTCTCCCCGGCGGCGAGTAGATCCTGGGATTGACGATCGATCGCGCGGCGAACCTCGTCGGCGCCCACCTCCTGCGCGGCGCGCTCGATCCGCACGCTCGCGGCGATCTCGTAGCGGGTGCTGCGCTCGTCGAGGCCGGCGGCGCGCAGCCGGTTCAGGATGGTCACTCCCTCGATGCGACGGCTCGCCCCGGGCTCCGGAGCCGGTCCGAGGTCGAGGTCGGCGAGGGCCGTGGCGCCACCTTCGAGAAACGCGATGTCGCCCAGACGGAGCGTGCCTCCCGAGACCGTCGCGGTGCGCTCGATCGTGATCCGCCCCGCTGCGGCCGGCACGCCGCCGTCGGCGGCCCGCACCGCGCTTGCCGCCACGGGCAACGCGACGAGCGCCACCAGGACGAGAACCAGGCGCGCGATCGAGCTCACGGCATCACTGTCCGAGCTGCGCAGCCGTGCGCAGCATTTCGTCGGCCGCCGACACGGCGCGCGAGTTGATCTCGTAGGCACGCTGCCCGGAGATCATCGCCACCAGCTCCTCGACCACGCTCACGTTCGAGCTCTCGAGGAAGCCCTGCTGGAGATTGCCCAGACCGTTCAGGCCCGGGGTCCCGAGCTCGGGCGCGCCCGAAGTCTGGGTCTCGAGCAGCAGGTTCTGGCCGTCGGCACGCAGGCCCGCCGGATTCGCGAAGCGGGCCGTCTGGATCTTGCCCACCTGGCTCGCGACCGGCTGTCCCGGGAGCGTGACGCTCACCGTGCCGTCGTTGCCGATGCTGACCGACTCGGCGCCCTGCGGGATGGTGATCTGGGGCGTGATCGGATCGCCGTCCGAGGTGACCAGCGTGCCCGTCGAGTCGAGCTTGAAGCTGCCCGCCCGGGTGTAGGCCAGGTTGCCGTCGGGCAGCGTCACCTGGAAGAAGCCGTCGCCCGAGATCGCCACGTCGAGCGGGTTGCTCGTCTGGTCGAAATCGCCTTGCAGGTAGATGCGCTGCACGGCCGCGGGCTTGACGCCGAGACCGACCTGGATGCCGGTCGGGACCTGCGTGTTTCCCGTCGCCGCGCTGCCGGGCTCCTTGAGCGTCTGGTAGAGCAGGTCCTGGAAGTCGGCCCGGCTCTTCTTGAAGCCCGTCGTGCTGACGTTGGCGAGGTTGTTGGCGATGACGTCGATGTTGAGCTGCTGCGCTTCCATGCCGGTCGCAGCGCTGTAGAGCGCTCGGATCATCTCTCTTCCCTCCCCTAGGCCTTCCCGACGTCGTCGATCGTCCGCTGCTGGACCTCGTCGATCCGACTCGCGGCGTGCATGTAGGCGTCGAAGCCGCGCATCGTGTCGATCAGACCGACGAGGCTCTCGACCGGAGAAACGTTGGAGCTCTCGATCGCTCCCTGATCCAGATAGACGGCGCCCGGCAGCGCGTCGGCCTTCACCTGGCCGGCGGTGTCGAACAGGGTGCCCCCCTCGCGGCGCAGCGCGCGCGGATCGGGAACGGCGACGATGCGCAGCTTGCCGACCGTGACCTGATCCACCCGGAGGGTGCCGTCCGTGGCGATCTCGGCGCGGCCCTTGCCGATCTGCAGATCGCCGCCGTCGCCCTGCACCCGCATGCCGTCGGTCGTCGTCAGGTAGCCTTCCGCGTCGATCGAGAAGCTCCCGCGACGCGTGAGCCGCTCACCCTGCGGAGCGTTCACCACGAAGAAGCCGGGGCCCGAGATCGCGACGTCGAGCGGGTTGCCGGTCGGCTGGATGCTGCCCTGCGCGAAGTCGGTCTCGAGGTGGCCGCGATTGATCGGCGTCGGGACCGCCGTCTGCGAGGGGCTCGCATTCGCCGTGCTCGACGCCTGCTGGATGTAGCGCTCGGCCTTGTAGCCCGGAGTGCTCGCGTTGGCGAGGTTGTTCGCGATGGCATCGAGTCGCAACAGGGCCGACACGGTCCCCGATGCCGTCGAATAGATTCCGCCGTTCACCTTGCACGCTCCTCCCGCATCGAACCGAGCCCTGGCCTACGCAATCGACGTGCCATAAAACTGTCCTTGACCCGCGCCGACTCCGCCGGGCCGGTTCGCCCTTCCGCCGACGCGCGGCGCGCCGCTGGGCAGAATTTTCCCGGCGCTTCCTGCCGCCCGCCCCGGGGCCGCCGGTGGCTCGGGTGCTCGCTGGTGCACCGCCTCGCCGAGGGCCATCAGCAGGCGAACCTCCGCGACCGGGATGCCCAGGGTTCGCGCGATCTCCTGCACCGGTGTCCCGACTTCCGCGAGCTCCGCGATGCGGGCGCCGAGCACGCGCGACGCCGCCTCTTCCGCTTCTTCTGCTCGCTCCGCCTCGTCCGCACGCGCGCGCGCCGCATCCGCCGCGCTCGCCGGTTCATCGTGCGGCGTCGGAGCCACGTCCTCCCGCTCGCGCGCTTCTCGCGCCGCCGCCTCGCCCTCGAACAGCTCGCGCAGCTCTGCGGCGTGTGCCGCGAGGCGCTCGTCGAGAGAGCGCGCCTGGCCGTCGGCCTCGGCGACCAGCGCCTGCAGGCCGGCGAAGATCTCGCGCAGGCTCGCCTCGCGCTCGCGCCACAGCTCGGTCGGATCGTGCGCGGCGTCGCGATACAGACGCCAGAGGACGAGCCCGAGCAGGGCCACCAGCGTCAAGTCGAACGCCGGCCCGAGCCAGGGCAGGACCGCCTGCATGCCTTGGATGCTCATCCGATCCTCCCTTCCGCTTCGCACTCACCGTTTGCGGTGCGGGCGCCCGGCTCGTGTCCCGGCGCGCCCGGCTCGGCGAGGGCCAGCGCGCAGCGCAAGAAGAACTGCAGCCCGCCCTTCGGCTTCCCGAGCGCCGAACCCATGAGCATGCGATCGGCCAGCGCCTCGAAGGCGCGGCTCGCAGGTGACGACGGCGCGAGCTCGAGCAGCGCCTGCTGGCGACGCACCGCCTCCGGGAGCTCGTCGTCGTAGGGAACGAAACCGTGGTACTCGAGGCTCACGTGCAGGAAGCGCTCGGCGACCCGGGCCAGGTGAGCGAAGGTCCGTTTCGCCTCGGACTCGGTCTTCGCCATGTTGACCAGGACGCCGAAGCGTTGCTCCCCGTGATGGGTCGACAGCACCTTGATCAGGGCGTAGGCGTCGGTGAGCGACGTCGGCTCCGGCGTGAGGACGACCAGGGTCTCGTGCGCGGCCACGGCGAAGAACAGGACGTTCGCCGAGATTCCAGCGCCGGTGTCGAGCAGCAGCACGTCGAAGGCCTCGTCGAGACGCCCGACCTGCTCGAGCAGCATCACGCGCTGCGCCTGCGTCAAGCTCGTCAGCTCGGCGACCCCGCTCGCCGCCGGGACCACCTTCATGCCGGCGGGACCGTCGACGAGCACGTCCTCGATCGAGCGCTCGCCCGCGAGCACGTGGCGCAGGTTGGCGCGCGGATTGAGCCCGAGCAGGGTATCGAGGTTGGCGAGCCCGAGATCGGCGTCGACGATGATCACCCGCTTGCGGCGCCGGCGAAGCGCCAGCGCGAGGTTCGCCACCACGTTCGTCTTGCCGACGCCGCCCTTGCCGCTCGCCACGGCGATCGCGCGAATTCCTGCCTCGCTCATCGATGCTCCCTTTCCGCTCATGCTTCGGTCAGCCATTGCGCGAGCGCGCTCCCGGTCGCGGGCGCGAGATCCTGCGGGACGCGCTGTCCGGTGCCGAGCCACCGCGGCCGCACGCCCGTCTGGGCGATCCAGCCGCACGCCGCCGCGAGACCGGCGCCCTCGTCGAGCTTGGTGATCACGCAGCTCGCGGGGGCGAGCGGCTCGATCTGGCGCCACATCCTTCCGAGCGCCGCCTCGGAGGTCGCGGCGCTGAACACCGCGGCCACCTCGATCGACTCGCAGCCCTCGCGCACCCCGCCCAGCAGGGCGCGCAGATCCGCGCAGCTCGCCGGGTCCCCGGCCAGCCCCGGCGTGTCGACGAACACCCGGTCGCGGTCCGCGAAGCCTTCGAGGGCGCTGCGAACCTCGTCCGCGTCGCGCGCGATGCGCATCGGGACCCGGAGCAGGCGGGCGTAGGCGCCGAGCTGCTCCGCCGCGCCGATCCGGTAGTTGTCCGCCATCACCAGACCGACCCGTATCTTCCCGCCGCGGCGTTCCGCCGCGGCGAGCTTGGCGATGGTCGTCGTCTTTCCGCAGCCGGTCGGGCCGACGAGCGCGGTCACGCGCCGCTTCTCCTCGCCCCGCGCGGGAAGCAGGTGCTTCTCGAGACTCGCGCCGAGCGCGGCTCCCGGGGGTACCCCGGCCCGCCGCTCTTCCTCGAAGCCCGCGGCGACCGAGGCCACGACGTGCGGCGCGAGTCCGCCGAGCTGGAGGCGCTCGGCCAGCGCGCGCGCCTCCGGCCCGAGGCCGGCGTCGGCGGGCAGCGCCGGGCGCAGCGCGCGATCGAGGTGGCGCACGCGCGCCCCGAGCTCGCGCAGCTCGCGGCTGATCGTCTCGAGCTCGCCCGCGCCCGCGGCCGCCGCCGGCTCGACCGCGGCCGTCACCAGATCGACGTCGACCGCCGCGGTGATCTCGACGCCGTCGCGCCGCGCACGAGTGGCGAGGATCAACGCCTCGTCGCCGAGCGTCGAACGGATCTCGCGCAGGACCGCCTGCGCGTTGGCTCCGCTGAAGCGCCGGATCCGCATCAGGCAGCACCTCCCATCGCCTGCGCGGCGCGCGCGACCGGCGGCGGCACGTTGCGCGGAGCGGCTTCTCGCGTGGCGGGCTCGCGTTCCTCGTCATCCACGCTCACCAGGCCGAGCGAGTGGATCTTCACGTTGGGCGGAATCTCGCCCGGCGCGATGACCGTGAGGCTGGGCAGGAAACGTTCGGTGAGCCTCCTCAGATGCGCGCGCACGCTCGTCGAGCAGAGCAGGAGCGGCTGGTGGTTGCCGAACGCGAACTGCTCGGCCCAGCTCAAGAGCTTGGCCAGCAGCCGCTGCGCGAGCTGCGGCTCGAGCGCCAGGTAGGTGCCGTCGTCGGTGCGGTGAACCGCCTCGGTGATCGTCCGCTCGAGCCGCGGCGAGAGCGTCACCAGCGACAACACGCGGTCGCTCGACAGGAAGCGATTGATGATCGAGCGCGCGAGCGCCTGGCGCACGTGCTCGGTGAGGGCGAACGGATCCTTGCTCGCCGGCGCATGGTCGGCGAGGGTCTCGACGATCGTCAGGATGTCACGGATGCTCACGCTCTCGCGCAGCAGGTTCTGCAGGACCTTCTGCACCCCGCCGAGCGGAAGCAGCTGCGGCACCAGCTCCTCGACCACCTTGGGGTGCGTCTTGGCCAGCCCGTCGAGGAGGCTCTGCACCTCCTGGCGGCCGAGCAGCTCGTCGGCGTGACGGCGGATGACCTCGGTCAGGTGCGTCACCACCACCGTGGCCACGTCGACGACGGTATAGCCGGCGATCTGGGCCCGCTCGCGATCGGAGGCGGCGATCCAGAGCGCTTCGAGCCCGAAGGCCGGCTCCTTGGTCGGTACGCCGCGGAACATCGGGTCGGCGCCGCCCGGGTTGATGGCGAGGAAGTCGCCCATGCGCACCTCCGAGCGCGCGATCTCGACGCCCTTCAGCAGGATCGCGTACTCGCCGGGCTTGAGCTGCAGGTTGTCGCGGATGTGCACCGGCGGGACCACGAGGCCCATCTCGAGGGCGAGCTGCTTGCGCAGACTGCGGATGCGATCGATCAGCTCGCCGCGCTGCCCGGGGTCGATCATCGACACCAGCTCGTAACCCACCTCGAGCTCGAGCACGTCGAGCGGCGCGGGCAGGTCGGGACGCTCCGTTCCTTCGGGCTTGGCGCCGGCTGTCGTCTTGCCGCTGCGCTCCGTGGCCGAGGCCTGCTTGCGGATATGCTCGTCCTCCTGGCCGCTCACGTACGCCAGCGCGCCGATCGCCCCGGCAAGGACCATGAAGGGCAGGAACGGCAGGCCGGGCACCAGCGCGAAGCCGACCAGGATCGCCGAGACCATCGTCAAGACCCGCGGATTCAGCAGGATCTGCGAGGTGACCTCGCTGCCGAGGTCCGCGCCCGAGGCGGCGCGGGTCACGATGATGCCGGCGGCCGTCGAGATCAGGAGCGCCGGAAGCTGCGAGACCAGACCGTCGCCGATGGTCAGGACGGTGTAGACCTCGGCCGCCTGCTCGATGCCGAGTCCGCGCTGCACGACGCCGATGAACAGGCCGCCGACGATGTTGATGCCGGCGATGATCAGGCCTGCGATCGCGTCGCCGCGCACGAACTTGCTCGCGCCGTCCATCGCGCCGTAGAAGTCCGCCTCGGCCTCGATCGCGCGCCGGCGCTCGCGGGCTTCCTTCTCGGTCAGGAGCCCGGCGTTCATCTCGGCGTCGACGGCGAGCTGCTTGCCGGGCATGGCGTCCAGGGTGAAGCGCGCCGCCACCTCGGCGATGCGCCCCGCGCCCTTGGTGATCACGGCGAAGTTGATCACCACGAGGATGAGGAAGATCACCATGCCGACGACGTAGCTGCCGCCGACCACGAAGTTGCCGAACGCCTGGATGACGTGCCCGGCCGAGCCCGGCCCCTCGGCGCCGTGCAGCAGGATGAGCCGCGTCGAGGCGACGTTCAGCGACAGGCGGAAGAGCGTCGTCACCAGCAGGACCGAGGGGAAGGTCGAGAACTCGAGCGGCTTCAGCGTGTACATTGCGACCAGGAGGATGATCAGCGAGAGCGAGATGTTGAACGTCAAGAACAGATCGAGGAGCAAGGTCGGCAGCGGTACGATCATCACCACCACGACCACGACGAACGCCAGAGGGATGACCAGCTCGCCGCCGGCCATCACCCGCCGCATGACTCCGGTTCCCGCGCGCGGCACGGCCTACCCCGCCCTCTTCGCCTGCAGGCCGTAGATGTAGGCCAGGATCTCGGCCACCGCGCGATAGAGCTTGCCGGGGATCTCGGCGCCGATCGGCACCGAACGGAAGAGCGCCCGGGCGAGCGCGCGTCGCTCGACGATCGGGACGCCGTGCTGGCGGGCGATCTCCTTGATGCGCTCGGCCACGCGCTCCGCCCCCTTGGCCACCACGACCGGTGCCGACATCCTCCCGGGCACGTAGCGTAGCGCGACGGCGAGGTGGACGGGGTTGGTCACCACCACGTCGGCCTTGGGTACGTCCGCCAGCATGCGGCCCTTGGCGAGCTTCTGGTAGGCGCGCTTGACGCGGCTCCGGATGTGCGGATCGCCCTCCGCCTGGCGCCGCTCGTCCTTCACCTCCTGGCGCGTCATGCGCAGACTCTGTTCGGTCTGGCGCCGCTGCCAGAAGTAGTCCGCGATCGCGAGGACGGCGAGCGCGCCGGCCGACCAGCCCATCATGCGCACGAGCTCGCCGCCGGCGAACTCCAGGATCTCGCGCGGCGGCCGCACCGCGAGCGGGATGATCTGCCCCTGTGCGGAGCGAATGAGCTTCCAGCCGATCCAGCCGACGAGGCCGATCTTGACGACCGCCTTCAGGAGCTCGACCAGGCCGCGCTTCGAGAAGATGCGCTGCAGCTGAGCCGCCGGCGAGAGCTTCTTGCCGTCGGGCAGGAGCCGCTTGGGAATGAAGAGAAACCCGGTCTGCGCGAAGTTCGCGGCCAGCGCGGCGAAGGACGTGGCGGCGAGCACCGGGGCCACGACCGCCGCGCACTCCGTGAGCATCCGGCCCATCAGCTCGCCGACCTGGCTCGGCGTCAGATCGTTCGTCGACAGCCCGACCAGGCTGCGGTGCATCATCTCGCGCAGCGCCCCGACGGTCGCCACTCCCTGGCGCGAGGCGACGATCAGCGCGGAGATCAGGACCGCGGACGCGGTGATCTCGACCGACTGCGCAACCCGACCCTCGCCGCGCGCCTCGTCGCGTCGTTTTGCACTCGGTTCTTCGGTGCGCTGTGACTGGTCTTCGGCCATGGCTCAGCGGAGCGCCCGCATGGCGGCGTCGAGCGAGACCGCGATCTCGCCGAACGCGCCCTGGAGGACGTGCAGGGTGAACGGCTGGGCGGCAACCAGGACCAGCATGCCGGCCGCGATGTTGAGCGGGAAGCCGACGATGAAGACGTTGAGCTGCGGCATCATCTTGGCGAGCACGCTCATCGCGCCGTGCACGAGGAGGAGCAGCACGAGCACCGGCGCAGCGAGCTTCAGCGCGAGGACGAAGATCCCGCCGGCGAGCATGAGGATCATTCCCATTCCCTGGTCCGCCGGCAGACCGCCGCCGATCGGCAGCAGAGAGAAGCTCTCGGCGACGGCGCGGATCAGCAGGTGGTGTCCGTCGATGGCGAGAAAGGTCAGCAGCGTGATCAGGTTCTGCCACTGTGCGAGCGCCGTGATCTGCGCCTGGGTCTGCGGGTCGAACAGGTTCGCGATCCCGATCCCCATCTGCATGCCGGCGAGCTGGCCGGCCATCTGCGCCCCGCCGAAGATGAACTGCGCGACCAGCCCGATGACGAAACCGATTCCGAGCTCCCGGGCGAGACCGGCGAACACCGCGGTCAAGCCACCGCTCGCGAACGGGAGCTCCTGCTCGGGCAGGATGGGCAGCATCGCGATGGTGACGAAGAAGACCAGAGCGACGCGGACGCGTACCGGCGCCATCGCCGAGCCGAGGATCGGCGCGAACAGGAAGAGTCCGCTCACCCGAGCGAGAGCGAGCAGGAGAACCTCCAGACGCGGCAGGGTGAGCGCGAGGAGCTCGGTCACGCGGCGACTCCTCTCATCCCGTCAATCCTGGAATCGATTCGATCAGTGCACTCGTGTAGTTGATGAGCTTCTGCAGCATCCAGGGCCCGAACAGCGCGAGCGCGAGGATGGTCGCGGCGATTTTCGGAATGAAGGTGAGCGTCATGTCGTGGATCTGCGTGAGCGCCTGGAAGATGCTCGTGGCGAGACCGGCCACCAGGCCGAAGACCAGCACCGGCCCGGCCAGCATCAGCGTCATCTCGAGGGCGTTGCGCCCGAGCTGCAGCACGCTCTCGGGGGTCACGGCGCTCCCCTCCGGGGCGCGACGCGGCGCGCCCGAACCTCGGCTCGAGCGCGGTTCAATGGAAGCTCCGCACGAGCGAGCTGACCAGCAGGTTCCAGCCGTCGACCAGGACGAAGATCATGAGCTTGAAGGGCAGCGAGATCAGCGCCGGGGGGAGCATCATCATGCCCATCGAGGTGAGGACCGACGCCACCACCATGTCGAGCACGAGGAAGGGAATGTAGATCAGGAAGCTGATCTGGAACGCGGTCTTGAGCTCGGAGATCATGAACGCGGGGATGACCACCTCGGGGGGCACGTCGGCGACGCTCGCCGGCCGCTCCCGCCCGCCCATGCCGACGAACAGGGCGAGGTCCTTTTCCCGCGTCTGGCGCAGCATGAAGGCGCGCAACGGCTGGAACGCGCGCGCGAGCGTGTCGGCCGCGCCTGCGTTCTCCTCCATGTACGGCACGATCGCCTGCTCGTTCACCTGGCGCAG
>Ga0187766_10001606_pt1 | contig 13276 bp, 14 predicted proteins | sample 0216_QUI02_MP05__4_FD_132971 | JGI IMG/M metagenome (GOLD analysis project Ga0187766, IMG submission 132971) | Tropical peat soil microbial communities from peatlands in Department of Meta, Colombia - 0216_QUI02_MP05_20_MG | ecosystem: Environmental > Terrestrial > Soil > Wetlands > Peat ... | reverse complement strand
TTGCGATGACCGCGACTGCAACGCCGCAGTGAACCTGGCTCGCTGGGGCCAGACCCACCACAATGCATCACCAGATCCCCGGACCTCCAAGCAATGGGGCCAGTCCACCAATGCCCGCCGACGGGATGGCGCTGACCAGCACCCTTCGTGTGCCGGCCAACCTGACCCGGTTGAAGCGGGAACTGACGTTCATACCGCCCCCGCGGCCTGAACCGACGACACCCGAGAAGGGCGGTGCCGAACCACTCACCGAAGTTGTTCGACACGCTTTAACGCCAGGTCATGTGTGAGCTGCGACCTGTCGCCGAGTTCGGCGAGAAAGACCACACCGAAGCTCATCAGTGTGGCGGCGAGCACATACGGCGACCTTTCGCCCACCGTCCAATGGGGCCGGTTCGCCGGCCGGGCTGGTCGCCGGTATGTCGACTCGACGATTCGGGGCTACTCCCTTTCGATAACGTTCCTAGGGCTAGCGGCTGGGTGCGCCGTGCGCGCGCCAGAATGACGGACGGCCGTATTCCTGAATTCGGCAACCGAATTAGTTGGTTTGAAACCCCTTATGCTGCAAGCAGCATTGCCAGGATCGCGGTGTCGGGATGGGTGATGGGGTCGACGCCGACACGGCTCACCATAGAGGTGACGGTGCCGTCGGCTTCGGCCTCTACCCAGGCCGCGCGATGTCCCAGTCCCAGATGCGGAAGTCCCGGCAGCAGCACACATCCCGACGCTGCGCCAGTGCACTCCGGCAACGAAGGCGTGGTTTCCGAGGGCGGATGCAGCATCAAGAGTGCGGGTGGCTGGCGCCCCGCGAAATATCCTGGCGGAATGGCGGATTCACCGACAACCGTGCCCTCGGCCAGCACCAAACCCACGGTGCCGGGCTGAGGTTCGTCTGGCAACTCCTCGCGAGCGCCGAACACCGTTGTGGTGGAGAGCAATCCGGGCAGCGACGCGACCCACACCGCAACCCGCAGCAATTGCGCCCACTCCTTAGTCGAATCCGGCCAACGCCCAGAGATTACGAACCCCTTCAAGGCACCGCGGGAATGGAATGGGGTGACTTCGATAGCCCGGCCTGACCCTGTTTCCATTTCGCCCTCCGCCATACCCCATTCGGAATCACACGCCGGTCGGTCGATTAAACCAGCATGCGCGCCACACAGGGGGCGCGCAAGCGGACACGAGTATGGCTCGCGGTTGTAAACTCGCCGTCATAAAAGTGTGGGGCGCAACACTGGCGTGACGCCCCACACCTAGCCGTTTCGGCTGGATCCGATTGCCCCGCTCGCCCCCGCAAGCGGGAGGTACCCCTCCTCGGGCCGGTCCGCGGCCCAGATCGACGCCGGGCGGTCAGCCGAAGATCAGCCCCTTGGTCTTCGCGGTCGCGGCCGCGAAGCGTTCCTGCACGTCCACCCAGTTCACGACATTCCAGAAAGCCTTGGCGAAGTCGGCCTTGACGTTCTTGTACTGCAGGTAGAAGGCGTGCTCCCACATGTCGAGCAGCAGAAGCGGAACGATGCCGAGCGGGAAGTTGGACTGATGGTCGTACACCTGGAAAACCAGCAGCTTGTCGGCGAGGGTGTCATAGCCGAGTGCCGCCCAGCCCGACCCCTGCACTGTGGTGGCGGCCGCGGTGAATTGTGCGCGGAATTTTTCGAACGACCCGAACGCGTCGTCGATGGCGGCGGCAAGCTCGCCGGTAGGCTTGTCACCACCGGTGGGGGACAGGTTCTTCCACCAGATGGTGTGGTTGACGTGGCCCGCCAGGTTGAACGCCAGACTTTTCTCGTTCTGCAGGATCGCGGAGTGGTCGTCCTTGGCGCGGGCCTCTTCAAGTTTATCGAGGGCGTCATTTGCGCCCTTGACGTAGGTGGCGTGGTGTTTGCTGTGGTGAAGCTCGTTGATCTGGCCCGAGATGTACGGCTCCAATGCTCCGTAGTCCCAGTCCAGGTCGGGCAAAGTGTATACAGCCACGAGATTCCTTCCTTGATCGTTGGTGATCTGCTTCTGACGCTCCACTCGCAAGATCTGCGCCGCGCTGCGGCTCAACGTAGTCAACACTGCTCCATGAGTGCGCGCACCGCAACAACGGGTGCTGTGGTTGCATACCCGATTGATGCGAGTTCAGAACACAACGATGACGGCGAGGATCGCCAGCAACACCAAAGCGATCAGGGCGGCGCGCAAACCGGCGAACAGGTAGGAGCGATCCCAGGCAGGCGAGTCAGAGTACCAGTGCGATGATGCTGCCGCCGGCCGCGGGCCAATCGGTTGCGTGGCCATCAAACGACCCTGACCTGCACGTTCAACTTCGCCCCCAAGTGAGGTGAATCACAACTAACACCGGTGATCGCGATCATAATGCCTTGTGAACCGCTTTGGAAAATTGGCTGATGGCAAAGCACTGAGCTGCCAACTCGCGGTGGTCGCGCGGGGACGCTGAGCCACCGGTTCACGGTATGGGGCAGCGCGCTGAGCTACCGGTTCGTGGGGCATGGGCGGTCAGCGCAGCCAAGCGGGCGTGGGCGGTCTGGGCTGGCTCGCACCGGGCGCGGCGGTGCGCTACGCGGCCGTCGAGAAGGATGCCGTGATCGTCGCCGCCGGCAATAAAGGCGAGCAATCCGAGTGCGGCCAGAACCCGGCGTTTAACCCGCTGAACCCTGGCGACCCGCGGGACTGGGCCGGGGTGCGCACCATCGTCACCCCGGCCTGGTTCTCCGACTACGTGCTGGCGGTGGGTGCGGTCACTCCCGCGGGGCAGCCGCTGCCCGACAGCATCAACGGCCCCTGGGTTTCGGTGGCCGCCCCCGGCTGGCGGATCATGGGCCTGTCCAACGTCAACGGTGCAGCAGCCAACGCCCTGCCCGACCGCGATCCCGGGATGGGCGACGGGTTCTGGGGCATCAGTTTCGCCGCCGCCTATACCAGCGGGGTCGCCGCCCTGGTGGGGGCGAAGTTCCCGAATCTGACCGCGCCTCCAAGCAAACCTCGCCGCACGAAGGGCGACGCTGACAATTGGCTTTATTACGCGGGCCAAACCTGGTTGCGTGATGTTGGCGCACCTACCATGGGCAGGCATGCAACGACTCAGTGGACTCGACGCCAGTTTCTTGTATCTCGAAACCCCGTCACAGCCATTGCACGTGTGCTCAATCCTTGAGCTGGACACCTCGACGATGCCCGGCGGCTACACCTTTGATCGGCTTCGCGACGAACTGGGACTGCGGATCAAGGCCCTGCCCGAGTTTCGCGCGAAGCTGGCCGACAGCATGTTTAACCTGGATCACCCGGTGTGGGTCGAGGACAACGATTTTGATGTCGATCGTCATCTGCACCGCATCGGCCTGCCCGCGCCGGGCGGCCGGCGGGAACTGGGCGAGGTCTGCGGGCACATCGCCTCGCTGCCGCTGGAGCGCAGCCGGCCGCTGTGGGAGATGTGGGTGATCGAAGGCGTCGCCGACACCGACGCCCGGGAGGGCCCGTTGGCCGTCATGACCAAGGTGCATCACGCCAGCGTGGACGGGGTGACCGGCGCCAATCTGCTGTTGCAGCTGTGCAGCGTCGAGCCCGACGCGCCGCCACCGGACCCGGTGGACGGCCCCAGTGAGGCCAGCTCACTGGAGATCGCCGCCGCCGGGCTGGTGATGTTCGCTTCCCGCCCGTGGCAGTTGGCCAAAGTAGTGCCGAGCACGATTTCGACGATCGTCGACACCCTGCGCCGGGCCCGCAACGGCCTGACCATGGCGGCGCCGTTCGCGGCGCCGCAGACTCCCTTCAACGCGTCGATCACCGGCCACCGCAACATTGCGTTGGCCCAGCTGGACCTGGAGGACATCAAGAAGGTCAAGAACCGCTTCAACGTCAAAGTCAACGACGTGGTGATGGCGCTGTGCGCCGGGGTGCTGCGGCAGTTCCTGCTCGACCGCGGGGAGCTGCCCGACACGCCGCTGGTGGCGACGGTGCCGGTCTCGGTACACGAGAAGTCCGACCGGCCCGGGCGTAACCAGCTTTCGGCCATGTTCTCCCGCCTACAGACGCACATCACCGACCCGGCCGAGCGACTGCGTGCCATCGCGCACGCGAATTCCGTTGCCAAGGAACACAGTGCGGCGATCGGGGCGACGCTGCTGCAGGACTGGACGCAGTTCGCCGCCCGCACCCTGTTCGGGCCTGTGATGCGGCTCTACGCCAATACCCGGCTGACGGAGAGCCGGCCGGTATACAACCTGGTGATTTCGAATGTGCCGGGCCCGCAGATACCACTGTATTTTCTGGGCTGCGAAGTCAAGGCGACGTATCCGTTAGGCCCGATATTCCACGGCTCGGGGCTGAACATCACCGTGATGTCACTGAACGGCAAACTCGATGTCGGCACCATCTCCTGCCCGGAACTGCTGCCTGATCTGTGGGAGCTGGCCGACGACTTTTACGTCGCACTCGAGGAATTGCTCAGCGCAAAGCCGTGATTCGGCTGACCACCATCGGCCGCGGCGCAGCACGCCTACGCGTTGTCGGTCGCACTGCTGTCATTCGCAAAATCGCGAGTCCCGTATTCGAACGTCTTTAGGGCCAGCACGGTCCGATGAAGCGCTCACGGCCCAGGGTTTTCAACGAACTCGAGCATGCGGTGGCGATGTCAACCCAAGCTGGCCCACGTCCTGTCGCTCGAGGCGGTTAGTCACCCTTTAGTCAACGGTCCGATTGCTTGATGTCGTCAAGCTGTCTGTCGAGGTCGGCTAATTCGATCGCCAAGCGCCGCAATTGGCGTGCGACGGCTGCGTGACGCTGCTCAAGCAGCGCGCGGCGCTCTTCGCGGCCCATGTCGTTGTGCGCGTCTGTCTGCATGGTGGTCGCTTCCAGTGGTCTGGGCGGTGAAGTTGCCGACACCCGGCAGTGGGTGCCGGGTGCGCTGACCTGGCCGGCTCGCGCTGCGACTGAGAGCACAACTGACGAGCAACCGACACCGGCCCGTGACCGGCACCACCGTAAGCGGCACCGACCGGCCGGTTCAGTGGCTCGCAGACGCGCGTTCTTCTGGTCTGCGATGTCGTGGTCTGCGGCTCTGGCACGACGGATCTGCACACCGGGGTGTCCCCGGCGACACTTCACGGGCCATCGTGTCGTTGCCGTCCCACGGGGTTATGGTCTGCGAGACAAGCTCGGTCGGACCTCCGCACGTTTCGCACGAATGGTCGGGGTCTGGCCGAGTGTGAAGCTGAAGCGGCATGGCTTCGATTGTGGACGCAGCGTTTCTCAGCCATGTGCGAACCGATCCCTAAGGTGGCCACATCTTGGCCACAATTTGGACGCAGTTGACGCCGCTCACGTGGCCCGGTGAAAACGGTTGCGGTTGCGGGTGACCAAGATCGGTGCCAACCCCGGAGGATGGTGCGCGAGGGGAAGCACCATCGAGCCGATGGACACCGTGTCCGGCGCCAACCGGCGGCCAACCGGTCAGCGCGGCGCTTCACCTGCCGCGACAACGGCTAGGGTCAAAGTGCGTCTCTGAAACGGGCAAACTCGCGCGACAACCTGGTGCACAACGCTCGCGGTCGACCTGCATACCCACCGGTGAGCACAACGTTCGACCATTTCGGCAGCCCGAAGATGCCGGGGGAGCCCAAGCGGGTGCAGCAGAGCCGGGATACCGATTCGCACCAGGAGAAACAAGTCGGGGTGAAGCGCGGCCGCCACTAGCACAAGGGTCGCTCGCGTTCGACCGCGGTGGGCGGCCGTATTTTCAGTCGAGGATCCTACGGTGCCCTAGTTTGGATTCCAGCCGGGAGCAGACGAACAGTGCGAGCAGTCCACGCCCGCCTAACTCGCGGGTTGGCCGCGATGGCCGCCTGCACCGCCGGTTGGAGGACCATCAACCCGATTGTCAGCCGCGGTCGCGAAATATATTCAGGCGGATGGCTTTTGCGTTCCAACCGCAGCGGATCACCGCAGTGTGCTTTGAGGAATAAGTCCAGGTTAGGAATCTTCCCCGGGTATAGGCCGGCGAGAATGTCGAACAGGCCGCCCTGCGCTGACCGGATCAACAGTCGACCCGTGCTCGGCGAGCTGTGACGCCGCGGCCTCTGGGGTGATGTCGTCGGGCATCAGGCGCGAAACCGGCGCCACCGTAATTGAATCCGCCAACTCGCAACGCACCGATGACATCGGCGAGCGCATCGTTCTGATCGTCCGCCTTGGCCGACGCGGCGGTGTTGCGGACTTGTCAACGCTCTTTAGAGCCAGGTCTTTTCGCCTTACGCTTCGGCGCCGGGCCTTGCTATCGGCGATCAGTTGCCGCTCGGCTTGGAGGATATGCGCCGCCTCTCGCGCCTCATAGAAGTGTCGGTTGCCTGAGACCGTCGAAAAGAGAACATGTCCGAGACCAGCGATGAGGTCCTTAGCCCACCCGCATAGAGATCGAGTTCCGAATCCCGCAAACCGCCAAAGAATCCAAGCGCAAGAGGCTCGTTTGCCCCGTACTCCCGCGTTGGGCGAAGCGTGTACCACCGCAGGTCTGTGCTGGAGGTGTGGATCGCGGACCAGGAGCACCAGCAGGCTGGTGAACCCCGGGGTCGGCGACACACCGGGCGGGGTGATCGGCTGAGGGTCGGGCGCGCGAGACGATGGGAGTGGCTGATGAGCTCGGTGATGGTGGATTGTTCGAGGTAGATCTTGGACGGCGCGCAGACGCGAATTTGGCGAGGCCGAAGCCGCCCGGTGGACAAGACGTTCCGCGTGGTTGGGCCCGGATCAGGAATTGTTGTTGCCGCCGTCGCTGGATGACTGGCTTCCGGCCGAACACCTGGCCCGGTTCATTGCCGAGTTGGTCGACGGGCATTTGGATCTTGTCCCCGTTTGGGCCGCTTACACCAAAGGGCGCGGCGCGCCGACCTATGATCCGCGGCCGATGGTGCGCATCCTGTTGTACGGCTACACCATCGGGGTGCGCTCGTCGCGGGTCATCGAACGCAAATGCGTTGATGACGTGCTCTTTCGGTGGCTGGCCGCTGGGGCGGCCCCGGACTATCAGGCGGTCATCCGATTCCGCAGGCGACACCTGTTTGCGCTCGGGCACCTGTTCGTGCAGGCGTTGTCATTGTGCCAGGCCGCGGGCGTCGTCCGGCTAGGCCGAGTCGCGCTGGACGGGACAAGGGTGCGGGCCAACTTTTTCGCCGAGGAGGTCGCGGCCGCTCTGCTGGCCGACGCCGAACGGATCGATAAGGCCGAGGAAGCGACATTGAGCACAAACAGTTGCGGTGGCGAGTTGCCAGAGCAGCTGCGGCGACGCCAGATTCGGCTGGCCAAGATCAACGAGGCCAAAGCCGCCCTGGAGGCCGAGGTTGGGCAGCTAGCCCGGGAGCGGGCCGCACGGCGGCCTCACGGCTGGGACGACGATGACAACACCGCCGCCGGTGAGGGCGCGACCACTGCCGGGAAGGCCACCCCAAAACCGAAGGCGCAGCGTGCGCTGGTCGGCGCGGTCTTACTGGCGTTGACCGTCGCCGGCGGCTCCTGCGTCGCACTGCACAAGACCGTCACGCTGTCCGTCGACGGCTTACCGATGACGGTGTCGACGATGAAGTCGAGGGTGATCGACGTGGTGCGGGAAAACGGCTTCGCCGTTCGTGACCACGACGATCTCCGCCCGGCCGCCAATCAGCCGGTCCATCAGTCCGACACCATCGTGCTGCGACCCGGCCGGCCGCTGCAGGTGTCGATCGACGGCCGGCAGAGCAAGCAGGTGTGGACGACGGCCTCGACTGTCGACGAGGCCCTCAAGCAGCTGTCGATGAGCGATGCCGCCCCCGCCGCAGCCTCGCGTGCCAGCCGATTGCCGCTTTCCGGCATGGCGCTGCCGCTGGTGAGCCCGAAGAACGTGCACATCAACGACGGCGGTGTGGCCAGCAAGCGGCGTCTGGCGGCGCCCAACGTGGGCGCGCTGCTGGCCGCGGCAGGTGCGCCGCTGGAACAGGACGACAAGGTGATGCCGCCGGCGTCGACGCCGGTCACCGAGGGCATGCAGATCGCGGTCACCCGCATCCGGACACAGACCATCACCGCGCGCATGCCGCTGCCGGCGTCGATGGTGCGCATCGAGGACCCGACGATAAACATGAGCCGCCGCATCGTCGAGGACCCCGGCACTCCCGGCACTCAGAACGTCACGTTCGCAGTGTCCATCGTCAACGGTGTCATAACCGCTCGACGCCTTGTGGCCCACGAGATCGTGACACGCGCGCGGCCGTCGGTTCAGCGGATCGGCGCCAAGGAGGGTACTGAGGTGGCGCCGGTGAGCGACGGCGCGACGTGGGACGCGCTAGCCTTCTGCGAGGCCGGCGGCAACTGGGCCATCAACACCGGCAACGGCTTCTACGGCGGCGTGCAGTTCGACCAGAACACCTGGGAGGAAAGCGGTGGACTGCGTTACGCGCCGCGTGCCGACCTGGCCACCCGAGAAGAGCAGATCGCTATCGCCGCGGTGACTCGGGCACGGCAGGGCTGGCGCGCGTGGCCCGTATGCGGCGCCCGACTGAGGGCGCACTGACGGTCCGGCTGCCGCTGGCCGCTGCGGCCGGAGCACGGCAGCTGCGGTACGGAAGTGCCGTCAAGTACAGCGGAAAAGCAGGCTTTTCTGTGCTGCCGGCTTTGAGTCGCGCTATGGCCGCCGCCTCGTCGGCGACATCGCAGCCGCCGGCCGCACCGACGTGCGTGGCGAGGGCCGCACCCGGGTAATCGACTCAAGCTCGCCAGCTTTCGACTTCTTCAGACTCTCCTTCGGGAGCCTCCGCCACGCCATCGTCGAGGCCGTGTGCTATCTGCCGACGACGTCGACGCGGCCGCCCGCGCATGGTCAGCAGTGTCACCGTCGGCTGGGCGGGGTTGCTGATAACCCACGGACCATCCGAGGCGCTGGTGTAGTTTTCGAGGGCCTAGCCGAGCGCGGCACTCCGGTCCAGCGGAGAACACGTGATGAAATCGAAACGTCGTCACGGCTGTGTCTGAACGCGGATTTGGCGTTGCTACTGGTACGGTTCGCGGCTGTGAAATGCGTTGCCGCCGATTTGTGGCCCCGCATTTCGAATTCGCGCCTTGATCTGATGGAGATCGCGTGTCAGAGCTGAACCGGCGCAAATTCATGGCAGGTCTGGCCGTCGCCATCGTTTCGGGCGTTGGTATGGCCCGCTGTCAAGTTGGCGCGCCACCGCGAATCCTCGCCGTCGCCAAAGAGGCTGCTCCAGTGGGTCCGTCGTCGACGTATCGAATGCCCGGACTGTTGCCACCTCCAGCGGCAGAATCCCGAATCCTCCTGCCGGGCAGCGGAACGCTGTGGAGCTTGCCTGGCAATGGTGATTCGCTGGCGTTGACACTCGACGACGGTGTCGACAGCGACGTGGTACGCATGTACACCCAGTTCGCCAAGGACACCGGGCTGCGATTGACCTATTTCGTCAACGGTCGCTACAGTTCGTGGGCAGATAACCAGGCGCTGTTGCGTCCATTGGTGGAGTCCGGGCAGATCCAATTGGGAAACCATACGTGGTCTCATCCCGATCTGACCACTTTGCCGGTACATCGGATCATGGACGAGATTAGCCGTAATGACAATTTCTTGAGAAAGACCTACGGCACAGATGCCCGGCCGTTCTTGCGGCCGCCGTACGGCGGTCACAACTCCACGGTCGACGCGGTCGCGGCAGGGCTCGGCTACACGGTGATGACGCTGTGGTCCGGAGATCTGGGGGATTCCAAGCGGGTCAGCGAGGACTACATCCTCAAGATGGCCGACCGGTACTTCACCCCGCAGACCATCGTGATCGGCCATCTCAACCACGCGCCTGTCACCCATGTCTACGGCCAACTGGTCGAGATGATCCGCGATCGCAAGCTTCGGTCGGTCACGCTTAACGACATCCTCGTGAAACCGCCGTCCTCGAACTGAACCGCGCCTGGCGTTGGGTTTTGGGTACGGGCGCGAGCCGGTCGGGTACCGACCCGGTTAGGGACCCGAGTGGCGCCCCGAGATCGCGGACTTTATCCGCGCCGGCACCGGCTCGGGGCCCAGATCGCCGAGCAGGTGGCCGACCGGTTCGGTGTGCGGTTGCACCGGCGCATGCGGCTGCTGCCCCAGGGCCACCAGCTCACCGGTCAATTGACGATGATGCTTGTCATGGTCGGCTACACGTTCACCGGTTTGTACCTGCTCTTCGGCGGCTGACATGAGCGACGTCGTCTTGTGGGCTGTCGCGGCGGCGGCCATCGTCGAGGCCGTCGGCCTGGTCGTGCTGTGGCTTCAGTCGAGCCGCAGCCGGCAGGAAGCCCTTTCTGGTCGCGCGTCTAATCGCCGCCGAAACATTTCGAATCCGAACGACCTTGGCGCCATAGTGGTCGCGAACGATCCCGCCCACCCGCATCGCGTCCAGGTCCGCGCTGGCTTTTGGTCCGGACGCTGACGAAGCCGTGGTCCTCGGGGATGTCGCCGATTTCGTATTCGCCGAACACGTGGGCCACCGATGTTCGGCAGGATCCGCCAAAACCGGGCGGCTGCACCCGAATTAACGACTCACGAGACCCGGTGAGGCTTCGCCTCTGACCGCCGAGCCGACCGCCGTATTAGACGCGGCAATTGCTCACCGCTTTTCTTCGGGCTTTCCTTCGTCGGGCTTTCCCCGTAGCGCCTGGTCCGCGCTGGCCACAACGCTGCGTATGAAGCCGTACTCCACCGTGACCAGTCGATCAGCCAAATCCAGGGCCGCGTCAACGATGGTTTTGCGCCGCGTCGGGCGGTCACCGGCCGCGGGCAGCGCCTCATCGACGGTTTCAACGAACTTGCGCACCGCCCCCATCGCGGCCCGCCCTCCGGATTCGACCGACTCGAGCACCTCATCGGAAAGCTCCGCCGCGTGCGCCACCACATCGGACACGCGCTCCGCTGCCGCCGTCTTCTCGGCGCTTGGAGTGGTGGCGGTGGCCGGTGTGTTCTCACTCTTCTCTGTCATGATGCCGCTCCTGAGCTTGAATGCGGAGGGGTCCATCGTGGTGCCGCCCCCGACGTGCCGCTGGTGTGTCTAGGCTGCCGACACTAATAACGCCCGAGGCTCGGGCACTAGTGGCTAAAGTCCTTACCGAGCCGACAACGTGGCCAACCCGCAGGCTTTCCAATCACAGGGTGCTGCCGGTGATCGCACCGCAGCCGGCGCTGAACGCCGGAAACAGGCGGTCGTGGCTGGGGTCAGCGGGTATCAGGGCCTCACGCGCCGACGAACTCTGGTATGCCTCCTCGTCGCTGTCGGATCGGCAATCACGGCCGGCCTTCCTGCGGACACTGCGCTCGGTAGTTGACTATCGCGGGCAAGCGGTCAGCGCGCTGAATCGGTTACATCTCAATTTCGGGCTGCCGGTCATGCTGATGTGGGGGGTGAGCAGACCCGATCGTCCCACGTAGCTCACGCCACGGCGGCCCTCGAGGCGCGGCCCGGCAGCCGACTTGAGGTAGTCGAAGGTGTCGGCCACTTTCCACAGGTCGAGGCGCCAACAAAGGTGGAGCGCGGGGCTGGAGTCGTCGCGGTAGTCGTCGATGAGCTGCTGGTAGGCGAGCGGCTGAACACAGAAGTGGTGGAGCTCTACTACATGCACCGACGCGACCTGAACGTGCCGGTCGAGGAGACCGTCGGCGCGATGGTCGAATCGACGCGATGGTCGAATTGGTATGCGTTGGCAAGGTGCGCCATCTAGGCTTGTCGGAGGTTACGGCCGACGAGCTGCGCGCGGCGGTCGCAGTGCACCCGATCGCCGCGGTGCAAAGCGAGTGGTCGGTCTGGAGCCGCGATGTCGAACGCAAGGTGGTGCCCGCGGCCGCCGAACTGGGTGTCGGTTTCGTCCCGTATTCGCCGCTGGGGCGCGGCTTCCTGACCGGAACCATCCGCTCGGCCGCGGACCTGACCTCGCCGGCCGACTTCCGCCGTAGGATGCCGCGATTCGCCAAGGGCGCACTGGATGCCAACCTCTCGGTCGTGGATGTAATCGAATCGGTCGCCGCCGAGCAGGGTGCGACCGCCGAACAGGTGGCACTGGCGTGGTTGCGGTACCGGGCCGACGAGCTGGGCGTGGCTTCGGTGCCGGGCCGACGAGCTGGGCGTGGCTTCGGTGCCGATCCCGGGCACTCGGCGGGCGTCGCGGGTCGAGGAGAATCTCGGCTCGTTGTCGGTAACGCTGACGCCCGATCAGCTCACCGCGCTGGACGAGGCGGACGCGCGGGTATCCGGGGATCGATCTGCGTTCCCGCAGTGGGCGTCGTCCTTCCCGCGAATAGCGGCGTGGGCGCGGGCAGCCAGGATCCGCTGCGATGGGCGGCACTCTCCGGACAGCCTCGGCACCAGCTCCTTGGTGTCGTAGTCACAGGTCGGATCGGGCCGCAACGAATCGCCACGCGCGCCGATGCCGTGTGCTGATTACGCGGGGATGCTGCCCCCGCTTATCCGGTCGGGTTCGGGTAGGTGGAGGTAGCGCTCGAGGTTCCGATGCAGGTCGATCACGCGCCGCTCCTCGCTGGAGAGCGCTAAGTGGGTGATGCCGGGCTGGTGCATGCCGCGTTGCAAACCCGCGAGCACCCGGATGTCCTGGGTGAGCGCCATGCCAGGATTCGGACTGCTCGGCGGTCATACGGACATCCGTCGGCTTGTTACGCGCCGCGCCCCGCGGCATCAAGAACATGACCAGCTCGCCGTGGAAGGGTCATGTCATGCGTGTTCCAGTGGGAAGCCTATGCGCCGCACCATCGTCGCGTTCGAGGCGCGTCAGCCTTGCGCAGCCGCCAGTACTGCATTGAACGTTTTGCTCGGCCGCATCACCGCCGTGGTCATCTCGCTGTCTGGCGCGTAGTAGCCGCCGATGTCCACCGCCTCGCCCTGTGCCTCGTTGAGTTCGCGCACGATGGCGTCTTCGTTCTTGGTCAAGGCATCGGCTAGTGGGGCGAAGTGTTCCCGCAGTTCGGGGTCGTCGGTTTGCGCGGCAAATTCTTGCGCCCAGTACATGGCGAGGTAGAACTGGCTTCCACGGTTGTCGAGCTCACCGGTCTTGCGCGACGGGCTCTTCTTGTTGTCCAGCAGCTTGCCGATCGCGGCATCCAGCGTCTTGGCCACGATCTTGGCCTGCTCGTTGCCGGTCTTGATGCCCATGTCTTCCAGACTGGCGCCCAGCGCGAGGAACTCCCCAAGCGAATCCCAGCGCAGGTGGTTCTCTTCCACCAGCTGCTTGACGTGCTTGGGCGCCGAACCGCCGG
>Ga0187766_10001605_pt1 | contig 13277 bp, 10 predicted proteins | sample 0216_QUI02_MP05__4_FD_132971 | JGI IMG/M metagenome (GOLD analysis project Ga0187766, IMG submission 132971) | Tropical peat soil microbial communities from peatlands in Department of Meta, Colombia - 0216_QUI02_MP05_20_MG | ecosystem: Environmental > Terrestrial > Soil > Wetlands > Peat ... | reverse complement strand
GCCTCCTCATCTTCTCGCGAAAGTCTGCCTTTATCGAATGGACAAATATTGCAATAGGGCGTTGAATGGGGTAGAACGCATAGAATTTTTCCGTTCATGTCCGCAAGTGGCTGATTTGAGCGAATACACTCATTGAATGCCGATGGAATCTTTCCTTCCTTCATCAACAAGGATGACTGATCGAAACTGAGTCGTTTCATTTGATGGCTCATTCTAATTTCTCACATCAGATTTTTAGAAGCCAGGATCGGACAACCGAACTCTTTATGGGGAAAATGTTGCATCAGAATTCTTTGGACGTCTGCTTTCCGGGGGGGATAGTGGATGTCCTAGCTTCCTCTTCTCTTCAGTCTTCCACCTCTGAGTGTGCGGTAGTCATTCGTAGCGCCTCGCATCGTTCTGCTCTCACATCAATCGAGTAATGATAATCGTCCAAACGGATGATCGCAACTAAATCTCCAACCTTCAGTTTGCGAATCGCTCTAGGCTCTACCGATCCTTTCGGGATGTAGACAGACTCGCAACGTGGCGTAAGAGTAAGTAAGGTTCCTTCTGGAAGATTTTTCCGGTCCGTAATCTCTCCTTGTAATTCTTCGAATCTTTCTAGACTAGTTCGACTCGTCTTTGGAATTTTTGTCAGCAATGTCAGCTTCACTACCGAACTATTTTCGCAACTTTCGCAAGCATCGTAAGTTCTCTCCGCACTAACTCAAGGTCGATGTCGATCGTCTTTGGTTTCACAAATAGCAATGAATTAGCGAAGAGCTCAACAGTGTCTCCAAGCCCTAAATTGTAAGTGTGCAACCAATCCGGCGGTAAAGCCACGACTTTTGAACCGCCGACTTGTATGATTTTCCTGCAGTTCTTGATTGTCAATTAATTCTTCTCACAGGTACTAATGCAAATAAGAATAATTAGGCAGTAGCAAAAAATGTAGTACTACAGATTATCTTTGGTAAGGAAGGAAATCGTAGAAGTAGAAACACTACGATGCGTAGCGGAAGAGAGAGAAGGTCTCCATTTTAATGAGCTTGACCGACGCTTGAGAACTAAAATCCAGCTCGGCAGCTATTCGACACTCAGTAATGCTCTCAAAGAACTCGTTAAGCGTGGTTTTGTGAAGAGACGGATGGTTAAGAGCGGAGGGATCCCCAAGACAGTTTACACTATCACGGATCTAGGACTTACGGAACTCAAGTCGAAACGGAACTCGCAGGTCGACGTCAATCAATCAGAATCTAGACATGCAAAAACTACGTTATCCTTTCCAAACCCAAAGGAAAAACCTCGAAGAAATATTTCCGTGAAATCTCCTGTGCAATTAGGAGGAGGTATCTATCGTTTTCCATTCGCAACAGTCGAGCCACAGGTCATCTTGCGATTAGATCGTAAAAACCGGAAACATGCAAAGTCGATCTTCGAGAAGCTGAAAGTTGAGGCACTATCGGAATCGATTGTGAGAGCTATTTGGGAAACCATTTACGAGTCCGACAGAAAACGAAGAGTCCCTCAGAGTCTCTCAGAGTTCTACTCGTGGGGAGTTAAGGGATTAGATGTAGACGCAACGTTGATCATTCACTTTGACGGGCGACGTACACTTCAGACTGCCAATGTTTCGAAGTTACTTGAGAAATCAAAAGCATATACCAATAACTTGGAGGTTGAACTTAGCAAGTGGCAAAAGCTTGCAGTTGACGATTCGAAACGTCGGTTAATCGCGGAAATGCTCCTCGCTTATCTTTTGACATCGGAGAAGTTGCATCTTGCAAAAGATTTGATTTTCTACCTTGGAATGTTCTGGACGGCTGCGGAACTACCGAATCCCCCCGACTTAACTCTCATACAAGATATTCTTTCGGGCTGGCGACGCAACAGGCTTATTGGTGTAGGCTACGCGATCAAAGTTTTGAAAATGGAACAGTTGAAAAAGAGGCAAGTTGATTCGGACCGACTTATAGAGTGCATTTTATACCATTCGCTGCCTAATCCGTGGGGTGGAAAAGGGAGCTTCTCGGACTGGTTTACCACTATGCAGGCAAAAGTTCGAGCCGAAGGGACTGACCAAATTCCAGCAAAGCTCAGAGCCGAACTGCAACGACAGATCAGAGAGTAGCGTCTACTTCTTCAAATCGCTCACGAATTTCGATGGAATTTACTGACAGTGCCGGGGGTGGGATTTCAGCACCAGTTTACCGGTACATATTAGCCAGCTCAAATTTGCTCGTCCGCACCATGAGACCCACACAAAAAAATCTGATACGACTTACCGGAGCCGTTTTCGTACAATATACAGCGACGCTGCGAATGTTGCGAAAACTACGACTGCTGAGCCGCTAAATTCCGGTACGGGTATAGTGTGTCCGATGTTATTCGTTGAACCGTCTATGATAGAGACTAATTGAGATCCGGAGTTAGTTACATAAATTTTATTCACTTCGGGATTTACGGCAACGCCGAAGGGAGTATATCCGAGTGGTATATCTCCCACAAGAGTACCGGTGTTAGCATCGATTACGTCAATCGCATTAGAGTCTCCATTGGCGGCGTAGATTCTGTGAGTTGTCGGATTAACTGCGAGACCGTATATCACGTAACCGACCGAAATGTTCGAGATAACCGTATTTGTTGAACCGTCAATGACGCTAACTGAGCGATTCCCCAAAATCGTTACGTAGATTTGGTTAGAGTCAGGGTTCTCACCTAAACCCACAGGTAAGTCGCCAACGGGAACGGTTGCTGTAATATTGTTCGTTACGCCACTGATTACGTACAATGAGCCAGACCCAATATTCGTCACATAGACCATATTTGTCTTCTCGTTAACTGCAACAGCAAAGGGAGAAGGCAGAGAGACGTTAGCGATTAGATGATTTGCAGACGCATCAAATATGAACATCGAGTTGGAGGAAAGATCTGTCACGTAGATTCTGTTGGTGACAGAGTTAATCGCTACGCCGAACGATGTTAATCCGACCGGAATGGTGGCAAGTGTAGAATTCGAAGTTACGTCGAACTCAAGAAGAGAATGGGTCCACGGATATGTGACATATAATCTGTTGTTCGTCGGGTTAACCGCTATGCCCCCGGGATAGGTGCCAACTGGAACTTCGGCCACGACCGCGTTCGTCGAACCATCGACAACAAAGATGGAAAAACTCGGAGGATCGCTCACATAAATTCTGTCAGTGTTAGGATTCACATCGACCGCGTAAGGTGCGTAACCCACTGGTATGCTGGTCAGCAGGGTGCTTGTTGAACCATCTATGATCGAAAGCGAATGAGAAAATCGGTTGACCACATAGACTCGATTCGTGTTAACATTGACAGCTACGCCGACAGGATAGTTCGCTCCGGTGATGTTCCTGACTATTTGGTCAGTGGCGCCATCGATTACAATCGTAGAATTTGATGCAACACTGTTCACGTAAATCCTGCTCGTATTCGTATTGATCGCAATACCCCACGGAAAAGCAACAGACACAGTGTCGTTGACCGTGTTTGTGGATCCATCTATAACCGACACGGATCCAGATACCTGGTTCGTGACGTAGACCCTGTTGGTCCTTGGGTTTATTGCGAGACTGAAAGGCGATTGGCCGACAGGTATGCTAGCGATTACGCTGTTCTTTGAACCGTCGATTACAGTTACTGAGTTGCTTCGAAGGTTAGCAACATAGATCCTGTTTGTGTTCGCGTTGACGGCCACTCTCCTTGGTGAATTGCCTACAGCAATGTCTGTGATGTGATTATTGGTTGCGCCATCTATGACTGATACTGAGTTTGATCCAATATTTGTCACGTAGACCATATTAGTCGTAGGGTTAACTGCTACCGCGTACGGCACATCTCCAACGGGTACACTTGTGATCAAGCTATTCGTGGAGCCGTCTATAACGAAAAGCGCATGGGTCCAACCGTTAGCCACATAAAATCCTATTCGTAGTCGGATTCACAGCCACTCCGTACGTTGCAGGATCAACGCCAACCACGCTTGGTTGAACATTCGAAACTGTAGTTCTTGCAGTTACTGTTGAACACCGGATCGTGCAGAAAAGAGTAACCAGTAAAACAGTTAGTAGAATTTGGGCGTCGATCCTCCTCAACTTTCTAATCATTAACAGCAACAACGTTAAGCGTAAGGTGATGAGTGTAGCGTATTAAGTTCGTTTTTCTGCCGTGTTATTGTTTTGAGTTCGTTTTCGATTTTCTCCACGTCCTGGTAGAGTGGTGTCAGAGCGGGACGAAGTTGTGGGCTAAGTTTAGTGATCGACTCAACGATGGCTACAACGGCTTCAGTGTCGAGCATTTCTGGGTGTAATTCAAATAAGAGAGCGGCGACGTTAATGTTACTCAACTTGCCTTCGTTCAAGAGAGTTCCAGTGATGCCAGGAACTAGACCCGATTGCATCAGACTAATGCCTGAGCTCTTCAATCTGCGTCTCGTGTGTTCGTTTGATCCTACACCACGTATCACAGGATCTTGACGTTTTTGATTATCTTGTTCGGTCATATGTATCCCGCAACAACTGATTACCAAAGAACATTTTTGCTCATGAGACCATGAGAGAATCACCCTAGCTAAAGATGCGTTCAAGTCGGTAGGTATCGTGAACTCAGAAAGACAAACGCCTATTTTGTGTTCTGCACTTGCGTAAATTCTAGCTGGGAACTCGGGCTTCTCTGCAGAAATTATTGAAACAGATGGAAACCGCGTCGAGTCTATAGCGGCTATTTGAGTGAGCTTCAAACTTCCTACAATGTATGTGCTAGCTATTGCCGATGCCAAGCCGATGTTTGGAAATCCTTCGATCAGAACTCCTCCGGAGATGTCCAATTTCTTGATGGAACGAATTTCAATTATTGGTGTCTGCGGTATTAGTGATCCTCTCCGTAATCACGCTTTCATGAGGTAATGCGACGCCACGATGACTCCGGTCGTCATGGATATGTCGTGGTCAATAGTTGGAATAGGAGTCTCCACAGTGTACACGGCTCTTAATAGAAACCTGATTACGCAGAGATAACGACCACGTGCACATTGTGTCTCAAAGTGAACCCATCAGAATCGGTCAACGCCTTAGCTAGGATTTTGCGATTCCCCAAGCAAGTAATGCGCCATGGATCATGCTTGCTGCAATTGCGGCTAGGATTATCGCCATGAGTCTGCTTACAGCCTGCACTCCATTATCTCCAATCAAGTTTGCAATTCTATCCGAATACTTGAGGATCAGGAAGACCCCGAAGGCTGCGATCGTGCCTGCGACTAAAACATTGATGAGGTTATCGGTGTTCGCGAGAACGATAAGCGTAGCCATCGTCCCCGGTCCCACTATCAGCGGAGTTGCAATTGGTACTAACGCTGCCTGTCTAGCATCCAACGTTTTGCTTTGTACTCCTTCCAACATGGTGACAGCGATTATCATAACTAGAATCCCTCCGCCCAGCTCGAAGCTCGGAACCGTAATCTGCAGTGCATTGATAATTATCTGCCCAATTAGGGCGAAAGTAAGCACAAGAGCGATGACGAACAGACTCGTAATGTGAACGATTCTACTTCGTTCGACTTTTGTTAATCCTTGAGTGCACAACAAGAAAGTGGGCAGCACGCTCAGCGGGTTAATTATCGCAAACAGCTGAATTGATATTGTGACGATTTGCGGTATGTCCACGACTTTTCCTCGAATGCCGGTCACTGTGGTTTGTACCAAAACAACAAGTCCGATAAGGATGAGAACTATGACAGCGGCAAAACATCTGATAGCTATATGACGTTTTGCAAGAGAGGATTGGTTCGTCAATGCTGTTTGCCATTACCTACTAGTTGACAGCAAGTGGCTTCCACTAGAGTCGTTGATTCTAATGGATCCTTAAACCTCACGTCATCTGAACAGTAATTCTCGCTAGGAGTTACAAAAGACAAAAGCTGCGAAATCGACTTCCCAGTTACTTCGCCTTTCGTAGTCGGTGTTCCAGATCGGTGACACGTTTTTCCAGCTTACCGATTCTCTGCGCAATTTTCTTAGATTCTCGATCAATGTCCGCGTTCACTTTTCTGGCGTGCCGGTCAACTTTCGTTGCGAATGCTTTGGCAACCTGTTCCTGATTTTGGTCAATTTCGTTAAGCTGATCACGTAGTTCTTTGAGCTTACCCATGTTTGGTCACACGTTTATCATCAAACGCAAGTAGAACGAGATTAGTCAAACTGAAATGCCTGAATTGGTTATTGATTCAGGCGCATATTATCAGTACGTTCGCAATGTATCACAAAGGATCACAAACTCAACACTTAATGACCCGCCATGTTGCGTTCTTTGCAATATGGATCGGTGAAGGGTTTGAATGAGAAGCTTATCGTAATTGCACTCGGAGGAAACGCGCTACTGCAACGAGGCCAAAAAGGAACTTTCGAAGAGCAGTATGCTAACGTAAAGAAATCTGTCAGCGAAATTGCTGATCTAATTCAGCGAGGTTACAAAGTTGTGATGACTCATGGTAACGGGCCTCAGGTTGGTGACACATTACTCAGGCATGAAGCGGCGAAGAATATTGTCCCACCTCTACCGCTGGACGCTTGCGGAGCGGAAACGCAGGGGTTCATAGGGTATATGATCCAGCAGGCGCTCAGAAACGAATTGAAGTCACGTGGAATCGACAAATACGTGGTTACCGTCATCTCACGAGTAGTCGTCGACAAACATGATAAGGCATTTGAAAGACCAACCAAACCTATCGGCCCTTTCTACTCAAAAGAAGACGCCGACAAACTGAAGCAACAACGACCAGACCTAACCATTAAGGAAGACGCTGGAAGAGGGTATCGTCGAGTCGTCCCATCACCCGATCCTAAAATAATAGCCGAACGAAACGCGATCCGAGCTCTCGTAGACGCCGATTTCATCGTCGTTGCATGCGGTGGAGGCGGGATACCAATAATCGAAGAAGCGTCATTAGCAGTGGGGGTTGAAGCGGTTATCGACAAAGACCTAGGAGGACAGAAACTAGCCACATTAATCGGCGCACACATATTCATTATCCTAACCGACGTTGAGAACGCATATCTAAACTACGGAACACCTAACCAAGAAAAAATTGATGAAATAACCTCAGGAAAACTAAGAAATCACTTGAACGAAGGACACTTCAAAGAAGGCAGCATGGAACCAAAGGTTGAAGCAGCCATCAGATTCGTCGAGAGCGGCGGCGAACGAACAATCATTTCGAAACTTGGAAAACTCGTAGAAGCACTAGACGGCAAAACCGGCACTCAAGTCATAGCGCCGAAAGCCTGATTCAAACAATTACGAAGGAATTCGCATCGCTGTCCGTGCCTAACATAAGGTCGGGACGACCGCCAGGTTCACCACCGATCGGGTGAAAGCCCCGTCATGCTCGCGGATCCCGTCCGCGATTTGTCTTTCGTATAAAGCCGCGGATTCAGATCAACACGACAATCAGCTTTTCGTTGACTACAGTATAGATTCTTGTGGATTACCTTCACTCAATTCTTACGGGAGAATTCTCCAGAACCTTACTGAGAATCCTGTGTGAGTCTAAGTTAGGATCGAATTCTTTAACATAATTCGTCAGGGCACTGGAAATTTGATTCGATTCGCCGGGTTGGTTTGGTACGTTTATTGGGATTCCGCTTTCCTGTAGGATTATTGTTGTTGATTTGCTGTTTTCTCCTGGGGTTACTGCTACTGATAGTTGTTGTGAGAAGTGTCCTTCGTTGTGAATCCATTCTGTAATCGTCATCTGATACAAGCCGGGGTCGAGGTATCCATCAAAATATCCATCCCACGTATACCAATAATACTGGTATGACGATGAGTTCTGGATGAATTGAAGCCTTATCCAGCTGGCTTCACGGTCCTGATTGACCCAGTTCATAGCTAACACCGTTCCCTGCACTAGGCCTCTCTGGTCTAATTCAAAGATCGCAGACGCTTCACCGCCCTGCCACACATTCGAAACAACCTCCCACCCATTCTGCGCGAACGGACCCAGGTGATTATACGGGAAGAAATATGGCGATTCACCCTGAAGTAGACCTGGCACAGGAGGACTGAAGGCGGTTGGCAAATACCAATTCACCACATCAACCTGAACTCTCCATGCTCCAGCATATGCGCCCGGATGCATCGAGTTACCCCAAACACCCCGATCAAACGAGAACAACGTGTTAATCCGAATGTTCGGATCTCCCGGATCCGTATACCTAAACATGCCAGCGAGATCAGTATATGTAAGATCTTTAGTGCCAGCCGGTACACCGGATGAGATCACCTGTTTAGTTGTCCGATCAATTAGCGACTTTCCATCAGCAAAGAATCCGACACGGAAAGGTCCAGGAGGATTGGGAGGCGCAATGATTGGTCCCGCCAGATTTCCGTCAGAGAACAACGTCGTAGCAGCGATCAAAGTATCTTGTGCATCATAAATTCGAATTCTGACGGAAGAATTGTACGGCAGCCCAGTAATTATTTTCTCATCCTTGAATATCATGCTCAGTGTAAAGTTGACTCCAACAATCGATTGAACTCTTATGTCAGCGATTGAGCCGAGCCAAGATACGGCGAGCAAATCATTCCCCACGTCACCAGGAGCTGCCACATTGTCCTGCACATAACCATACGTCCAGCCCACTGCAGAGTAAGTTCCAGGGTAGATCGCTATGTTGGACCGAAAGGGTGTCGGAGAACTCAGAGGAAGCCTGTAGAGTGAGGAATTCCACAAGAAACCTACCTGGAAAATTTGCTGTGTGAAAATCGACGTGAATTGAAAACACACTCCTTGTGCGGGGTTCCCGAAACTAATGCTTGGAATAGCGTCCGGACCATATCTGTCGATTGAAGCCGAACCGTTAGTCATAATGTAACTAGCTCCAGGTCCAAAATTTGTCTGCCATTGAGGATACGGCAGAGTGTTGAAGTTGGAGTTCTGTTGCGGTTGTACCCAATTTCCTCCCATGATGTTCAGGTTTGGTTGCGTATTATCCCAAAAATATATCACGTCTTGGAATCGTTGCGATGGGAAGTCGTAAACCAAAACGGTCACTGGAGCACCATTCCAAATCCAATTTGAATCGATCGGGGGTTCTTCCCAATCAATGGAAGACAGAGTAACGTTAATTCCTCCACCTCGATACATATGCGTACTAACCTGCACAATTCCACCGCTCCCTATTGAGACTGTTATTGTAACCGGTTGATCTAGCGTATCAAAAGTTGTGGCAGGAGGAAGAGCCTGTATATAGCCACGCATGTAAACATGAATCGTGTAACTGTCTGTGGGTAAACCATAATCAAAGAATGGAAGCCCGCGATACCTATCCAGAGAATATTTAATGAATTCACGCGGATCGGAAATGCTAGGGATCGAAGAAGGTAGAATCGGTCCGGCCATACCAAACCCATTCAGCAAGATCGTCGCTTGCGTTTCGTTCGCGTAAACCTGCGTGAAATTAAACGCGGCCATGGTACTATCTGCTTTACTGAATGCTTCAGCGATCAGAAACCGAGCAGGATCCGGGCCTTTGACCGCTCCATCAACGAGTGTACCTGGAAAATCATGGAAATGTACGGTGACATTTATGCTGCTTGACTCGAATAGATCTATGGGTACTGTGATGTCCTGTGGTCCTGCGTCGGAAACATCGAACGGATAATCAATGAACTGTCCACCCGTATTATCGGTCTGCACGTAGCCATTCACGAAGACACGAATATAATATCGTCCAGGACTAAGACCGTTCGTCCAAGTCGCAAATACCTGCGGCACCATTCCCGATAATTTCGTAGGAACACCATACACACTCTCAGAACCGAATTGAAAGAAAAACTCAGAACTAGTGGACCCGAGCCCATCCGCAGAGTTGAGGGTGCCCTGCGGATCGACCCACCAAGTCTGTGCGGGGCCGACGCCATTGAATAATCCGAACGGGTCTTTTGACGTCGTCGAACCTGGCGATGGAGGTGGGGTCAGTGTATAATATCCAACTGGTCCCTCCCAAGGAAAACTCACCGGTTTAGGTGTGTTTGGTGGGATTAGGCGATCGTCTGAGCATCCGTTTACGAAAATGCTTGGGGGCGGGCAGAACACCGTGTTTCCACTAACGTATGAAGTGAACGGAGCGTTTGTTAGGTTATCTGGTGAATATGACTGCACATTCTGGGGGTCACTGTAACCAGGACCATAACTATCGAAAATTACTACTTGTATTGGACGTTGTCCTGGCCAAGGATCTTCTCCAAAATTTTCTTTAGAATAAACCGTACCGCGAAGCTCAGGCCCTACCTTGAGGTAAAGATCGGTATGGAGCGATTGACCGCGTTGGATGTGCACGTTCCCCGCCACCTTCTGTTCAGGATACCCAGCTGCGGAAGCGTAGATGTCGTATATTCCCGGGGCGATTCCTTCCACTTCATAGTGACCTTGGTCGGTAGCGTTGAAGTACCCTCGAGCTTCCACCGCACGACCTGTCAACTCTCCTGATATCGGATCGGTCGCGACCCCAACCGCTCTAACCTTTCCCGGCAAGTGTATTGGTAAACCGAATAACGTAGCGTTCAGATCACCATACCTAATGGTTCCCCACATTATTGCTGGATCCACCTCACCCTTAACCAATAACACAGGCCAATTCTCCATCGGCATCGCACAGACAGTTACACATGATGGAGGATGGGGATATGGAGGCGTGCTAGGGCTAAAACTATTCAAAGGATATGAATCGTTGAGAAACATTTTGAAGAAATAGCGTCCTGCCGTTTCCGGAGCCTTCATCTGATTTATGCGGACATAGTACACTTCAGACCAATGGTGTGCGGCCGTGAAACTAATTCCGGATATTGGCGCTCTGATTTGAATAATCCACCAGCCCGGTCCGAATGGATCGCTCGGACCTGCTTTGCCTACGGAAATGCTCCCGTAATCGTCAGTAATAGTTGTGACGATGTTAGCGTTGTTGCCTTCCACAACATTTCCGTTATTGTATGTATACTGGGCGGGTATGCCGACGTCTCCCCAGTTAATGCCAAGAGTAGGCTCGAATCCATCTTGGACGAGCTTGCCTGTTCGATCGAAAATTGGAGCGGGAATGTAAATGACGAGACTGGAGTAATTGAAAACTGAATTCGGATTGAAGAGCTGAGGTTGAGAGAAGTTTATCGCGAATATCAAATCTCCAACATTATCATGGTCTCTCATTGAGGTGAGGATTGCTCCTTCTGGAGAGTAGGAGTGGGTTGCTAGCTGAAGCGGGCTCTCGTATGTTGTGAATGGGTTTTGGTATCCGGGTGGATTCGACGATAGTCCAGTGTAGCTGTCTAGTCCGCTACCAGGCCACACAGACGCGAGTGGTCCGGGAACATGCGCGGTGCCGAAGCTGTTTGATGGGTTTAGTGCATTATCGTTGGATCTGAAGAATTGTGAAGATCCGTTAAGGTTTCCGAGGGTTGTGTGGGCGCTTGCTGGGGGCGCGATGCTTCCGAACAAGAACAGAATTACTATTATCAGGATCCATCGATGACCCATACCTGCTTCTGCTCCAGACACAACGCGTCAATGCACAGCTTACGTAGTAGGTGTCGGAGACGGTGGAGTCGGTTTAGTGGCAGGAGTCGACTTGGCTGCCGCTTTTCTCGCTAATATCTTCTTTCTTGCGAAGTATCCAGCGAGAACGATAATGATAATTGCCGCAGCGATTGGTGCATATGTTGTGTATCCGCCTCCCTCTATGTTTAATGTGATGAGATATGTGTGATTCAGCGCATATTGATTGTTATCCTGAGTCCAGTCGAAACGTAGACCAACTGAATACGATCCAATTGGCATACTCGAATCAATAGTCAACGTGAAGATTGCCGTTTTATTTTGACCTGGTGGGATGTCGCTGAGGAAGTCTGACAACGTTCCAGTAATGTCGTTGCCAACCAACAATTGTACACGTACGGACTGCGCGAGTGTGGTTCCTAAGTTCTCTACCTGAACGGTTACGACGACTCCTGAATCGCCAGGATGTAAGGCATTGGGGTTGATGCTGAGAATTGCGAACCTAGCTTTTTCAGCTACGTAAAGAGGAACCTGTCCGATCGGGATACGCTGTTTATTGATAACTTGAGCTAAAGTAATTTCGTATTGGCCGAACGTAGCGTTCGGCATCACGTCGACGTGGAAGTTTGCCGGTATAGTTTGGCCTGCGGGTAGATTTCCGAGGAAAATTTCATCAGAGCCACTGGAGGCCACTACGAAGGGTTGCGTTAATTCAAGATACACTTGTACATTCTTTGCTAAGCCGTTTCCTGAATTTGCGATCGTGACTGTCACAGTGTTGTCGTAGCTGTCCGGGAAGATTTTGAATGGGTCTGTGACAGTGGATTGAATGTGAAGTTCTCCTTGGGTTATCGGAACGTCAATTAACACGGTTTTCGTGATCTGCTGTAGCTCCCGTGCTGAGTTGAAAGCTATCTGTAGATTATAATGGTACACTGCAGCAGTGGCGGAAGGTTCAACAGAGACAGTGTAAGTGAGCGTAAAGGTAGCCCCAGCCTCCATGTCTCCGGCTCGCTTTGTCCAGGAACTTGCGTTCGTTGCAACTCCGTTGTTCAAATACGTATAATCAACCGGTGGATTGAAGTAGACTGTAGCTGTTACGTTACGCGCAATGTCATCTCCGATGTTCGCTAATACTATCGATAGAACGATGTTAGTGTCTCCGGGATGTGCTGTTTGCGGGTTCATCATGTCAGTCCCCCAGTATACTGTTTGTTCGATGACGTCCGCTACTCCGATTGCATGTGCAGTCGGTAATTCCGTTTTGGGTAGACTTAGTGCGATCAAGAATGCTAGGAAAATTATTACGATTGTTCTGGCTTTCATTCACATCAACTAGCCTTACTTTCTTCCACTATTCCAACGTAACTATATAGATAAAATCGGTGTGCACATTGTGTCTCAAAGTGGACATCACCGTTAAGCGTACCGCTCGCCCGTAACGATAACGTGTGGTAGAATAATGCAAGTGTCGCGTAGATCATTTCTGTCTGTAGCTGACTTAAGTGGGCAAGAGTTCGCGAATCTTCTCGAAAGAACGAGGGTTCTGAAGGAAAGCATAGTCAGAAGGTCGTCAGGAAACATTCTTGAGAAGAAAGTGATTGGGTTATTGTTCGAGAAGCCTTCCACCCGAACTCGAACGAGTTTTGAAGTAGCCGCATTTCGACTTGGAGGCGAACCGATTTACATGCAATCAAGCGAACTGCAAGGTACTCGTGGAGAG
>Ga0187766_10001603_pt1 | contig 13284 bp, 8 predicted proteins | sample 0216_QUI02_MP05__4_FD_132971 | JGI IMG/M metagenome (GOLD analysis project Ga0187766, IMG submission 132971) | Tropical peat soil microbial communities from peatlands in Department of Meta, Colombia - 0216_QUI02_MP05_20_MG | ecosystem: Environmental > Terrestrial > Soil > Wetlands > Peat ... | reverse complement strand
CCGCCACGCGCACGGCGTCCCCTCGCAACTCCCGGCCGAGGATATAGACATTGAGCTTGAAGCGCTCCTGCGGCGCTTCGGGCGGTGCATACCAGTCGGTGATGATGACACCGCCGAACGGATCCGCCGATACAAGCGGCATGAACGACACGGTGTCGATAGCACCCTGCCATAGGAAGCGATTGACGCCGATACGCTGGCCGGTCGAGGCGTCGACGTTGTTGGCCATGGCGGGAACCGTCGGAGACGCCTGCCGTCCGAAGTCGTTGGCGGTATGCCCGCCCATTATGTTGACCTGAGGCGGCTCAGCGGGGGTCTCTCCCGGGGGCAGCGGCTTGGGCGCAAAGAGCGAGCACGCACTGGGCAACAGCGCGAGCGCCACAACGGGTACCGCAAGCCGCAACACAGCTTGCAAATTCGGGTAACGTGCTCGATCGGCAAACCGTGAAACCATTCTATTTTCCCTGCTTCAGCCCCGCAATTTTCCAGCCACTATATCCGCATTCCCGACGGATTCCCTAACGATCTCAGCGCCTAAAGCGGCTTCGTGACAAATAGCCCATTCTCGCCGACCGAGGTCCCGGGCGGAAAAAACTGCGGCGCCAAGCCCCTTATATTCCTTCGCCCCGGGAATGGACATGGGTTTTGGAGCACGTTGGAATTGGCTCCTCCCTCAGCGCCCGTACTCTAAATTGTGCGACCTATAAGTAGCCATTCATCCTCGGAGTACGTTGTTCCTCGAGATAACAGGCATCGTGTCCTTGATTCCAGCCAGCCCGGTATTCGGGGTCGCTTGCGTAGCGATCAACGTCCTTTGTGTAGGAATTTTCGTAGCCGACGCGATTCGCATCGGCGAAACCACTGAGGCAGCCAGGCGTATAGCCGTCGGCGAAAGCAACGCTGCTTCCCGGGGGGGTGACTTCGGGATTGACGAGCTTTTCGCCCGTGCAAGCCGCAAGGGAAAGAAAGATCGCCGCGACGCAGAGGGGGCGAAATTGTCTGCCATTCGACGTTTTCATGTCGGCCTCGCTCCTGGCCAGTCTCGCATGATAGGCATCGCCGCTTTTGCGACGCTCACACGTATTCTCGTCCGGCAAGGCGCACGTCAACCCCCTACAAGAACGACAAGAATATAGGACGGCGCCCCATTTCCACGCCCGCGCATTCACCGGCGAGTGCCTTCGCGTTCCGTGGCTGCGCCGAAGTGAATTGCTCACAAGGTTGCCGATTTCGACGACACGGCAGCAGCGAGAGCTTCTATTACTTCCCGCAGGACACCTCCCCAAGCGCCCAGAGTCTTTTGACGAAAGAGCCGCACGCTCGAATACCACGCCGAGCGCTCACCCGATCGGAGCCAGCGCCAATCCGGGCCGGCATGGACGAGGACCCAAGTGGGCTTGCCCAACGCACCCGCAACATGTGCAACGGATGTGCAGACCGTTATTACGAGATCGAGATTGGATATCACTGCCGCCGTATCGGCAAAATCGCCAAGCCCGATTTCCCGGAGTCCGTCGGTCGACAAACCTTTTTGCAGGCTGACCCAACTGATACCTGGAAGTGTCAGCAACGGGCCGAGTTCGGCCGGCGGGACGGAGCGGAAGCGGTTGTCGACTTGCGCCGGGGCTCCTTGCCAGCAGATACCGACCCTAAGTCCGCTCATGGGGCCGAGCTTGGTCGTCCAGCGTCTCACGCGTGCCGGGTCGGGCCGCAAATAACCGTCTGAGGCGGGTATGTTCGCGGGACGAAGTCCGAGAATGCGCGGCAAGCTCATAAGCGGAGCGTGGCAATCGAAGGGCGGCAATGGCGACCCGCTTGGAATGATCTCGTCGATCCCGTCTACGTGCTGGAACAGCCGACAGAGCGGTGGTTGTAATTCGGCTAAGACCGTGGCGCCGCGCGCCTTGACGAGCGCTGCGAAGCGAATGAACTGGATCGTGTCGCCAAAGCCCTGTTCCCAATGCAACAGGATTCGCCTGCCGCGGAGTGACCCGCCATCCCAAAGCGGGACCGGATAATTGCGTCGGGGAGAAGGAAAAGTGGGATCCTTCCAGCGCCATTCATATTCGGCCCAACCCTTGTCCCACTGGCCGTCGAGGAGCAGCACCAACGCACGTTGAAAGCGCAGTTGGGGATTTTCGGGCTCCAAAATCGTTGCGCGGTCCAAAGCCGCGATTGCCTCATCGATGCGCCCCATCACCTTGAGCGATGCCGCGAGGCCGAGGTAAACGTCGGCATTTTCGAATTTAAGTTCTACGGCGCGGCGAAAGGAATTTATCGCTTCCTCCAGACGCCCGAGTTTCCATAGTGAATTGCCGAGGTTGAGATGAATTTGGGGACGATCTGGCGCAAGAGCAATTGCACGCTCAAGGGAGGAAATTGCACGCGCGTGTTCGCCGCCCGCCGCATGCACGTGAGCCAAATTGAACCACCCCTCCGGCATGTTGGGCCGCAAGGCGATTGCCCGCTCGAAGGAAGCCTCTGCCGCGGCCATTTCACCGAGATCCTCCTGACAAGCGCCGAGATTCACCCACGCCGCATAGCTGTTCGGATCTAGGTCAAGCACGACGCGGAAGGATGCCGCCGCTTGGTCTAAGGCGCCGAGGTCCTCGTATGCGGTAGCGAGCGCAAAATGCGCTTGGGGCAGAGAAGGGGCTGCTGCGACCACGCGGCGATAAATTGCCGCCGCTTCCTCGAACCGACCTTGCGCTTGCAGGTTGCCCGCCTGTGTAAGCGCTCGCCGGATATTCGATGGAGGCAGCCCTTGCTGCGGTCGCTGATTAGTATTTCGCGGCACTGTGGCGACGAGAATGCATTGGTTGCTTGTATTCCCGTGCCGATTCTCGAGATCGCTTTCGGCTTCTGATCTATGACTCGTGTCACATGCGCTTAACCGCCACGGGCGAACATATTCTACCGTCTTGCAACGATTTATGGCAACTGCCTATATGATCGGGCGGTTCCACAGGATGGCCCGGATCGGGAAGTGCGGTTGAGCGATGGGGGGCCAAACGGGGCCTACCCGGGCACTCGGTTCGGTTATTTCGACGACGTATTCAGTGCCACGGCGGCGCGAATGAGCGCCTTCAACGCCTTTTCATCAATCTTGTCGCCTTCATGGAAGTCGATGGCACGCCTGGTGTTGCCTTCGAGGCTGGCGTTGAAGAGGCCCGAAGGATCCTCCAACGACGCACCCTTGGCGAAGGTCATCTTCACGATATTCTTGTACGTCTCACCGGTGCAGATTATTCCCGCGTGCGACCACACTGGAACCCCCCTCCACTTCCACTCCTCGACCACTTCGGGATCCGCCTGCTTGATGAGAGTCCGGACACGGGAGAGCGTCTTGCCCCTCCAGTCATCGAGACCCTTGATCCTCGCATCGATCAACAGAGAGGGAGATTCTCCCGTGGTCGTCGCGCCCTTCTTCATATGATTGCGGTTCCTTTCCGTCGTCCACTTCGGCCCGGCTTTCGGAGGGCATCCTGCTTCGCAATCCGTGCAGGACAATGGCTTGCCGGGCCATAGCTCACGGAGTGAGCGAATGATGGTGGGCCCGGCAGGACTCGAACCTGCGACAACACCGTTATGAGCGGCGCGTTCTGACCACTGAACTACGGGCCCGTACCGGAAGACCGACGACAAGCGACAGAAGAAAGGCGGACGGCGCTTCCCTCTGTCAACTGTCTTCGGGCGTCCGTCACGTATCGAGGAAGCTGCGCAATTTGCGGGAGCGGCTCGGGTGCTTGAGCTTGCGAAGCGCCTTGGCTTCGATCTGGCGTATGCGTTCGCGCGTGACCGAGAATTGCTGCCCGACCTCTTCGAGCGTGTGGTCGGTGTTCATGCCGATTCCGAATCGCATGCGCAATACCCGCTCCTCGCGCGGCGTGAGGGTGGAGAGCACGCGGGTTGTTGTTTCGCGCAAATTTGCCTGGATCGCGGCATCGAGCGGAAGGACTGCGTTTTTGTCCTCGATGAAATCTCCGAGGTGGCTATCCTCCTCGTCGCCGATCGGCGTTTCGAGGCTGATCGGCTCCTTTGCGATCTTTAGAACCTTGCGCACCTTTTCGAGCGGCATGGCGAGCTTGACAGCCAACTCCTCGGGCGTGGGCTCGCGCCCGATCTCGTGGAGCATCTGGCGCGAGGTGCGCACGAGCTTGTTGATGGTCTCGATCATATGGACAGGGATGCGGATCGTGCGCGCCTGGTCGGCGATCGAGCGGGTGATGGCTTGGCGAATCCACCAGGTCGCATAGGTCGAAAATTTGTATCCGCGGCGATATTCGAACTTATCGACCGCCTTCATGAGGCCGATATTTCCTTCCTGAATGAGGTCGAGGAACTGGAGGCCGCGATTGGTGTATTTCTTGGCGATCGAAATCACGAGTCGCAAATTCGCCTCGACCATTTCCTTCTTGGCCCGGCTTGCCTCGCGCTCCCCTTGCTGCACGGACTGGACGATTCGGCGGAACTCCCCAATCGGCAGGCCGCACTCGTCCGAAAGCTTGCGCAGGCCCGCGCGCACCGTTTCGATGCGGTCGGCGTATTTCTTGGCGGTGAAGCGCTTCCAACCCGCACCCGGCAATTCATGGAGGCCGTCGACCCAATTCGGGTCGATTTCATAGCCCTGATATTGCTGGATGAAGGCGTCGCGCTTGACCCCGGCACTTTCGGCAAGGCGCAGAAGCTCGCCGTCAAACTGGAGGAGGCGACGGCTCAGGCCGTAAAGCTGATCGACAAGCTGCTCGATACGGCCATTGTTGAGGCGCACATTCTGCATGTATTCGACGAGCTCGCCACGCAGCTTTTTGTACCGCCGCTCGGAGGCGGGTGCGAAGGCTTCGCCTTGCTGCAACGTGGCTATGCGCTGCTCCTGGAGCTTCGACATCTTTTTCCAGGTCGCCGCGATCCTCTCGAACGTCTCGAGCACCTGCGGCATGAGGTGCATTTCCATGGCCGCAAGGGACATATTCGTCTCTTCCGCGTCGGCGTCGGCCTCGCTTTCGGCCGTGTCGATCGCCTCGAGGACTTTTTCGACCTCCGCCTCGGCCCCGCCCGCCTCAGCGGGCACGGGTGCTACGGCGGCGGCGGCGGCCAGTTCGCCGTCCGGACCGGCGCCATAAGTCGCATCGAGGTCGATGATGTCGCGAAGCAGCAGCTTGTTTTCTGTAAGGGCGTCATGCCATAGCACGATCGCCTTGATGGTGAGCGGGCTCTCGCAGATTGCGCCGATCATCTTCTCGCGTCCGGCTTCGATCCGCTTGGCAATCGCGATTTCGCCCTCGCGGCTCAGCAGCTCCACGCTTCCCATCTCGCGCAGATACATGCGCACGGGATCGTCGGTACGACCGAGTTCGTCGTCGTCGATGTTGCCGGCCGGGCGCGCTTCGCCCTCGCTGTCCACCTCGACCTCGACCTCGACAACCTCGACCTCGACTTCGCCCGCCGCCGCGGCAGGTGCTGGCGCTTCCTCGGTCTCTTCGGCCTCGACGATGTTGATGCCCATTTCATTGAGCATCGCCATGGTGTCCTCGATCTGCTCCGAGGAAACCTGATCCGGCGGCAGTACGGAGTTGAGCTCGTCGTAGGTCACGTAGCCGCGCTCCTTGGCGCGGACCACCATCTTTTTGACTGCGGCCGCCATGCCATCCATGAGCGGGCCATCGCTCGCCTCGTTGCCGCTGACAGCCTGTTCTTTTGCCTTGGCCTTTGCCGCCTTCGTTGCCATGCCGCGATCGCCCTTCATAACCTTTAATTTGTTGCCGCTCGTCACGTCCCGCCGCGAAATGAAGGCAGGCCTCAAATGATCAAAACACCTTGCCGCAATGCCTCAAGTCTCGTCCCGATCCAAGAACTCCGTCCCTAAGCCGTCGGCCTCGATCTGGCGCTGCAACGCACGCAAACGAGTAAGGCTCTCCTCCGTCATGCTTTCGGCATGGTCTCTTTCCGCCGCGTCAATATCCGACCTGGCCCGCCTACGCGAAAGGAGGTCGTAGCTATGGCGCCACCCCTTGATCGCCGCCGCAAAGGCTTGTGCGGGATGGGCGAAAGGAGCTGCCTCGTAGACCTCCCGGGTCAAAACACGATCGAGAATTTCACTGAATCCAAGTGCCTTTAGGTGGTTTTTTAGCGCCCCGGAGTCAATATCTGGGGTCCAGGTCTTTAAGATTTCTTGGCGGAGATTGTCAAGGTCCCGGCCAGGTGGATGGAGATTCCCGAAGTCCTCCAAGTGCTGATCTAATATGCCGGGATGATTGAGGACCGCCGCCATAAAGCCTTGAAAACGGCGCATTTCCAGGACTTCCACCTGCCGGGGTCCGAAAGCCTCGGTGGCCGGCCGTCCCGACCCGAGCCCCGCCGACCCAATGTGGGCCGAAGCGCCTTCAGTCCCCGGCCGCCTCTTCTTTCCGGCTTTGAAGCGTTGGGGGGCGAAGGTGTCCCAGAAGCGGTTCCTGAGCGCTTGGCGATAGGCGCGCTGAACCGTCTTGTCCTGAATACCTTGAGCCAGACGCTCAAGGGCCTGTTCGAGGCGCGAGCGGAGCTCAGGCGTATTCGCCGGATGGGCAAGCGTCTCGCTTTCCCACAGGAAATCGACGAGCGGACGGGCGCGGTCGAGATAAGCGCGCATCGCATCGGCACCGGCACCTTGGACCAGTGTATCTGGATCCTCTCCAGCCGGCAGTGCTACGAATCGGAGCGACTTGCCCGGCTTGAGAAGCGGCAATGCACGCCCAGCGGCGCGTGCCGCGGCACGTCCTCCCGCGGCGTCACCATCGAAGCACAGGATGGGCTCGTCCACGTGACGCCACAGCTCGCCGAGCTGGGCTTCCGTCAAGGCGGTGCCAAGGGGAGCGACCGCTACATTGAAGCCCGCCTTGTGCAGCGCGATGACATCCATATAGCCTTCGACCACAATCAGCTCGCCTCGCTCGGCCGCCCCGCGCCTGGCATGGGCCAAGCCGTAAAGCATCTTTCCCTTATGGAAGATCTCGCTCTCGCGGGAGTTGAGATACTTGGGGGTGCCCTCACCGAGTATACGCGCGCCGAACGCAACCACCCGACCACGCGCATCCGCGATTGGAAATATCACACGGCCGCGAAAATAATCGTAAGTCTCCCCGCGCTCCTCGTTGTGGCCGAGGAGGCCGGCCTCAAGAAGCATCGATTCGGTATATCCCTCCTTCATGAGTTGCGTCTTGAGCAAATTTCCCGGAGGTGAGAAGCCCAGTCGGAAGCGCGAAATCGTCACGTCATCGAGGCCACGAGCGCGGAGATAGCCCAGCGCTTCGCGGCCGGCGGCCCCGCAGAGCTGTCGCTCATAAAAGGCGCATGCGGCCTCGAGTGCCGTCGCAAGGCTCTTGTAGCGCTCGGCCTTGGCGCGCTCGGCAGGCGACGACCGGGGTACTTGAAGGCCCGCCTGTGCCGCAAGTCGCTCGATTGCCTCGGGGAAGCTCAGATGTTCGCTGCGCATCACGAAGCCGATCACGTCGCCATGCGCGCCACAGCTGAAGCAGTGAAAAAAGCCTTTTTCCTCATTCACCCAAAAAGATGGCGTCTTTTCGTTGTGGAACGGACAAAGCCCGCCATGCTCGCGGCCTTTGCGCTGTAGCTTGACGCGTCGTGAGATCGTGTCGACGAGGCCCACACGCGCTCGCAGTTCATCGAGGAACTGTGGTGAGATCGCCATCAGCCTGAAACCGCCTGCAAGTTCACCTGCATCCCTCGGCCCGCACGGCCCTGCCCCAGACCGTCGGTACCGCCGCCCAGGCCGGCCTCAGCTCGAGCCAAGCTGCGATTTTACGACGCCGCTTGCCTTTGAGAAATCCATTGCGCCGCCATAGCGCGCCTTGAGCTGCGCCATGACTTTGCCCATGTCCTTCATTCCCACGGCCCCCACCTCGCCGATCACGGTCTTGACGGCACTCGCCATTTCCACTTCCGAGAGCTGCTTGGGCATGAACGACTCGATTACGGAGATTTCGTCCTGCTCTTTCTGTGCGAGTTCGGGCCGCCCGCCCCTCTGGTACAGTTCGATCGACTCGCGACGCTGCTTGATCATGCCTTGCATCATTTGGACGATCTCATCGTCCAATATGCCGCTCGCATTGCCTTTCGGCCTCGCTTCGATATCGCGTTCCTTGAGCTTGGCCAAAATCATGCGGACGGCCGAAACGCCGCGTTCGTCTTTTGCCTTCATGGATGTTTTGAGCGCTTCGGTCAGGCGGGCACGGAGCATGGAGCGGGATCACGCATCTGGAAAGGGGCCAATCTAGCTGATTTCATTTCAAAGTGCAATTGATTATGTCTCCTTAAGCGTTTGAATTTCTATGGTTATTGCCACCATCCCAAGCTTGACGGCGGCACGCTCTTTGCTTATTACAACCGGGCCCGCGGGTCGTGTGCATCAATACCGCTCGGAAGTGAACATCGGCGTGGTGGCATCAGCCACCGCCTCGCACGCGCGCACCGCGGCTTGGCGAGGGTAATGCCCATGTCGAATTCGGGACCGATGCTCCAAGCGGCGCGCCCGACGAGTCGTGAAGCACCGCCGGGTGCGACGGCCGCCGTCGTTCTCGCCGACGGCACGGTCCTGTGGGGCCGCGGGATCGGAGCAACCGGGTCGGTCGTGGGCGAAATCTGCTTCAATACCTCGATCACCGGCTATCAGGAAATCTTGACCGATCCGTCCTACGCAGGCCAGATCATCGCGTTCACGTTCCCCCATATCGGCAATGTCGGCGCCAATCCCGAGGACATTGAGACGACGACGCCAGCAGCGCGCGGACTCATCGTGCGCGAGGACATCACCGAGCCAAGTAACTGGCGCTCGTCCCAGCATCTCGACGGGTGGCTGCGCTCTCACGGCCTCATCGGCGTCGCGGGTGTGGACACGCGCAGCCTAACCCGGCGATTGCGCGAGGCGGGTGCGGCCAATGGCGTTGTCTGCCATGCGCCCGATGGCAAGTTCGATCTCGCCAAACTTCATTCAGAGGCCAGCGCCTGGCCCGGCCTCGAGGGCATGGACCTCGCCAGAGAGGTCACCTGCCGGCAGGCCTACCAATGGGACGAAACACTTTGGACTCTTGGTCAGGGTTACGGCCGGCAGGCTGCGCCGACGTTCCACGTCGTCGCCGTCGACTATGGCGCTAAGCGCAATATCCTGCGCTGTCTCGCCTGGAGCGGTTGCCGCGTCACCGTGGTGCCCGCATCGACAAATATCGACGCGATTCTGCGCCTGAGGCCGCATGGTGTGTTCCTTTCAAACGGCCCCGGCGACCCGGCAGCGACAGGCGACTATGCCGTACCGACGATCAAGCAGATTATCGAGGCAGGCATTCCGACCTTCGGAATTTGCCTCGGACACCAGATGATGGCGCTGGCGCTGGGTGCGAAGACCGAGAAGATGCATCACGGGCATCGGGGCGCCAATCACCCGGTCAAAGATCTCGAGACCGGCAAGGTCGAGATCACGAGTCAGAACCATGGATTCGTGGTGGTCGAGGGCTCGCTGCCGTCGGGCCTCGAAGTTACCCACAAATCGCTGTTCGACGGATCGGTCGAGGGCTTCAAGGTCAAGGACATGCCGGCCTTCGCCGTGCAATATCATCCCGAGGCATCGCCCGGTCCGCGCGACAGCCGCTACCTCTTCGAGCGATTTGTGAAAATGATGGCTGAGAATGCCTAAGCGCCGCGACATCGAATCGATCCTCATCATCGGCGCCGGGCCTATTGTGATCGGCCAAGCCTGCGAGTTCGATTATTCGGGCACGCAAGCCTGCAAAGCACTCAAGGAGGAGGGCTACCGCGTCATCCTCGTGAATTCCAACCCTGCGACGATCATGACCGATCCCGGTTTGGCCGATGCCACATACATTGAGCCGATCACGTCTGAAATCGTCGCGCGCATCATCGAAAAGGAACGGCCGGACGCACTCCTTCCTACAATGGGCGGGCAGACGGCCCTTAACACCGCGATGGAACTAGCCAGGCGCGGCATTCTCAAGGAATACGATGTCGAGCTGATCGGCGCCAAGGCTGAGGTAATCGAGAAGGCCGAGGACCGCCTGCTCTTCCGCGAGGCCATGACGCGGATCGGTCTCGAGTCGCCGCGGAGCGCCATCGCGCACAGCATGGAAGAAGCCAAGGCCGCACTCCTCGAAATCGGCCTTCCCGCGGTCATCCGTCCCTCATTCACGCTCGCGGGCACTGGCGGCGGGGTCGCTTACAACCAGGATGAATTCGAGCAGATCGTGACGATCGGGCTCAAGGCGTCGCCGGTCTGCGAAGTGCTCGTCGAGGAATCGGTTCTCGGCTGGAAAGAATTCGAGATGGAGGTGGTGCGCGACCACGCGGACAACTGCATCATCGTCTGTTCGATCGAAAACGTCGATCCGATGGGCATTCACACGGGCGACAGCATTACGGTCGCACCCGCCCTCACGCTCACCGACAAAGAATATCAGATCATGCGCGACGCTTCGATCGCGTGCCTGCGGGAGATCGGCGTCGACACAGGTGGCTCCAACGTGCAGTTTGCCGTGAACCCGGATACGGGCCGCATGATCGTGATCGAAATGAATCCGCGCGTATCCCGCTCGTCAGCGCTCGCGTCGAAGGCCACCGGATTCCCGATTGCAAAGATCGCCGCGAAGCTTGCCGTCGGCTACACCCTTGACGAATTGCAAAACGATATCACGGAGGTCACGCCGGCATCGTTCGAACCGACCATCGACTATGTCGTCACGAAAATGCCGCGCTTCACGTTCGAGAAGTTTCCGGGCGCTGAAAAGACGCTCACCACATCGATGAAATCGGTCGGAGAGGCGATGGCGATCGGGCGTAACTTCGCCGAGTCCCTGCAAAAGGCGCTGCGCTCGATGGAAACCGGGCTCACCGGGCTCAACGAAGTCGATATCCCGGGAGCGGCCTCGGGCGAGAACAGGGATGTCGTGCGCGCCGCCCTCGCCGTACCGACGCCCGATCGTCTGCTCGTAATCGCCCAGGCATTTCGTCTGGGCCTGAGTGTTGCGGATGTTCAGCGTGCGTGCCGCTACGATCCGTGGTTTCTTCGCCAGATCGAGCGCATCGTAGCAAGTGAGGCGAAGGTTCGCGAACGCGGCCTTCCCGCGGATCGTCCCGGCTTACTGGCTCTCAAGCAGATCGGCTTTTCCGATGCGCGCCTCGCCGAACTTGCGGGCTCTAGCGAAGCCGCGGTCGCACTGTTGCGAAACGAACTCGGCATTCATCCGGTCTACAAGCGCATCGACACATGTGCCGCCGAATTCGCCTCCTCGACCCCTTACTTATATTCGAGTTATGAAGGAGATGGTCTATCGCCCGCCGAATGCGAGGCAGACCCGAGTGCAGCGAATAAGGTGATCATTCTTGGCGGCGGCCCGAACCGAATCGGTCAAGGCATCGAATTCGACTATTGCTGCGTCCACGCGGTCTATGCACTCGGCGAAGCAGGTTACGAAACGATCATGGTCAACTGTAACCCGGAGACTGTGTCGACCGATTACGACACGTCGGATCGGCTTTATTTCGAACCGCTGACATCGGAAGACGTGATCGAGCTCGTTCGAGTCGAGCAAAAGCGCGGCAACTTGAATGGGGTCATCGTCCAATTCGGCGGACAGACGCCGCTTAAGCTCGCCGCCGCCCTCGAAGATGCGAAGATACCGATCCTCGGCACGCCACCCGATGCGATCGATCTCGCAGAGGACCGAGAACGCTTCCAAAGGCTCCTTGCGCGGCTCGGCCTCCGCCAACCAAACAACGGCACGGCCTCATCGCTTGATGAGGCGGAGCGCATCGCCGAGTCGATCGGCTACCCCGTCGTGATTCGCCCGTCCTACGTGCTTGGCGGGCGCGCCATGGAAATCGTGCACGATCGGTCCGGACTCACGCGCTATATGACGGAGGCCGTGAAGGCTTCCGGCAATGATCCGGTCCTGATCGACAGCTACCTCCAGGACGCGATTGAAGTCGATGTCGATGCAATCGCCGACGGACGCGATGTCCACGTCGCCGGAATCATGGAACATATCGAAGAAGCCGGCATTCATTCGGGCGACAGTGCGTGCTCCCTCCCTCCCTACACGCTCTCCCCTTCCGTCATCGAGGACATTCGTGCACAGACCCGAAAACTCGGCCTCGCCCTCGGCGTAATCGGGCTCATGAACGTGCAATACGCCGTCAAGGGCGACGATGTGTACATCCTCGAAGTCAATCCGCGCGCCTCCCGCACTGTCCCCTTCGTCGCTAAGGCGACTGGGGTTGCCATTGCCAAACTCGCAGCCCGGTTAATGGCCGGCGAGCCGCTTACGAGCTTCAAGCTCGACGGTGTCAAGGGAAGCCACGTCGCGGTGAAGGAAGCGGTCTTCCCCTTCGCGCGCTTCCCCAACGTCGATACGCTGCTTGGCCCGGAGATGAAATCGACCGGCGAAGTGATGGGCCTCGACAGCGATTTCGGCCGGGCATTCGCCAAGTCGCAGCTTGGCAGCGGGATCGAGCTCCCGCTTGCCGGTACTGTATTCGTCTCGGTACGCGATCGCGACAAGCCCGGCATGATCGCGGTCGGAAAAAAGCTGATCGAACTCGGTTTTTCCCTGATCGCCACGCACGGGACCGCGGCAGCACTGCGCGCGCACGGGATCAAGGTCGACGATGTGAAGAAAGTGATGGAGGGTCGCCCTCACATCGTGGACACGATGAAAGACGGGGGCGTGCAACTCGTGTTCAATACGACAGACGGCGCGCAGGCGATCGCCGACAGCTTCAGTATCCGCCGCACGGCACTTATGAATAAGATTCCCTATTATACGACCGTAGCGGGCGCCCGGGCCGCTGTCGCCGCTATCAGCGCCCTTAAATCCGGCAAGCTTGAAGTTGCGCCGCTCCAGTCCTATCTTGAGGGTTCGTTTTAGCACCCCCCTGCATAGCCCGGTCGAGACACGGCTTTCCGGCTATGCGGGGTATTGTTTGTTTCGGTCGAATGGACACGCCATGGAAAAGATGCCCATCACGCCCATAGGATTGAACCGGCTTCAGGAGGAGTTGCGCCGGCTCAAAGCGATCGAGCGACCGGCGGTAATTCGCGCGCTAGAGGAAGCGCGCACCCATGGCGATCTCTCGGAGAACGCGGAGTATCACGCTGCGCGCGAACGCCAAAGCTTCATCGAGGGGCGCGTGGCAGAACTCGAGGACAAGATCCGCCGCGCCGAAGTGATCGACACGAGCAAACTCACCGGGAAGGCGGTCAAGTTCGGGGCCACCGTTGTG
>Ga0187766_10001602_pt1 | contig 13294 bp, 14 predicted proteins | sample 0216_QUI02_MP05__4_FD_132971 | JGI IMG/M metagenome (GOLD analysis project Ga0187766, IMG submission 132971) | Tropical peat soil microbial communities from peatlands in Department of Meta, Colombia - 0216_QUI02_MP05_20_MG | ecosystem: Environmental > Terrestrial > Soil > Wetlands > Peat ... | reverse complement strand
CGACGAAATCGCCGGCTTCAAGAACGCCTGCGGCCCCGCGCACATGAAAGTGATTCTCGGCTCGGGCGATCTCCTCACCCTGCGCAATGTCGCCCGCGCCAGCCTCGTTGCCATGATGGCCGGAGCCGATTTCATCAAGACCTCCACCGGCAAGGAGCCCACCAACGCCACCCTGCCCGTCGGCTTCGTCATGGCCCGCGCCATCCGCGAGTACGCCCAGGAAACCGGCATGGCCGTCGGCTTCAAGCCCGCGGGCGGCATCCGCACCGCCAAACAGGCCCTCGAGTGGCTCGCGTTGATGAAGGAAGAGCTGGGACCGTCATGGATGCAGGCGGAGATGTTCCGCTTCGGCGTCAGCGGCATGCTCGCGGACATCGAGCGCCAGCTCGAGTATCACGCCACCGGGCGCTACTCGGCCGATTACCGCCACCCCATTGCTTAAAGGAGCCTCTGTGCCACCCGCTGCGGATAACAAGACCAAACCGACCAAGCTCACTGTCGCCGCGTTTATCGGTGCGATCAAGGACGAGAGCAAACGCGCCGACGCCAAAACGCTCGTCAAGTTGATGCAAAGTGCCACCGGTGAGCAGCCGAAGATGTGGGGCCCTTCCATCATCGGCTTTGGCACTTACCACTACACCTATGAGAGCGGGCGCGAAGGCGATATGCCCCTCGCCGGTTTTTCGCCCCGCAAGGCCGCCAACGTTCTCTACGGCGTGGCCGGAGCCCCGGATTCCGAAGCGCTGCTGGCCAGGCTCGGAAAGCACAGCGCCGGCAAGGGCTGCCTTTACATCAAGAAGCTCGCCGACGTGGATCAAAAGGTCCTCCAGACGCTGGTCCTGAAGTCCGTCGCGGCGCGGCGGACGCGCCAGGGCGGAGCCTGAGGCCGGGATGAGCATTGCGCAAAAATTCATGACCATGGAGTACGGCCCCGCGCCGGAGGACCCCAAGGAAGCCCTCGCCTGGCTCGACCTGCACCAGCGCCGCTTCGGTCATTTCATCGCCGGCGCGTGGCAGCCGCCTTCCGCCGGCCGGTACTTCGACACAAACGATCCTTCAACCGGCGAAAAACTCGCCGGCGTCGCGCAAGGCTCGGCCGCCGATGTTAACGCCGCTGTCGAAGCCGCCCGCGCCGCGCTGCCCGCGTGGCAGGCCCTCACCGGTCACGCGCGCGCCCGCTATCTCTACGCGATGGCGCGCCTGGTGCAAAAGCACTCGCGCCGCCTCGCCGTCCTCGAAACGATGGACAACGGCAAGCCCATCCGCGAAAGCCGCGATATTGATATTCCCCTCGTCGCCCGCCACTTCTATCACCACGCCGGCTGGGCGCAGATTCTCGCCGGGGAATTTCCCGGCTACGCCCCCTGCGGCGTCGTCGGCCAGATTATTCCCTGGAATTTTCCCCTGCTGATGCTGGCCTGGAAAATCGCTCCCGCCCTGGCCACCGGCAACACCGTCGTCCTCAAGCCCGCCGAGTTCACCCCGCTCACCGCGCTGGCCTTCGCCGAGATCTGCCGCGAAATCGCGCTGCCCGCCGGCGTCGTCAACATCGTCACTGGCGACGGCTCGACCGGCGAAGCCCTCGTCCAGCATCCCGGCGTGGACAAGATCGCCTTCACCGGCTCGACCGAAGTCGGCCGTGCCATCCGCCGCGCCACCGCCCAGAGCCACAAAAAGCTCTCCCTCGAGCTCGGCGGCAAGTCGCCCTTCATCATTTTCGAGGACGCCGACCTGGACAGCGCCGTCGAGGGCCTCGTGGACGGCATCTGGTTCAATCAGGGCCAGGTCTGCTGCGCCGGGTCGCGCCTGCTGATGCAGGAGAGCATCGCCGAAAAACTCGTCGCGAAGATTCGCGACCGCATGAGCACCCTGCGCATCGGCCCGCCGCTCGACAAGGCCATCGACATCGGCGCGATCGTCGCTCGCGTGCAGCTCGAGCGTATCCAGCGCCTCGTCACCCAGGGCGTCGAGGAGGGAGCCACCTGCTGGCAGCCGCCCACGCCGCTCCCCTCCCGCGGCCTCTACTTTCCGCCCACGCTCCTCTGCAACGTCCACCCCACTTCCGTCGTCGCCCAGCAGGAAATCTTCGGCCCGGTGCTCGCCGCCATGACCTTCCGCACGCCGCGCGAAGCCGTCGAGCTGGCCAACAACACCGCCTACGGCCTCGCCGCCTGCGTCTGGAGCGAGAGCGTCAACGTCGCGCTGCACGCCGCCGCGCAGCTCAAGGCCGGCGTGGTCTGGGTGAATTGCACGAACCTCTTCGACGCGTCTTGCGGCTTTGGCGGCTACCGTGAAAGCGGCTACGGCCGCGAAGGCGGCCGCGAGGGCCTTTACGAGTATCTCGAGCCCGCTTGGTTCAAGAGTGCGCCCGCGCTTCCCGCCGCCGCTCCTCGCGGTCCTCTCCCGGAAGAGCGCGGCGGTGACGGCGGCGATTCAGCTCTCGCCGCGCCTTCCATTGACCGCACCGTGAAACTCTACATCGGCGGCAAGCAGGCCCGGCCCGACTCCGGCTACAGCATGGAGGTGCGTTCGCTGGACGGCGCGCTGCTCGGCGAAGCGTCCCTCGGCAATCGCAAGGACATTCGCAACGCCGTCGAAGCCGCGCGCAAAGCCGGCGGCTGGGCCGGAGCTACCGCCCACACCCGCGCCCAGGTCCTCTTCTATCTCGCGGAGAATCTTTCCCAGCGCGCCGAAGAGATTGCCCGCCGCCTTTCCGCTGTCGTTGGCGCGGAGCAGGCCGCCGCCGAAGTGGCCCGCGGCATCGAGCGCATCTTCTCCTACGCTGCCTGGGCCGACAAATTCGACGGCGCGGTGCACAACCCGCCTTTCCGCAACATCGCCATCGCCATGAACGAGCCGGTCGGCACCGTCGGCGTGATCTGCCCTGCGGAAGCGCCCCTCCTCGGCTTTTTCTCGACCGTCCTGCCCGCGCTGGCAGCGGGAAACACCCTCGTCGCCGTCCCTTCGGAAACCTATCCCCTCATCGCCGCCGATCTCTACCAGCTCTTCGACACCAGCGATCTGCCCGCTGGCGCGATCAACATCGTCACCGGCCACGCCTCGCAGCTCCTCAAGGTTCTTGCCGAGCACGACGACGTGGACGCCGTCTGGTGTTTCGCCGACGCCGCCGCCAGCGCCGCCGCCAAGTCCCTCTCTGTCGGCAACCTCAAGCAGGTTTTCACCAACGAAGGCCGCGCTATCGATTGGTTTGATCCCCGTCAGGGCGAGGGCCGCTGGTATCTCCACCACGCTCACCAGGTGAAGAACGTCTGGGTTCCCTACGGCGAATAGCCAGCTTGCGTCGGATCAACCGTTCTTCGCGTCGCCAGATTCCTTCCGTGGCTCCCACAGCTCGATCCGGTTGCCTTCGGGATCAACGATCGAGGCGAAGCGGCCGAACTCGTCTTCCTCGCGCTTGGGGTCGATGGTCACGCCTTCGGTCCTGAGTGCTTCCAGGAGCGCGTCCAAATCCTCCACCTGGTAATTGATGATGAACGGCGCCTGCCGGGGCCCGAAGGATTTCGTCGTGTCGCGCGGAAAGATCGACCAGGCGGTGCAGGTCTCCTGTGACGGATCGTCGGCGCGTCGCCAGGGAAATATCGCGACTCCGTGCTCGCTCTTGATGCCCAGGTGCCGCTCATACCAGGCGTAAAGCTCTTTCGGATTGTCCGCTTTAAAGAAAATGCCGCCGATTCCGATTACGCGCTTCGTGGCTTTCGTATTCATCGTGATTCTCCTGTGTTTGAGTTTCTCGCCGAGCCGCTCTGAACGGCTCGTTCTTTTTTGATCTCGTCGCCCTGGGTTTGCGCGGGGCGACCCCGCATCAAGCCCTGATCATCCCTGCGCCGCAGCCAGGTTCGGCTCTTTCTTCCGCAGGATCGCCGCTGAAAGCAAAGTCACCCCCAGGCCGACAGGAAACACTTCCAGGAAGGTGAAGGCGATGTTGACCATGGGCTTGTTGTAGATGCGCTTGAAGTCCGCGGCCTCGCGCGTCTTCTTCTCGATCTGCTCCGGGCTCGCTCCGGAAGCCTTGGCCCGCTCGACCATGCGCGCCGCGTATTTGTCCGCAAAGTCCGGCATGAACTTGAAATAGACGACTTCCCACGTGGCCACGTAAAAAGCGCTCGCCACCAGCGCAATCAGGATCCCCACCGCGAATCCCTTCCCGAACGTCAGCCGCCCCCCCGCAACGTTCTCCCGGTACGATCGCACGCCGAAAAATATCAGCAGCGTCGAAAGCACAATGGTGGTGTAGCCGAGGAAGTACGCGCCCTTTTCGGAGATCCTGCTTTCCAGTGGAAGCGCCCCTAGCATCAAAACCGTCACTATCAACCCGGAAATCAGCCCAAACGTCAGCACCGTCTTCTTCATGGCAGTTTCATCCTCCTTCTTCGCATCCGGTTCCAGCGCCGCCATTCTGCGGAGCCGAGCCTCGCTTGTCGTCACCCCTTCGGGTGATTTTGCGTTCCGGGCCCAAAAATCATGCTTTCGGTGGACGCTCTAGGGTATCAGCCGCGCTTCCTTGCCCAGTTGCACCGCCTGGGTGCGCCGCCGTGCACCCAGTTTGTCGAACACCCGGCTCGAGTGCGTCTTCACCGTGTTTTCGCTCACAAACAGCCTCTCCGCGATTTCACGGTTGCTCAGCCCCGCGGCGATCAGCCCCAGAATCTCCAGTTCCCGCGGTGTGATGCCCAGCTGGGCCTGGCGCCCCTCGTCCACGGCGAATGGCTCGCCGCCCGCCGCCGGCTGTGCGGCTGCCGGCTGTTTCTTGCGCGTAAGCGTCAGGCCCAGCCAGATCCCCAGCGCGGAGAATACCGCGGCCACCAGGCCGCCGTAGATCTCCACCGAGTGCTCGACCACCAGAAAGCGGTACTCCGTCACCCGCAGGATGGTGATCAGCACGCCCCCGCACAAGCCAAGGAGCACGATCTCCCCCGCCGCGCGCCGGCGCGAACCTCGCGGAAATCTGGCCGAAATGCTCATCGGCGGCTGATAATACCGGAATCCCGGACGCGCAGAAACCTCGTCGCGGCTCTTGTGGCCGCAATTCGCGCCCCTCTATAATGATCTGATGCGCAGGGCCAAGCCTCCCCGGAAAAGGGCCCCGGCGCGGAAACCACCACCAAGAATCGCTATGTCCGACCCCATCAGCAAGATCAAGCGGAAGCTCCAGCAGGAGATTGACGCCCTCGAACACGAGCTCAGCGTCGAGCTCCCCAAGGAGATCGCCGTCGCCCGCGCCCACGGCGACCTCTCCGAGAACGCCGAGTACAAGTTCGCCAAGGAACGCCAGGGCTACGTCAACGCCCGCATCGGCCAGCTCAAAAAGCGCATGGGCGACCTGGGCATGCTCAACCTCACCAGCATCCCCAAGGACCGCGCCGGCTACGGCTCCCGCATTGTCGTCATCGACATTGTGCGTTCCGTCGAAGTCGAGTACCGCCTCGTCTCCACCGAGGAAGCCGACGCCGAAAAGGGTCTTATCTCCACGACTTCCCCGATTGGCCGCGCCCTTCTCAACCGCCAGGTCGGCGACGAGGTCCACGTCGTCACTCCCGCGGGAAAGAAGCAGTTTGAGATCGTCCGCCTCATTACCATTCACGAAGAAGCTTGAACGCCCGCTGTAACCGTTTTGCGCTGCTCTCCGTCCTAACGGTATCGTGTGTTGGCCCTCCTATGAGGGCTTTATGTATTGGGGTTCGGGTCCGTCGCTCGGCTTGCTGACTGTTCTGGGCTATTTGCTGTTCGTGCTCGGCGCAGCCGTTCTTTGGCGCCAGCGCGGCTTCCTGAACCTCTGGGCGCGCGATGAATACGGCGCCCTTCGCCGCGGCCTTGCGCGCCATGCCGTCCCCGGCGCCGGCTTCAGCCTGCGCGAGGACGCGCGCTTTAAGCTTGTCCCCGGGGGTTTCCTCCCCGCGCTCGAGCCTGCCCGCCGCGTTCGCATCCATCGCGCCGCGCTTCTCCTTCTCACCGGCCCGATTCTCTTCTTGCTCGATTTCTTCGTCTGAAGCATCATCCTGCATTCGGTCGCGCTCTCTGACCTTCGCGGGATGAAGCCTTCTCTCATCGTCCACGGCGGCGCCTGGAATATCCCCGACGACGCCGTCGAAACCTGCAAGGATGGCTGCCGCCGCGCCCTCGAAGCCGGCTGGGCCGTTCTGGCTGGCGGCGGCCCCGCCCTCGATGCCGTGGAAGCCGCCATCGTCGTCCTCGAAGACGCCCCGGTCTTCGACGCCGGCACCGGTTCCCATCTCAACCTCGATGGCCGCGTGGAATGCGACGCCATCGTGATGGACGGCGCTTCGCTCCGCGCCGGCTCCGTCGCCGCCGTCCAGCGTATCCGCAATCCCATCCGTCTCGCGCGCAGACTCTTCGAAGACGGGCCGCACATGATGCTCGTCGCCGAGGGCGCCGAGCGCTACGCCCGCGAACACGGCATCCCCTTGTGCGACCCCGCCGGACTCATCACCGCCGCCGAGCGCGAAGCCTGGCAAAAATGCAGCCGCGACAAACATGCCGCCGCCCACCACCGCGGCCACGAGCACGGCACCGTCGGCGCCGTCGCTCTCGATCGCCAAGGCCGCCTCTTCGCCGGCACTTCCACCGGCGGCACCTGCTGCAAACTTCCCGGCCGTGTCGGCGATTCGCCGCTCATCGGCTGCGGTTGCTATGCCGACGCTGAAGCCGGCGGCGTCTCCTGCACCGGGTACGGCGAAGCCATCATGAAAGTTGTCCTTGCCAAAACGGCCGTGGACCTCTTGCGCGCTCCCGCGGGAGATTCCTCCGCCCCGCCCGATCGCTCCCGGCGTGTCGCCGAGGAGTGTGTCCGCCTGCTCGCCTCCCGCGGGCGTGGAACCGGCGGCCTGATTCTCCTCGACCGCGAGGGTCATCCCGGCTACGCTTTCAACACGCCGCACATGGCTTACGGCTATGTGAGCGCAACCGGCGCATTTGTCACCGCCGTCTAAACAGCGTGTCTCCGGAGGACCGCCCCATGAGAATCCGCGCTGCAGCCTGTCTTTTCTTCGCCGCCGCTGTCGCAGTTGCTGCTGCCTCTGCTGCGCCCCAGACTGTGGACGACGTTGTCGCCAAGATCCTGGACGCCCGCGGAGGCGCCGCCAAACTCCGCGCCATCCAGACCGAACGCGTCATCGGACGCATCTCTTTCGGCGCCGACGCCGAGGGGCCCTTCCTGGTCGAGTTCAAGCGCCCCGCGAAATACCACATGCATCTCGAAATGCTCGGCAGAAGGGTCTACCGCACGTTCGACGGCAAGGCCGCCGGCTGGACCTTGAATCCCTTCGCCGGCGATACCGAACCCCGCGCGATGACCGCGGACGAAGTGAAAGACATCGCGGAGGAGGCCGACTTCGACGGCCCCTTTCTTGATTACAGGGCCAAAGGCATCCAGATCGAACTGGTCGGCAAGGACAAGGTCGAGGACAAGGAGGCCTTGCGCCTGAAAGTCACCTCCAAGAGCGGCGACGTGCGCTTCTATCTCGCCGATGCCGCCGGCTTCCAACTCCTGAAGTGGGAAGGCAAGCGCAAAGGGCAGAACGGCCAGGACTTCGACATCGAGTCGTTCTTTCACGACTACCGCGACGTCAACGGGTTCAAGTTTGCCTTTGAGGTCCTGTCCGGCGCGCCCGGCCAGCCGCCGGTGCAGAAGATTGTCGTCGAGAAATTCGAAATCGATCCGGCCATAGACGACGCCGACTTCGGCAAGCCCCCGGCGCCGGCCCCGCCTCCCCCCGCGCCGAAGCCGTGACGCGCATCAGCGCCTTGAAACCTGCCGGTACAGGTCCCCAACCGAATAGGTAACGCCGGCGAAGCCGGTGACGCGCGGCAGGTTGCCGAATGCCGCGACGTACACGCCGAAGTCAATCACCAGCCGTGGCTTCGGCGTATACGTCGGCGCCGCCAGGATCGTCATGGAAGCCGGCGTCGCCGCGTTCGCCTTGCTGAACCCCGCAGCCTCCATCGTGACTCCCCACTTGCCCTGCAGCGGGTGCGACCACGACAGCGCCGAGAAATACGTGCGGTCGAAGCCGCTGGCGCCCGGCCGCCCCAGAAAGTGCGGCCCGAAGTTCACGTCGAAATGGTGTTTGCCGAAGTCCTTGCTCACCAGAAGCTGCACCTGGTGGCCCACCGCGCCCGCGCCCAGTGGGTCCTTCGCCGTCGGCAGCGTCGCCACGTACAAGACTGAAATCGTCGGCCGCGGCCCCTTTTGCGGTGTGATTTGCCACTTGAACCCCGCTCCCGAGTCGCCCATTCCGGCCAGACCTGTGTCGCGCTCGATGGGATTGTTCAGGAACCACAACTCGAGATTCTTGAGCAAGCCGAACTTCAGCAGGCCGTTGATGTTCTGGTGGCCGTCGGCGAGCTCGAATCCATACTCGACTTCAAAGACGCCGCGCTGAACAACTTCGCCTGTGCTCGCAAACGTGGGCCGGTTCGGCACCGCCGTGATTTCCTCGGTGGTCCCGGCCTGTTGCTGGGGCGGCGGACTGGTCCCGCCCTGCTGCGCCCGCGCTGTGCCGGCCAGGCCCGCTGCCAGCGCAAACACGGCAATCACACGCGCCGTTCGCTTCTTGCGCAACTGCGTCCCGCCGGGGTTTGCGCTAGGACGCATGCGCTTTGCGGATGTCCACCACTCCCCATAGCAGCGCCCGGTCGCGCTCCGCGTGGTTCGTCTCGAGCCCGGGCTCCGGTTCGGCAAAGCTCCGCACCACCACCACCCCATCCTGGCTGGCCGCGTGCCGCACGGCACGCAGCAGCCGCGCCCGGTAAGCCGCCCCCGCGCCGTCGAGAATGTTTGACAGCGTGAACGCGTCGAACGACCGGGGAGGAAAGGACTCCAGCACCGACGCCGCATCCCCCGGCACGAAGCGGATGCTGCGCGCCCGCGCCGGCGCTTCCCCGTTTGCCTCTCCCCGCAAAAGGGCCCGCGCATAGGGATTCGCCGCGTTTGCGTGTCGCGCGAATCCCCTTTCCAGACGTTTCCGCAAAACAGCCCCGAAACCCGCCGGCAGGAACGAAAGGAAGCCCGGCGCGTACACCGCGCGCAGGACCAGCGGAGACATCAGCGCGTCGAAGCCCGCGCGGAACCGGCGCGTGTCCAGGTGCTCGCGCCAGAACGCCAGTTGCTCCGCAACGTCCGAAAGCCCCAGAAACGCACCCAGCACGCGCCTTCGCCAGCCCGCCAGCGGCATGATACTTCGCGCAAACTTCATCGCTCGTTCGGCCTCGCCCTCTTCCGGGCGCCCGCCCCCGGCCCGCCGCTCCGCGTATGCCAGTTGCGCCGGATTGATGTCGCAGGCAACCACCTCCCGCTCTTCCGCCAGCCGCAGCGCCGTATCGCCCGCCGAAGCGATGCAGAAAACGCGGCTCTTGCCTTGAAACGCCTCGCGCTCGATCTCCGCGTCTTCGTACATTCGCCCGAAAAGCAATCGCGGCGATCCGTTCGCGCGGCCCAGGTGTCCCGCTTTCCACGGCGTTTCCGCCTTCATGGCCGGACTCCCTGCGCCGCGCCGCACAGCCACACCAGAACGAGGAACGCCGCGTTCTTGACGATCATTCCCGCGGGGTCATGGATGATGTGCCGCGCCCAAATCAGCCCGTTCGCGTTGAGCGTCACGAGCAGCGCCGTCTGCGCGATGGCGCACGCTCCCGGCGCCGCTCCGGAGATGACCCAGACCGCCAAAGCCACTTCCACGACGCCAAGCATTCGCAAAAAAAGCTGTCCGAACCGCGGACCCAGCTGCGGCACAGCGGTGACCACCTGGAGCTGTGAAGGCAGGCGCCCCAGAATCTTGCACCACAGCCCTTCGTACAGCCACACCGCGGCCACGGCGCCGCGCATCAGCCATAAGGGCGGAGCCGGAAGCAGGAAGTCCGGCACTCAGGGCCTCCTCGGCGAACGCTCTGCCGCCGCGCCTGGTGCGGCTTTTACCGGACTTGCCTGGGCAAGCGCGGCCCGCATGCCCCTGAGAATGTGCCGGTGAAGCTGGCCGGCCATCCATCGTTCCAGGGGCCGCCACAGCAAACGCGGGTGAAGATGGGCAAGGTAATTTGTCGTCAGTACGGCCTCGGTGCCGCTGCCGCGCGGCCGGAACTCGTAGGAACCGTTCACCAGCGTGCAGCAGGCTTCGATTCCCAGACGCTGGTCGATAACCGCGAATCCCATCAGGCGGGGCGGTTCGAACGCCGTAATGCGTTTCGTCAAGCTGCCCTCGCCGTAGTCGCAGCTCACCAGCGCGCCGGCGCCGTTTTTCGTGCCTTTCGTTGAGATCGGGCGGGGCAGTGCCGCCCGCAGCAGCAGGGAAGGCCGCCCGGGAACGTCCTCGTAGAACATCAGCTCGTTCCAGACGGCTTCGGGGCCGGCCCCGAATTGCATGCGGGTGGCAACGGACTCGCTCACCGCCCGCCGGCCGAATACCCGGCTCACCCAGTTCAGCAGGGTAACCATAGCAAGCCTCCAGGCGGCTCGTGCTGCAGGCCCGGAGGCGGCAAGCATACCAGCGCCGGGCGAGCCGGGGAAACGCCGCCGCAGCGCGTGACGCGAATCTTCACATTCGCCTGCCGGACGGCGCTCTCTTCTGCCGGCCCGCGTTGCCGCGCCCTGCGCCGCTGTGCTAGCATCCCGCTTTTCGGGAGCCGCTCCCGTCCGCGGCTGGAGCGGTGCTCTCCCGCCTCGCATAGGATCTTCAGCGGCGGGCCTGCCGCCCGGCAGGTCTTGCTCAGGGGGAAGTGATGAAAGCGTATTCCACGAAGGACATTCGCAACGTTGGGATTGTCGGCCACGGCGGCACCGGCAAGACGCAGTTGGTGTCGTCGTTGCTCTTCACCGCGGGCGTCACCCAGCGCCTCGGCAAGGTCGCCGAAGGAACCACCACCACCGACTGGGACGAGGAAGAAATCGCGCGCAAGATCAGCATCCAGACCGCCGTCGCTTACGCCGAATGGCAGCCCGCCGGCAAACCCGACAAAACCAAAATCAACTTCCTCGATCTTCCCGGCTACAGCACCTTCATCAACGAAACGAAAGCCTCGCTCATTGCCGCCGATGCCGCGCTCATCACCGTGGACGCCCACACCGGCGCGCAAGTCACTACCGAAAAAGTCTGGGACTTCGCCACCGAGTACGACATTCCCCGCGCCTTCGTCCTCACCTGGATGGACCGCGAGCTTTCGAGTTTCGAGCGCTCTCTCGAGTCGCTCACCGAAGTCTTCGGCCGCTCCGTTGTTCCCCTGCAGCTCCCCGTCGGCGAAGAAAGGAATTTCCGCGGCGTGGTGGACCTGGTCGCCATGAAGGCCCATATCTACAAGCCCGACGGCGACGGCAAGCCCTCCATCGAAGAGATTCCCGCCGACCTCGCCGGCGCCGCGAAGGAGGCCCACGAGAAGCTTGTGGAAATGGTCGCCGAAGGCGACGACAAGCTCATGGAGGAGTTTTTCGCCGAGGGCACCCTCCCGCTCGAAGACCTCCTCACCGGCCTGCGCAAGGCCGTCGTCGAGGGGAAAATCGTCCCGGTCTTGATGGTCTCCTCCCTGCGCAACGTCGGCGCGGCCAGCCTGCTCGATTTCATCGCCACGGTTTTCCCGAACCCCGGCGAGCGCGCCGCCGCGGGTTTCAAGGAGCCCGGCGGCAAGGGCGACCGCATCGAGCGCAAGGTGGACGACGCGCAGCCCCTCTCGCTTTTCGTCTTCAAGACCCTTGCCGATCCCTTCGCCGGGCGCATCAACTACTTCAAGGTAATGAGCGGCGTGCTGAAGAACGACGCCACCATTGCCAATTTCACGCGTTCCTCTTCCGAGCGCTTCCAGCACACCCAGGTCGCCCAGGGCAAGCAGCTCACGGAAATCGCCGAGCTGCACGCGGGCGACATCGGCGCCATCGCCAAGCTGAAAGAGACCATGACCGGCGACACCCTCGGCGACAAAGCCGCGCCCATTTACTACAAGCCCGCGCAGATTCCCGAGCCTTCCATCACTTTCGCCATCGAGCCGAAGACGCGAGCCGACGAGGACCGCATCGGCGTGGCCATCCACAAAATCCTGGAGGAGGACGCCGCGCTGCGCTTTTCGCGCGACCCGCAGACCAAGGAGTTTCTCCTCGCCGGCTCCGGCCAGCAGCACATCGAAGTCGTGGTCGCCAAGCTGCACAAGCGCTACCACGTGGACCTGACGCTGAAGCCGCCGAAGGTTCCTTATCGCGAAACCATCCGCGGCAAGGCCGACGCCGAAGGCAAGCACAAAAAACAATCCGGCGGGCACGGCCAGTTCGGCGTTTGCCGCATCAAGATGGAACCCATCGAGCGCGGCAAGGGAATCGAGTTCGTGGACGACATCTTCGGCGGCTCGATTCCCAAGAACTGGATTCCCTCGGTCGAGCGCGGCATCCGCGAATCCGCCGCGCGCGGCTACCTGGCGGGTTTCCCCGTGGTGGATTTCCGCGCCGTGCTCTACGACGGCAAGTATCACGACGTCGATTCCTCGGACATCGCCTTCAAAATCGCCGGCTCGCTGGCCTTCAAGGAAGCGATGAAGCAGGCGCGGCCGGCGCTGCTCGAGCCCATCATGATCGTGGAGGTTTACGCCCCCGACCAGTATTCCGGCGACCTGATGGGCAATCTCAGCGGGCGCCGCGGGCGCATCAGCGGAAGCGAAACCCGCGGCCACAACGTCATCATCAAGGCGCAGGTCCCGCTCGCCGAAATGCTCAGCTACGCGACCGACCTGACTTCCATGACCCAGGGGCGCGCGAGCTACTCCATGGAGTTTTCCCACTACGACTACGTGCCCGGCGAAATCGCGGATAAAGTCATCGCCGCGCACAAGCCCGCCGCGGGCGCCGCCGAAGAAGAAGCCTGAGGCTGTGATGCCCGCCGCGATCGACGCGCTGGTCGAGGTCCCCGGAAACGAAACCGGGGCCGGCGCCGCTCGCGGCCATTGCCAGGCGCTCGAGCGCGGCAAGGTGCTTTTTTTCCGCAGCGTGCCGTTCGATTTCCCGCAGGCCGATCGCGGCTTCCTGCTCTCGCAGAAGCAGGCCGGCTCGCGGTTCCACAAGAACATTTCTTACCGGCCGGCCAGCGACGTCCTGAACGGCGTCTCGCCGGACTCTCCCGACCGCGCGCGCCTGCACGACGTCATGCGGCGCTTCTCCCGCGAAGTGCAGCGTTTCACCGCGGAGTTCCTCGCGCCGTACGCGGGCAAGCTGAAGCTCGATTTCGCGAGTTTCCGCCCGCTCGAAGAGCGCAGCCGCGACCTGCCGCTGCACAAGCGCAACGACCTG
>Ga0187766_10001600_pt1 | contig 13297 bp, 10 predicted proteins | sample 0216_QUI02_MP05__4_FD_132971 | JGI IMG/M metagenome (GOLD analysis project Ga0187766, IMG submission 132971) | Tropical peat soil microbial communities from peatlands in Department of Meta, Colombia - 0216_QUI02_MP05_20_MG | ecosystem: Environmental > Terrestrial > Soil > Wetlands > Peat ... | reverse complement strand
GTAGATCGCTATCGGGTTTGACGTCGAGATGCCCTGGAAGCCCTTGGTCAGCTCGTCGGGCGGCACGGCGCCGATGAACACCACCTGGAGCAGGATGTAGATGGCGGAGCCGATCAGGACCGCGATGATGATCGCGAGCGGCAGGTTGCGCCCCGGGTTCTTCACCTCCCCCGCGAGCTGGTCGGCCTGCTCGAAGCCGAGGTAGGAGAACACGATGCCCGCGCCGGAGATGGACGCGAACACCCCCTTGATGCCGAACGGCATGAACCCGCCGCCGCCGGGGCTGAAGTTGCCGGGGTGGAAATGGAAGAACATGATGATGATGGTCAGGACCGGGATGGCGACCTTCCACCACGTGATGGCGCTGTTGACCCGGGCGAACAGCCGGACCGCGAGGAAGTTGACCGCGGTGAACGCGGCCATCAGGATGATCGTCCAGAAGAAGCCCCAGCCCGTGGTCACGCCCTTGTTATGGTTGTACAGGCTGGGCCAGTAGTACGAGGCGTACTGCATGACCGCGAAGCACTCGATCGGCGCGACGGTGACCGCCTGTAGCCAGGAGAAGAACCCGAACGAGATGCCCGCCACGCTGCCGAACGCCAGGTGCGGGAACCGGCCCGTCCCGCCCGCGATCGGGTACATCGCGCCGAGCTCGGCGAATTGAAGTGCCAGGATGATGACGACGACGGCGCCGATGAGCCAGCCGTAGATGACCGCCGGGCCGGCCGCCGCCGCGGCGCCGAAGGCGGCCAGCAGCCACCCGGAGCCGATGATCGACGTCTCTGATGCCCAGGTGGCACCGATGAGACCGACTTCCCGCCGTAGGCCGACATCAGTCGGCGCACTGGTCGCAACTTCAGATTCAGATGACATGACCGATCTCTTTCCCGATCGAGCCCCGGAGGGCTAGCCATCCCGCGGTGCGAGATCCCGCCCTGCACGGGTGAGCATCTCGTATTCCCGATTGAGATCATCGTAGAGATCATCGTGATTGCTGAGAAGTGCTCATCCGGATTCGTTTTGATAACGCAGGTCAAAGGCCTGTTGCCGGGCTAAAGGAGGCGATCCTCGGCGCCCGCTGTCATCACGCGGACATGTTCCCGGAATAACGCGATGTCACGATTCACAACTTGTTCACAACCAGATTGTGAAGCATTTCACAATTCTAAGGCCCACATTATGGAAGGCCTCAATACCGACATGCAGATCGTAACGTGACCTAACCGGTAGCGGTCGGAGCTTTGGGGTCTGTGTCGTCTTCGCCGCGTTTGCGGGCCCGGAACGCCGAGACGTTCGCCCGGTTCACGCAGCGGTCGGAGCAGTACCGCCGGGTATTGCTGCTACTGGTGTCGATGAACACTCCGCGGCAGCCCGCCGCCTGGCAGACGCCGAACCTGCCGATGCCGAGATCGGTCAGCCGGACGGCCAGGCCCATGATCGCCCCGGCCGCGTATTTGTCCGCAACCGATCCGCTCTCGGTGTAATGCACGTGCCACGACTGGCCGTCATGCCCGGACACCTGCGGGTGGACGGGATGCTGGATGAGCAGTGCGTTCAGCTGCGCCGCGGCGTCGTCGCCGTCGCCCTCCGCGCAGGCCACGAAGAAGGCGCGGAAGTCCGCCCGCAGAGCCCGCAGTGCGTCGAGATCGTTGCGCGTCATCCCGGTGTTGAGGTGCTCCCGGTCAGCCACCAGCGCACGCAGCCCGTCCAGGTTGACCAGCCGGTCGCCGTCTTCGCCCCCGCCCCCGGCCGTGTTCACGAGCCGGACCGCGAGCTCCGCGTAGGAGTTGAGATCCACTCTGTTTCTCGCTCGCTCTGTTTCTCGCTCGCTCTGTTTTCGCGCTCGCGGGGAGGTGGGTGTAAGGGCCTGATGCCGGTACCGAGTATTACACCCTCGACGCGGCGCGCGCTACCGGTCCTGGAGCTGTTCCCGGCCTGCTCGGTAGGGTGTCGGTCATGTTCGCTGTGACCGCCGCGCGTATCGACGCCGATGATCCGCTGTCCGCGCTCGAACTGGGCGAGCGCCCGGATCCGGTGCCGCCCGGCGGGTGGGTGACAGTCACGGTCAAGGCGGCGTCGCTCAACCACCACGACGTCTGGACGCTGCGCGGGGTGGGCATCTCGGCCGACCGGCTGCCGATCGTGCTCGGCTGCGACGCGGCGGGCCTGGACGCGGACGGCAACGAGGTCATCGTGCACGCGGTGATCGCCGACCCGGACGCGGGCGGCGGCGACGAGACCCTGGACCCGCGCCGATCCCTGCTGTCCGAGCGCTACGACGGCACCTTCGCCGAGCAGGTCTGCGTGCCGCGCCGCAACCTGGTGCCCAAGCCCGCCGCGCTGTCCTTCGCCGAGGCCGCCTGCCTGCCGACCGCGTACCTGACCGCCTACAAGATGCTGTTTGACAAGTCAGGCGCCCAGCCCGGCGCGACCGTGCTGGTGCAGGGCGCGGGCGGCGGGGTGGCCACCGCGCTGATCCTGCTGGGCCGCGCGGCGGGCTACCGGGTGTGGGCGACCAGTCGCAGTGAGGCCAAGCGCGAGCGCGCGGTCAAGCTCGGCGCCGACCAGGCGTTCCCGGCCGGAGCCAGGCTGCCGGAGCGGGTCGACGTGGTCATGGAGACCGTAGGCCAGGCCACCTGGGCGCACTCGGTCCGGTCGCTCAAGCCCGGCGGCCGCATCGTGATCTGCGGTGCCACCAGCGGCGACGCGCCGCCGGCCGAGCTGACCAGGGTGTTCTTCACCCAGCTGTCCGTGACCGGCTCCACGATGGGCACCCGTGACCAGCTGGCCCGCCTGGCCAGGTTCTGCGAGCAGTCCGGCGCGCGACCGCTGATCGACCGGGTGCTCCCGCTGGGTCACGCCCGTGACGGCTTCGAGGCCATGATCACCGGCGACCTTTTCGGCAAGATAGTCTTCAAGTGTTAGGGACGCAGGAGTCGGTAGTGCCGGCTCCACCCGGCGGTGACCCGGAGTTGGGCCGCCACAGAACGCACCGGTCCATCCGGCCAGGTTCAGAGAACCGGTGCGGAAATGCACGCTGGTCGGCCGGGCGGGGCCCGGCCGACTGCGGCTGGTTCGTGCCGGAGTGAGCTCTAGATCCGGATCGGGAAATTCGGCCCGGCGTGGGGGCGCTAGTTCCCGGGTCAGAAACGCGCCGGGGTGTTCCGCGAGCTGGTCAGCCGGGTCTGGGCGTAGTTACACTCGGCGACGATAGCGGCGACGCGCCGGCCGATGCGAGCCAGTGGACCCCGTACGCCCTGCGTCACGTTGTGGTTCATCGTTCCTCCTCCGTTTCCGGCCATCTCTTTGCCCGTCACCATTGAGTCTCGCCGTAAGGCCCTCCTCGCCGCATCGGAGGAAATCCCTATTTTGCCTGCTGAGATAGGTCTTAGCCGGGTTTGAACCCGGCTTACCCGGACTTAAGCTGCTTATGGCTTTGCCGCTGGCTCTGGCGGAGGCGGGCCGCCTCGCTTGCGCAGGCTGCTGGGCAGGTTCCTGCCGACTCTCGCGCCGGAACGCCTTCGGGTAGCACGCCGGTACCCGCCGGTAGCCTCGCTCCTGCTGTGACGAGCCGGTCGTGGACCAACCCCCACGGGTGCGGCAGCAAGACCCGCCCTAGCTACCCGAGTTACGACCTGTTAGCTGGAGGAGTCCTCGGTCCCGCCGGTTGGCCGACCCGGGACGTCGGGAGCATCCTGACGAGGGGTGCCTGCGGTGTCGTGCTGCCCCGGCGCCTCGGGGTCGGGCCAGAAGATCTCGGTCTTGATCCGCTCGAGTGCCTCTTCCAGGACAGTGCGCAGGTCGCCGATGACGTTCTCGCCCACGACGCTGGACTGCATGGCCAGCTTCCTCAGGTCAGAGGTGAACTGCACGGCCACCCGCTCCAGGTCCCGGAACGTGCCGAAGTCGAGCGCCCCGGTCCAGCCGCGCCGCCCGCGCATCCGGGCCCACTCTTCCCAGCCGCGCCGTCCCGGCCAGTCCGTCCAGCCGGGTCCCGGGATCCATCCCGTCCAGTCCTGCTCGCCCGACTGGAACCGCGCACCCGCGTCCTCGCGGATCCGGTCACGGGGCCCTTCCGAACCCGGCGCCGAGGACTCCCGCCGGACCCGCTGGGCTTCCTCGCGCAGCCTGCGCGCGTGCTCGCGCACCCGCCGGGCCGCGTCCTGCCCGAGCGCCTCGGCCCGGCTTCGTCCCGCAGCTCCCCCAGCTCCCGCGGCTCCCGCAGACCCCGCGGCTCCTTCAGCTCCCGCAGGCCCCCCAGCTCCCGCAGGCCCCCCAGCTCCCGCAGGCCCCCCAGCTCCCGCCTGACCTTCGTCCGTCGCCTGCTCCCAGGGATCCCCGTACGGCGGCCAGGATTGCTCACGGGCCTGCCGGGTCTGCTCCTTCGCCTCCTGGTACGCCTGCCGGGCCTGCTCCCTAGCCTCCTGGTGGGCCTGCCTGGCCTGCTCGCGGCCCTCGTCCCTGGCCTGCCGGGCCTGCTCCCGCGCCTCGTCCCTGGCCTGCCTGGCCTGCTCGCGTAGGTCCGCGGCCATGTCCCGGTTCGCCCGCCGGGACTCGCGGGCGGCCCAGGTCAGCTCCTCGCGCAGGCTGCGTACGGTCTCCCTGACGTCCTCCCTGACCTCGCGGACGATGTCGCTGACCGAGGCGGACAGCTCCTCCTCGAGTTCGTCGAGCTCGTCGCTACGGCTGCGCAGCTCCTCGCGGCCGGCCTCGGTGATCCGATAGACCTTGCGGCCGTCCACCTCATCGTGCGTGACCAGGCCCTCTTCCTCCAGCCGGGCCAGACGCGGGTAGATCGTGCCCGGGGAGGGCGAGTAGACGCCCATGAACCGGTCGCGTAGCAGCCGGATGACCTCATAGCCGTGCCTGGGCTCCTCATCGAGGAGCCTGAGCAGGTACAGCCGCAGGCTGCCGTGGCGGAATACCGGACTCAACTGGCCTCGCCTTCCATCTCATTCTCATTATCAGGCTCGTGACCGCTTCGGGCACCCGGCGGGGCGTTTCCGCGCTTGGCGCGTCGCAGCAGCATGACCCGGCCGGACATGGTGGTCACAGACACGTGTCCTGAGCCGGCGCCCAGGTTACCGCTTATGTTGCGCGACGCGGGCGCCGACGACTTCCTCAGCTCGGCAAATTCGCTGCGGACGTCGCCGGACATCGAGTGCAGGTGGACCCGGGCGTCGGCCTCCGCCTGGAGCCTGAGCGTCACCTCGCCGGATACCGTGGTGACGTGCATGCCGCCCAGCGGGTCCAGGTCGATATCCGCGGTCACGTCGCCGCTGACCGCGTTGGCGTCCAGCCGCTCCAGCCAGCCGTCGGCCAGCGTCAGGTCTCCGGACACGCTGTTGAAGTTGAGCTTGCCGGTGATCCCCTGCGCCTCCAGCGCCGCCGACACGGTGTTGGCGTCCACGTCGCCGGTCACACCGTCCAGCGTGATCCCGCCCGAGACGCTCTTGACCGACGCCTTGGCGTTCAGGCCGGACATCACCGCGCTCGCGCTGACCACGCCGAGCTGGGTGGGGCACGTGCGCGGGACGGTCACCGTCACCGCGGCCGAGTGCCGCTGCGGCCGCAGCCACTTCAGCAGTCCCTCCCAGGTGAGGTTCTCGTGAGTGATCGTCAGTACGCCGTCCTGGTACGTCACCTGAAGCGGGTCGCCGGTCACGTTCGCCACGTCCAGCGAGGGCTTCCCGTCGGCGGCCAGTACGGCCACCGAACCGGAGATGAGCCTGACCCGGAGCCCGGTCACATCGTCAAAGTCCAGGCTCGTCGGAGCCTCGATGGTCCAGTGCGCCATCAGCCCGTCCTTCCGTACGCTCACCCAGCAACAGCTTAACGATATATCTCATCTTCGGAAAGTCAAGACATATCGCGAATGGGAGCCCGGCTCGGGCGACCCGCCCGCTGCGGGCTGTGACCCGACCTTGCCCACCAACCCAACGACGGGGCTGCCGGACCACTCCGGCGGATCGATGATGTTGCGGCACCGGTACCTCCAAGGCGTGTCGCGGGCATCTGCATGGTGCGACAATGGGGTCGTGCGCTGTCCCGTCGTCGCCGCTCATCATCCGGCGCCACCGGCGCCCTCTGGGTAGCGTGCAGGGCTGGTTTGCGCCGGTGATGCTGGCCGCCGCGCGGGGTCGGCGGCGCCCAGCCCGGTGGTTGCTGCCCGCTCTGGGCATTGCGCTGGCGGCGGCGTTCGCCGCGGGAGTGGCGGCACAGGCCCAGATCGCGGGCGACCAGAGCGCCCGATCGGTGCTCAGCAGCGCATCACCGCTGGACAGCGAGGTCCGCGTCATCTGGCAGGGACCCGTCGGCCCCGGCGTGGCGCACCAGGCACGGGCCCTGCTGAGCGGGCTTGGCTTGGGATCGCCGACCGAGGTGCTTCTGATGAACCCGGTGCGGCTTTCAGGAGTGGTCGTGCGTCCCGCCGCGATTGCCCCCCTGGGCCCGTGGCTTCCCGGCACTCCGCCGGAACAGCTGGGACCCTTGAAGTCCTTGGGTCCCTGCCGCCCGGAGCGCTGCCCGATGCTGCTCGTCGGCGGCGGCCAGGTCCCTTCGGCCCTGACCGCGATCGGCGTCCGTATCCAGGTCGTCGGCTACTCGCCGCTGCGCTCGGCGGTCCCCCTCGGGTTCGTGCCGTCGAGCGCAGGCGTTAGCGCGTCCGGGCCGGTGCTCGTGACCTGGGACGTCGCCGGACTGGACGCCCTGGCCGGACTGAGCGGCGTGTACCGCACGCATAGCTGGCTGGCCCCGCTCACGATGACGCGGCTGCGGTGGTGGCAGCTGGCCGATGTCGAGAACCGGCTGGCGCGCTCCCAGGCCCGGCTGCTGCTGAGCGGGAGCCAGTTCAGCCTGAGCGCGCCGTTTACCACGCTGGACGAAGCCCGCGCCGAGGCGAGCGTGGCTCCGCAGCGCCTGCTGCTCGCGGGCGGGGGTGCGATCACCGCGCTGGCGATGTTCATCGTCCTGGCCGGCGGCGGACTTCGCCGCGATCAACGGGCGGAGCTTGACCGGCTCCGCAACGCGGGCGCCCGCACGCGCCACTGCGTGCTGTTCGTCGCGGCGGAATCCGGCTGGCTGTGCGCGGCCGCGCTGAGCGTCGGTGCGGCCGTGGGGATCGGGGCCGCTGCGCTGCTGGCCAGGAGCGAGGCGGAACCGGCTGGCGCGATCCTGACGCACAGCGTGATCACCCCGGCCGGGGTGATCACCCTGGTGATCGGGTGGCTCGGGGCGACCGTGCTGCTCGGCACTTTGGTCCTGCTGCACAGCACCAGGGTGACCGACCTGCTGGCGGTGGCGGCGGCCTCGGCCCTGGTAGCGGCGCTAGCCGTCGGCACAGGCAGTGATCGGACGCTGGCGCTGCTGCTCGCGCCGCTGTGCTGCGCGGCCGCCGGAGTGCTGACGTTTCGCGCTGCCGGGGTCGTGCTCCGGGGGACCGAACGCGTGGCCCGGGGCGGCCCGGTGCTGCCGCGCCTGGCGCTGGTCAACCTCGCCCGCTCCCCGGGGGTGCCCGCCCTGGCCATCGCGTTCATCGCCGTCGCCACTGGTCTCGGCGGCTTCGCCCTGGCCTACCGGTCGACGCTTATCCGCAGTGCGGCAGATCAAGCGGCGGGCAGCGTCCCGCTCGACGTCCTGGTCTCGCCGGGGTCGAATTTCAGCACCCCGCTCGAGGTGGCTCCGCTGCAACGCTGGCAGGCGCTTGCGTCCGGCGTCGTGCTGCCCGTCCGCCGGACCGACGCGAACTACACCACGGGCGGCGGGACCGTGACAGTTCCCGCGCTCGGCATTCCCGCCGACGGACTGGCCGGAATTCACGGCTGGCGGGAGAGCGACGGCTCGGCGCCCCTGACGACGCTCGCCCGGCGCCTGGAGCCCACCGGCCCGGTCCGGGTGGCGGGACCGACGCTTCCGGTCGGCGCGCAGTGGCTGTCGCTGCCCGCGTCCGCGCAGGGCTCCGCGGTCGTAGTGACCGCGGACCTACGCGATCCCCAGGGAGCGATCCGGCAGGTCGCGTTCGGAACGGCCGGCGCCGGCGCCGCGGTGCTGCGGGCCCCCGTGCCCCGCGGGCGGTGGGAGCTCGAGGCTCTGGAGCTCGACGAACCCACCGGACTGGTCATCACGAACGGCCATCAGAACGGCGAAAACCCGGCCGCCGCCACTCAGTCGCTGACGCGCGTCGCGCTCGGGCCGCTGTCCGTCCTGGCCGCGAGCGGACAATCGCTGTCCGTCCCGCTCGGCGCCTGGCGCGGGGTCGGCGCGGCGACCACGACCGCGCCGGTGGCCGACGGTGCCGTCGCGATAGTCAGCTTCTCCGCCAGCGGAACACCTGGCGTGCTCCGGCCGGCGCAACCGACCGACACGCGCCCGGTCCCGGTGCTCGTCGATCCGCAGACGGCCGCGGCCGCGGGGCCCGATGGGCGCATCGCCCTGACGGTGGACGGCCTCCCGGTGATCGCGCGCGTGGTCGGAGTCCTCAACCGCTTCCCGACGGTTGACGCCGACTCGGGCGGCTTCGTCATCGCCGACGAGGCGACGCTCGCGGCGGCCCTGGACGCGCAACTGCCCGGTCAGGGCCGGCCCGACGAGCTGTGGATCAGCACCGGGCACCTGGCGCGGGTGCGCGCCGCACTCGACAGCGGGACGCTCGCCCAGCTTGACTCCTCGTTCCGCATCGACCTTGATAATCAGCTGCGCGACGCGCCGGTGGCGCGCGGGGTTTTCGCAACGCTGATCGCCGCGACGGCGCTGTCCGTGGTGCTGGCGGTCGTCGGGTTGCTGACGGCGCTGCTCGGCGGGGCCCGCGACGAGCGGGCCGAGGCTGATCTCACCGAGCAAGGCGTCGGCCCGCGTGGACTGAGGGCCGAGCTGCGCATGCGACTCGCGCTCGCGAGCCTGCTGGGGGTGATCGCCGGCCTGGGGATCGCCGTGCTGCTGACGCGGCTGGCGGTCGCCAGTGTCCGCGCCGCCGGGACGGTCGCCGATCCCCGCCCGCCGGTCGTGACTGTGGTGCCGTGGGCGGCACTGGTCACCGGGGCCGCCGGCACGTTCGCGGTGCTTCTGCTCGCGGGCGCGCTGGCCACCCGGGCCCTGATCGGACGCGAGCGGACGGCTCGACCGCCGCGCGTGCCCAGTACGGAAAGCGGAGCACGCACCGAAATCGTCGTCCGATGAGCGAAGTCGTCGTCGAACTGCGCGAAGTGTTCTGCGTGCACCGCACCAACGAGGGGGACGCGGCGGCGCTGGCGGGGACGAACCTCGAGCTGGGCCGCGGCGAGGTGCTGTGCGTGCTCGGTCCGAGCGGGGCCGGGAAGAGCACGCTGCTCCGCGTCGTGGCCGGGCTCCAGCCGCCCTCGGCCGGGGTCGTCCGCGTGCTGGGCCGGGACATCGGCCGGATGCCGGCCCGGTCCCGGTCGCGGGTCCGTCATGAGCTGATGGGGCTCCTCGGCCAGCACACCGACACGGCCCTGAGCCCGGATCTTCGTATGCGTGACGCCGTGGCCCTGCCGCTCGCCCTGCGGGGCGTGCCGAGGCGGGAGCGCCGCCGGAGAGTCGATGAGCTGTTCGGGGTCACCGGGCTGGCGGACCGGGCCGACGCACGGCCGGGGGAGCTGTCCGGCGGCGAGCGCCAACGGTTTGCGCTGTGCGCCGCGCTCGCCCACCGGCCGGCCCTGCTGCTCGCCGATGAGCCCACCGGCGAACTCGACGACGCCAGCGCCGGTGCCATCCGCGCGCTGATCGTCGAGCTGGCCCGGACCAACGGCACGAGCGTCATCCTCGTGACCCACGATCCGGCGACCGCCGGGGTCGCCGACCGCACGCTGCGGATCCGGGATGGGCGGATCGTCAGCGACCGGCGGGGCGGAGAGGAGGCGCTCGTGATTGAAAGCGGCTGGCTGCGGCTTCCCCCCGATCTGCTCATTCAGGCCGGCATAGGGCGCCGCGCCCGGGCACAGCCGACCCCGGAGGGGGTGATCGTGACCCGGGCGACCGGCGATTCCGGTCCGACCGCGCCAGCCGCGGCGCACGGCCCGCCGCAGCCGCAGGAACGCTGGGCCCCGGCCCGGGTCGAGCTTTGCTCCGTGGCGCGCACCTACGGGAACGGGCTAACCCGGCGCCAGGTGCTCAGCGGGCTGACGCACGAGTTCGCACCCGGCCAGCTGACCGTCGTCACGGGCCGCTCGGGGGCGGGGAAGACGACGCTACTGAAGCTCATGGCCGGGCTCGACCGCCCGAGTTCGGGCCAGGTCATGCTCGACGGGCACCTGCTGGGCGACGACACCGGTGAACAGCTCGCCAGCCTGCGCCGGCAGCGGACCGGCTATCTCTCGCAGGAGCCCGCGCCGATCGAGTTCCTCAGCGCCGAGGAGAACACCGTGCTCATCCTGCGGATACGCGGCTGGGATGCGGACGCCGCCGCCGAGCGCGCCGTTACGGCGCTGACCCGAGCCGGGCTCGCCGACCGGGCCCGCCAGCGCGTCCACCGGCTCTCGGCCGGGGAAGCCCAGCGCCTGGCGCTGGCCCGGGCGCTGGCCGGCGCGCGCGGGCTGCTGATCGTCGACGAGCCGACCTCCCGGCAAGACGAGACCAACGCCCGGGCCGTCGCGGCGCTGCTCGCGGCCTCCGCTCACCAGGACGGCCAGACCGTGATCTGCGCCACGCACGACCCCGTCGTGATCCGCCATGCCGACCACGTTCTCGCCCTAGACGACTAGCAGCGCCGGCTGCCGCTCATTGATGAGTCCACGCCCGTCCCAACCCGTCAAACCCATCCGCGCCTGGTCCGGATGCCCGTCAGGTCCCTAGAGCGGATGCCGCCGCCGCGGCAGCCAGCCCTGGACCGACCACTTCGAGCCGGGGCGCCCGGGCAGGAACACTAGGACCAGCAGACCCACGACCGACAGCAGCAGGCCCAGCGTCAGCCCCAGCCGCTCGCCGTAGCCCTTGCGCTCCGCCAGCCACGCTGCGGCGGCCGCCGAGAGGAGCCAGGCGAACAGGAGGTACAGCGCCTTGGGGCCAATTGTTCCGATACCTATCACCCTCCGTCTTTGGTCATGTACCAAGGTACGCGTTCTGGACCTCAGGGTCGTTGCGCAGGCTGGCCGAATCGTTGGCCAGGGCAATCCGTCCGGTCTCGAGCACGTAGCCGCGGGACGCGGCGTCGAGCGCGTAATTGGCGTTCTGCTCAACCAGCAAGATGGCCACCCCGGAGTTGTTGATCTCGCCGATGGTCTGGTAGATCCGCTGCACCAGGTTAGGGGCGATGCCAAGCGACGGCTCGTCGAGCATCAGCAGCTTCGGCCGGGCCATCAGGGCGCGCCCGATCGCCAGCATCTGCTGCTCGCCCCCCGACATGGTGCCGGCCTTCTGCCGGTCGCGCTCCTTGAGCAGCGGAAACAGGTCATAGACCAGGTTGAAGTCTTCGGCGATCTCCGGACCGCGCCGCCGGTGGGCGCCCAGCTCCAGGTTCTCGCGCACGGTCATCCGGGAGAAGCAGTGGCGGCCCTCGGGGGCGAGGGCGATCCCGCGGCTGACGATCTCGTGCGCGGGCACGCGGGTGATCTCCTCTCCGGCGAACGTGATCGTCCCTGCGCTGGCGGGGGTGAGGCCCGAGATCGAACGCAGGGTGGTCGACTTCCCGGCCCCGTTCGAGCCGATCAGCGTCACCACCTCACTTTCGTCCACCGTCAGCGAGATCCCCTTCAGCGCCTCGATCGACCCGTAGCGGGTACGGATGTCGCGGACCTCGAGTAGGGTCATCAGTCCTGCTTTCCGAGGTAGGCCTCGATCACCCGCGGGTCCGTCCGGACCTCGGCCGGCTCTCCCTCGGCGATCTTCTTGCCGTGGTCGAGCACGGTGACGCGCTCGGAGACCCCCATCACGACCTTCATGTCGTGCTCGATCAGCAGGATGGTCAGCTCCTTCTCGTCGCGCAGCCTGCGCATGAAGGCCGTCAGCGCCGCGGATTCGCGGGGGTTCATGCCGGCCGTCGGCTCGTCGAGCAGCAGCACGCTCGGCTCGGCCGCCAGCGCCCGCGCCAGTTCCACCCGCCGCTGGTCGCCGTACGACAGCTGTGCGGCGAGCCGGTCGAATACGGTCCGCGGCAGTCCGACGTACGCCAGCAGATCGCGCGCCCTCTCCTGAGTTTCCCGCTCCTCGCGGCGCACCCAGGGCGGGCGGAAGATCGATCCGAACAATCCCGCCCGCATCCGGGCGTGATGTCCGATCATCACGTTCTCGACGGCCGTCATCGCCCCGAACAGGCGGATGTTCTGGAAGGTCCGCGCTACACCGTACCCGGTGATCACATCCGGCCGGGACCGCGTGATGTCCCGGGCGCCGAGCAGAATCCGGCCCTGGGTGGGCCGGTACAGCCCGGTCAGCATGTTGAACAGGGTCGTCTTCCCGGCGCCGTTCGGCCCGATCAGCGAGACGATCGAGTGCCGCGGAAGGTCGAGCGAGACGTCCTCGACGGCTACCAGCCCCCCGAACTCCTTCGTGACGTGCTCCGCGCGCAGTACTGCGGGAGCAAGCGCCGCGGCCGCATCGGGCGGAGCGGGGTCCGCGGCCGCGCTCATGCCGCGCCTTCGCCGGGCGGCAGGATCACGGTGACCTCGCCGGTCGGCGCCTCCGCGAGCTGCGCGTCCTCGGCCGCGATCTGGGCCGTGAGCTCGAGCTGGCGTCGCCGTTCCGGGATCAGGCCCTGCGGCCGCAGCAGCATCATGATCACCAGCAGGAACCCGAAGATCCCGACGCCGAGCTGGGTTAGCTGGAAGTGCAGCCCGAAGTGGCTGGGCAGGTTGTTCAGCACGTCAGGGATCAGGTAGTTGTTGATGTAGCCGAGGGCCAGCCCGCCGACGAGCGCTCCCCAGATCGAGCCGATCCCGCCGATGATCACCATCGCGAGGATGAAGATCGAGAACCCGAACGCGAACTGGCTGGCATTGACCACGGTGTAGTAAGTCCCGAAGAACGCGCCCGCCATGCCGCCGAACGCGGCGCCGACCGAGTACGCGAGCAGCTTCGTTTTCACCAGCGGAACACCCATCGACACCGCCGCGACCTCGTCCTCGCGCAACGCGACCCAGGCCCGGCCGAGCCGCGAGTCGCGCAGCCGCAGGTTGACGAACAGGACCAGGAGCAGGATTGCGAAGATCAGCCAGTACCACGGCCTCAGGTTCAGCAGGCCGAACGACCCGGAACCGGGGAAGTAGGGCGCATCGACCGCGCTGATGCCGAGGTTGCCGGCGGTCAGCGTCATGCCGCCGCCGACCGGGATGCTCTGGCCGTTGACGGC
>Ga0187766_10001597_pt1 | contig 13315 bp, 8 predicted proteins | sample 0216_QUI02_MP05__4_FD_132971 | JGI IMG/M metagenome (GOLD analysis project Ga0187766, IMG submission 132971) | Tropical peat soil microbial communities from peatlands in Department of Meta, Colombia - 0216_QUI02_MP05_20_MG | ecosystem: Environmental > Terrestrial > Soil > Wetlands > Peat ... | reverse complement strand
TATCCGGAAAAACACCCGGATAGTCCTTCGGTGCAGGCCGATATCGATATGCTCAAAGCCAAGGTCGATGCCGGCGCCAGCCGCGCCATGACGCAGTTCTTCTTCGAGAACAGCCTTTATTTCCGCTATCTCGACCGGGTGCGTGCGAGCGGCATCGATATTCCGATCGTGCCGGGAATCCTGCCGGTGCAGAATTTCAAGCAGACGAAAAATTTCGCGGCGCGCGCCGGCGCTTCGGTTCCGCGCTGGCTCGCCGAGCGCTTCGAAGGCCTCGACGACGACCCGGCGACACGCAAGCTCATCGCCGCAGCAGTAGCCGCGGAGCAAGTCATCGATCTCGTTGATAACGGCGTGACCGATTTCCACTTTTACACCATGAACCGCGCCGACCTTGTCTACGCGATCTGCCACCTGCTCGGCCTGCGGCCGGATCGCACGCTTGCCGACAATGCGCAGTCGGATACGGCGAAGGAGCGCGTGTGAATGCGAAGCGGCAACGGCATATCCAAAGCCGAAGCCACGCTGCGCCGCTTGGCCGCCGAGCGCATTCTCGTGCTCGACGGCGCCATGGGAACGATGATCCAGGCCCTCGGGCTTGACGAGGAAGGTTATCGCGGCGCGCGTTTCGACGCTTGGAACCGCGAGGTGCGCGGCAACAACGACCTGCTCAATCTCAGCCGCCCGGACGCCGTACGCGCCATTCATCTCGCTTATTTCCGAGCCGGCGCCGACATCGTCTCGACCAATACGTTTTCCTCGACCCGCATCGCGCAAGCCGACTATGGCCTGGCGGAGATGGCCTATGAGCTTAACGCCGAGGGAGCACGGCTAGCGCGCGAAGCCGCTCGCATCGCGCAAGACGAGGACGGCCGCGAGCGTTTTGTCACCGGTGCGATCGGTCCGACTAACCGCACTGCGTCGATCTCGCCCGACGTGTCCAATCCGGGCTTTCGCGCCATCACCTTCGACGCGTTGCGCGTCGCCTATGCCGAGCAGGTACGCGGGCTCCTCGACGGTGGGGTCGATGCGCTCTTGATCGAGACCATCTTCGACACGCTCAACGCCAAGGCCGCGATCTACGCCATCGACGAAGAGCTCACCGCTCGAGAAACGAGCGTGCCGCTGATGATTTCGGGCACGATTACTGACCGCTCGGGGCGCTTTCTTTCGGGGCAGACGCCCGAGGCCTTCTGGAATTCCATCGCGCACGCGGCGCCCTTGTCGGTCGGACTGAACTGCGCGCTTGGCGCACGGCAGATGCGGGCCCATATCGCCGAACTGTCTCGCGTCGCCGACACGCTCGTTTGCGCTTATCCAAATGCCGGCTTGCCCAATGAATTCGGCGGCTACGACGAGGGGCCGGACGAGATGGCGGCGCTGGTCGGCGAATTTGCCGCGGCCGGCCTCGTCAATATCGTCGGCGGCTGCTGCGGCACGACGCCCGAGCATATCAGCGCGATTGCCCGCGCCGTCATTGGCAAGCCGCCGCGCGAGATTCCGAAAATCCCGCCGCGGCTGCGGCTCTCGGGCCTCGAAGCGTTCACGCTGACGCCGGAAATTCCCTTCGTCAATGTCGGCGAACGAACCAATGTCACCGGCTCGGCGCGATTTCGCAAGCTCGTCACGGCTGGAGACTATACGGCCGCGCTCGCGGTCGCCCGCGATCAGGTCGAAAACGGCGCGCAGATCATCGACATCAACATGGACGAGGGCCTGCTCGATTCCGAAAAAGCGATGACGACGTTCCTCAATCTGGTTGCAGCCGAGCCGGACATCGCGCGCGTCCCAGTGATGATCGATTCATCGAAGTTTTCCGTCATCGAAGCGGGCTTGAAATGCGTGCAGGGTAAGCCCGTGGTCAATTCGATCTCGCTGAAAGAGGGCGAAGAGGCCTTCATCCGGCACGCCGAATTGGTGCGTCGCCACGGCGCCGCCGTCGTCGTGATGGCGTTCGACGAAACCGGCCAGGCCGATACGATCGAGAAGAAGAAAGCAATCGCCGTCCGCGCTTACGACGTTCTGGTCAATCGCGTCGGCTTTCCGCCGCAGGACATCATCTTCGATCCCAACATCTTCGCCGTCGCGACCGGCATGGAGGAGCATAACGGCTACGGCCTGGCTTTCATCGAAGCGGCACGCTGGATCAGGCAGAACCTGCCGCTGGCTCATGTATCGGGCGGCGTCTCCAATCTTTCGTTCTCGTTCCGTGGCAACGAAGCGGTGCGCGAGGCGATGCATTCGGTGTTTCTCTATCATGCCATCGCCGCCGGCATGGACATGGGCATCGTCAATGCCGGCCAGATCGCGGTCTACGACGATCTCGATCCGCAATTGCGCGAGGCTTGCGAGGACGTCGTGCTCAACCGCCGCGCCGACGCCGCCGAGCGGCTGCTGGCGCTCGCCGAGTGCCATCGCGGCCAAGGCAAGGAAAAGAAAGAGGCCGATCTGTCGTGGCGCGAATGGCCGGTGGAAAAGCGCCTGGCGCACGCGCTCGTTCACGGCATTACCGATTTCATCGAAACCGATGTCGAAGAGGCGCGACGCAAATTGCCGCGGCCGCTTGCCGTTATCGAAGGTCCCTTGATGGACGGCATGAACGTGGTCGGCGACCTGTTCGGCTCGGGCCGGATGTTCCTGCCGCAGGTGGTGAAATCGGCGCGCGTGATGAAGCAGGCCGTCGCTTACCTGATGCCCTATATGGAGCAGGAGAAGGACGGCCGCGCGCACGTCTCCGCCAACGGCAAAATCGTGCTCGCCACGGTGAAAGGCGACGTGCACGATATCGGCAAGAACATCGTCGGCGTCGTGCTCCAATGCAACAATTACGACGTCGTCGATCTCGGCGTCATGGTGCCGGCGGAAAGGATTCTGGAAGCCGCCACCGCCGAACGCGCCGACATCGTCGGGCTATCGGGTTTGATCACGCCGTCGCTCGACGAAATGTGCCACGTTGCCGCGGAAATGGAACGGCAAGGCTTCGACATGCCGCTTCTCATCGGCGGGGCCACCACGAGCCGCGTGCATACGGCGGTAAAGATCAGCCCCAATTACCGGCGCAGCCAGGCGATCTATGTCAACGACGCGAGCCGCGCCGTCGGCGTGGTCTCGGCGCTGATGTCGCGCGAAACGCGCGCGCGCTATATCGGCGAGGTCCGCAGCGAATATGGCAGGATCGCCGCAGCTCATGCCCGCGGCGAGGACAACAAGCAGCGCCTGTCGCTCGAGGCGGCGCGCGCCAATGCGCTGAAGCTCGATTGGTCGGGCGGTTACGTTCCCCCGGTGCCGCGGTTTCTCGGCACGCGCCGTTTCGCCGACATTCCGGTAGACGAACTCGTCGACTATATCGACTGGTCGCCGTTTTTCGCGACCTGGGAGCTCACCGGAAAATTTCCCGCGATCCTGGACGACCCGACGCTGGGTGAAGCGGCGCGGAGTCTTTATGCCGACGCGCAGAACATGTTGCGCCGGATGATTGCCGAACGCTGGTTCCGCGCCTGCGCGGTGATTGGCCTATGGCCGGCCCATAGCGAAGGCGACGACATTCTCGTCTTCGGCGACGAGGCGCGCCATGTGCCGGTCGCGACGTTGCATACGCTGCGCCAGCAGCTCGCGCGCCGCGAAGGCCGCGCCAATGTCGCGCTTGCCGATTTCATCGCGCCGCGCGCAAGCGGGCTGCGCGATTATATCGGCGCCTTCGCCGTTACCGCCGGCATCGGCGAAGATGCGGTGGTCGAGCGCTTCAAGGGCGCCAATGACGATTACTCCGCGATCATGGCCAAGGCGCTGGCCGACCGACTTGCCGAGGCGCTGGCCGAACGCATGCACCAGCGCGTCCGGCGGGAATTCTGGGCCTATGACGAAGGCGAGACGCTAAGCAGCAGCGACCTCATCGCCGAACGCTATCGCGGCATCCGTCCCGCACCCGGCTATCCGGCACAACCCGATCACACCGAGAAAAGAACTTTGTTCCGGCTTCTTGGCGGCGAGCGCGCGATCGGCGTGACACTCACCGAAAGCTTCGCGATGTGGCCGGGCGCGTCGGTGTGCGGCCTTTATTTCAGCCATCCCGAGAGTCATTATTTCGGCGTCGGCAAGATCGAACGCGACCAGGTCGAGGATTACGCCGTGCGCAAGGAGCAGACGCTCGCCGAGACGGAACGGTGGCTGGCGCCCATTCTCAATTACGATCCGCTCGCCGCGACGCAGACCGCGGCGGAGTAAAGTTGCTCGCGTCGCAGAGTTTACGATCCCACCTTCCGCGAGATCGCCTGCTCGACAAACAAAGCCCCTTCGAGCGTTGCGCGGTCGCGGCCGAAGCGCCCGACGATCTGGACGCCAAGCGGCAAACCGTTGTCGTCGCTCGAGCCGGCGACATTGACGCACGGCGCTCCCATCAAGGTCCACAGCCGGTTGAACATTGGATCGCCGGTCGCGCCGAGCCCTTGCGGCGCGACGCCGGGCGCCGACGGCGTGAGGATCACGTCGTAATCCGCCATGGCGTCGGCGAGCACCTGGCGAGCGCGGCTCGAGGTGCGCCGCGCCGCGTCATAGTCGTCGGCGGTGATCGCGGTCGCGCGATCGAGCTGCTCGCGCAGCAATATGTCGATCCGTTCGCGATAGCGCTCGTATTCGAAGGCGAGCGCGCGGATGTTCTCGTAATCTTGAATCACAAATTGCGCGGCGAAAGCGTCCTCGAGGATCGGCGGTAGCGCTAGCTCGGTGACCGTTGCACCCGCCGCCGCCGCGATCCGCGCCGCGCTCTCGACCGCCTTTTGCATCGTCGGGCTCGCTTTCGGCCATAGATGCGTGCGCGCGAGAGCGATGCGAGGTGCCGCCGGAGCGGCGCGATCGACCCGCAGCTCGCGCTGCAAGATCGCCGCGGCCGCAAAGGCGACGTCCGCAACACCGGCGCCGAACAGGCCTGCCGTATCGAGGTGCCAAGATACCGTCTTCACACCGACCATCGGGATCAGCCGGTACGAGGGCTTGAACGCCGCGACGCCGCAGAACGCCGCCGGACGGATCACCGAACCGGCGGTCTGCGTGCCGTAGGCGAGCGGCACCATCCCGGCGGCGACGGCGGCCGCCGATCCCGCGGACGAGCCGCCGGGCGTATGCGCGGCGTTGTGGGGATTGCGCGTCGGCGACGGCACCAGCGACGCGAATTGGGTGGTCACAGTCTTGCCGATGACGATGCCGCCGGCTTGGCGGGTCAGAACAACGGCGCTGGCGTCGGCGGCTGGCCGATACCCGGCATAGATCGGCGAGCCATATTGCGTGGGCAAGTCGGCGGTATCGAATATGTCCTTAAAGCCGACCGGCAGGCCGCGCAGCGGCAAGGACGCGATCCTCTTGTCTTCGGCCGCGCGCCGTGCCCCGTCGAGATCGAGCGTGACGAAGGCGCGGACATCCCCTTCGCGCGCGGCTATGGCATCGGCGCACAATTCGACCACGCGGCGCGGGGTCAGTTCGCCGATTTCGAGACGGCGAGCGAGATCGAGCGCGGACAGCATCACGCGCGCTCGATCAGCGCGACGATCCCAGCCGTCGCGCGGCGCACATAAGGAAATGCGATCAGGCCGATCACCGAGGCGACCGACCAGCCGATCAAAAAAAATGCAGAAAGCCAGCGCCGCATGAAATCGGCGCGGAAACCGATATCGGTGAAGGTCACGACGCAGCTGACCACGAAAACGACGATCGCCGTGGCCAGAACCGGAAAAATAAACTTCGCTTTGCCTTCCATGCTTCCCCCTGCCGGCCGCCGATCAGGCCCGAAAGGGCGTCCAGGATCAAGGTCTCTCGCATGCCCGTCGTCATGGTTAACGCATTCCTTCGCCCAAGGTGCCGGAAAATTTGAGCAGTCGTTAACGGAATTGCTCGCATTGTCGCCTTCATGACGCGTGGAGTTCAGTGGTCGCTCGTCTGTTTTCTCCTCTTTCTCACGCTGCTCGCTCTGGCCGGCTGCGGCCATTTCTTGTTCGCCGAGCGCGAATCGTGGCGCCATGACGCAGAGGTCGCTTGCCTCAATTCCGGCGCGGTGCAGGAGACGCCGCAACGCGTGCGCATTTCATCGATCGACGGACCGGGAATATGCGGTATGGATTTTCCCATCCGCGTCTCGGCGCTCGGCGACAGCGCGCCGCTTGGCTACGACGACGAGCCGCCGATCCGGCCGCCGGCCGACATTCCGCACGGAACAATGCCACGGGACATGCCCTCGTCTTGGCCGGGCGCGCCGTCAGGCCCGATCCAGTCGCGCGCGCTGCCGCCGGCGCAAGGGGTCGCATCGCCATCCTACCCCTACCCGACCGCGCAATCTTATCCGCCGCCGCGATCCTATCCGCCGGCTGTAGCCGGGGCGCCCGGCGCGCCGCTGTCGCTTAATCCACCGGGAGTACCGCCGGCCGAAGAAGGTGGCGACGACGATATCGGCGTCCCGGGCGAACCTCCGCATCCGTATTATGGCGGACCTCAAGCCCCGTATAATGCGGCGCCGTATAGTCCGGCCCCGCAAAATTCGACGCCGCATTATTCGCCGCCGCCGCTTGGTCCGCCGCGCGCACCGGCTGTTGCCGCCGCCGGTCCGGTCGAAGTCTCGCCACCGGCGACGCTCGCCTGCCCCATCATCTCGGCACTCGATCAATGGATCGCCGCCTCCGTGCAGCCGGCGGCGCTACGCTGGTTCCATCAGCCGGTCGTCGGCATTAAGCAAATCTCCGCCTATTCCTGCCGCGGCATGAACGGCGATCCGAATGCGCATATTTCCGAGCATGCCTTCGGCAACGCGCTCGACATCGCCGAATTCGATCTCGCCGACGGCCATGCCGTGAGGGTGCAATATGGCTGGCACGGCACGCCGGACGAGCAAGGATTTCTCCACGACGTGCAGGCGGCGGCGTGCGATCAATTTACGACTGTGCTGGCGCCGGGCGCCAATGTCTATCATTACAATCACATTCACGTCGATCTCATGCGGCGCGAGAGCGGACGGCGCATCTGCGAGCCGGCGGCCATTCTGGGCGATGTGGCCGCCGCCCGCGCGCGCTCTCGTCTTGCCGCGCAGCGTTATCAGGAACGATATCGCGGTCCCGATATCACCGGTTCGATCGCAAGCCCGGCGCATCGCCGCAAGCTCGGCGAAGACGACGATCGCCTGCCGAGCGCGGTGGCAGGCGAGGATTAAGTACTCCTCGCTGCTGCGCTACGGATAAGTGGTTTGTCTATAATCTCGGGAGCCTTCGCGCGCTGAGCGCGCCGCAGCACACGTTCGTGACGCCGGGGCAGGCGAGCGCGGTCGGCGGCGTGCTCGGCGCACGCATGGAATATCGGTTGACCGCAAATGTCGGTCTGTTCGTCGCCGGCGAAGGCACGGTGATGAGCCACAAGAGCTAGGGCTTTGCCGCCACCGGTGGCGCGCAGGTGGCGTTCTGAGCCAGACAATTTGAGCGTTTCACGGACGCGCTGCAGAGCGCTTAGCGGTGCGCTGTTCGCCACGCGCTGCCCCCTCCCGCAAGAGAAGAGGGCAGAACAGCCGCGAGCGAGGACGAGCTTCGTAAACAGGGACACGTTGTCGTCGCAGCGAAATATCCTGACCACGTCTGCTTGGGTTAAGCGGATATCGGTCGCGTGCGCGCCATTCGTTCGGTAAAGCTTCAGTCGCCGTGGAACCCGCGAAGCTTCCAGGTGCTAAGCAAATTTTCAGCCTGCCCAAGTGTCAAAGCCTTGCATCGCACGGGCTCTGAAACATCCACCGTCCGGGTCAGCGTGAAACGTCTACCGGTTCTCTCGACACTGAATAAAAGCTGATAGGCGAGTGCGTGCAGACGTTCCTCGCGTTTGATCAAGCTTGCACTTGGTCCGCCATGTTTCGCCCGCGTTGACTTGGGTTGGTGCCACCATTTTTTCTTCGGACCCACCATAGCGTACGTCCGATAGGGGCTAACGAATTATCGTCTATGAAGTCTAATACGACCTTCGAACGAAGGCGATAAGCGGAAATGACAGGACGAATTTGAAATGCTTGTTTTACCCCCTCAAGGCAGACATCGCTCAACGCGGTGGCAATGTCCGCTCAGTGCCTTGACGTACTCATGCGCCGCAGCAAATGCCTGGGACACGGCGACTACTCCATTTGGACTTGAACGGGAGGACCGTGGTTGTCGGCGGTGCCAGTAACGATCACCAGGTAGCGCCGCGGCGTCTTGTCTTCGCCGCGCACCAGCTGGCGGATCGGTCCGATTGCATTAACGATGGCTGCACCAGCAGCGTTCGTCATGAAGCCTTGCAGCGGTTCCAAAACGCCAGTACCAGACGGCTCAGTTGTGAGCGCAAGCAAATATGGTTTTCCTGGATCGAGGCCGGTGACCGCAGCCTGTAACACCTGCACCAACCCCTGGTCGGAAAGAGAAACGCTTGTCGGCGCTTTCTCCTCTTTCTTTGCTCCTGGCGGCGTGAGCCACAGCTGCGCCGATTGGCCAGCCACACCGAGCGGCCGCAGGTTGCTGGTTCCGAGGCCTTCGGGGACGACCATCATCCTGGTCATTGCCGAGTTGATGGCGCCGCTCGCCGCGGGTACGGCGTCGGGCACGTAGACGAGGGCTTGCGGAGCTTGGCCGACTGGACTGGTCGCGATGACCTCGTTCTTCAGGGTATCGATTGCAGCCACCTTGTCCTCGTTCTCGAGGCCGACATAGACGCGGGTGCCGTCCCCAGACGGCCAGATGCCATGCGGTAACTTGCCCGTTGGAATGGTCGCGACCTGCTCGAAATTGTCAGTGCGAAACACTTTGACTTCGTTGAGCCCACCGATCGTGACATAGGCGAACATGCCGTTGGCATTGCGCACGATATTGACATGGTTGGTAATCGGACCGGTGTCGAGGGTCTTCAAGAGCGCAAACGGCGGTTGCCCATCGAACACCTGGGTCTTGCCGCTGTCTTTCAGGGTGAACCAGACCTGCTTGCTGTCCGGCGTTGCAGCAATGTTAGGACAGAACGGGCTAGCTTGCGGAACTTTACCGATGATTCTGTGATCGGCGACGGCGATGACTTCGGTCTCAGGTGTAAACGAGGAGCAGACATAACCGTATTTGCCGTCGGGGGAGAAGATCGTCATACCCGGCCCGCTGGGAACGGTGATCCGCGTCTTCTCCTCGTAAGTCGTGCCGTCGAGTACAGAAACGTAGTTCTCGCCGCGGACGACGACCCACACCTCTTTACCATCCATCGTAAAGAAGGCTTCGTGCGGTGAGCGACCCACGTAAGTCACGTGCTTCACACTATTGGTCGCAGTATCGATGAAATTCACCGCATTCGAGCCGATGGCGACAACCGCGATGGTGCGATGATCGGGCGAAAATCCCATGCCGTGCACCAGCAGCTGTCCCTTATAGAGTGGACTGAGATTGCTCGGAATCGGATCGCCAAGATGGACGGCGCCGAGGAGCTTGTTGTCCACGGGATCGGTGACTGACACAGTGTTCGAGAACTGATCGGCGGTATAAACGCGATCTTGATGACTGACAGGAATGTCGGGATCGGAAGCAGCCGCGGGAGCTTGTCCGGCGATAGCATAGCGGACGCCGACAAGACCAAATACAAGCAATGGGACAATCAGTATCGAACCGCATCTCATGTCACTGCACCTTTACCGAGCGTGTTGCATTGCTCGATTTGGAGTCGTTCGTTGCCGCGGACGGGACTTGCGCTGGCGATGGCACGGACGGGGGCAAGGGTTGACCAAGCGACAACCGCATTGCGGTGATTTCCTGTAGCTGGGTGACGATGATTTCCTGGGCCATGCGCCGGAGTGGCTCATTGCGTCCGTAGCGCAATTCAGCCTGCGCCATCTCGATGGCGCCCCGATGATGCGGCACCATCAGCGCAACAAAGTCGGTATCGACATCGCCTGACGGCCTGATGCTCATGTCGACCATCATCTTTGTCATCGCGCTGACATTCTCGGCGAGGTACGGAGCCTCCGCAGCGGACGCGGAACGGAACGACTTCGCGCAAATCGCCGAGATGTAGTCGGCGAGCGATTGCGAGCTGGCGGAATGAACGGTCAGATATGCTGTCGCGGCAACGGCGCCGACCGCAATCGCTGTCACATGCGAAGCAATTGACCGGTGAAAGTGCGACGACGACATCGCAATGCCTCCATCTTATAGAAACCCTCACAGTCGTAGCGTTAAGAGGCCCGGAGCTACGTTACCAGATCACGCGATGGGAATTAATGGGTGCCTGCCTGCATCTGCCGCAGCACCGTGGCGCTCGGCCAGCAATCGACCTTCAGCCCGTTGCGTTTCTGATATTCGCCGAGCGCGGCGCGCGTGAGCATGCCGGCTTTGCCGTCGATCTTGTCGTGATAATAGCCGCGCTCGGTAAGGATTTGCTGCATGCGGTCGAGATCGGCCGTCGGCAATTGCGCGACGTTCGCCCATGGCGTTTCGAACGGCCGCGGATCGGCAATGCGATCGCTCAATTGGCCGACGAACAAAACGTAAAGATCGGAAAAGTTATATTCCTTGATGGCGAAATAGTTCTTGGTGGCAAGGAAGGACGGGCCGTAAAGGCCGGCCGGCTGCAGGAGCGAAGCCGGCTCGGCGCGTTCGGCGGCCGGTATCGCGCGGCCATAGGCCGGTGCAAAGCCGCGCTTGAGCCAATCGCCGATCGGAAGCTGGTGCTCGGGAACGCCGATGGTGCAATCGACGTCGGCGGGCGGATGCACCTCATAGGCCCAGTGCACGCCGCGCTGCCAGCCCTCGCCGACCAATTGCTTGGCCGCGGAAGCAAGCGCATCGGGCACCGAATTCCAGATATCGGCGCGGCCGTCGCCGTCGAAATCCACGGCATATTTCAAATAATCGGACGGCAGGAACTGCGTCAGCCCCATCGCGCCGGCCCAGGAACTACGCATATCGGCGATCTTGACTTGCCCGCGCTGCACGATTTGTAGCGCCAGCAAAAATTCCTCGAGGAACTTTTCCTTGCGGCGGCCCAAATAGGCCTGTGTCGCCAGGACGCGGATCGCATTGTGCGTATCGGCGACCCGGCCGAAATCGGTTTCGCGGCCGAAGATCGCCAGCAAAATTGCCGGCGGCACGCCGTATTGTTGCTCGATGGCGGTGAGCGGCGCCCGGTATTGCTCGTAAAGCTTGCGCGCCTGCGCGGCGAGCCGTTCGATCGCGGGCTCTTTGAGATAACCCGCCGGCGTCTCGACGAATTCCGGCTGACCGGCTTGCGGTTTCTCGGGCCGCCCGGGCAGGACGAGATCGGGCAGCGAGAGATCGGGCTCGAGCCCCCGCGTCGCGGCATCGAACGTGGCCCGCGAAACCCCAAGCGCCTGCGCTTGCGGCCACAGCGATTGCAGCCACGCGGCAAAGGCAGGATCGGCGGCGGCAATGCCTGGGGACACGATCGCCGTTACCAAATAACCGGCCAGACACGCTGCCAAGAAAAGTCGCACGGCGCCTCCTTGTGACGAACGATCTTTCTTCACCGCACGGCGAGGATGAACAGTCGCGGAAAGCGGAGCAGCACTTTGCCGTCGAACCGCGGCTTATAGGCGCCGACGATCTTGGCGGTATAGGCGGCGAGGAATTGTTCGCGCGCGGCGGCATCGAGCGGCGAGAGGAACGGCTGCAGCGAGGAGCCCTTGAACCATTCGGTAATGGCCTGCGGCGAGGCCATGACGTGATTGTAGACGATGTGCCAGATGTCGATGTGGCTGCAGGCCGGCTTGAGCAGATCGTAATAGTCCTCAGGACGCGGCAGGTCATAGCGCGGCGCCGCCTTGACCTCGGGATGATCCTTCCACGGGCCGCTTTCGGCGACTTCTTTTTGGAAAACCAGCGCCGGCTCGCGCGTATTGTCGGGCATCTGAATGGCGAGTACGCCGCCGGACGGCATGGTTTCGAGCAAGCGCCGCATGATCACCGGATGGTCCGGGAGCCATTGCAGCACCGCGTTGCCGAAAATCACATCGGTGCCGGGGTCAGGCGTCCAGGTCGCGATGTCGGCCTGCACGAACTTGCATTGCGGCAGCCGCTCGCGGGCCTTGCGGAGCATGTCCGGCGAGGAATCAAGTCCGACCACTTCGGACTGCGGAAAGCGCTCGACCAGAAGCTCGGTCGAATTTCCCGGCCCGCAGCCGAGATCGACCACGAGCCGCGGCCGCTGCAGCGGGATCTGCGCGAGGAGATCGCGCGGCGGCCGGGTGCGTTCGTCCTCGAATTTGAGATATTGTTTGGCGCTCCAGTCTTGCATGGCGTAAGGCTTCCCGAACTTGCAATTGTCCCGATCGATTCGACTGTTTTTTGCCCCTTTTAGCAGGAGTTTCCGTTGATGCCCACCGATCGCTTGCCGCAGCGCTCATACTCGTCCTAGGCCTCGGCGCGCCGGCGCTTGCGCAATTCAAGAGGGACGCGCCGATCCCCTGCGAAGCGGTCGAAAGCATCGGCATGGCGAACATGTCGCGATCAGACCGGCCAGAGTGTGCTGACCTATGCACCCGACGATCCGCAATACGAGGAGATCAAACAACATCTCGGCGGCATTGCGCCGGGCCAATCCAAGCCGATGCCGCCGATATGCGGATCGAATTCCGAACCGTGATGATCTCATGCCGCATATCGCGGGGGGCACAGAACCAGCCCAAAAGCTGGTTTTAACCGCTACCTTGAAAACTTTTGTATTTGATCCGCTGCGGGATCACCGAATCGACGCCGAGCGGTGCACCTTGTCCCTTTCATAGTGCTGGAAGATCATCATCCAAATTCGCATGCAAGTTCCCAGCCATCAGACACTCCTTGAGATCATCAATGATCTCATTATGGCTGATCTCATTATGGCGCCATGCCCCTGTCGATTGCTTTCGGCTCGGGTTGCGCCGGGATCTCGCTCAAATTGGGTTGGTTGTCTAATCGCGCGCTAGTCGTCAACGATCTTTTCGATCGAGCACTGGATGCCGGGATCAGGGTTGTCTCTGCGGTCGGCATGAAGCCGTCGCATGACGGGCGTTCGAGGCTGCGGCCTCCCAGAGTACCGTAACCTCGCATACCTCCGCCGTTCTCATCCGACTCTCGAACCAACCCGCTGTGTGGAATTCATTTAAATTTATATCGAGTTCTGTTCAAAGGCATGAGGCCTAGAAACGTTAATTTCAAGCGCCGCTGGAATTGGCGGGCGTCGTTTGCTTAGCTCGAGTGCGCTAGCGGGTCTCTGCTTGTCGGAGGATTTGCGCTATGTTGGCAGCTTTCATGCAACGACCGGCCTCGAGCATAAGACAGATCTATAGGCGTTTGGTCCATTG
>Ga0187766_10001596_pt1 | contig 13317 bp, 9 predicted proteins | sample 0216_QUI02_MP05__4_FD_132971 | JGI IMG/M metagenome (GOLD analysis project Ga0187766, IMG submission 132971) | Tropical peat soil microbial communities from peatlands in Department of Meta, Colombia - 0216_QUI02_MP05_20_MG | ecosystem: Environmental > Terrestrial > Soil > Wetlands > Peat ... | reverse complement strand
CACCGATGAGCGGGGAGTCGCCGACGCGCCCGCGGCGCTTGTTGGTAATTCCGCCGGTGGAAGTGGCGGCGGCGAGATTGCCCGCGTGATCGAGCGCGACGGCCCCAACCGTGCCCCCGCCCGGTGGGCTCGCCTTGAGGCGCGCTTCTTCCGCGTGGCGCGCCTCCTCGAGCTCACGGATGCGGGAGGGGACGCGAAAATAGCTGCGCGGCACGAGCACGACCCCCTGCTCGAGGGCAAACTCCTCGGCGCCATCGCCTACAAGGAGCACGTGCGGACTTCTCTCCATGACGAGCCGCGCGAGCTCGATCGGATTTTTCACGTGCCGCACGGCGGCGACCGCCCCGGCGCGCGCTCCCGGTCCGTCCATGATGGCGGCATCGAGTTCCGCATCGCCTTCGTGATTGAGCACCGCGCCCTTGCCGGCATTGAACTCGGGATCATCTTCCATGATGCGCACCGCGGCCGTCACGGCATCGAGACTCGAGCCGCCGCGCTCGAGGACCTCATAGCCGGCATCGAGCGCAGCGGCGAGACCGGCCCGATAGCCCGCCGCGCGCTCGGGCGTCATCTTCGCGGGGTCGATGACGCCCGAACCGCCATGAATCACGATCGCGAGCGGGTGTACTTCCGCGCCGCGCGCGCTCGCGAGCAAGCCGACCGAGAGCAGGATCGGAAGGAGTTTCGGGCGCGGCATTAATTCCTCTCAGCGGCTATGATTCTTCGACCCGCCCCCGCAACGCGCGCGCTGCGGGCATTGTTCCGACGCTGAATCTTAAAGTGAAACCCGCCACCCCGCAGCGGATCCGGAGCGTCTTGGTCGCCAACCGCGGCGAGATCGCCATCCGCGTCATGCGCGCGGCGAACGAGCTCGGGCTGCGCACCATCGGCATCTACTCCCAGGAAGATCGCTTCTCGCTCCATCGCACCAAAGCCGACGAGGCCTACCTCGTCGGCCGCGACCGCGGACCCGTTGAGGCCTATCTCGACATCGCCGACATCCTGCGCATCGCGACTGAGGCGCAGGTGGATGCGATTCACCCCGGCTACGGCTTCCTCGCCGAGAACCCCGACTTCGCCCGCGAGTGCGCGCGCGCGGGCCGGGTGTTCATCGGTCCCGAGCCCGAGACGATGGCGCTCCTCGGTCACAAGGTGTCGGCGCGTGAGCTCGCCGTGTCGGCGGGCGTGCCGGTGATGCCGGCAACGGCAGCGCTGCCCGAGGACTTTGCCGCCTGCGCGCGTGTCGCCGCGGGCGTCGGCTATCCGCTCATGCTGAAAGCGAGCTGGGGTGGCGGGGGCCGCGGCACGCGAGTGGTGGAGGATGAGGGGCAGCTTAGGGATTTCCTCCCGGTCGCACGGCGCGAGGCGCAGGCGGCGTTCGGCAACGATGAGGTGTTTCTCGAGAAGCTCGTGCGGCGCGCACGGCACGTCGAAGTGCAGATCCTCGGCGACAAGCACGGCACGCTCGTGCACCTCTACGAGCGCGACTGCACGGTGCAGCGGCGCAACCAGAAGGTGGTCGAGCGCGCGCCCGCGGCGTTCCTGAGCGAGCCCGAGCGCGCGCAGATCTGTAGCGCCGCGCTTGCGATCGGGCGCGCCGCCCGCTACCAGAACGCCGGCACCGTCGAGTTCCTGCAGGACGCCGACACGCGGCGCTTCTACTTCATCGAGGTCAACCCGCGCATCCAGGTCGAACACACGGTCACCGAATGCGCGACCGGGATCGATCTCGTGAAGGCGCAGATCCGCATCGCCGACGGCGCGCGCATCGGCAGCAGCGAGAGCGGCGTGCCGGCGCAGGCAGAGATTCGCCTGAGCGCCCACGCGCTTCAGTGCCGCATCACGAGCGAGGATCCCGAGAACAACTTCATCCCCGACTACGGCAAGATCGCCGCCTACCGCAGTCCCGCCGGTTTCGGTATCCGCCTCGATGCCGGCACCGCCTACACCGGCGCCATCATCACCCGCTCCTACGATTCGCTCCTCGTCAAGGTGACCGCCTGGTCGCCCACTCCCGAGGAAACGATCGCGCGTATGCACCGTGCGCTCTGGGAATTCCGCATCCGCGGCGTGGTCACGAACCTGCGCTTCCTCGATCAGCTCATCACTCATCCGCGGTTTGCGCGCGGGGAGTACACGACACGCTTCATCGACGAGACGCCCGAGCTCTTCCGCTGGCCGCGCAAGCGCGATCGGGCGACGCGCATCCTGAGCTTCATCGGCGCGACGCTCGTCAACGGCAACGCCGAGACGCGCAGCCGCCCGCGCCCCGCGGGCCTCGCTGCGGCCAAACTACCCCCGCTACCCTTGAGCACGCCCGCGCCCGGCAGCAAGCAGCGGCTCGCTGCGCTCGGGCCCGAGCGCTTCGCCCAGTGGATGCTCGGGGAGAAGCGGGTGCTGCTCACCGACACCACGATGCGCGATGCGCACCAGTCGCTCCTTGCGACGCGCGTGCGCACCATCGACATGACGGCGATCGCCCCTTACTACGCGAGCCTGCTCCCCGGGCTGTTCTCGCTCGAATGCTGGGGCGGGGCGACCTTTGATGTGGCGCTGCGCTTTCTGCGTGAGGATCCCTGGGATCGCCTCATGCGGCTGCGCGAGGCGCTGCCGAATCTGCTCGTGCAGGCGCTGCTGCGCGCGGCGAATGCGGTGGGCTACACCAACTATCCCGACAACGTCGTGCGGTTTTTCGTACGCACTGCCGCCGCGCGCGGCGTCGATCTCTTCCGCATCTTCGATTCGCTCAATTGGGTCGAGAACATGCGCGTCACGATCGATGCGGTGCGCGAGGAGGGCAAGCTCTGCGAAGCCTCGATCTGCTACAGCGGGAACCTGAGCGACCCGAACGAGAAAAAGTACACGCTCGGCTACTACCTCGGGCTCGCGCGTGAACTCAAGGCGGCGGGCACCCATATCCTTGGCATCAAGGACATGGCGGGACTGGCGCGCCCGCGCGCCGCCTACCTGCTCGTCAAGGCGCTCAAGGAGGAGATCGGGCTGCCGGTGCACTTCCACACCCACGACACGAGCGGCATCGCCGCAGCGAGTGTGCTCGCGGCTATCGACGCCGGAGCCGATGCCGTCGATGGGGCGATCGATGCGATGAGCGGGCTTACCTCGCAGCCGAACCTCGGCTCGATCGTCGAGGCGCTGCGCCACGGGCCGCGCGATTCGCTCATTGACCCGGAGAAGCTGCGCCTGATCAGCGCCTACTGGGAGCAGGTGCGGCGGCAGTACGGGGCGTTCGAGAGCGACCTGCGCGCGGGCGCATCCGAGGTCTACGTGCACGGCATGCCCGGTGGCCAGTACACGAATCTGCGCGAGCAGGCGCGCGCGCTCGGGATCGAAGCGGCACGCTGGCCCGAGGTCGCCGCGGCCTATGCGACCGTGAACGCGCTCTTTGGCGACATTATCAAGGTGACCCCGACCTCAAAGGCGGTCGGGGACATGGCGCTCCTCATGGTGAGCTCGGGACTCACGGCAGAGAAGCTCTTAGATCCCGCCACCGATGTGCCCTTCCCGGAATCCGTCGTGCAGCTCTTTCGCGGCGATCTCGGTCAGCCCTACGGTGGTTTTCCGCACGAGCTGCAGAGGAAGGTGCTGAAGGGCGCTGCGCCCTCGACCGAGCGGCCCGGCGCACACCTCCCGGGCGTCGATCTCGCCGCCGAGCGCGAGCGCCTCCAGCAGCAGCTGCCGCGCGAGGTGACGGACGAGGATCTCGCCTCCTATCTCATGTATCCGCGCGTGTACCTCGAGTACGCCCGGGCACGCCTGCTCTATGGCGATCCGGGGATTTTGCCGACGCCGGTCTTTTTCTACGGCATGGAACCCGGGCAGGAGATCACGATCGATCTCGAGCGCGGCAAGACCCTCATCGTGCGCTACCTCGCCACGAGCGAGCCGCACGAGGACGGCACGCGCACGGTGTTTTTCGAGCTCAACGGACAACCGCGCTCGGTGCGTGTGCCCGATGAGAGCCAGGTCGCCCGCCGCCCGCCGCCGCGCAAGGCCGAAGCCGGCAACCCCCATCACGTCGGCGCCCCGATGCCGGGCGTCATCGCCCTCGTGAGCGCGCTCGTGGGCGCCCGTATCGAGCGCGGCAGCGTGCTCGCAACGCTCGAGGCGATGAAGATGGAGACTCAAGTACGCGCCGAGAGCGATGGCGAAGTCGCCGAAGTTCTGGTGCGGCCGGGGCAGAGCGTGGACGTGAAGGATCTGCTCGTGGTTCTTAAGTAGCTCCGCACTCAGAGTTCAGCGAGCTCCGGCTCGTGCACCTCTGATGCGGGGCTTTCACTCGGATCGTGATACCAGTCTGTGTGGAGCGAGAACTGCTGGCAGGAGTGGCATTGAGTGATCTCCCAGTGCCAGTTGCACTCGGGGCAGATGCCGCGCGTCTCGAAGGTATTCCAGCTCGTGCCACAGCCGCCGATCTCCCGCGTGCACACCCAGCGACTCGAGTGCGCGGGCCGCCACCTGCACAAAGGGCAAAAGACTTGCGGCGCAGCCATTGTTGGCGCGCAACGCTACGCCTGCCTCCGAAGCAGTTGTACCTGATCGGCTTCGAGCGCCGCTTGATCCGGGTAGTGAACTAGCCCCGCGAAGCTCGTATCGATCAATACCCCCTCGCGCAGCTGCGTCCATTCCGCTTTCGTGTCGGGGTGAAGATAAATTCCATCCTCGATACAGGCGACGACCGTACCGTGGTGCCTCACGTCGATGGTAACCACGTCTCCAACATGAATGGGCTCGCCATCGTGGTAGCGCATGCGTGACCTCAACCGATAGTTAGACGACCGTACCGGCGCTTTGGTGCCAGTGCGCAATCTCCTGCTTATGAGCGGCATCATGCTGCCTGATCATCGACGGGATTTCGCACAGGGAGACCCTGCCGACCCCCTCTTGCGTTCCGCTTCTGTCCCATGCGTTATCCGCGATCCCCCGGAGCTTCTGCAGATTGTCCAGGCGCGCGCTCTTGAACGCTTGCAGCCCGGCAGTTAAGGAAAGGCCACGATAATTCCGCGCGGCAGCGAGCGCCGCGCCATCGAAATCCGGCAGATTTGGATCGAGTTCGCGCAGGAGTCGATCGATTCGAGCTCCGAAGCCCTCGCGCTCAAGATCGGCAAGATGCCAAACCTGCTCGACCGGACTCAACACTCCGCCCGGCCCCATGAGCGTTACCTGTTCAAGGCTTAACTCGGCAAAGGTGTCTTCCAAAAAGGCCGGCATCGCTTCCAGTTCCGCCAAGAGCTCTTGTCGGCCGCTGGCATCAAGCTTCAGGTAAAGCACTGAGATCCTCCCGAGCGGTGTGGCTATGCGTCCTTGAGCGCAATCGCGGGGTCTGCGAGTCGTGCGGGATCGGGCCGCGCGTGCACCGCGAGGAGCTTGCGTGCCGCCATCTGATCTTTTGGGCTGTTGACGCTATCGAGCGCGATAAATTCCCCCGCGCGCAGGTAGCAGACGCTGAAGCTGCGTGCCGCGGGGCTGCCGCGCACGACGAGCGCGTCGTAGCCATCGCGCATACCGACGATGATGAGTTTCAGATCGTACTGGTCCGACCAGAACCACGGCACCTTCTCGTGCCGCGTCGGCGTGCCGAGAAGATTGAGCGCGACGGTCGTGCCCTGCTCGAAGGCGTTGTCGACCGACTCGAGCCGCAGACGCCGACCATAGTGGTGGTGCTGGTGGTTCGCGCAGTCGCCGGCGGCGTAGATCGCCGGATCACTGGTGCGGCAATGCTCATCGGTGAGAACGCCATTGTCGCATTCGAGCCCGGCGCTGTGCGCGAGCTCATCCGCCGGCGCGACTCCGACGCCGACGACCACGAAATCGGCCGGGTGCTCGGCCCCGCTCTCGGTGAGGACCGCGCGCACCCGTCCGCTGCGCGAATCGCCAAGGAGCGAGCGCACGCGCTCGTTGCAGAGGATGCGCACGCCGTGACGTGCATGCTCGCTCTCGTAGAAGGCGGACACCTCCGCGGAGGTCACGCGGCTCATCACCCGCTCGGCCATCTCGAGCACGGTGACATCGACTCCGAGCTCGTGGCTCGTGGCAGCCACCTCAAGCCCGATGTAGCCCCCGCCGATGATGACGAGGCGCGCCCCGGCACGGCATTCGGCGCGGATGCGGTCGGCATCGGCGAGCGTGCGCAGGTAGTAAATGCCGGCGAAGTCCGCTCCGGGTAAGGGGACGCGCCGCGGACGGCTACCGGTGGCGAGCACGAGCGCGTCGTAGCCGAGCGAGGTCCCATCGTCGAGCCGCACGCGCTGCTCGCGCCGCAGGATCTCAGTCACGGTACGTCCAAGGTGGGTCGTGATGGCGTGCTCGGCGAAAAAGGACGCCGGGCGGATGAGCAGCCGCTCGCGCTCGAGCGCCCCGGCGAGATATTTCTTCGAAAGCGGCGGGCGCTGGTACGGAAGAGAGCTCTCATCCCCCACCACCGTCAGCTTTCCGGCGAAGCCTTTGCGGCGCAACGCATCGACGGTCTGCACGGCCGCCTGCCCGCCGCCGACGATCAGGATTTGTGCAAGCATCGGGCGAAGCATAGCCGGTGGGCAGCGCGGCAGCCCGCACCGGGAGGGGGCGCGGGCGTCCCCGGGCCGCCCCGCGATGGTGCAGCCGCAGAGCGCCTGCTCGGGGCGACGGCAGGGATGCTCCGGGCTTAGCGCCATTCGACGGCGTGGCACGAAAACTGCACAATCCTCGGGCGCCGCAATGCCCGAACGACGGAGAGCCTCGCCCATGAAACTGGTCACCGCCATCATCAAGCCGTTCAAGCTCGACGACGTGCGCGCGGCGCTCTCCGATATCGGCGTTTCGGGAATGACGGTGACCGAGGTGAAGGGCTTCGGCCGCCAGCGCGGTCACACCGAGCTCTACCGCGGCGCGGAGTACGTCGTCGATTTCGTGCCGAAGACCCGGATCGAGGTCGCGGTGAGGGGCGATCTCGTCGATCAGGTCGTGGAAGCGATCATCAAGGCGGCGAAGACCGGCAAAGTGGGCGATGGGAAGATCTTCATCACCGACATCGATCGCGTGATTCGCATCCGCACGGGCGAGACCGACGACGCAGCGCTCTAGGGCTCGCAACACCGCCGCTCCCTGAGATGGGCGCCGCCCGCGCCGCGGGCTATGCTGCGCGCCATGCCCAAAGCGATACGCTTCTACGCCAACGGCGGTCCTGAGGTCCTCAAGTTCGAGGAGTTCGATCCCCCGAAGCCCGCGCGCGGCGAAGTCCAGCTGCGCCACACGGCGATCGGCGTCGATTACATCGACGTCTACGACCGAAGCGGGCTCTACCCCGTGCAACTCCCGAGCGGTCTCGGGCGCGAGGCAGCCGGGGTGATCACGGCGCTGGGACCTGGCGTGCGCGGCTTTCGCGTCGGCGAGCGCGTCGCCTACGTCCACTCGACCCCAGGTGCCTATGCCGAGGTGCGCAACGTGCCGGCCGAGCGGCTGGTCAAGGTGCCGCGCGGCATCTCCGATGAGGCGGCGGCCGCGCTCATGCTGAAGGGCCTCACCGCCCACTATCTCATCCGCCGCACCTTCAAGGTCGCGCGCGGCGATACGCTCCTCGTACATGCCGCGGCGGGCGGCGTCGGCCTCATCCTCTGCCAGTGGGCGCGCTCGCTCGGCGCGAAAGTGATCGGCGTCGTCGGTAGCGAAGCGAAAGCGGCGCTCGCGCAGCGCAACGGCTGCCGCCACGTACTCATCTCCGGACGCGACGAGCTCCTCGCCGGCGTCAAAGCGCTCACCAAGGGCGAAGGGGTGGCGGTGGTCTACGACTCGGTCGGCAAAGACACGTTCATGGAGTCGCTCGATTGCCTCAAGCGCCTCGGCATGATGGTGAGCTACGGCAATGCCTCGGGGCCCCCGCCCGTAATCAGCCCGCTCGAGCTCTCGAAGCGCGGCTCGCTCTTTCTCACCCGACCGCTCCTTTTCAACTACATCGCCACGCGCGCCGAGCTCGCGCAGGGAGCGCGCGAACTCTTCGCCGCGGTGCGTGCCCGCAAGATCCGCGTACTCATCGGCCAGCGCTACCCGCTTGCGGAGGCGGCCGAGGCGCATCGGGATCTCGAGGCGCGCCGCACCACCGGTTCCACGGTGCTCGTGCCCTAAGGAGGGGCGGGGGCGGACTCAGGCCCGGGCGGCACCGCCGAGGAAGCCAAGCAGGGCGGCGACGATCGCCTCGGGTGCATCTTCCTGAAGGAGGTGCCCGGCGTTCGGAACCCGATGCAGGCGCGCACCCGGAATCACCCCGGCGAGCTGCGCTCCGCGTTCGATCGGAATCCAGCGATCCTCCTCGCCCCAAAGAATCAAGGTCGGGCAACGCACCCGTCCGTAGTGCGGCTCGACCTCATCGGTGTAGCGCTGATCCATCTGCGCGATCTGGCGGTAGAAGGCGGCCTGCCCAACCTCTCCGACCCATGGGCTCAGGTAGGGCGCGAGCTCCTCCTCAGGGATGGTTCGCGCGATGGCGCCGCGGAGGTACGCGCCGAGAATGGCTGCGTGGATGTACGCGGGGAGGCCCGCGAAGGCGGGCTCATGCGCGCGCACGTGGCGCACGAAATCCGATCCCCAGGGCGCGAGCGCTACCGGATCGATCAGCGTGAGGCTGCGGTACTCGCACCCATCGAGCAGATGCGCGCGCAGTGCGGTCGCGCCGCCAAAGTCGTGCGCGACGACCGCGGGCGCGGCGACGCCCCAGTGATCGAGGAGTTCCGCAAAGAGGACGTTCTGCACACCGAGCGAGACGTCCTGACCCGCTCGCTGCTCGGAGGCGCCGTAGCCGAGCAGATCAAAGCAATAGATCCGGTACGCGCCGCTGAAGTGCGGCACGATCCGCCGCCAGACGTAAGAGGAAAAGGGCGTGCCGTGCACGAAGCAAAGCGCTGGCCCATCGCCCGCGACCGAGAAGCGCACCCGCTGGCCGCGGAAACGATATTCCCGGTCGAGCTGCCAGTGCGCCATCGAGCCCTCGGGTGAGCCTTTGCCTGATCTCAGTGCAGTGCTTTTTCGAGCGTCGTCTTTATCGAATCGCCCACCGCGGCGCGCAGCGCGATGCAGTCGTCGATGGCTTCAGTGACCCGATCGACGGCGAGCTGCCCGCCTTGCGCTCCCCGCAGCCGCTCACCGAGTACCTGATTGAACCGCTGCCGCTCCTCGCTGCTGCAGAACGAGCCCCCCGCATTGGCAAGACGCGCCTTGAAGAAATCCGGCATGCGCGCGAGCAGCGCCTCGCGGTTCGTGCCGATCCAGCTCCACGCGCCCTCTCTCGCGTAAGGGTTGTTGGCCTGCCCGATCACGATCTGCATGGCTAAGGACACTTCAAGGCTCGGGTCGAGCGCGAACGCGAGTGTGTCGTTGGCGATGGCAGGCGTCTCCGCAGAAGCGAGCGCAACGCCCGCATCCTGGCGTACCTGCGGATCTCGGTTCTCGGCGAGACCCTTGAGCGGGGTGAGGATCGGCGCGCCGCGCTCGCGCAGCCCGATGGCCCAGATGCGCCAGCGGAAGAGCGATTCGACGGCCGCTGGGTCGGCGACCGAGGGCTGCGCAGCGGGGGCGAGCGCGGTGCGAACCTCGGCGCTTCGCCCCGAGAGCCCGACGAGTCCGATGAGCTGGCGACGCAGCAGCTGTTGCTCCGCCGGATCGTGAGCGTAGTGGCCCGGAGTCGGGTCGTAGCCGAGCTGATGCAAGCGTTCGCCGTAGAGACTCACGAGGGCGCGCTCGAGCAGCGTCCTCTCCTCGGGACTCTTCGCGAGGCTGTCGTGCAACTCATCGAGTTTGTAGCCGAGGCTGAGCGTCGCGGTGCGATCGGGGTGCGCGGCGAGCACCTGGGCGGTCGCAAAGAGACCCTCGAAGGGCGTCCGTCCGGCGGCAAAGGCGGCGCTCGTACTGTCGGCGAGGGTCAGTGCCTCGCGTGCCGGCAGCTGGTTCGCCATGGCAAGAAGCGAGTTGGAGAGCTCGGGAGTGAGCGCGAAGCGGTAGTAGCCGGCACCGTCGGCGTTCGGATGCATGCGCGCGGTGCGCAGCGCCGCTGGCAGCGCGAGCGTGCCCGTGCGCGCCGTGAGCAGCGTGCAGTGCTTGGTGGATTGCACCTCGGAGTACAGGTGCGCACAGAAGGGGATCTTCCAGAGTTCCTTGTCGGGGCGGGCCGCCGATCCGAGCGCCCGGTAACGGGACTGCTCGAGCTGCAAGGCGCCGTCCGCACTCTTGCTCACGGTGACGAGGGGCACGCCGGCCTGCTCGACGAACGACTCAAAGGCGTCCGTGATCGCCCGCTCCCCGCTCCCTTCGCCCATCGCCGCGAAGAAATCCGCCGCGGTCGCGCTCGCATAGGCGTGGCGGCTCAGGTGCAGCCGCACGCCGCGCTGAAAACGCTCCTCGCCAAGATACGACTCCACCATGCCGAGGACGCCTGCGCCTTTCTGGTAGGTAATGCTGTCGAAGCTCGAGGCGATTTGTGCGTTGGTGGCGATGGGTTGATGGATCGGGCGTCCGACCCGTAGCGCATCGACGTTCATGGCTTCGAGCGTACTGTTGAGCTGCTCCTTGCCGATGCCGAGATCGGGTCGCCAGTCATCGGCGATCTTGACGCCCATCCACTCCGCGAAGGACTCATTGAGCCAGATGTCATCCCACCACACGGGCGTCACCAGGTCGCCGAACCACTGATGCGCGAGTTCGTGCGCGGCCACCGTTCCGAAGTTGCTCGCCTGGCGCGGCGTCGGCTCGGGAGGAAAGGCGAGCAGCGCCTCGTCGAAGATGATCGCGCCGGCATTTTCCATGGCCCCGAGCTGGTTCGTGGCTGCGATGAGATCGATCTTCGGGTACGGGAAGGGCGTGCCGAAGTAGCTCTCGAGGCGCCGGATGAGCTCAGGGGCCTGCGCGAGGGCGAACTTGAAGCGCGCCGCATCGCCCTGGGTGCCGATGACCCGCAAGGGGAGCGGCGTGTGCCGCACGCTATTGGGCGCAATGGGCGCTCCAGAGAGGACCTGAAGCGGCCCGGCGACAAAGGCGGTGAGATAGGTCGGAAGGGGTTTAGTGGTCGCGAAGCTGCGCCGCGTCGTCCCGCCTGCCATCTTCGTGGCTTTCACCTCCGGGGTGTTGGTGACCGCAAGGTCGGCTCTTGCGGTCGTGATCGCGATGTCGAAGGGCGTTTTGAACCCCGGCTCATCGAAGCCTGGAAAGGCCCGCCGCGCATCGATCGGCTCCATCTGCGAGAACGCATACCAGTCATTGCCGACGCGCGCGCGATAGATCCCCTGCGGCGCGCTCTGGAAGGGGGCGCTGTAGCGGAAGTGCAGCACGGCCTTCCCGGGTCCGACCGCCGCGCTCGTGAGAACGCGTGCCACTCCCGTCTCATGATCGACTTCCTCGTAGTGGGCCCGGCGTGTGTGTCCGGCGGCGGAGATCGTGACGCTCTGCACCTTGAGCCCAAGTCCGTGCAACCAGATCGCCTTGAGAGGGACGCGCAGTTCGACATCGATACTCGTCTCGCCTGTGAACTGCGCCTGCCGCGGATCGAGCGTGAGACTCAGCCGGTAGTGCGTTGGTGCCACGGTTTGCGGGAGCCGGCCGGCGGGGGCTTCCTCTGCCGCCGCCGCGGCCGCCGCGGCCATGACGACGATCGCAAAGAGCGCGCGAAGCATATGCGTGTACCTCCCCCCCATTGGATCGCCGCGCAAACGCGATGCGTTTAAGCGCTCGCCGGTGCGGGTCGCGCCCGCAGTGGCCGGGTGCTGCGGTTGATGCCCAGGGCACCGCTGCGGACCACCTCGAGAAGCTCGGCGCCGCGGCCGAGCTCGGCGACGAAGCTCGTGACCTCCGCTTCGCTCGCGACGAGCTCGACGATGAAGCCATCGACCGCAGGGTCGAGCACCCGGCCGCCGCTGCGCACGACCTGCCCGCGCACCGCATCGGTGTGGGTGGGATCGAGTCGGAGCTTGAGCAGCACAAGCTCGCGCTCAAGATGCGCCCCCCGCGTCATGTCGAGCACGTTCACGACATCGATGAGCTTATTGAGCTGGTTGACGATCTGGTGGATCACCGCATCCGACCCCTTGGTGACGAGCGTCAGGCGCGACACCGTCGGGTCGTCGGTCGGGGCGACCGAGAGCGATTCGATGTTGTAGCCGCGCGTCGAGAAGAGACCCGCGACGCGCGTGAGTGCGCCGGCTTCGTTCTGCAGCAGGATCGCGATGATATGACGCATGGGGAGGCTCGGACGGAACCGCACGGGAGCTCGGGGGACTCCCCGCAGAATAAAGGATCGGCGCGAGCTTGCACCACGGAAACAAGCTGCTAGGCTCATTTATTCCTGCAATTTTTTACACTGAGAGCCGAGACGAGCCCCCCCATGAGGGATCCGCTGATCGAGCCACGGCGTGCGAGCGCTCATCCGCTCGCAGGCGTTCGCATGACGGGCGCGCGCATGATCATGCGGGTGCTCGCGGACGAGGGCGTGACCGCCATCTTCGGCTATAGCGGCGGGGCGATCCTGCCGACCTACGACGCCGTGTTCCTCTACAACAAGGAGGCGGCGGCCAATGGCGAGCGGCAGATCCCGCTCATCGTGCCCGCCAACGAGCAGGGAGCGGCATTCATGGCCGCGGGCTACGCACGCGCGAGCGGCCGCGTCGGTGTCGCCCTCGTCACCTCGGGTCCGGGGGCGACGAACACTGTTACACCGGTGCGCGACTGCATGGCCGATTCGGTGCCGATTGTGGTGATTTGCGGTCAAGTGTCCACGGCTGCCATTGGCACTGATGCGTTCCAGGAGGCGCCGGTGCCCGCTCTCATGAGCGCGATCGCGAAGCACGTGTTCCTCGTTACCGATCCGGCGAAGCTCGAGAGCACCATGCGCACCGCGTTCGAGATCGCCCGTACCGGCCGGCCGGGACCTGTCGTGGTCGACATCCCGAAGGATGTGCAGAACAGCGAAGGCGTGTTCCAAGGTGCGGGACTGCTGCCGATCCCCGGCTACCGCCGCCGCATGGACGCGCTCGGGGAGGCGGTGCTCGAGGAGGATTCCGCCGCGCGCTTCTTCGCGATGCTCAGCGAGTCCGAGCGGCCCCTCATCTACGCGGGCGGTGGGGTCATCAATGGCAATGCGGCGCGCACGCTCACGGAGTTCGCCACCGCGTTCTCGATTCCCGTCGTGACGACGCTCATGGGGATCGGTTCGCTCGATACGACGCACCCCTTGTCGATGCGGATGCTCGGCATGCACGGCGCGGCCTTTGCCAACTACGCGGTCGATGACTGCGACTTCCTGATTGCGGTTGGCGCGCGCTTCGATGACCGCGTGGCGGGGGT
>Ga0187766_10001595_pt1 | contig 13320 bp, 12 predicted proteins | sample 0216_QUI02_MP05__4_FD_132971 | JGI IMG/M metagenome (GOLD analysis project Ga0187766, IMG submission 132971) | Tropical peat soil microbial communities from peatlands in Department of Meta, Colombia - 0216_QUI02_MP05_20_MG | ecosystem: Environmental > Terrestrial > Soil > Wetlands > Peat ... | reverse complement strand
GACGGCGAGCGCATGTGGGGGTTTCGCTACTCGAGCGAGGGCAAGTCGCGGTCGCTGTTCTTCACCAAGCACGTGCCGACGCTGCGCGCGCTGTACCCGGAGCGAGAGATCCTGCAGGAGGTCACCGAGGACGCGCGACTGATCGTGTCCGAGCCGATGGGCGACCTTCCCGGCGCCTGGGAAGAGGTACCCGAATCGTTTTACGCGGTCGCCGGCAAGGGCGACGACGAACTGCGCCCGTTCAAGGTCAAGCCGCCCACGACGGCGGTGCCGATCAGCTCGTGAACGCGGGTCGCCAAGACCACGAGGCGGGTCTAGCTCTGGTGCTGCAGAGCCGAGCCTGGGTCGGTTTCTCGCCCCGGGAGTCCAGATTGCCGGTTGCGAGTGGAGCTGGGCGAACGTGAGAACCACGGCCGGACCGGGTGAGTCGCGGGCACGGCACCGGAGGGTCGCTCGCGACGCCGCGCGCGAACTTAGCGCGCGGCCGGCTTGGGCCCGGTGGAACAGCAGCCTCGAGTGCCGCTACACGGTTGGGGTGGAGGAGGAGCTGATGTTGCTTCGGCGGCGGGATCACTCGCTTGCGCAGTCGAGCGACGAGGTCCTCCCGCGGCTCTCGCGCGATCTCCACGAGCGTACCTCGCCCGAGACGCACGCGTCGGTGATCGAACTGGCGACCGGGATCCACCTGGACGTCGCCGGGGCCGTGGGAGAGCTCGTGGCGCTCCGCGCGCGGCTTGCTGGTGAGCTCGGTGCGATCGGCTTGGCTGCGGCTTGCGCTGGCACCTACCCACTGGGGGGCGCCGACGAGGTCAAGGTGTCGGGCGCTGCGCGCTACGGAGTGGTCGATGGGTCGATGCGGATGCTCGCGCGTAGATCGCCGACGATGGCGCTTCACGTGCACGTCGGCGTTCCGGCAGCCGAGGACGCGATTCGGCTGCTCAACTCGCTACGGGAGGTGATGCCGGTGCTGGTTGCGCTGTCGGCGAACTCTCCCTTCTACCAAGGGCGCGACACCGGGTTCGCCTCGGCAAGGACCGTGATCTTCGGCGCCTTTCCCCGCACCGGCACACCCCGACGGTTTGGCAGCTATGCAGACTACGTCGAGGCGGTGCGGCCGCTGATCGCTTCCGGTGCGCTCGCCGACCCGAGCTTTCTGTGGTGGGACGCGCGGCTGCAGCCGGCGCTCGGGACGGTCGAGGTTCGCGTGATGGACGCACAGTCGACCGTCGCCGACAGTGCGCCGCTGGTCGCGCTGGTGCAGTCGTTTGCGCACCTGGTGCTGGAGGGCGAGTCGCCGGACAGCGGCATCAGTGCGGAGGTGCTGGCGGAGAACCGCTTCCTCGCTGCCCGGGACGGGCTTGACGCGCGTCTGATCGATCCGGTCAAGCGACGGCTGGTGCCAGTTCGAACGTCCGCGAAGGCGCTCGTGCGACGCTGCCGACCGCACGCCGCCGCGCTCGGTTGCCGCGTGGAGCTCGATCGGATCGAGCGGCTCGTAGCGGCCAACGGAGCCGACCGCCAGCGCGCCCGGGCTGAGCAGTGCGGGCTCGTCGACCTGGTCGCAACCTTATCGGCGTGCTTCACGTAGTGTCGGTGGCGCTGGGGCAGCTACGTCACCCGGTGGGGTGATGTCAGATCATCAACAATGCCGAAGCTACAGGGGTGAACGTCGCCGACCTGATACTGCTGGCGCTCGCGGCGGCCGGCTACGCGACCCTGCTCGCGGGCGTGATCTTAATTCTTGGGCGGCGATCGCCGCTACGTCTGCTGTGCGGGTTCTACGCGATCAGGATCGTCGCGGGCAATGCGATCGTTAAGCTGATCGAGTCCTCGAAGGCGTGAGCGCCTCTCACCAGTCGGGCAAGCCGATCGTCGTTATCGTCGTGGGAGCAGGGTCGCTGCTTGTCGCGTGGGGGATCTGGAGCGGCACATCGAGCGTGGCTTTCGCCGACACGAGCGGCCCGACGCAGAGCGGGCACCACGCAGAGCACTTCTTGGACGAGCCGAGCGGCTTGCTCGCGGGTCGATGACGATGACGTTCATCGCCGGACTTGTGCTCAAGCTACCGGGGATCTGGTACCTCGATGCCCTTACCGGCGTCGCGAGGACCAAGCCATCCGACAGCTCGGTACTGCTTCAGATCCTGCTGTTCAACGAGATCATGTTCCCGCTGGTGGAGGTTCGATCGTCGCCTATCTGTCAACCCGCGGCGCGCCGGAGAGCTCGCGAGCAACTTCTCCGATTAGGGTCAACGCCACTCGCCCGCGATCGGGATCGTAGTCGCCACCGCCGTCGGTCTATGGCTGCTGGTCCGAGGGATCGACCGCTCGCAGCTCTCTGACCTACACTACGTGGTCGCGGATGGCATCTCTCGCAGACTTGACGAGCAGTCGCCGGTAGGCCTTCGAGGGTATGACGGAAGCGTCGCCGGACCGCGTGATGCGGCAGTGGTGGTCGAGGTCCGCTCGCGGGCCGCGCTGCGCTACCTCCTGAGCGTACGGCATCTCGGTACGATGCCGTCCTGCGAGGCTTCGGCGACTCGTTCGATCACCGGGATGAACTGCATGAAGCGTGCGCCGCACTCGTCGCGCAGGTGCTGACACAAGTGGGCGCGGCGCGGACGTTGGGGGGTCCACGTCAGCGTTGTGATCTGGATTCGAGAGCTGGCGAAGGGACGCGGCGCTGGCCGCTTTCGCCGGCGTCCAAGCCACCATTAGGCGATGCTCGCCGTCCGCCTAGCGGACGATGATTGCGGGTTTGATCCCGCTCACACGACCGATCGCGCAGGGCTGCGGCATCCGCGAGCGCAAGAACGACCTCGGTGGCACGTTCAAGGTTGCCTCCAGTGCTGGACGCGGCACCGTGCTGACGATTTCGCTCCCCTGGCCACCGGCAACCGCACACGGATGAGCCGGAGCACCGCGGAGGCAATGGTTTCCGCCCGGATCACCTGAAAGGGGTGATGCTCTTGGCCGGTACCCCTGCGAAGCTGCAGCGAAACTCGATCCCGCGTCGCCGTTGCCGTTGCCCGACAAGGTGAAAGCTTCATGACCCCGACCGGTGAGGAAATCGGCCGCAGCGTGGAGGACGTCCGCAGCCTCTCGGGTGCGTTGCAGGTGCAGGTGCCGGCGGTGGCCGAGTCGCTTGACGGATTGACATTTACGTTTATCGCGCCGGTTTCGTTTCCGCTTCAAGCTGGGGGCTATGTGAGTGTTGACACGCCCGCCGGTTCGAGACTGGGTCAAATTCGCGAGCTTGCCATCGACCGTGCACAGGGACCCGAGGTCGTCCTCAGTTTGGGCACGTTCGGGGATGTCCACACGCGGGTGCCGTTCGATCGGCTGGCCGGGAGCGGAATGATGCTGACTGCGTCCGAGCCATTTCACGGCGTGCCACTCGCGTCCGCTAGCGGCGCGGCCGTGCAGGAATGGTACGACAACGCGCGCCCTCGGCGTGCGGTCCTTCGCATCGGGCAGGCGACGCGTTCGCCCGGCGTCGCTGTCGAGCTCGATGCCGCGGGATTCGCACGACACACGTTCCTTTGCGGCCAATCCGGTTCCGGCAAGTCTTACGCGATGGGTCTTCTGCTTGAACAGCTGCTGTTGCACACGGACTTGCCGATCCTGGTGCTCGATCCAAATTCGGACGCAACGCGGTTGCGGGAGCTCCGATCGAGTGCCGATGCGGTCGTCACCGAGGCTTGGCGCGCCGCTGCGTTGCGCATCGCGGTCCGTGGCCTTGGGCGCGACGGCGAGGAGCGGTTGCGGTTGAGGTTCTTCGACCTCGACCTCGCAACGCAGGAGGCGCTACTGGGGCTCGATCCGCTGCGCGACCGGGACGAGTTCGACGCGCTGCGAGAGATCTTGGAGGCCGAGGCGGCCGGTCGCTCGGTGGCAGAGCTCCAACGGCTACTCCATACGGCTTCCGATCCGCAGCTCCGCGCACTCGCGCTGCGGATTCGCAACCTCGGCGTACTCGACTGGCCGCTGTGGTCGCGGCAGTCAGATGACCGCGGCTTGCTCGCCGACATCGAGGGCGGGGACTGGCGGTGTCTGGTGGTCGATCTCGGCTCGATCGCGGTGCCGGCCGAGCGCGCGCTCGTCTCTGCCGCAGTCCTGTCGAAGTTCTGGGCGCTGCGTGCTGAACGCCGCCCGGTGCCCCTGGTAATCGATGAAGCCCACAACGTCTGTCCGCCCGGCGCCGAGGACGAGCTCACGAAGATCGCGACCGATCGCGCGGTGTCGATCGCGGGCGAGGGCCGTAAGTTCGGCCTTCACCTCCTCGTCGCCACGCAACGCCCGCTCAAAATCCACGAGAACGTTCTGTCCCAGTGCGACAACCTCTTTCTCATGCGAATGAATTCAACGGGGGACCTGGCGCGAGTCGCTGAGCTGTTCTCGTTTGCCCCGCCCGGACTGCTCGGTCGTGCGACAGCCTTCAATCTCGGGGAGGCGCTCGTCTGCGGTCGCGTCGCTTCCCACCCAATGTTCGTCACGACTGGCGGGCGTATCGCAAAGGAGGGCGGCGCAGACGTGCCAGCAGCCTGGGCAAGTGGCCAGCCCGCGGCCTAGAGCAATCAGCGTCGTTGCACCGAGATGCGGTGGCCACTAGCCTGATCGCAGGCCGCCTGGCGGGCACGCCGAGCGGCCACACCGGCTGGCGAAGACGAACCCGCGACTTGATCGGGACAGCCTCGCCACCTGCTGGCGATGTACCTCGCGCGCGGTCATCGGCGCCGGACACTGATGACGGTCGGGTTCGGGATCGTGTTCGCCGGCGTGGTCGGCTGGGCCGTCCGCTCGATCCTGGAGTCACAGGTGGCGAACGAGCTGGTCGGTCAAGCGTCACTTCGCCCCTTCGTTAAAGAGGTGGTGGTGATCGCGACAGGGTTGCTCGGCCAGATCATCGGCGCGTTCCTCCTCGTCGGGCTGGTGGCTGCGGCGGCGGCGTGGTTCGCCGGGCCCGCGCGGTCGTTCGTGGCCGTCCGGCGGGCGATCGCTCCATTCCTGCGCGAGGAGCCCGTCGGGACGTTTGCGACACCACCGTGGTGATGGTGCTGATCTTCATTTGGGATCCGATTCCGGGCACGCCGGGCGGGATCATCGCCTTCCTGGCGCTGGCGTTATTCGGGATCGAGATGCTGCGCCGGCAGACCGAGGTCGAGTTCCCGGATGCGCGCCGGGGCGACGCGACAGCGGCGCTGCGTGCCGCTGGCAAGCCTTTCGCGACCGGCGCGAACGCGGGGAAGATCGAGACCACAGCTCTGACCACCGATCGCTTCCCGACCAGCTGCAGCGGCTCGGGACGCTGCGGAACGACGGCGCGATTACGCCCGCGGAGTACGACGAGGCCAAGGCGAACCTGCTGCACGCGTGACCGACGATGGGCGCGGTCGGCAACATCATCTGACTTCCCGATGGTCCCGATCGTGCTCGTCCCGTTCGGTCGCGAAATCGTTCCGGTCGCGGACGGCGCGAGTGCCAGCGGCTCGTTCTCCAGTCAGGTAATTGGCTAATTGATGGTCTAATCTAATCGGCCGCTCGGTGCTAACCGACTGACCGTCCATAGGCGGCCCTGCGAGCACCTCGACTTGGACGCGGCTTCCGCAGCCGCGTGGCGTTCTCGAGCATCGCCGGCGGCGATCACCGCCGCATTCACTTTGGAATGCTCAAGCTCGCGGTCGCTCGACGCTCGAGAGCACAGGTGCGTGTCGGTTGGCGTGCCAGGGACGCTCACTTAGGGGAGCCGCGTCTGCGGACCGGCGGATCGTTGCGCTGCGTCGGCCGGGTCGGCACAAGCCAGGCACGGGCTCGCGAGCAAGGCTGCCGCACATCACGATGCGGATGAGGGAGCCCTGCACCGTGTTCCCGGTCGCGCGTCCGGGGACGAGAGGCCGTGCCGGCGTGTCGGTCGCTCGCACCGTGTGGCACGGCAGTGTCGGGCCGCGGCCTTTCTTTCCCGGGCCGGACGTCTTTCTGCGTCCCGAGCGTCGTTCTTCGGGTTCGTCTGGATGCAGCGGTCGCACCTTGCCGGAGGAGAGTGCACCGGCCACGGCGAATAGAGCCGCGTGGAGGGCTCGCGGCAGCGCTACGAAGTGTTGCTCTTGGCCCTCGCGTTCACGTTCTTCTTCTTCGGCGTCGCTCACCCAGGCGACGCGCAGCGGGCGATCGGGACCGTTCTCGTCGGGGTCACGCTGATGCTCGCGCTGCAGGCGGCGGGCAGCTCGAGGCGCCTCCTGGGCTTCGCGGCGGCGATCGCGATCGTGATTACGGCGGGCGTGGTGATCGCAACCGTGGCCGGGAAGGGGACGGCGGTTGTTGGCATCGAAGCGGTCGCGAACGGGCTGCTGATCGCGCTGGCGCCTCCTGCGGTCGTGATCGGGCTGTTGCGCAGCCTACGCGCGACGGGCGCGGTGACCGTCACGGTGGTCGCCGGGGTGCTGTGCCTCTACCTGTTGGTGGGGCTGTTCTTCGCGTTCATGTACCTCGCCGTTCAAAACCTTGGTGGCGCTCCGTTTTTCGCCAACGGTGACGCCGCCACCGCTGCGCGCGCGGTCTACTTCAGCTTTGTGACGATGACGACGGTCGGCTACGGCGACTTTACCGCGCGCACGAATCTCGGACACATGCTCTCGGTGACCGAGGCGCTGCTCGGTCAGATCTACTTGGTCACGGTCGTCGCGGCGATTGTCGGCCGTCTGGCCCCGCGGGGAACGCAGGGCCAGTGATCGACGTGTGGGCCGAGTCAGAGACCACGGCCGAGTGCCGCGGCCGCGGATGCGCGATCTAGGGTGCCGTCCAGAACAAGAGCGATGTGTAGGGTAGTTCGGGATTTGCAGGCGATGTAGGCTGCGCGCAAGGATGAGACGCGGGTGTTTGCCTACCTCGAGACGCAGGCGTGCACCATTGGGCGCTTGGAGGACGTTTGCGAGATTCTGCACGCGGGGCCGCAACGGCACCGCTAGTGGACGTCACGACCTCGGAGGTCGCAGATGAGTGTCCGTGCAACAACCCGCCAGACTGGGGGGTCACCGGCGCGGGAAGCCTACGCCTACGACGACAGCGGCTACGGCTGGGTCGCGTTCGCGGGCGTGATGCTGCTGATCCTCGGCACGCTCAACTTCATCGAAGGCGTGGCCGCGATCGGCAACGCGCACTTCTTCGTCGCCAACACCCATTACATCGCCGGCAGCCTCAACACGTGGGGCTGGATCGTCCTGTGGATCGGCGTAATCGAGTGGCTCGTCGGCATCGGTGTGTTCGCCAAGAACCAGCTCTCGCGCTGGATCGGCGTGATCATCCTCGCGTGCAATGCGATCGTGCAGCTGCTGATGATGCCCGCGTACCCGTTCTGGTCGCTGTGCATCTTCACGCTCGACATCCTCGCGATCTACGGTCTGATCGCGCACGGCAAGAAGATCTCGGGCCTCGAGCTGTGACCGGGTACGTCGGCTGCCGGTGCGCACACCTGCCATCGCTCGCTTGGGCTTGGATGACCGCGAAGTGCGAGGAAGGCGGCAACCGATGGATCGACGCCGGCACCCGCTAGGTGTGGTCATGCCGGAGCTCGCCGTGGATTTGGTCGAGGAACCGCACGGCGGGCTGGTGTTTGGGCGCGAGCTACCAGAACTGCGCGCCAGGCTCGCGGCGGACAACACACAACCAGAGAGCGGCGCTCGGCTCGAGCGCCGCTGTTAGGTCGCGAGATCTTACGTGCGGGGCGTTCGCATCACGCCGGGTGGGTACGAGCGGGGGGGTCTTGCGGCCCGGGCTCTGACGGCAGCCGATCCGGCTGCGCTTCTCCGGGCCGCTGAGGAGGTATCGAGCCCGGTGTGGCGGGTGGTGCTCGAGCGAGCGCTGGCGGGGAGCCGACCGGGCGAGCGCGTGGATGGTCACTTGGTGTGCTTGGCGGTCGAGGGCGGTGGGATGCGCGGAGCGGTGTCGGCCGGGATGGGCGTGGTGCTGGAGGCGGCCGGCTTGACGGGTGCGTTTGACCGGGTCTACGGCGTTTCCGCCGGGGCGCTGAACGGCCGCGCGCTGGCGGGCGGGCAGGCCGCGTTGAGCGCGACGCACTACCAGGACGCGGCGAGTCGCGGGGTGATCAACCGGATGCGACCGCTGGTCGGCCGGTCGGTGATCGATTTCGAGCTGCTGTTCGAGGAGCTGATCGCGGCGCGCAAGCCGCTGTCGTTCGACGGCCTGGCCTCGGGCCCGGAGTTCCGCGCGCTCGCGACCTCGCTCGAGACGCTGTCGCTGCGCGTGCTCGCGGGGTTCGCCGACATCGGCGAGCTGATGCGGGCGGTGCGAGCGAGCGCATCGCTGCCCAGGCTCGGCGGCGAGCCGCCCGTATTCCGGGGCGAGCGGATGGTCGACGGCGGCCTGATCGAGCCGATCCCGGCCGAGACAGCGGTGCGCGAGGGGGCCACCCACGTGCTCGTGTTGCGCTCGCGACCGGCGGAGTATCGCCAGCCGACGCTGCGAGGCCTCGGCGAGGCGTTCACGATGCGCGACGAGCCGGGCCTGGTCGAGCTACTACGAGCCCGCCCTCGGGTCTACAACCGCCAGGCCGAAGAGCTCCAGCGCCGGGTGATCGATGACAGTGGCGGAGCTCACGTGCAGCAGGTCGCGGTTCCTGACCACACGCGCTTGGTCGGCCGACTGGAGGGCAATGCCGAGCGCGTCACCGACGCGCTCCGGCTTGGTGCCAGAGCGATGGCGTCGTCGATCCTGACCGAACCGATCGACCTCTGCTGGCAACCGGTCGTGTACCGCGCCAGGCCCTCACGGGGCGCGGCCACGCAGCCCGCCCGAACGCCCGCGAGCGCACCGAACGCTCGCGCGCCCGCGGCCGAAACGAGTGCGTAGCCAGTGAAACCCTAAAGCCAGCTCCCCAGCCGAGCAGCAACACAACCAAACCGCACGATAGGAACGCTTCGATGGGCCCAGTCACACATCAAACGATCGGACTCAGCATCGGCAAGCACAGCTCACCCGAGGAAGGCGCGTGCGTGATGGAGCTCGCGTCGATGCTCGCAGGAGAGCCGTTCAGCGACCATCCGATCTCGGTCTGCCCTGTGATCGGCTCCTTCCTGAGGGCCTACAACGATTCGATCGACGCCGAGCGCCGCCAGGATCTCTACGCCTACGCCGCCAAGGTAGTCGGCAGCCGCGGCTCAGACCAGCTGCAGCAGACGCGCGCCGAGCGCCTCAAAGCCTGGATCTCCGAACGCAAATCGCGGCGCTGGACCCGTTTCCTGCTGCCCGCGCTCCTGCCGGCGCTGGCGAACATGCCTCCCTGCGATGTTCTCGGAATCCGCGCGGTCCATGCCATCCGCGAACACGATGATCGGACGCACGCAGACGTGCTCGCGCTCGTCGACCAGCTGCTCGCGCTTCGCACGAACGACCGAGCGCTCCCGACCACAACCGCGGCGACCGCGTCTACCTCGCCCCCAATGATCTCTACAGCCTCCTACTGAGCACCACCGCTGCCTCACCGGCGGCAGGCGCTCGTGCAGCACGCGCGTCCACGTGCATCAAACGCTCGGCGAGGCATCCGCGGTTCTCGGCGTAACCGCGTTTGCATCCATCGAGCGGCGCGTCAGGGCGGTCGATCCCCGATCCGGCTCGATGGCGGTCGCGCTCGTACCTGAGAAGGACTGTTGCGCGTGCAGAGATGCGGACGCTTCGGCGGGGATGCCAGCACCCCGGTGAGCCTCGTGTGGGCAGGTTGGCGCGAGTCGGCTGTTCGGTGCACACTTCGCGCATAAGAGGGCCCCGGTTGCAATGTGGCCTTGGGTCCTCGGGAGCCAGTTGCGGAGGTCGGCGGATGAGTGAGTCCTATGACGTGATCGTAATCGGGAGCGGCGCGGGTGGCGGCACGCTCGCGCACCGCCTGGCCCCGTCGGGCAAGCGGATCCTGCTGCTTGAGCGCGGTGGCTGGCTGACCCGTGAGCCGCAGAACTGGCTTGCGGAGAGCGTGTTCGTTGAGAACCGCTATGTCTCGCCTGACACGTGGTACTACCCGGACGGCTCGTCGTTTCAGCCGGAGGTGCACTATTTCGTCGGTGGTGCGACGAAGCGCTACGGCGCTGCGCTGTACCGGCTGCGCGAGCAGGACTTCGGCGAGCTCAAGCACTATGGCGGGATCTCGCCGGCGTGGCCGATCTCCTATGAGGAGATGGAGCCGTACTACACGCAGGCCGAGCAGCTCTATCAGGTGCATGGCGCGCGTGGCGAGGATCGGACCGAGCCTCCGGCGAGCGCGCCGTACCCGTTCCCGGCGGTCTCGCACGAGCCGCGGATCCAGCAGCTCTCAGATGACCTGGCGAAGGCCGGTCTGCACCCGTTCCACGCTCCGTGCGGAGTGTTGCTCGACGAGTCCAACATGCCGTTTAGCAGGTGCGTGCGGTGCGATAACTGCGATGGCTTCCCGTGCCTCGTGCACGCGAAGTCGGACGCCGAGGTGATCGCCGTCAGGCCCGCGATCGAGCACCCGAACGTGACGCTGCTGATCGGGGCGGAGGCGGTGGGGCTGGAGTGCAACGAGGCGGGCACGGCGGTGACCGGGGTCGTGGTCGAGCACGACGGGCAGAGCGAGACGTTCGCAGGCGAGCTCGTGGTCGTCTGCTGCGGCGCGGCGAACAGCGCCAAGCTGCTGCTCGCGTCCGCGACCGACAAGCACCCGCGCGGGCTCGCGAACGGCTCTGACCAGGTCGGCCGCAACTTCATGTTCCACAACAGCCAGGCCGTGCTCGCGCTGTCAAAGGAAGAGAACCCGACCGTGTTTCAGAAGACGCTCGGGGTCAACGACTTCTACTTCTCCGGCGGGAAGGAGTTCGAGTTCCCGCTGGGGAACATCCAGATGGTCGGCAAGTCGCAGGCGCCGATGTTCCGCGGCGAGAAGCCGGGCGAGACGAAGTTCGCGCCGACGTGGACGCTGAACGACATCGCGCGGCACGCGGTCGACTTCTGGCTCTCGACCGAGGACTTGCCTCGGCCCGAAAACCGGGTCGCGCTCGCCAAGGACGGCAACATCCAGATCAGCTATCAGGCGAGCAACGAGGAGCCCAAAGACCGCTTGTACCACGAGCTCAAGGAGATGCTCGAGGACCTCGGCATGCATCACGGGCATCTGCTGCCGCATCACGCATACCTCAAGAATGAGATTCCGATCGCCGGGTGTGCTCACCAGGCCGGCACCGTCAAGTTCGGGAACGATCCCAGCAGCTCCGTGCTCGACGCCAACTGCAAAGCGCACGAGCTCGACAACCTGTACGTCGTCGACACGAGCTTCTTCCCGAGCATCGGCGCGGTCAACCCGGCGCTGACCGCGATCGCGAACGCGTTGCGGGTCGGCGACCACCTGCTCGAGCGGATGGGAGCCCGATCAGCCGCCGCCGCTGCGTCCCCGGTGGCGTCATGAGCGCGTCCAACGGCAGGCGTCACGTCGTGATCGTCGGTGGCGGCTTCGCGGGGCTGGGCTGCGCCCGGGAGCTGGCCGACGACGATGACGTCCGCGTGACGCTGATCGACCGCAACAACTACCACCAGTTCCAGCCGCTGCTCTACCAGGTGGCGACCTCGCTGCTCTCACCCAGCGACATCGCGCACTCGCTGCGAGAGGTGTTCGCCGATGAGGACAACGTGGACGTAAAGCTCGCCGAGATCTCCGCGGTGGACATCGGGACGAGGACGGTCAAGTCGACCGACGGAGAGGAATGGACTGCGGACGCGCTGGTCTTGGCGGCCGGCTCGCAGCCGAACTTCTTTCATACGCCGGGCGCCCCCGAGCACTCGTTCCCGTTGTACTCGCTGGACAACGCCACGAACCTGCGGTCACGGATCCTGGGGATTCTGGAGCACGTCGACCGCGATCCGAAGTTGATCGGCCGGGGGGCGCTCAATTTCGTGATCGTCGGCGGCGGTCCGACCGGCGTCGAGGTGGCGGGCGCGATCGCGGACATGATCAACATCACGGTGCCCGCCGAGTACCGTGGGCTCGATATTGGCGCGGCCCGCATCTACCTGCTCGATTACGGCGACGCGCTGCTGAAGCCATTCTCCGACAAGGCCCACGCCTACGTCGCGAAGGTCTTGGCGGATCGCAACGTAGAGGTGCGGCTCGGGACCGGCGTCAAAGAGGTTGGGCCCGGCCACGCTAAGTTCTCGGACGGCGCTGTGATCCTCACCCGTTGCGTGATCTGGGGCGGCGGGATCATGGCGGCTCCGGTGGCGGCCAACTGCGGCCTCGCCCAGGGGCGCGGTGGGCGGGTCGACGTTCAGCCCGACCTGACGCTCGCCGCCAGCCCGGGCGTGTACGTGGTCGGCGACATCGCCAACATCTCGGGCCCGGACCAACAACTGCTGCCGCAGCTCGGCTCGGTGGCGCTTCAGAGCGGCAAGGCGGCGGCACAGAACATCCTCGCCGAGTTCAAGGACAAGCAGCGCAAGGACTTCGCGTACAAGGACAAGGGGATCATGGCGATGATCGGTCGCAACGCCGCGATCGCCGAGATGGGCAAGAACCACCACGAGGTGCACGGCCAGCTCGCACACGCGGCCTGGCTCGGCGTGCACGCCAGCCTGATGACCGGAACGCGGGACAAGATCGAGGCGGTGATCGACTGGAGCTGGGACCGATTCTCGAAAACCGGCGGCCCGCACGTCCTCGATCGCGGCGACGCCGCCGAGATCGACTGGGACGACGACCCCACCGTCACATCGTCTGGAACAAGCGCGGCGTTGCCGAACGAGCCGCAACTACCCAAGGCAGCCCGATGACCCAGATCGGCGCCGCGACGGTCGACACTCCCCGGGCTCCGGTTGCGACCGGCCACGGTCCCGGTCGCAGCGCCGGCGACTTGGCTGTCGGTGGATCCCGTGCTCGTTGCGAACTCGCGGATGCAGCCCCTGGTCCGCTACGGGCCGGTGGACCCCAGAGCCCATCCGACGGGCGCTCAGCTCTGCCCGACGATCGTCGGTTTGAGCTGACGACCGCCTTCGCGGCCCAGGCTGTATGCGCCGCCACGATCAGACGCTGACCGACGGAGCCACCCGCCGATGGCCAACGACCTAGCCCGCTGGCAGTTCGCCACCACGACCATCTACCACTTCTTCTTCGTGCCGGTGACGATCGGGCTCGCGTTCCTGGTCGCGGTCCTGCAAACCGTCTGGTACCGGACCGACAACCCGGACTACAAGCGGATGACGCGGTTCTTCGGCACGCTGCTTTTGATCAACGTCGCGATCGGCGTGGTCACCGGGCTGGTGCAGGAGTTCGAGTTCGGGATGAACTGGTCGATCTACTCGCGGTTCGTCG
>Ga0187766_10001592_pt1 | contig 13325 bp, 8 predicted proteins | sample 0216_QUI02_MP05__4_FD_132971 | JGI IMG/M metagenome (GOLD analysis project Ga0187766, IMG submission 132971) | Tropical peat soil microbial communities from peatlands in Department of Meta, Colombia - 0216_QUI02_MP05_20_MG | ecosystem: Environmental > Terrestrial > Soil > Wetlands > Peat ... | reverse complement strand
AGTGCCATTTGAATACCTGCCCGGTTGGAATCGCTACCCAGGATGAGAAGCTCAGGGCCCGCTTCGCCGGCAAGCCTGAAATGGTCGAGACCTATTTTCGCGCCCTGGCTGCGGAGTTTCGAGAATTGCTCGCTAAGCTGGGGGCTCGTAGCGTTGACGAAATCGTGGGCTGGGTTGAACAACTCCGTCCAAAAAACGAGCAGGCTGCACGGGCGGTTCAGATGATATTGCAGCCTATTGTGAGCTCCGAGCAGATTGGGTGCGCGGAAGAGCCGGAAAACAGCTTGCAGCGGGCGATAACTCGTAGTCTCGACGAACTTGCACTGCCGACCCGAGGGGCGCATGTTTTCAACATCACGATCGCAGATCGTTCCGTCGGCGCCCACCTGAGCGGTGAAATCCTGCGGCGAAGGCAGGATTCTCAGATGATTGGTCCGGTCGATTTTGAGCTCACCGGAACGGCTGGCCAGAGCTTCGGAGCTTTTCTGATTCCGGGCGTCAACCTGCGCCTTGCGGGCGAGGCCAACGATTATGTGGGCAAGGGAATGTCCGGGGGCAGCATTACTATTTCTGCTGGAGACGAAGCCTGTCTTCGTGGTGATGTTCTGGCTGGCAACACAGTACTTTACGGCGCGACCGGCGGAGAACTCTATGTCGCAGGCCGAGTTGGCGAACGGTTCGCGGTGCGCAACAGCGGCGCCCTGGCCGTAGTCGAGGGCGCTGGCCAACACGCGTGCGAGTACATGACCGCTGGGATTGCACTAATCCTCGGCTCTGTGGGAGCGAACGTGGGCGCAGGGATGACTGGCGGCCTGGCTTATTTGCTGCGCGATTTCAGTGACCGGTACTTGCTGAATGAGCAGTCCGTGCAAGCCGTTCCGATCGAAGGCCAGGAGCAACTTTGGCTTCGCCGCGTGCTGCACCGCCATTTTGGCTTGACTGGAAGTCCACGCGCACAAGAACTCTTGAAGCATACGCAAGCATTGCCTTTCGTTCGTGTTCAGCCGCTCGCCCCACCTTGCTCGGTCGCGGAAACCTGGTCGCCAATCCTGAGACACTTCCCTCGCCGAGTGTCCACACCGGATTACTCACGAGTCGCCGTACCCATACCACCCCACTACCGAAGACAACGCGTAAGGCTCGTCACCCGGTAGCGCTCGAACTGATTGCGGAAAGGGGTAGGCATACAATACTTCTCGCCACTGCTACGACGCAGCCTTTGCTCCACACCAGACGGCGTCAGCACGAACCATCTTGAACATCTGGCGAATTTACCTTATCTATAACGGCATGCGCTTTCGATACTCTTGGGTACTTATCCTCTTGCTGTGCGGCTCAGTTGTAGCGCAATCGCCGGCATCCACGCCGGACAACTACCAACCGGTTCTCGACCGGCTGCAATCAATCACAACGATTCCCGCACCTGTTTGGTACGTACACGACGCTAACCTCCCACACGGGGAAAATCCGTCGCTCGATTCCTCAGGTTGGGAGCAGATCAAGATCAACCAGGAATGGAAGGGCTCGCGTTGGTTAGCACATCGCTTCCAGGTGCCGGCGCAGGTGAATGGGTACGCGATCCATGGAGCGAAGCTTGTCCTCGATTTGCACGTCACGAGTGAACATGCGGTGAATATCAGCCTTTTCGCCAATGGGTCGATGGTGGCCCGTACGGATGAAGACGGCCAGATCCCCATTACGCTGATAGAAGGCGCTCACCCAGGAGCAATGCTGGTTCTTGCCGTGCTTGTTATCGATTCTGGCGGAGGTGGCTGCTGCGGCGGTGATACTACACGGCTGGATCGCGCCGAAATACGAATACGACCTGTGCCCGGTCGCCCCGATCCTGCGCTGCTGCGATTGCAGATCTCAGCCGCAGAAACGCTGATAAGCGCATATCCAACAGGGAAAGCCGAACGGCAGCAGGAACTCGACGCGGTGGTCAAGACGATCGATCTCGCGGCTCTGGATCACGGAGATCAAGAATCCTTCGATGCCTCGCTCAACGATGCGCAAAACAAGCTGGAATCGCTTCGCCCCTATATGCAGCAGTTCGCGATAGAGGCCATTGGCAACAGTCATATAGACATGGCGTGGCTCTGGCCATGGACCGAAACCGTGGAGGTCGTCCGCGATACCTTCGGTACCGCGCTCGAACTCATGCGCGAATACCCTGAATTCAAGTTCACTGCCAGCTCCGCCCAGGCGTACACGTGGATTGAAGAGAAATATCCCGCCATGTTTGAGGAGATTCGAAAGCGGGTCAAGGAAGGTCGCTGGGAGGTCATAGGCGGAATGTGGGTCGAACCTGATCTCAACATGCCTGATGGCGAATCGCTGGTGCGCCAGATTTTTTATGGCAAGCGCTACTTCCAGCAAAAGTTTGGCGTGAACATCAACATCGGATGGAATCCCGATTCATTTGGTTACAACTGGCAGGTACCGCAAATTTATAAACGTTCAGGAATCGACTATTTTGTAACTCAAAAGTTGCTCTGGGCGTCCGAGTTCACAAAGTTTCCTTACCGACTTTTCTGGTGGCAAGCGCCTGACGGAAGCCGCGTGCTCACATACTTTCCCAGTGACTATGCGAACCCCATCGATCCGTTACGAATGGCTCGTGATGCAGCCACTTATGGGCCCATGCTGTGGAAATGGGATGGTGGCACGAACTCGGCTCCGTCCGGGGCCTTAGAGATGATGTACCTCTATGGTGTGGGCGATCACGGTGGTGGACCTACTCGGCAAGACCTTGACATCGCGACGCATTGGCAAAAGGGTGATCTCGTTTATCCCCAGATTAAATTCTCCACGGCCGCACAGTATTTGGCAGATTTGGAGAAGGACAAGAGTAATCTGAAAATTCCAACCTGGGATGGCGAACTTTACTTCCAATACCATCGCGGAGTCCAGACGACGCAAGCCGAGGAGAAGAAAGGCAATCGCAAAAATGAGGTCTTGATTCTGGAGGCCGAAAAGCTGGCCTCAATCGCAACCATGTTTGGCGCCCCGTACCCGCAGCAGGACTTCGACGACTCCTGGAAGAAGATATTGTTCAATCAATTCCATGACATCCTTCCCGGCTCAGGAATTCATATCAACTATGTTGATGCCGCCCGCAAATATGCCGAAACTGAACGCGTGAATCGTGACATCATTCACAGCACGCTCGAAGACTTGGCTTCCAGAGTGAATTCTCCGGGTGTTGGTGTGCTGGTTGTCAATCCACTCTCGTGGGCAAGAACGGATCAAGTAGAGGTTGACGCACACTTTCCGACTGCAGTCAGCCAGGTTCGCGCCGTCGACGCTGACGGCAAGCAACTACCGGCGGAGATCGTCAGCATGGATCCCCAGATCAATCGCGTGCGCATGCGAATTTTGGCACAGGATGTTCCGGCAATCGGTTACAAACTGATTCTCCTGGAGCCCGTCGCAAGCATCGCCCCGACGTCAGCGCAACCATCAGTGACGGCAACTTCCAGCTCCTTGGAAAATGATTTCGTTCACTTGACGGTGGATCCAAGAACTGGCTGCATAACCAGTCTTTTTGACAAGCGCAGCCAAACTGAGGCCTTGGCAGTTCCGGTTCAGAGCGAAGGCTCGCCGGCGGCATCTCCCGATGGGCTGCCTTGTGCCAATCTGCTGCAAGCTTTCGTGGATAACCCAGCCAAATGGGATGCGTGGAATATAGACGCCGACTTCGTCAAACAACATTGGGATCTGATGCAAGCCGACAAAGTCGAATTGCTCGAGCATACTCCGCTTCACGCCGTGATTCGTGTGCGCCATCATTTCCAAAGTTCGAGTTTCGTTCAGGACATCACAATCTATGCCGGTGTTCCACGAATCGACGTCCGCATGCAAGCCGATTGGCACGAGAAGCACATTCTCTTGAAAGCCGCATTTCCTTTGAGCGCGCGCAACGACAAAGCCACATTTGAAATTCCCTATGGCAGCGTCCAGCGCCCTACGACCCGGCGAAGTCCCGAAGAACAGGCACAATTCGAAGTCCCGGCTTTGCGCTGGGCTGATCTCTCCGATGCGGCCCAGGGTTTCAGTCTGCTGAACGATTCCAAGTACGGGTACGACGCCAAGGACAACGTGCTGCGGCTCTCGCTCTTGCGGTCGCCTACTTTTCCCGATCCGGAGGCTGACCAGGGAATGCACGAGTTCACATATTCGCTATATCCACATGGCGGGAATTGGAAAGAAGCGATGACAGTTCGGGAAGGGTACGAATTGAATTATCCGCTGCTTGCTGTTGCCACGACTCATCACGCAGGTCAACTGCCTGCGGCGAAGTCTTTCTTTGCGGCGGCCGAAAATAACGTGGTGATCACTGCTGTGAAAAAATCAGCAGAAGACAACTCAATCATCATCCGTTATTACGAGTGGGCCGGTGATAAAGGCACCATTCACCTTACACTGCCCGAAGCGGCCAAAGCAGCGTGGGAAGTCAACCTGATGGAAGCTGGATCAAATCCTCTTCCGCTCGATTCCGCGGGCAAAACCGTCGCAATACCGACCAGTCCGTACGAAATCAAAACGGTCAAGGTGCAGTTCGTGCAGCCCTAGGGAACGTCGGCCCTGAAGGCAGCACTTCACTTTGAGACCCTTATAATTCTGGGGCACCGAATTCGCGAGGACCTCATGCTTCTAAAACGGGGAAGTGCGCTTCTGATAGTTCTGATTCTCCTGCCTCTTGCTCGTCCACAATCCAAGCCGGTTGATGCAGAAGGCCATCAATGGTGGCAGCATGCGGTGTTCTACGAAATCTATCCTCGCAGCTTTGCGGACAGTAATGGTAACGGGATCGGTGATCTGAAAGGCATCAGCTCGAAGCTCGATTACCTTAAAGATCTTGGGATTGACGCGATCTGGATCACGCCTTGTTTCCCCTCCCCTCAAGTCGATTTCGGGTATGACGTTTCTGATTACGAGAATATTGATCCAACCTACGGAACCCTGTCCGATTTCACTGACCTGGAAAGGAATGCAAAGAGTCACGGCATCAGGATCATTCTGGATTTTGTCATCAACCACACGTCTGACCAGCACAAATGGTTCATCAACTCGCGTTCATCTCGCACCGCGGAGAAGCGGGACTGGTATATCTGGCGCGATGGTAAAGGTCCCGGACAGCCGCCCAACAATTGGAACTCTTTATTCGGTGGATCGGCTTGGACGCTAGACGAAAAGACGGCCCAGTTCTACTATCACTTCTTTTATCCCCAGCAACCCGACCTGAACTGGCGCAACCCGGCCGTACATGATGCGATGCTCGACGTCAGCCGCTGGTGGTACAAACGCGGCGTCGCTGGGTTTCGCCTGGACGCTGTTGACGCTCTGTTCGAAGACCCGCAGCTCCGGGACAACCCCGTTCTTCCCGGTCTGAACAAGTACGGCGATCCCAACGAGGAAAACAAATACGACGACAAACTGGCTGAGGTGCACGATGTGCTTCGTGATCTCCGCAAGGTGGCTGACGAAAGCGGGGCAGTCCTGATCGGCGAGACTTGGACCAGTGATGTTGCAGAACTTAAACAATACTACGGCGAACACAGCAGCGAACTGCAGATGCCCATGGACCTCATGTTCACCGAGCTGAAGTTTTCCGCGCCCATTTTTCGGCAACACATTGCGGCTGTGGATGGGTCGGGAGGCTGGCCGGTGTACGTAATCAGCAATCATGACATCGTTCGGTCATACAACCGCTACGGCGATGGTATTCACAACGAGGCAATTGCCAAGGTCATGGCCACGCTATATCTGACCCTTCGAGGCACTCCAATCCTCTATTATGGCGAGGAGCTTGGGATGGAGAACAACGATCCGTTGCGGAAGGAAGACGTCCAGGATCCCAAGGGACGCTTAGGTTGGCCACAGGACATCGGCCGCGACGGAGAGCGGACGCCTATGCAATGGAACGACAGTCCCAATGCCGGGTTTACTACCGGTCAGCCCTGGTTGCCTATCTCCCCGGGTTACAAGACGCACAACGTGTCCAGCGAACTGAGTGACCCGTCCTCGATTCTTAACCTCTACCGCCGTGTGCTGTCACTACGACATCAGAATCAAGCTCTGCTTGATGGAGACTATGTCGCGCTGAATGAAAACGACGCCAACGTGCTCTCTTACCTGAGGCGTTACAAAGACGACGCCGTGCTGGTGGTGCTGAATATGTCTTCCCAGCGCCAGGAAGTCAGCTTCGATCTCACTCCCGAAGGGTTCGCGACCAAAACGGTGCGTACGCTTGTAACCACGATGAATCTCGATTCCAACGTCTCACTTACGCACGTGAAGTTGGAACCGTTTTCGGTGTATGTCGGGGCTGTGTCAAGATAGGTCGGGTCTTCTCACGCGCCGCCTGCTATCCAGTGCGAGAATGAAGTTTTCCAAGATTTTGACCCGAACTGGCTCGCCATGGTATCCGAGCAGAATACCGAGAGTATCCTTTCAAGAGACGTTTGCAATGCAATGGACAATTGCGAAATATGACCATCGCCGAACAGATCATGCAACTGTTGAAGGGTGCCGGAGTGCGCCGGATGTTCGGGATGCCCGGGGGCGGCAGCAACGCCGATTTGATTGAAGCTGCGGCCAAATTCGCCATCCCGTTTTCCCTGGCTCACAGTGAAACGGCTTCTGCAATGATGGCCATCGCGCAGGCAGAAGTCACCGGCCACCCCGGAGTGTGCATCGCAACCCTCGGGCCCGGTGCGGCCTCGATCATGAACGGTATCGCACAAGCTTATCTGGATCGCGTGCCCCTGCTGGTGATTACTGACTGCCATCCCCAGGCACTTCGTCACATGCAACACCAGGCTTTGTGCCACACAGCGATGTTTTCGCCAGTCACCAAGTTCAGTGCCGAAGTTTCCCTGGAGAATGCTTACGACGTATTGAGCAATGCGATTGAGGCGCTGCTAAAGGCTCCGCCCGGGCCGGTGCACATCGACATCTCCGCCCAGGTAACATCCTCAACAACGAGCGGCCAGTTTAGGGGGCCGAATCCGCGAAGTCCCACGGGTAACGCAGGCCCCTCTGAAATTCCTCTTCAAGTTCAAGACCTGTTACGTCAGATGCGGCGTCCGCTATTCCTAATCGGTCTAGCCGCGAGGACGAAAGATATTTCTGCCGCACTGAAGACCTTCTGTGATCGTTCAGGTATTCCGGCGCTAGTGACCTACAAAGCCAAAGGCGTGGTTCCCGACCACCAAAGATGGTTTGCAGGTCTGCTCACCAACGGTGCCTTGGAGCGCGAAATCCTGAAACGTGCTGATTGTTTCATCGCCCTTGGACTGGATCCAGTCGAATTGTTGCCCGTGCCTTGGAGGTACTCGCAGCCGGTCATAAGTGTTTCCCCGTGGCACATCGAGCAACAACAAATTCCCGTGGCGATTGAACTTGTGGGCGACGTACTCGAGTGGTTGAAGATATTGGCTTCCTCTCTGCCCGCTGAAAGTGATTGGTCTCCATCTGAGGTCGCGGAATTCCTTCAGGCACAGAGGGCCGCTATGCGCCCGCCCAATCAGGATGGCAAGCTCGCGCCTCATCGCGTCGTCGAGCTGACCGCCGACGTTTATCGAGGCGTTCGCGTGACCGTGGATGCGGGTGCGCACATGTTCCCGGTCATGTCTTTCTGGCCGGCGAATGAACCTTGTGATGTGCTCATCTCCAACGGTCTGTCGACGATGGGATATGCCTTGCCTGCGGCGATTGGCGCAGCCTTGCTCGATCCCTCCCGCCCAACTGTGGCACTCACTGGCGACGGTGGACTCTTGATGTGCCTGGGAGAACTGCGCACAGCAGCGCGAGAGAACTTGCCGCTTCGCATCATCGTTTTTGATGATAACGTGCTGAGCCTGATCAAGATTAAGCAGATCAAGCGCGGATACCGAACGGATGGCGTGACGATTGGTGCCATGAACTGGGCCGCCATTGCGAATAGCATGGGTGTTCTCGGCCGGTCCGCGAGCACTGAAGGGGAGTTGCGGACATGTCTTCAGGAGACGGCAGAGCACCCGGGGCCAGTTCTGATTGCAGCGAAGGTCTCTGTAGACACTTATCCCGAAACGATGCGCGCGTTGCGCGGTTAAAGGTACGTGTAGATGCGATATCAACTCTATATTGAGGGAAAATTTGTCGACCCCAAGTCGGCGAAATGGTTCGATAGCTACAATCCGTTTACAGCTGAACCGTGGGCGGAGATTCCTCAGTCGAACTTTGAAGATGTCGATCGGGCCGTTCGGGCTGCTCACAACGCATTCACGACGGGACCATGGGCGAGCATGACGGCAAGCCAGAGAGGTTTGCTGCTGCACCAACTGGGCGACCTGATCAGCCGCGATGCAAAGAAACTGGCAGAAGTCGAAGTCCGCGATAATGGGAAACTCATTGCAGAAATGCAAGGGCAGCTAAATTACATTCCGCAGTGGTATTACTACTTCGGCGGTCTGTCCGACAAAATCCAGGGCTCAGTCGTTCCGCTCGACAAAAAGGGTTACTTCAACTTTACCCGGCACGAGCCGTTAGGTGTGGTCGCGGTGATTACACCCTGGAACTCTCCCTTGCTGCTGATGACATGGAAGCTTGCTCCTGCGCTCGCCGCGGGCTGCACCGTCGTCATCAAGCCTTCTGAATTTACCTCCGCTTCCACGCTTGAGTTCGTTAAGCGCTGCGAAGAAGCAGGATTTCCTCCCGGTGTCGTAAATGTGGTCACGGGCTTCGGCAAGGAGGTCGGTGTACCTCTGGTCGAACACCCGCTGGTGAAGAAGATCAGTTTTACGGGTTCCGACGAAACCGGCCGCATCATCAATCAACTTGCCGCCAAGCAGTTCAAGCATGTGAGCCTTGAACTTGGGGGTAAGTCTCCCAACATTGTCTTTGAAGATGCCAATATGAACGATGCAGTAAACGGAGCGATCTCCGGAATTTTTGCGGCCACGGGCCAGACTTGCATCGCCGGATCACGGGTGCTCTTACAGGAAAGCATCCACAACAAGTTTTTGGAAAAGCTTTTGTCGCTCGCGCGCACTGCACGGATGGGTGATCCGATGAGCATGGAAACGCAGGTTGGGCCTGTCACAACCCAGCAACAATTTCAAAAAATACTCGGCTATATTGAAATTGCAAAGAAAGAAGGCGCCGAACTGGTTATGGGCGGGATTCCGTCGAACCGGTCTGAGTGCGGCAAGGGGTGGTTTGTCGAGCCCACCATCTTTACCGGCGTCACAAATCGCATGCGGATTGCCCAAGAAGAAGTCTTCGGCCCGGTGCTTTCGGTAATTAAATTCAAGGACGAAGATGAAGCTGTGGCCATCGCAAACGACTCTCGCTTCGGCCTCGGATCGGGTGTTTGGACAAGCGATATCGGACGTGCGCACCGCATGGCGGAACGGATCCAGGCGGGAACGGTCTGGGTCAACTGCTATCGCGCAGTCAGCTTCATGTCCCCTTTCGGAGGATACAAGGACTCCGGCCTTGGTCGCGAAAACGGAATTGACGCTATACGCGAGTATCAGCAGACCAAGAGTGTCTGGATCAACACCGGAGCCGCAACCGTGAATCCGTTCGTTATGCGTTGATTGCTGTTGCGGTGCGCCTGAATTCTGTCTTCAAATAAATATGGCTCCAATTTGGCCCAGACAGATTTTTCGAGACCTGAAAGCAGTTGGTGTGCGACAGGTAGCATACGTCCCTGATGCTGGCCATCGTGAACTGATTCGCCTGTGCCAATCCGATCCGGGCATTCATGCCGTCTCGCTAACGACCGAAGAAGAAGGAATCGCCATGCTCGCGGGGGCATGGTTGGGAGGTGATCGCGGCGTGCTGCTGATGCAATCGAGCGGTGTGGGCAATTGCATCAACATGCTTTCGTTGAATCAGGAATGCCGAATTCCACTGCTAACTCTCATAACCATGCGTGGCGAATGGGGTGAGTTCAACCCGTGGCAGGTTCCAATGGGCCAATCGACGGCAGCAGTGCTGCAACTCGCCGGTGCCCGTGTGTACCGCGCCGATGCGGTCGCGGAAATTGCAGAAACCGTACGCGCAGCCGCCAAACTTGCCTTTGATTCTTCTTGCATCGTGGCAGTTCTTATCGGTCAGCGTGTCATCGGCACAAAGGACTTTACAAAATGAACGCGAGCAGGCGTTCTGCAGACAAAATGCGGCTGGATAGACGTGCCGCGGTGGCAAGATTCTTGCGACGACGAAGCAATGAACTCGTGATCACGGGCCTTGGTAGTCCTTCGTTCGATGTCGCAGCGGCTGGGGATTCGCCGCTCAATTTTTATTTGTGGGGAGCAATGGGTGCTGCGGCAATGGCAGGTTTGGGCCTCGCTCTCGCGCAGCCGAAACGCCGCGTCCTGGTTATCACCGGCGACGGCGAGATGCTGATGGCCCTGGGTTCTTTGGCCACTATCGGCTGCGAGAAACCGGACAACCTGTCCATCGTCGTACTTGATAACGAGCGCTATGGAGAGACGGGTATGCAGCCCTCGCATTCAGGCAGAGGAACGGATCTTGCGGCAGTTGCTCAAGCCGCAGGATTTCCAAAGACCTATACCATCTGGACCGAGAATGAAATTGATGATCTAGCGAAACAGGTCTTTACTTCCCGGGGATTGGTCTTTGCGACGATCAAGGTTTCCGCAGATCCCGGGCCGGTCTGCCTGCCTCCTCGCGATGGCGCATACCTGCGCAGCCGTTTTCGTGAAGCCCTGCTGGGTCCGGACGCCCACACTTGACGGGCGAAAAGAATCATCGTTAGGATTCCCCCGACCCACTGGTCCGCGCTAGATCCCCGCCCAGAAACCATGCACGCCATATATTTTCCCCTCCCGTGAAGCCAGCTCGCATCGGTATACCATGTGGATACTGCTAGTACCCAGCCAGGTCCTGTGGTAAGGTATCGAAGCCGTTGTAGCAGACCCGCATAACCGAGGCGATCATGCTCGAATTCAAGCTCACCTACGCCACCATGTTTGAGCCGCCCGAGGAACTCCATAATCGTTACGATTCGGCACTTCCAACCGTTCGAGGCTGGTTAGGAAAATCGCTCGGAATGCTCATCAATAACAAGGACTGTTTTGCACAGGAGGCTTTCGAGAACCTGTCCCCGATCAATATCGATTGGCTATTGGCTCGTCTGCCACAAGGTACCGCGGAGGATGCGGATCTCGCAGTTGCCGCAGCTAAGGCTGCATTTCCGGAATGGAGTGCGCTGGGTTGGCGCGATCGAGTGCGGCTGGTCCGTCAAGTTGCCGACGTAATCCAGAGCCGGCTGTTCGAGTTGGCGGCTGCAACCACGTTGAATGTCGGGAAGAATCGCCTCGAGTCGCTGGGTGACATTCAGGAAGCCGCGGAGCTGCTGCGTGCTGCTTGCGACTCGATGGAACAGAACAACGGCTATTCAATGAAATTGGGAAGCGAACCACTTCCGGGTTATGTCGTTCACAACTTCAGCGTCATGAAGCCCTACGGGGTCTGGCTGGTAATTAGTCCGTTCAATTTTCCGGCGTCGCTGACTTGTGGACCCGTCGGTGCGGCGTTGGTGAGTGGCAATACCATAGTCACAAAACCTTCGGTCGAAACCGCCTGGATTGTGCGTTTGCTTGCTGAGTGCTTCCGGGACGCCGGCGTTCCCTGCGGAGTCTTTAACTACGTGACGGGACCAAACGAACCCTTTGGCCAGGCCTTATTGGATAACCCGCATGTGGCTGGAATCACTTTTACCGGTTCATACGCAGTTGGCATGAAGATCTATCGCGAAAATAGCAGGTTTCGTTACCCGCGGCCGCTGATTCTGGAAATGGGAGGCAAGAACGCGGCGATAGTTTCGCACAATGCTGACATCGAACGAGCCGCCTGGGGCATTGTCCGCTCCGGATTTGGTGCACAGGGTCAAAAATGCGCCGCGCCGTCCCGCGTTTACGCGGAGAAGAAGATCTACGACAAGCTGCTCGATCGCATTGTCGATATCACAAAATCACTCAAGGTGGGTGATCCGACCCGGCGAGATGTCTATCTCGGTCCACTTATTCGGGAGCGTTCTTACAACAACTTCAAAGAGTATTGCCACCAGTTATCTATAGCTGGAAAGATCGTTTTCGGCGGGCACACGCTCACTGCGGGACCTCTTGCAAAAGGCTACTATTGCGAGCCCACCGTGGTGGTGGACGTGCCCCGCGACCATCCTCTATGGCAGCAGGAAATGTTCGTCCCCCTTATAATGCTCGACCGGGTCGACAGCTTGGACGAAGCCTTCCGCCTGGCAAATTGCGTTGATTATGGACTGACGGGAGGTTTTTTTGGAACACGCCAGGAAGCGAACGAATATTTTCAGCAGATTGAAGTCGGAGTAGCGTACGTGAATCGCGCTCAGGGCGCATGCACCGGCGCCTGGCCGGGCTACCAGTCGTTCGGTGGCTGGAAAGGCTCGGGATGTACAGGGAAGGGGAGCGGCGGCCCTTATTATCTGCTATCGTACCTGCGGGAGCAGAGTCAGACGATCGTAGATTAGCCCGGCTGTAATGTATCCAGCACGCAGAGTGAAGAATTGAAGCCACGCATGCTCAAATCCAGAGTCCAGAAAAGATCGTCGACCCTTTCCACCGGAGATGGCACGCGCGGCGAGGAAGCGTACCAGAAGATTCGCATGGGCATCCTCAAAGGTGACTTCGCCCCTGCCACAGTGCTCTCAGAGTATCAACTGGCAGCACAGTTCAAGCTGAGCCGCACTCCGGTTCGGGAGGCGCTGACTCGTCTCGAGCACGAAGGAATGGTGCGCACCGTACCCGGGCGTGGCGCGTTTGTGGCCGAACTCACGCCACATGACATCATGGAGATTTATCAGGTAAGGGAACAGCTCGAATCCTATGCGGCTCGAGTCGCCGCTGAGCATATGGATGCCGAGGGTCTGCAGAAGCTCGAACAGATCATTGAGCAGACACACGATTACGTGGCTGCAGGGTACACCAAGGAAATATTTGAAACTGACATTAGTCTGCACAAAACCATCATTCGCTCCACCCAAAATCAACGGATGTTTGCCATTCTTGCTACCTTGGACGACCAGATGCACCGCATTCGCTCGATGTGGCCACGTACCCCGCGCTGGTTGGATGGGACGCTGGCCGAGCACGATCTTATCTTGAAGTGCATCCGAAACCACGACCCCGATGGTGCTGAAAACGCCATGCGCAAGCATCTGCGCGCATCCTGCGAACACGCCCTTCGGTTTCTCATGCCCATCCGCGGGGACTGAGAACTTTGTGCCGGAGTATTTCCGCGATTACGAAGTTGTCTGTGGCAAGCCTGCT
>Ga0187766_10001591_pt1 | contig 13329 bp, 17 predicted proteins | sample 0216_QUI02_MP05__4_FD_132971 | JGI IMG/M metagenome (GOLD analysis project Ga0187766, IMG submission 132971) | Tropical peat soil microbial communities from peatlands in Department of Meta, Colombia - 0216_QUI02_MP05_20_MG | ecosystem: Environmental > Terrestrial > Soil > Wetlands > Peat ... | reverse complement strand
GGCGAGCTGAGCCTGCACGCTGAGCACGTTCGCGTACGGCACGGTGCCCGCGGCGGCCTGGACCCGCGTGAGCTCGAGCTGCTCGCGCTCGGCCGCGATCAGCTCCTCGGTCGCCTGGATCTGAGCCCGGTACGCGGCCCACGCGATCACCGCGTTGACGATGTTGCCGGACAGCGTGAGGTAGGTGCCGAGCATCGTGTAGCGCTGGACGTCGGTGTCCGCCCGCAGCCCTTCCACCGCTCGGCGCTGCCCGCCGAAGACGTCGAGGGCGTAGGTCACGGTCGCAGAGAGCGTGAACAGGTTGAAGACGCTCGCGGGGAGGCTCTGATCGACGCGAACCGGCGTGTAGCGCTGGCGCGTGAAGCTCCCGCCGGCGTCGACCTGGGGGAAGAAGACGCCGTAGCCGGCGCGGAGGCTTTCCTGGCTGCGCCGGAGGCTCGCCTGCGCGGCCTGCAGGGTGGGGCTGCTCGCCAGGCCTTCCGCGACGACGACGTCGAGCCGCGGCGATCGAAAGAGCCGCCACCAGTCGGCCACGACCGGCGCGCCGGGCGCGAAGGCCTGCGCCTGCCCGTCCGCGGTCATCGTCCGGTCGGGCGCGGCATCGTGCGTGTACCGCTCGACGGCCGGCGGAGCGGGGCGGACGAAGTCGGGGCCCACCGCGCAGCCGGCCAGCAGCAGCGACAGCGCAACGCCCGTGGCCGTCGTCGCCGGACGGATCACTTCTCCCCCACGTAGACGTCGACGAGCTGCCCGGGGTAGAGCTCGACGTCCTTCGGGCGCTCGAAGCGGAAGATGACCGGGAGCACCCGCACGTCGACCCGCTCCGTCCGCTCGTTCGAGAGCTGGATCTTCGGCGAGACGTAGGGCTGGACCCGGACGTACTCGAGCGGGATCCTGAGCGTGGTGCCGCGGATGAACATCTGCGCCTGCATCTGCGCGCCGCGCGGCATCCGATGGATCAGGATCTCGTCGATATAGCAGCGGACCGCCAGGTAGCGCTCGGCGCTGCCCATGACGAGGATCGGACCCTGGCCCTGGGTGTAGGTGTCGTAGGTGCCCTGCGGCGAGATGTAGCTGCCGGCGGCCGCGTTGATCGAGAGGATGACGCCGTCCTGCGGGGCGCGCACCGTGTACTTGGCCAGCAGCGCGGTCGAGGCGAGATAGGCCTTGGAGAGCGCCGCGTATTGACGTTCCTGGTTCTGGACGTCGTAGACCCAGGCCCCGACCCGCGTGAGCTCGTATTGCCGGCGGACGACCTCGAGGTTCGCCCGGGCGACCTTGGCCGCGTTGATGGCATTGTCGAGCGCGTCGCGGCTGACCGACCTGGGCGCCAGATCGTACGAGCGCTGGAGCTTGTCGAGCTGGTCCTGCGCGCTTTGAAGGCTCGCCGCCGCCATCTCGACCTGGGCCCGCGCCACCTCCAGCGTCTCCGGCCTCGGCTGGGCCCTGAGCTCCTCGAGCAGGGCCAGCGCGGCGTGGGCCTGCGACTCCTGCTGGGCCGCGGTGGCGCGCTGGATCGAATCGTCGATGAGCAGGAGCGGGGTGCCCCGTCGCACCGTCGCGCCCTCGGTCACGAGGATCCGGGTGATCGTGCCGGATACCTCCGGGTAGATGTTGATGTTCTGGCCGTTCGAAAGATAGCTCTCGATGATGCCGGTCGCGTAGATCCCCTTCAGGTACGGGTTCGGCGCGGGGCTGAAGACGGGTGGTGGCAGCGGCTTCTGGAGGCCGTAGAGGTACGCGCTGGCGAGGCCCGCGAGGAGGCCCGCCACGGCGAGCGCGAACAGGACCCTATTCCTCATGCGTCCCGCCCGCCCGCTCCCCGACGATGCGCCCGTCCTCCATCGTCAGGATGCGGTCGGCGTACTCGAAGATCCGGCTGTCGTGGGTGACGATGAGGATGCAGCGGCTCGCCTTCAGCACCTCCTGCTTGACGAAAGCCATGATCCGGCGTCCCGTCTCGCCGTCGAGGGACGCGGTCGGCTCGTCGAGGATCATCACGTCGGGCGCGCTGACGAGGGCGCGCGCGATGGCGACGCGCTGCTGCTCGCCGCCGCTCAGCCGGACCGGGGGGAGCTGGGCGCGATCCTTGAGCCCCACGACCTCGAGATAGTGTCCAGCCTCGGCGAGGGCGGCGTCCCAGGGGCACCGCTTCAGGACGAGAGGAATCGCGACGTTCTCGACGGTGGTGAGCCGCGGGAACAGGTGGTAATCCTGGAAGACGAACCCCACCGTGTTGAGTCGGAACTCCGCGATCTGGTCGTCGCTGAGCTTCCAGATGTCGACGTCCTTCACCGTCACGGTGCCGGCGCTCGGGCGCAGGATCCCCGAGATCATGCTGAGGAGCGTGGTCTTGCCGCTGCCCGAGGGGCCGACGATGTAGACGATCTCGTCGAAGCGCGCCTCGATCGTCACCTCGCGCACCGCGTACGTCCTCGCGTCGCCCTCGCCGAACCACTTCGTGAGGGCCTCCGCCCTGATCGCCGTCGCGGTCACGCTAGCCCCGGAAGATGTCGAACGGCTCGATCGTGAGGACCTTCCGCACCGCGACGTATCCCGAGATCGCCGCGATGACGAGGACCATGACCAGGGCCAGGCCGAGATTGCCGAACGTGATGAGCGACGCGTAGTCGGGCAGCCGGATCTTGGCGAGCGCGATCAGCAGCGCGCAGAGCCCGATGCCGAGGCCGTAACCGGCGAGGGCGGTGAAGCCCGCCTGGAACAGGATCATGGCGACCAGGTCCCGACCCTTGGCCCCGATCGCCTTCAGCGCTCCGAACTTGTCGAGGTTCTCCAGGATGAAGGTGTAGAAGGTCTGGCCGGAGATCGACAGGCCGACCAGGAAGCTGATCGCGGTCATTAGGAGGATGTTGGTCCCGAGACCGGTCTGGTACTTGTAGAAGACCGACGTCCGGGCCATGAAGTCTTCCTGGGTGAGCGCGTCGTAGCCCAGGCGCGCGACCTCCCGCTTGATGGACGGGATCGCGGCCGGGCTCTTGGGCTGGACGAGGATGTACGAGATCGTGTAGCGCATCGACGGGATGTACTGCACGGCGCGGTTGAAGGTGGTGTACAGCGTCGGCATCCCGAACAGCCCGCTGGAGGCGACCTGGCCGATCCCGATGACGACCGCGCGGTTGTCGTTGATCTCGAAGTCGGTTCCGACGGACGGGTTCTCGAGCTTGGAGAACTCCTCGTCGCGGATCGCGATGAAGCCGTTCTCGGCGTAGATGTCCTCGATGCGTCCCTCGAGCAGCTCGGGCCGGCCGAAGAGGCTCGTGTCGTCGAGCCCCACGACCGTGACCGCCTGATAGGCGCCGCTCCGCAGCCTGACCAGGCCCACCCCGGAATAGAGCGGCACCGCGTAGCCGACCCCGTCGATGCTGCGCACCGCGTCGAGCACGTAGTCCGGCATCGGGATGCTGTTGGCCGGCGTGTTGACCGCGTGGTCCATGACCCAGACGGTGGCGCCGACGTTGATGATGGTCGCCGAGGCCTTGCTCAGGATCCCGGCGAACATCGACGTCATCTGGACCATCAGGAACACGGCGAAGGTGACCCCCGTCAGGAGCCCGGCGAACTTCGCCCGGTCGTTCACCAGGAGCTTGTAAGCGAGGGCGAAAACGCCCGCCATGCCGATCCTCCAGTGAGCCTGCGGCTGGCCCATATGCGCCCACGCAAGAGGTGTGCCTCGGCGAGCCGCGCCACCGGCGGCTTGACCCGCGCGCGTTTACGCGGTCGCGCTCGAGGGCACCGTGGCCCACGCGCCCCACCCGATGGGGCGCGCGCGCCTCGCTGATTTGGCGATGGAGCCCTGTAAGTTCGCGCACAGATGCGAGTGTGTGCCTGGCGTTCGCTGGCACCTCGCTTGCTCTCCAATGACTCCGCGTCGCCCCGTGGCGGCAAGGAGGAGGGAGCATGAAAGTCGAAGGGGTTTCTCGGGTGATCGCGATCGGAGGCGCGCTGCTGCTCGTGTCGGCCTGCGCATCGGGCCCGCACCGGCACAGCGCTCAGAGCATCTGCGAGGCGGCCGGCGGCAAGTACTCGCAGGGGACCTGCAACCCCGGACCGGCGCCCGTCGCCGGGCGGCAGATGTGCGAGAAGATGGGTGCCTGGTGGATCGAGGAGCTGCAGCAGTGTGACTTCTCGGGGGCCCAGGGCAAGTAGCGCACGGGCTTCAGCATTGGCAAGGGTCCTGGCGGGGCTGGTGGTCGTGGTCCTGCTCCAGCTCCAGCCGTCGGGGGCCGGTAACCTGAAGGTGCCGGCTCCCAGCGCCCAGACCGTGTCCGAGCCGGAGCGCTTCCCGCGCGCGCTCTCGGAAGAAGTCCTAAAGCGTCAGATCTCCGGGCTCGCGAACGACCTGTGCGCCGAGTGCCACGATCGGCCCAACGCGCGGGAGGCCGTGCCACACGTCGCCGGCCAGCAGCCGGCCTACATCGTCGCCCAGCTCGAAGCGTTCCGCCGCGCCAGCCGCGGCGAGCCCGAGGCGTCCGATTGCATGTGGGGGCTCTCCTCCGCTCTCAGCGACGACCTCGTGCACGCGCTCGCGGGCTACCTCGGCTCGCGCCCCCCGGCGTCCGGGATTCCGGGTGACCCCGCCGCGGTCCAGGCGGGCCGGGAGCTGTTCAACCGGGCCGGAGCCGGCGGGGTTTCCTCGTGTGCGCAGTGCCACGGCAGCAGCGCCGAGGGCGCGGGCGTGGTTCCGCGGCTCGCGGGGCAGAGCGGCGCCTACCTCAACCGCCAGCTCTACATGATCCGCTTCCGGTTCCGAGCCTCGGCGGTGATGCACGGTGTCGTCAAGGATCTGACCGACCAGGATCTGTATTCCCTGGCGGTCTACCTCCGGTCCTTGTGAGGGGATCGGCGATGAGCAGATCGGCCGTCGCGGTTGTCGTGATCATCGCGGGACTGATGCTGGCGACACTGCCAGCCTTCGGCGCCGACGACCCGGTGCTGGTTGCGCAGGGTCACGCGGTGTTCGAGACGCACGGGTGCCCCGAGTGCCACCGGGTGAACGGCGTGGGCGGCAAGATCGGGCCCGATCTGACCGGCGTCGGCCATCGCTACTCCGCCGCCTACCTCACGCACTGGCTTCGCGACAACCCCTACCGCGGGGCCATCCACATGCCGAAGATCGAGGTGACCCACCCAGAGCTGCAGGCGCTGGAGGCGTACCTCATCTCGCTCCGAGGCTTCCCGCCGTGAGCGGACCTCACGATCCGACCCACGACCCGGTCTTCCGGATCATGCACGCGACGGATCTCTCGCCGGACAGCGCGAGCGCCTTCGTCCACGCGCTGAAGCTGGCGTGGGCCACGGGCGCGGAGCTGGACGTCCTCCACGTGAGCCCGCAGCCCGGCGCCGCCGCTCTCGCGCATCTCCCGGGCGTGGGCGACACACTGCGCCGGTGGGGGCTCCACGTCCTGCGCGGCGAAGCCGGTTCCGCGCGCGCGAGCACGCTCCGGGTGGGGAAGATCGTGGCGATCGATCGCGATCCGGTCCACGCGGCGATCGAGTACGTTCACGGGCATCCCACCGACCTCGTCGTGCTCGGCACCGTTCAGCGCCACGGAGTGGAGCGCTGGCTGCACAAGGCGACCGCGGAGCCGCTCGCCCGCCGATCCGGAACGATGACGCTCTTCGTGCCGAGCCGGAGCACGGGGTTCGTGGCGGAAGCCTCGGGAGCCGTGAGTCTGCGCCGCGTCCTGCTCCCGGTGAATCGGACGCCCGCGCCACAGGCCGCCGTCGACGCGACCCAGGCGCTGCTCACCGGGCTCGGGTGTGCCGGCTCGATCGCACGCACGCTCCACGTGGGCACGCCCGTCAGCGCGTCGCCGGTGGACCGTTCCGAGTCGGCCACGTGCACGTGGGAGTCGGCGGTCGCCGCGGGCAGCCCCGTCGACGAGATCGTGGCGGCGGCGAGCGCCTGGCCGGCGGATCTCGTCGTGGTCACCACCGAGGGTCACGCGGGGATCCTCGACGCGCTACGCGGCAGCACGACCGAGCGAATCCTGCGCCGTCTGGCCTGCCCCCTGCTGGCGGTGCCGGTCGGGTCGCGGGCGATGCCGCGCCTGTTCTCGGGAGCTGCTCCGTGGCGTGCGTGATACGACGGGCGCTGGGGAGTATCCTGGCCCCCGCCCTGGTCGCGCCGCTCTCGCTCCTCGCCCAGCCGTCGGGAACCGCGGCGCCATTCAAGCCAGAAGAGCTCGAGCAGATCGCGGCGCCGATCGCCCTCTATCCGGACCCGCTCCTGGCGCAGGTACTGATGGCCGCGACCTATCCGCTGGAGGCGGTCATGGCGGCGCGAATGCTCCAGGCGTACCCGAACTTGAAGGGCGAGTCCCTCGACGCCATGCTGAGGGCGCAGAACTGGGACGACAGCGTGAAGGCGCTCACTCGGGTCCCTCAGATTCTCGCGATGATGAACGACAAGCTCGAGTGGACCCAGAAGCTCGGCGACGCCGTGCTCGCTCAGCGGCAGGACCTGATGGACGCGATCCAGCGCCTGCGGGCGCGTGCGCAGTCGCAGGGCACGCTCGTGACCACGCCGCAGCAGGTGGTGACGACCGAGGCGGGCCCGCCCCCGTTCGTCGACATCGAGCCCGCGACCCCGGACCTCGTCTACGTCCCCATCTACAATCCACTCTTCGCGTTCGGACCGTGGCCGTATCCCCTGTACCTGCCGTACGACTACTACCCGCCCGGGTGGGTGTACTCCGGGGCGTTCTTCAGCTTCGGTGTCGGCGTCGCGGTGGGCGTGGCCCTGTGGGGGATCTGTGACTGGCATCGTCGCGAGATCGGTCTCGATCGGGATCGCTATCGCGGCTTCAGCCGGACGGTGAACGTCCAGGCCCGCCGCGACCTCCTCGAGGCAGGGCGGCCCGCATCCCCGGGGCAGGGACGGCTCGAGTGGGAGCACAGCCCGGAGCACCGCCGCGGCGTGCAGTATCGGGACGCGGCGACCGGGCAGCGCTTCGGACGCCCGGCGTCGGCCGGCGCGGCGGCCCGCGAGACGTTCCGGGGGCGCATCGAGTCGGGCGCGCCGCCCGTCGGCCGCGCCCCTCGCGGCGCGCCTACGCCGACTCCGCCGCAGGAGCCTGGCGCCTTCCAGGGGCTGGGTCGGGGCCCGGACGTTCGCGGCTACAGCACCCGGGGTCGGGAGAGCCGGCAGGGAACCAGGCCCACGCCCGCTCCCGCTCCACGCGGCGGCGCGGCGCAGGGCATGCCACGGGGCGGAGGGTCGCCCGGCGGGGGAGGTCACCACCGATGAGCGCGTCACGCGCGGCCGGCGCCCTCCTGTTCGCGGCGCTCCTCGTTGCCGGCACGGCGCTCACGTTCGACCCGGGCTCCGCGGCCCCGCCGAGCGTCCCACGATTCCCCTCCGCCGAGGCGGCCGCCGCGGCGCTGGTCGACGCGGCCAGGGCGGGAGATACGACGGCGCTGCTGCGTATCCTCGGGCCGGACGGTCGCCCGCTCGTCTCGTCCGGCGACGAGGTCGCGGACCGCCGAGGCCGCGAGGGATTCGTCCGCGCCTACGACGACGCTCACCGGCTGGCCCAGGCCGGCGAGGGAGCCCTGGTGCTGATCGTCGGCAAGGACGAGTGGCCGATGCCGATCCCGCTCGTGCACGACGCGGGCGGCTGGTGGTTCGACACCCGGCAGGGGCGCGAGGAGATCCTGAACCGCCGCGTCGGCCGGAACGAGCTGCACGCCGTCCAGGTGTGCCTCGCCTACGTCGATGCCCAGCGTGAATACTACGTGCGCGCCCCGGACGGCGGCGGGCTCCTGCAGTACGCCCAGCGCTTCCGCAGCCGGCCGGGTCGTCGGGACGGGCTCTACTGGGAGGCGCAGCCGGGCGAGCCGGGGAGCCCTCTCGGTCCACTGGTCGCCCAGGCGCAAGGCGAGGGCTATCCGGGTGAACGCAGCGGTGGCCGCACGCCGTACTGGGGCTACTACTACCGGATCCTGAAGGCCCAGGGGCCCCACGGCGAGGGCGGCGCCTTCGACTACGTCGTGTCCGGACGCATGATCGGCGGGTTCGCCCTCGTCGCATACCCGGCCGAGTGGGGCGTCTCCGGGGTGAAGACGTTCATCGTCAGCCACGATGGCGTCGTCTACGAGAAGGACCTGGGTCCCAAGACCGCTGCGCTCGCTCGAGCGATGACCAGGTTCGATCCTGACGACTCGTGGTTGAGGTTCTGAGTCCGGCGATCGGCGACCCATGTACAAGCACTTCCTCATCCCGACCGACGGATCGCCGCAATCGGAGGTGGCCATTCAGCAAGGAATCGCCCTGGCCCGGGCGACACACGCCAGGCTGACCGGCCTCACCGTGTTCCCCACGTTCGAGACCGCGCGATCCGCTGGGCCTCCCGGCACGGTCGCCACGCACGTCGACTACGAGGCGCGGTGTGACGCCAGAGCCGCGCTGCGTCTGGAATCGGTCGAGCGACGGGCCGCGGAGGCCGGGATCCCTCACGACCTCGTGCACGTGTTCGACGATCTCCCGTACGTCGCCATCCTCCGGACCGCCCAGGAGCGTGGCTGTGACCTCATCGTCATCGGATCGCCCCACCGCGAGGGGCTGTCGGCTCTGGTGCTGGGGAGCGAGACCACCCGGGTCCTGGCTTACAGCAAGATTCCGGTTCTGGTGTGCCGTTGATGGAGTGCGGCCAGGTGGATCGCTTCCTGGCCGAGCACCGCCCGCCCACGCCCTGCCTCGTGCTCGACCTGGACGTCGTGCGCTCGCAGTACCGCGCGCTGCGGGCTGACTTCCCGCAGGTCGACATCTACTACGCGGTCAAGGCCAACCCGGCTGCGGAGGTCATCGGGGCCCTCGCCGCGCTCGGGGCGCGCTTCGATCTGGCCAGTGCGGGGGAGATTGAGCGGTGCCGGGCGCTGGGGATCCCGTCCGAGCGGTTCTCCTTCGGCAATACGATCAAGCGCGAACGAGACATTCGCGCCGCGTTCGCGGCCGGAATCGACCTCTTCGCGTTCGACAGTGCCGCCGAGCTCGACAAGCTGGTACGCAGCGCGCCGGGAGCCCGAGTCTTCTGCCGCATCCTGGTGAGGAATGTAGGAGCGGAGTGGCCACTGACGCGCAAGTTCGGATGTGAATCGCGCATGGCCGTCGATCTCCTGCTCGAGGCCAGGCGGCGCGGCCTCCATCCGATGGGCGTCTCGTTTCATGTCGGCTCGCAGCAGACCGATCCGAACCAATGGGCCTCCGCCATCGCCCACGCGGCCTGGATCTTTCGGGCCTGTGCCCATCGGGGGCTGACGCTCGAGCTGCTCAATCTCGGCGGGGGCCTTCCCGCCCACTACCGCACACCCGTCCCGCCGCTGGCGGCGTATGCCGAGACGATCGAAGGAGCGCTCGCCCGCGAGTTCGCGAGCTCACGACCGCGCATCTTGCTGGAGCCGGGTCGATACCTGGTGGGAGACGCCGCGCTCCTGCGAACCGAGATCCTGCTGATCTCGCGCAAGTCGCCGCACGAATCGGAGCGCTGGGTGTATCTCGACGCCGGGCTCTACAACGGACTGGACGAGACGCTCGGCGAGCGCATCCACTACCGAACTCGCACCGCGCGGGACGGCGGCGCCGGCGGCCCGGTCATCCTCGCCGGCCCGACCTGCGACAGCACCGACATCCTGTACGCGCGAGGCCACTACGAGCTGCCGCTCGATCTGGCCATCGGCGAACATATCGACTTTCTCTCGGCCGGCGCGTACACGGCGAGCTGTGCGGCGGTGGAGTTCAACGGCTTCTCTCCCCTCAAGAGCTACTTCGTGGGCGTCGGAGTGAAACTGGGGCGGTAGAGCCTCACCGGGGCGAGTGCGCCCCGAGGCCACCAGAAGCCGATCCCGACAACTCGTTGAATCGCCGAGCGTCTCCACTGGCACCCGTGATGCACCTCCCAGTCGCGGGGGTGAGCGAGAAACCCTTCACCACAAGGAGGAGCCATCATGATGCGTGGCTTGATGCCGTGGACGGGGATGGTGGGGATGAAGAACGAGATGGATCGCTGGTTCGATCGCCTCGCGGAGCTGAAGTGGGAAGAGCTGCCGCGCGGGGGTGACTGGGCGCCGAGCATGGACATCTCGGAGACGAAGGACAGCCTGGTCGCTAAGGTCGAGGTCCCGGGCATGGACCAGAAGGACATCCAGATCTCGCTCCAGGAGAACCTGCTGACGATCAAGGGCGAGAAGAGGCAGGAGAAGGAGGAGAAGGATGAGCGGTACCACCGGATCGAGCGCGCTTACGGTGCCTTCACGCGTACCGTCCGGCTTCCCGTCGGCGTGGACGCCGGCAAGGTCACCGCGACGTTCAAGAACGGGCTGCTGACCGTGACCCTGCCCAAGACGCCCTCGTCGAAGGGCACGATGATCCCGATCAAGGCCGAGTAGGAGGCAAACCGAGTAATGGGAGCCGGGGCCGTGATGTCCGTCGGCGCGCGGTCGGCCGAGCGTGAGCGCATGATCGCCGGCCAGATCGAGGCGCGGGGCGTCACGGACCCGTTCGTGCTCGACGCTGTGCGGAGCGTGGCGCGGGAGGACTTTGTGCCCGCGGCGCTGGCGCGTTTTGCCTACGACGACGGCCCGCTGCCGATAGGAGCCAGTCAGACGATCTCGCAGCCCTACATCGTGGCCGCGATGGCGGCGGCGGCCCGACTCTCCCCGGGCGACCGGGTGCTCGAGATCGGGACCGGCAGCGGCTACGGCGCCGCGGTGCTGTCCCGGCTCGCGGACGAGGTGTTCACGGTCGAGCGCATCGAGTCGCTGGCCGACGCGGCGCGGAGCCGTCTCGCCGCGCTGGGTTACAAGACCGTGCACGTGCTCACGGGTGACGGCAGCCTGGGCTGGCGGGAGCACGCGCCCTACGACGCGATCGTGGTGACCGCGGGAGGTCCGTGCGTGCCGCAGGCGCTGCTCAACCAGCTGGCACTCCGCGGACGCCTGATCATGCCGGTTGGTGAGAGCCACTATTGCCAGCGCCTCGTCCGCGTGGTCCGCACCGACGAGCACGAGTACGAGTACGAGGATCTCGAGGGCGTGCAGTTCGTCCCGCTGATCGGGGCCGAGGGCTGGTCCCAGGGAGGGTAGGTCATGTACAAGCACATCCTGATTCCCACCGACGGGTCCGAGCTGTCCGGGAAAGCGATCCGCCAGGGCGTGGCGCTGGCCCGGATCTTCGGGGCGGGAGTGACCGTGCTGACGGTCTCTCCCACCTTCCACAACCTCGCGCTGGATCCGGTCATGGTCACCGACACGCCGGAGCAGTATCGGAAGGACTGCGAGGCGCGCGCGGAGAAGTATCTCGGCGCGGCCCGCGTCGAGGCCGGGATCGCGGGCGTCCCCTGCGAGCTCGAGCACGTCGTGCACGACCATCCCTTCCAGGTCATCGTCGACACCGCGGCCGCGAAGCACTGCGATCTCATCGTCATGGCCTCGCACGGCCGCCGGGGCATGGCGGGCGTGCTCCTGGGCAGCGAGACCACCAAGGTGTTGACGCACACGAAGGTCCCGGTGCTGGTGTGCCGATGACCCCACCGCGGCCGACGGTGATGCGCCTGTTCACGATCGGGGACGAGACGACGCACGTGGTGGGGGATCCGGAGTGCCCCGAGTGCCAGGAGGAGTATCCGGAGCCCTGCCCGTGCGGGGGCTTGATTCACGCCGCCGCCGGCGAGGAGGACGAGGAGGGGACTCCGTGGCCCCAGACCCGGTGCGACGTCTGCGGCCGCTCCGAGGAGGAGATCGACTGATCCTCAGGTCCGGTGGACGGTGACGGGAACAGTCGCGAGCTTGGCGTAGAGCCGGCATCGCCGGCGGATCGGTCGCCAGTCGTAGAGGAAGATCTCGAGCGGGCGCCACATCGCCACCCAACCCACGATCAGCAATCCCTCCTCGGCGATCTCGGGGACCACGCCCTGCCCCCAGGCGAGGGCCACCTGTCGCAGGACGATGCAGACGAACAGGAAGGCGAGCCCGATCGCCAGCGCGATGCGCCCGTCGCGGAAGAAGAAGCGCAGCCGGCGCCGGGCGTCGCTCAGGCGGTATGCGAAGTAGTTGTGGAGCGACTCCTGGAGATCGGGCGGATGCTCCGCCGGGAGCTGATCCGCCGGCAGGTGGATGATCAGCCGGACCGGCGTCGAGAGCGGAAACTCGTCGATCGAGTCGACGATGTACTCCTCGGCGTCCTGGTCGAGGTCGCGTTCGTGGAAGGGCGACGGATCGAGGGAGTTGAACAGCTGCTGTAGCCGCGTGAGCCGGATCTCGATGCGGCTATCGGCCTCCCGGGCGGGGACCTCGCCCACCGCGCTCACCGGAGCGACTTGACGAGGAAGACGGCCCGGCGGTTCCGGGCCCAGCAGGTCTCGTCGTGCTCCGTGCAGATCGGCCGCTCCTTGCCGTAGGAGATCGAGACGAGCCGGGTGGCCCGGACGCCGCGCTCGATCAGGTAGCTCATGACCGCGCCGGCGCGGCGCTCGCCCAGGGCAAGGTTGTACTCGGCGGTCCCGCGCTCGTCGGCGTGCCCCTCGATCAAGACGAGGGCGCCCGGATTCGCGCGCAACCACGAGACGTTCGCGTCGAGCACGGCCACGTCCTCCGGGCGGATCTCGTAGGCGTCGAATGCGAAGTGGATCTCGCCCAGCTGCGGTGTCGTGGCGAACTCGGCGGGCGGCGGCACCGCGCCGGGGATTTCCGGGAACGTGGTCTCCCGGTCCGGCTGCTCCATGGCCGTGACGGTGGAGGCGGGCCCGCCGCCGGTTCCCGCAGTGGCGCTCTCTGCTCCGGTCGATTGACAACCCGTGATCATCGGCAATGAGGCCAGCAGGACGACGGCACTCCAGGGGATGGCGGTGTGCATGGACGTCGAGAGGGTGCAAGGTCGGTGCCCGCGGCGGAACCGCACGTGGCATCAGCGTTCGCAGGCAGATCCCCGCGCGATTCGCATGGAATTCCCACGACAGTGGGGCGCGGCTGTCCCGCCCGCCGCGCCCGGAGCAGCCAGGTCCGGCGCCCGTGCGCGAGATACATGTGGCACCTGGCTTGCTCGCCTCGGCACTCGATGTTCTTCAAGGCGCTGGCGTGTGACTTCGACGGCACCCTCGCGGCGGACGACCGGATCATGCCCGCCGCTCGCGCGGCGCTGGACGAAGCGCGGCGAGCGGGGCTCCGGCTCGTCCTGGTGACTGGCCGCACCTTCTTCGAGCTCACGCGCGTCTGCGATTGCCTCGACGTCTTCGACGGGGTCGTGGCCGAGAACGGCGCCGTCCTCTACTACCCGCGGCTGGCGATGATCCGGGACCAGGGGCCGCCCCCTCC
>Ga0187766_10001588_pt1 | contig 13344 bp, 17 predicted proteins | sample 0216_QUI02_MP05__4_FD_132971 | JGI IMG/M metagenome (GOLD analysis project Ga0187766, IMG submission 132971) | Tropical peat soil microbial communities from peatlands in Department of Meta, Colombia - 0216_QUI02_MP05_20_MG | ecosystem: Environmental > Terrestrial > Soil > Wetlands > Peat ... | reverse complement strand
TACCGACGGTCGCCGTCGACCACGGCGGTCTTCTCCGGGTACACGTACGCGGCCCGGCTGAGGAAGTCGGCCGGGTTCAGCTCGGTGCGGAATACCCGGCCCCGTGCCGCCTGTGCCCCGGGGGCCGCAGGGTCCGTGGTGGTCATCGTCGTTTTCTCTCACCGTGATAGCGCGCAGTTTCGGTTGACCGCATCAGGACGCCCGGTTCATGCGGGGGAAGCCGCTGGAGGGGGCGCGGCAGGCGGTTCGAAACAGCGGGGGCTGCGCCCGGTGGTATTCGGCCGCCGCATCGCGGGCCCGGTGGGCCATACGGGCCAGCGCCCCGGGCCAGCCGGGCCGGGACACCGGCGTACGTGGCGCCGGAAGTGGCCCAGCGCCGTGGTCACGGGGATGGGGCTGGGTCTGCATGGTGATCTCCTCCTGGTGGTAACTGGCCGGCAGGGTCGGACGGGACGCCCGGATGCGTGATCCCGGCCGGGATCACGCTCATTCGGCTTGCTCGGGCCCCGGTGGACATATATGGATGATGAGCCGGTCGGCTGTGTCTGTCCCTAGGGTCTTTCCCTAGTGTGAGAGCGGCGGGTGCTCCTGTTGCTCCTGCCGGCCTATCCGGCCGTTCCGTGCTGGGCAGCTGCCCGGGAATGGTGTTTCAGACCCCGACTGGGGCCAGCGCGTCAGCGTGGTGATCGGACACCTCGACGGCGTACGCCGCTTCGTCGCCGCCGGTTTCCCGATGAACGGCCGTGCCTTCGGCCGTGGTCCACTCCATGATCAGGGCACCGTCATCGGCGTGAACCCACCTGCAGATCATGTTCATCTTGCTCACCTCATGGTCTGGGAAGTCCTCCGGGTTCGGCCCTGAACGGAACACCTTGCCCAGGACCTCCGGCGCGGGCGCATCAGCGGGCGCACAAGACGCAGTTGTCATGGTCTTTTCCGCCACATTCGTATTGGTAGTTCGCAGTTCTGGCCGGCTGCATCAAGACGCCGCGGGTGCGCTGTGAGCAGGAGCCGGGCCAGGCGTCCGTGCGTGGGGTCTGCGCGAGGCATTACCGGCCTGGGCGCATCAGCGGCGTGGCCGCGGCCGGGTCGGCTGGCGGCCGGCGGTGCAGGACGGTGATCCACACGCTGGCGGGCCGGGCCAGGTAGTAGGCGGGCGCGCCGTGCGGGCGGGACTGCGGTGATCGAGCGGTTGCGGGCATGGTCGTGCTCCAGAAGGGAGAGATGGATGGCTGGCGGAGGGGTCAGGTCTCGGCCGGGAACTTGGGCATGCGCCCCACCGTAAGTCGGCCCGCGCGGCAGCGAATCACTCAAACCTGTGCACTTTGACCGGCGCCGTCCCGCCGCCCTGTTACGCGGAGGCGCCGAGGTGCCGGGCGAGCTGGACCGTCCAGGGGGACCCGTCCTCGCGTGTACGCCAAGCCCAGCACCGGCTCGCGCCCCAGGTCGCGTGGCACCCCGGAGCCGGGCGCGGCACCTCGGCCCGACGGTCAAAGTTCGCAGGTTTCCCCGATTCTGGATGACTGGAGGAGGTTCCTATGCTGGATCGATGGCGCAATTCAGCACCTGGAATAGCCAAGGCCTGTTCGTGAGCTTGAACATCTCATCCGTACCTTGCCGGCCGGGCGCCTCATTGGCGGTAACGTCGGCGTGCTCGGGTTCAGCATGAGCCGGCTCAGTGCGACCGCCCCGAAGGCCGTGGCCGCCGCCCTGGCGAAAGGGCTCCAGATGATCGCCGCCGCACAGATCCGGCCGGAGATCACGATCGTCGAGCCGCTCGAATCGGTAGCCGCGATCCACGACTTGCTCGCCGCAGGCGGCGGCAGCGGCAAGTACGTCACCAAAGTGCACGGCTGACCCGAGCCGCTTCCTGCGACCGATCGGGCGGGCCCGCGACGTCGTGGCGGTCGGTGTGGCCGGGCCTAGCCTTTGGGTGGAAGGCCGGCCCGACACCGGCGCCGTGATCAGGAAATGCTCCGGACGGCCGCGGCGATCGGGTTGTCTCCGCCGATCAGCTCGAGCGTCTGGTGCCGGGTACCCGGATTGTCGAGCAGGGCGGCAATGACCGTAGCAACGTCGCCGCGCGGGACGGTACCACCGGGGACTGGCGGGGGTGCGAGCCGGATCTTGCCGGTGGCAGGAGCGTCGGTGAGGCCGCCCGGGCGCAAGATGGTCCAGTCCAGATCCCGAGAGCGCAGATCGGCCTCGGCGGCCGTCTTCGCCGTTATGTAGGCCGCCCAGACCTCGTCACTGCCGAGCCGCGGCGGCCGGTCGGCTCCCATCGAGGAGACCTGCACCACTCTGCGCACCCCGGCCCGCTCGGCGGCGTCGGCCATGAGCACGGAGGCAGCCCGGTCGACGGAGTCCTTCCGCGGAGCGCCACTGCCCGGACCAGCGCCGGCCGCGAAGACCACCGCGTCAGCCCCGGACACCAGCACCGCAACATCATCTGCCGAGGCCGCCTCCAGATCGCAGATGACAGCTTCCGCGCCGGCCTTCTGGACATCGGCGACGTGGGCCGGGTTCCTGATCAGTCCTACGGCCTGGTCGCCGCGCTCAGCCAGGAGGCGCTCCAGCAGGAGCGCGATCTTCCCGTGGCCGCCCGCGATCACTACGCGCATGCCGCCAGCCTACTTACCGGGATCATCGGCAGTAGCGACGACGCCGAAGCGCCGTGGTTAGCGGCAGTGTGCCGATGCCGGTTCCGGCACGAGGGCGGCTTGGGCAGGGGTGCCGTGGGTGGATGGCCACCAGTTCCAGCGGCCGAGCAGGGCGACCGTGGAGGGGACGAGCAGGGTGCGGACGAGGAAGGCGTCCATGAGGATGCCGATCGCGAGCGAGGCGAGGACGCTGGTGTACACGCCGCCGCCGGGCAGCCTCCCGACCACCAGGGCGAAGACTCCGAACGTCCCGGCCAGGATAAGCCCGGCCGAGCTGACCGTCGAGCCGGTGCGCTCCAGGGCCCGGGTCACTGCCTGCCGCAGCGGTCGGTCGGCAGCCTCCTCCCGGATCCGGGTCATGACCAGGATGTTGTAGTCCTCACCGAGCGCCAGCAGGAACACGAACATCAGGAACGGGATGAAGTAGTAGAGCCCGCCGGCCCCGGTCGCGTGCTGGAAGAGCAGGACGGACAGGCCGAACGCGGCCAGGTAGCTGATCGCGACCGAGGCGATGAGGTACAGCGGGGCGATCAGGCTGCGCAGGACGAGCGCGAGCAGGAGCCCGATGACGATGATCGCGACCGGGATGATGTGCAGCAGGTCGGCGTTGGAGGCCTGGCCCACGTCGTACCCGGCGGGCGCCTGGCCGGCGACGCCGTAGGCGCTGGCGCCGGTGGCGCGGGCCACGGCGGCGACGGCGGCCCGGATGGCCGGCACTTGATGGAGCGCGGCGTTCGAGCCCGGGTCACCGGCGGTCAGGGCGGCATTGAACCGAACGGTCCGGCCGTCAGCGCTGATGAACTGGCTTTCAGCGCGATAGGCGGTCCAGGCAGCGGCCGGGACGCCCCCGCGGGGCAGGGCGGACAGCACGCCAGGGCCGCCGAGCGCAGGATGCAGCACCGTCAGCTGGCCTGGGGTGAGGGTGACCCCATCGACATCGAACGGGCCGGTCAGGCTGGCGAACTGGGGCAGCGCGGCGAGCCGTTGCTCCGCCGCGGCGACCGGTGCCGGGTCGTTCCAGGCCGGCTTGCGGAACTGCAGCACTACCGTGGTCGGGTTGCTGGTGGCGGCCGGGAAATGAGCGGCGAGCAGCGCGTTGCCCGCGGCGGAGTCCGAGCCGGCCGGGGCGGCCGGGGTGCTGCCCAAGCCGGCCGGCCTGTAGCCGAGCACGGCCGCGGCCAGTGCGCCGAAGGCGACCAGCCCGAAGGCGAGCGTCGCGGCCGGATGGGCGACGACGCGACCGGCGATGCGGCCCCACCAGCCGGGGCGCCCGGTCCCGCGGGCCGTGCGGGCGGGCCAGAATGCGGCCCGGCCGAAGATGGCCAGCAGCGCGGGCAGCAGGGTGAGGGCGGCCAGCAGCATGAGCGTGATCGCGATAGCCAGCGGGGCGCCCAGGCCGGAGTACAGCCCGAAGGTGGCCAGCAGCAGCGTGAGCAGCGCGGCGATGACCGTGGCGGCGGAGAACGTGATCGACTCTCCGACCCGGGCCAGGGCGTGGGTGACCGCGTCGTGGGGGACGCGGCCGGATAGTCGATGGTGTCCTGTTTCTCCTCGCGGCCGTGCTCGCCATCGCCAGCGTCTCGAACAGCGCCAGGCCGAGGAGCAGCTGCGCATCGAGCAGATCCGCTACGCCGAGCGCACGCGGATCGCGCGTGAGATGCACGACGTGCTGGCGCACCGGATCTCGCTGCTCAGCCTGCACGCCGGCGCGCTGGAGTTCCGGCCGGACGCCCCGCCAGAACAGGTCGCGCGCGGCTGGGGTGATCCGCGCCAGCGCACACCAGGCGCTGGAGGACCTCCGCGCCGTGATCGGCGTGCTGCGAGACGGGACCGACACCCAAGGACCGCAGCCGCCCCAGCAGACGCTCGCGGCGCTCCCGGGACTGCTCGAGGAATCACGCGCCGCCGGCATGCGCGTCCACGCCGAGGTCGGCCTGCCCGACCTGGCCGCCGTCCCGGACGCCATCGGGCGCCACGCGCTCAGGATCGTCCAGGAGGCGCTGACCAACGCGCGCAAACACGCCACCTCGGCCCCGGTCGAGCTGCGCCTCGAAGGCGCCCTGGGCACGGCCTCGTGATCGACGTGCGCAACCCGACGCCCGCGCTGGCCACCGGAGAACCGAAGATCCCTGGCACCGGCGCGGGCCTGCTCGGCCTCACCAAGCGGGCGACGCTCTCCGGCGGGCGTATCGAGCACGGGCTCGACGAGCACGGCCACTTCCGGCTGCGCGCGTGGCTGCCGTGGCCGCGGTGAGCGAGCAGATCCGGGTGCTGGTCGTCGACGACGACGCATTGGTCCGCGCCGGGCTCACCATGCTTCTGGCGGGCGCAGACGACATCGAGATCGTCGGCGAGGCCGCCAATGGCAACGAGGTCGAGCCCGCCGTCGCCGAACACCAGCCCGACGTGGTGCTTATGGACATCCGCATGCCGGGGATGGATGGCCTCGCGGCCACCGAAATCCTGCGCCGGCGCGACCGCCCGCCCGAGGTCATCGTCCTCACCACCCTCGACGCCGATGACCACGTCCTGCGCGCACTGCGCGCCGGCGCCAGTGGCTTCCTGCTGAAGGACACACCGCCTGCCGACATCGTCCGCGCCATCCGAGCCGTCGCGGGCGGCGAGCCGATCCTGTCCCCTACGATCACCCGCCGGCTGATCGGCCACGTGACCGGGAGCGACGGCGGCGAACGCCGCCGCCACGCCCGCGAACAGCTCGACCGCCTGACCGAACGCGAGCGCGAGGTCGCTGTCGCGATCGGACGTGGCAAGTCCAACGCCGAAATCAGCCGCGAGCTCTACATGAGCATCGCCACGGTGAAGGCGCACGTCTCGCGCCTTCTCGAGAAGCTCGGATTTAACAACCGCGTCCAGATCGCCCTGCTCGCGCACGACGCCGGCGAGGCGTAACTAACAGCTCGCCTACCGCGGTATCCCACCGCTCCCGTTCGTTCGCGGTGCCGCCCGCCCGCGCCCGCGCCCGCACCCGCACCCGCACCCGCACCCGCACCCGCACCCAGATCTTGTCGCCCTGCTCGGCGAAGTCCTCGACGGTGAACGAGCTGTCCGGGCCGCCGCAGGTGACGAGGCCGGCGAGAGTCGGGCCCCCACACCGCGGCAAGGGGCTCAGCCTGTGGGTGCCGGTGCTGGGATGAGGCCGAGCTGTTCGAGCATCAGCAGCCGGTCGAACATCAGATTGAAGGCGACGTGCAGGCCATCGCGGTAGCGCAGCACGTGGATATAGTCCACCGCGACTGGGCGGCCGGTGGGCGCGATGTCGCCGGCCGGGCTGTGCAGGGTGCCCTGGTGGGTCCCGGTGAAGGTGCCTTCCTCGACGGCGACGTCTCCGGCGATGTGCACGGCGTGGACCTCGACGTGCGCGTCGGGGAAGGCGCCGAACCAGCCTGCGAAGAACTGAGCGCAGGCCGCCTTTCCCTGGCCGTTGATCCCCCCTGGTGCGCGGAAGACGGCATCATCGGCGAGCACGCTGGTGAACCCGTCGATATCGTGGGCATTGAAGGTGTCCGTGCCCTTGTCGAACGCCTCGCGTACGGTTTTCGCCATCGGTTTTCCCTTTCTGCAGATGAGGTGATGGCTCTACGGTGGCGCGGGAGGCGGGTGGTTCGCTGTAGGGCAGGCACCCTACTCTTTTCCGCTCCTTAGAGCGGTCGCCAGCTGGCTGCGGCCCTCGATCCCGAGCTTGGCGTAGGCGCGGGCCAGGTGCCCCTCGACTGCCTTGAGGGTCACGTACAGGTCATAGGCGATCTCGCGGTTGGAGCGGCCTTCGGCGGCCAGCCGGGCTACGCGCAGCTCGCTGGGGGTCAGCGCGTCCACCCCGGTGCGCCACGGACGGCGCGGGCGGGCTCCGGCGGCCTTGAGCTCGTCGCGGGCCCGGGCGGCCAGCGGCCGGGCGCCGCAGCGGGCGGCGAGGTGGAGGGCCCGGGCCAGCGGGTCGCGGGCTGCGGCGCGCTGGCCGTCCCGGCGCAAGGCTGCGCCGAGTTCGGCAAGCGAGCGGCCGCGCTCGAGCAGCGCCGGGGAGTCATCAAGCGCGGCCACCGATTCGCGAAGCAGGGCAAGGCCTTCGTTCCCGCCCCGGGCCAGCCCGGCGGCCCTCAGCGCAATTCCGAGGGCCCGCGGCGCGCCGAACGCCCGCACGTCGGCGAGTTCGGCGTCGGCCAGCTGGCTCGCGTGCTGGCGCTGGCCCAGCCGCAGCAGCGCGAGCGCGGCGCCCGAGCGGGCGTGCACATAGCCCGTATCGCGGATGGGCATGCCCCACGCGTCGGAGGCGAATAGTGCCTCGCAGGCCCGGAAGTCGGCCAGCGCGTCGGCGGCCCGGCCCTGCGCCAGCCGCAGGCGTCCGCGGGCGGCCGGGATGAGCACTGTGGCCACGCCCGCCGGCCAGCCCACTTGCGGGAGCAGGTCCAACAGTGTCTGCGCCTCGTCCAGCTCGCCGGCCTCCACCGCGATATCGGAAAGGACGGTCGCGGCGAATCCGAGCCCGGGCGCGAAGTCACCTTCTCGCAGCACGCGTAGCGCCACCCGGGCCGCCGCGTCGGCCTCAGGCAGAGCGCCGAGCCGTAGCTTGAGCAGGCCCAAGGTGGAGTATGCGGCCACGAGGCCACGCGCCGAGCCGGTGCGGTGAACCTCGGCCAGCAACGGCGTGAGCGACTCCTCCACGGTGCCGAAACGTTCGGTCACGATCAACACCCACAGCAGCGCCGCCCGCGTGTCCCAGTTCTCAACAGCGGGGCCAGCGCGCTGCAGCGTGTCCTCCAGCAGCGCCGCGACCTGCCCAGCGGGCTGACCCGCCAGCAGCATCGCCATCGCCTGCGCGACCGCGACCGGTTCAGTGACGGCCTCCGGGCGGCGGGAGCCCAGCCGGGCGAGCACGGGCGCGACCTTCGGCGCGCGGCGCGCGTCATGCAGGCCGCAGACCACCATTTCGCTCTCCAGCCGCTCCGCGAGCCCGGGATCGGATCCACCGAGTTCGGCGAGCGCCTGTTCGATGACATCTACCGCGTCGACCCACCGGAACAAAGCCGCATACGCCTCGGCAACCTCCAGCGCGATCCTGGCCCGCTCCCGCGGGCCACCGGCCGCCTGCAGCGCTTCCTCCAGCAGTACGAAGGCCCTCTCCCGCCCGGCGGTCACTTGGGCGTGCGCCGCCTCCCGCAAGACCTCGGCTCGCTGCCCGGGCGGCGGCGGCTCGGCCAGTGCCCGGTCCAGCAGACCTGCCGCAGCCTGCGGCGCACCACTGTCCATGGCCGACCGCGCCGCCTCCCGCAACCGCGCCAGCACCCAGCCATCACCCGCCGACCGCACCCGGACCAGATGCGCGGCCACCTGCCCCGGCGGTGCCGCGTCGGCGTGCAGCAGCTGGGCCGCGCGATGATGGGCGCGGTCCTTTCCGCCGCTGTCCAGCGACGCCTCTAGCGCATCACGGATCACCGGGTGCACGAACCACGGCTGGTCATCGGCCGCCAGCACCTCGGCCCCGACAAGATCCGCGGCTAGCCGCACGGCGGCGGCCGTCGGCACCCCCGCGATCGCAGCCGCGTGACGCAGCTCGCAGCCATCCCCCAGCACAGCCAGCGCCTGCGCCAGGCCGAGCGCGTCTGGGCCCAGGCTCAGCACCCGGGTGATCACCTGCCGCGCGATTGCTTCCAGTCCTCCCGCCGACAACCCAGCCGGCTCCAGCGCGGCAAGCGGCTGGCCGCTGAGCTCTGCCGCCCGCAGTAGTTCGGTCAGGTACAGGGGATTACCGCCGCAGGCCACATACATGGCCGCGCACAGCTCATCACTCGCCTCGGCACCGGCCGTCGCGCGTACCACGGCACTCACCGCACGTTCGGTCAACAGCGCCGGGCGCAACACCGCCGCCGCCGCCGCGCGTACCGCCAGCAGTGGGGCACCCACCACCGAAGGGTCGCCCTTCCGCAACGCCACCAGCATCCCCGCCGCGAGCCCCTCCAGCCGCGGCGCCAGATAGGCCAGCCAGCGCAGCGAGGACTCATCAGCCCACTGCGCATCATCGACCGCGATCAGCAGCGGCCGGCTCGCCGCCAGGTTGACCACCAGCCAGTACAAACCGTGCAATACGGCAAACGAACTGTCGCCAGCGGGCTGCGCGGCGAATTCACCGGACAGCAACGGCCGGACCGCCGCGGCAGGCCCGGCCAGCAGCGCCTCACGCTCGCCCCTCCCCGCCCCCGCCAGGAGCCGCTCGAACAACTGGCGCACCACCCCGAACGCGAAACCCGACTCCAGCTCCGAGCCCCGCGCTCGCACGACCTCGTGGCCAAGCTCATCCGCCCGCGCGCACGCCGCCCGAACCAGCGACGTCTTACCAATACCGGAGCGGCCCTCAACCAGCAGCATCCGGCCGCGCCGCTCCAGCAGCACCTCGATCGCCGCCAGTTCACGCTCCCGCTCGCGCAGCCTCCCCACCACGCCAGCGTGCCGCCTCAGCCCCAGTTCCGTCCACAGCATGCCTCGGGCCACCCGGAGGGATGACCGCAGCCAGGCGCGCCAGCACCGGAGTGCCGGAGTACACGCCGCCCCGGGGACGTCGCCGCTGGGCCGCCTGCGAAGAGTTTGCCGCCTTCCTTAGCCTTCTTCGGCGGACGTAGGCTTCTTGAATGAGCGAGCCGGCAGTTGCCGCACCGGAGCGGGCCCGGACGTCCGACATGGCTGCGGGATCGGCCCGGCGCTGGTGGATTCTCGGCGTGGTCGGACTGGCGCAGCTCATGGTGGTGCTGGACGCCACGATCGTGAACATCGCGCTGCCCTCTGCCCAGCGTGACCTGGGGTTCTCCAACGCCGACCGACAATGGGTGGTGACCGCGTACTCGCTGGCCTTCGGCGGGCTGCTGCTGCTCGGCGGCCGGCTGTCGGACCTGGTCGGCCGGCGGCGGATGCTGATCATCGGCCTGGTGGGCTTCGCCGCGGCATCGGCGCTGGGCGGCGCGGCGACCGGTTTCGCGATGCTGGTGATCGGCCGCGGCGCCCAAGGGGCGTTCGGCGCGATGTTGGCCCCGGCCGCGCTGTCCACGCTGACCGTGACGTTCACCGACCCGGCCGAGCGCGGCAAGGCATTCGGCGTCTACGGCGCCATCGCCGGGGCGGGCGGCGCGGTCGGGTTGCTGCTGGGCGGGGTGCTGACCGAGTACCTGTCCTGGCGGTGGTGCCTGTACGTCAACGTCGTCCTGGCTGTGATCGCGGTCGCGGGCGCGGTCCGGCTGATGACCAGCCAGCCTCGTGATCCGAGCGTGCGCATCGACTGGCCGGGCACGGTCCTGGTGGTGGCCGGGCTGGTGGCGGTGGTCTACGGGCTGTCCGAGGCCGACACCAAGGGCTGGGGCGCGCCGACGACCATCGCGCTGCTGGTGGCCGGTGTGGTGCTGCTGGCCGCGTTCGTACTGGTCGAGATGCGGGTCGCGCATCCGCTGCTGCCGCTGCGGATCGTGCTGAACCGGTTCCGCGGCGGCGCATACCTGGCCATCGGGCTGTCGGCCATCGGCGTGTTCGGGATCTTCTTGTTCCTGACCTACTACCTGCAGCTGACCCTGGCCTACTCGCCGGTCAAGTCCGGGCTGGCCTTCCTGCCGATGATCGCGGCCATCGTAGCCGCCTCCACCACGTCCAGCGGGGTGCTGATGCCGCGGGTCGGACCGCGGCCGCTGGTCCCGGCCGGCCTGCTCCTCGCGGCCGGCGGCCTGGCCCTGCTGGCCGTGCAACTGGGACTGCGCACCAGCTACCTGGACTGGATCCTGCCCGCCCTGGTCCTGGTCGGGGCCGGCCTGGGCCTGGTGTTCGGCTGTGCGCTGAACACCGCCACCTACGGCACCGGCGCCGCAGACGCGGGCGTCGCCTCGGCCCTGGTCAACACCAACCAGCAGGTCGGCGGCTCGATCGGCACCGCGCTGCTGAACACCCTCGCAGCCAGCGCCCTGACCAGCTACGTGCTGGCCCACGGCCGCGGCCCGCTGGTCCTGGCCGAGGCGGCGGTGCACAGCTACGTCGTCGGATTCTGGGTTTCGGCCGCAATCTTGGCCGGCTCCGCGGTCGTGTGCGCGCTGGTGTTGCCCTCGGGCACCCTGGTGCCGGCCGGCGGCCAGGCCGCCCCGCCCGCCACCGTGACCAGGCAGGAGACGATCAGGGAGAAGATGAGCGCCCGTGACCGCTGAGCCGTCTTTCAACCCGCCGGAGCCCAACCTCGACTCGCCAGGGCCTTCCGTGCGGCTGATCACCGTGTCGGCGGCCTACGGCGCCGGCGGCAGCGTCGTCGCCCCGGCCCTAGCCGACCGGCTCGGCCTGTCCTTCCTGCAGCGGGTGACCACGTCGGGGGGCTATGTCGCGGAACCCGGGCCGTGCGATGAGCAGCTCTCCATGGAGGAGGTCAAGGTCACCCCGGTGCACCGGCTGCTGGCCCACTTCACCCAGGCGATGCCGGCCGGGCCCACCCAGTCGCCGCCGTCCACCCACCACCAGGACGAGCACCTGCGCAGCTACGGGGAGGACGGGATCCACCGCCTGCTCGCCGGCGCCGGAGGTGTGATCCTGGGCCGGGCGGCGGCGGTCGTGCTCGGCAAGGATCGCGGCTTCCACGTTCGGCTGGACGGCCCGCCCGCCCGTCGCGTCGTCCAGGGCGCCGCGGTCGAAGGCATCAGCGAGGAGCAGGCTCGGGAGCGCCTGCGCGCAGCGGACAAGGCTCGCACCGCCTACGTGCGCCGCCTATACCGGTGTGATCCGACCGATGCGTCCCTGTATCACCTGGTAATCGACTCCACCGCGATACCCCTGGATACGGTCATCGAGCTCATCCTCGCCGGGGCCCGCGCCCACAGCGCCGCAGCGGAAGACGCTACGGCGCGATCGTGATCGGTGTTATGGCGATGCTGACGGGGTAGTCGATTTCCCGGACATTGCCCGCCGTAATCCCGGAGTGCACGATCTTCTGGTCGGGGCAGGACGGCGAAGGCGAACCTCGGCACCCGCTATATCAGGCGCGCAGCGCGGCGCGTATCAGATCCTGGAACTCTACGTCAGGGATGCACGCGGCGTCCGCAGGCCTGAGCTTGATGGTCGCCTTTCCTGCGGCCAACTCGGGGTGGCACGCCGAGAAGCCACCGTCCCGGTTCGGCGATACATACAGCGACAGCCCATGCTTCCAGACCCCGATGTTGAGACGGCGGCGCCCGATCCGGTATGTCGGCATCCCGTAGGACAGCACCACTTCGGCGTCCGGGCAGGTCGCCACGACCAGCCGGTGCAGGCGATCAAACACCGGCCGGTACTCGCTATCCATCTCGTCGCGGTAGCGGCGCACCGCCTCATCCATGACGCTGGTCTCGGCGGTTCGCGACTGCCCGGTCATGGTGGTCCTCCTCGTCCGGCGGTTTCCCTGACGATACGACCGCCCGGCGTGCCGTGCATACTGTCGGCATGCCCGTCCGACTCCACCACATCGTCGTGGACACTCATGATCTGCCCGGCCTGGCGCGGTTCTGGACGCAGGCGCTTGGCTGGAAGGTGCTGTCCGAGCGCGAGGACGAGATCGTCATCGGGACCGACGAGAACGCGCCTGTCGGCATGTGCTTCATGCCGGTCACCGATCCTAAGACGGTCAAGAACCGCATGCATCTCGACCTGACCACCAGCGGCGCAGACCGCGACCAGGAGATCGACCGCCTTCTGGCGCTCGGGGCACGCCGGGTCCACATCGGCCAGACCGGCGCGGAGTCCTGGACTGTCCTGGCCGACCCGGAGGGAAACGAGTTCTGCGTCGTGCGCCCAAAGGAGACCCTCACCGGTTAAAGCTCAGACCTGGCAACTACTCGGGCTGCTGCTGCCATATCACCAGATCGAACTCGTTGCCCTCGGGGTCAGCGAACGTGGTCTGGCGGACCGCCGCCACGCCAGGCGGCAGCGCCGCAGGCGGGAGCGTGATCTCGTGGAGCGGCCTGGCGCCTAGGGCGGTCAGCCGCTCGATCTCCTCGTCGTAGTGGTCGGTGACCAGGACCGGATGGACGCTGTTCTTGGCCGTCCCGGGCTCGGGGGGATGATGGAGAATCATCCGGGGGCCGGCTCGGGGCCGGTGGCGTCGATCGCCGTGTCCCCGGCGACCGCGCCCGGGCTGACCGGGCGGCCGAGGGCCTTCCCCCAGAAGTCCGCCAGGGCGGCGGGATCGGCGGCGTCGATGGTCAGGGCCGCGAAGCTCAGGCTGACGGTGGTGGTCATGATTGCTTCCTTCCGGTGGGTTGATTTATGGACGACCGTGTGGGGGCCTATTGACTTAAAGCGTTAACTGACGATATCCAAAATCACTTCACGATGCAAGTCATCGGGATGCTGAGTCGCTTCAATATTTAAGTTATGCTGTCCTCATGGACGCCCCGCAGGAGCCCCGCTGGCTCGACGCCGAGGAAAGCCAGGCCTGGCGCGCCCTGGCCAAGACGCTGGAAAGGCTGCCGGCCGCGCTCGATGCGCAGCTGCGCCGCGACGCCGGGATCAGCCACTTCGAGTACCAGGTGCTGGCCCTGCTGTCGGAGGCGCCCGGCCGCACCCTGCGGATGAGCGAACTCGCCATGTGGGCCGGGAGTTCGCTGCCGCGCCTGTCCCAGGTCGTCGCCCGGCTGGAACAGCGCGGCTGGGTATGCCGCACCCCCGATCCGGCCGATGGCCG
>Ga0187766_10001587_pt1 | contig 13350 bp, 9 predicted proteins | sample 0216_QUI02_MP05__4_FD_132971 | JGI IMG/M metagenome (GOLD analysis project Ga0187766, IMG submission 132971) | Tropical peat soil microbial communities from peatlands in Department of Meta, Colombia - 0216_QUI02_MP05_20_MG | ecosystem: Environmental > Terrestrial > Soil > Wetlands > Peat ... | reverse complement strand
TCCAGAATCCTCCCCCATTCGGCATAAATGCGCCTAACCTCGTCCCAATTATCGAGAACCTCGACAGTCAAGTGTCGGAGCTGGTTCAATTGAAGTCGCTGTAGTGGTATTGAAAATGCATCTTGCTATCCCCGGCAATGCGACGTTACTACAGCGTATTGCGAGTGGTCAACAAAGTGCGGTCCCTGGTCTTTGCGTGATCACGCATACCGGCGACGGCGTCTAGGTTGCATACCGTCCAGACGGCGCATTGATCGCGCTGTCCGGCTTAGGACACCGTTTCTTGCCGAGGAACGAATGAGTGAGTTTATACCGCTTGGAACCCGCGAACCCGTTTGCCTTCCCGTCCAGTCTGGTCCGCTTCTCATGGTCGTCGTCGACACGGAAGAGGAGTTCGACTGGGATAAGGGTTTCTCGAGCGCCGAACGCAGTGTCACCGCTATGAGGTGGCAGGAGCTGGCGCAGAGAATTTTCGAGCCACATCGCTTGATACCGACGTATTTGGTCGATTACTCGGTTGCGTCCCAGGAAGACGGCTATAAGCCGCTAATCGAGTTACTGCGCGATGGCCGATGCGAGATCGGCGCCCATCTTCATCCCTGGGTGAACCCGCCGCTCGAAGAGAAGATCTGCGGCCGGAATTCTTACGTTTTCAACCTGCCAGCCGATTTGGAGCGCCGCAAGCTGGCAATGTTGAAGACCGCCATCGAACAAAGCTTTGACGTCGTGCCGGTGGTCTATAAAGCTGGGCGATACGGTGCTGGTGGCGCGACTGCCTCGATACTTGACGACTTGGGTTTTCACGTCGATTGCAGCGTTTACCCCCGGGCGGACCTGCGTTCGGATGGCGGCCCTGACTTTCGGCACTATTCGGCCGATCCGTGCTGGTTCGGAATTGGCAGGCGCCTATTGGAGATCCCATTGACAACTGGGTTTACAGGGTTGCTTCGGCGCGCTGGTGCTGAAATCTATCGGCTGATTGGATCAGGCTGGCCAGTACGTCTGAAGCTGCCTGCCGTTTTTGCCCGAACGCATTTGGTCAATCTCATTCGATTGACCCCTGAGGGTGTGCCGCTTGCGGAGGCGATGCGGCTGACGCGCGTGCTGTGGGAACAGGGTGAGCAGCGTGTGTTCGCTATGACTTACCATAGCCCATCATTGCAACCGGGGCATACGCCCTATGTCCGCGACCGCAGGGATCTCGAGCGTTTTCTTGGATGGCTCGAGCACTATCTGGATTTTTTCTTCACAGAGCTACACGGAATCGCGGCCACGCCCATGGATGTTTATCGGCTAGCATCTTCGACGAGAAACAAGCTAGGCCATGGGCACAATATCGGTCGCGGTGACGTCGCGACCAAGAACGCTCGCCGTTAACCACTTCAATTTCAGCTGTCAGATCTAATCACGCGCCACACGGTCTTATTTCGGGGCGGAACTTCACAAGACTTACTCGACAATGTCCTTTGGCACAGTTTAAGGTCCAAATTGCGACACTTCGCCGGTATGCGCAGTGCGACAGTAGCAGAGCAGCCGGGATCCACTGATGGTTAACGCAAAGGGCACTTGGTTAGTCGGCCAGGGGAAATCTGCAACTGAAGTCCCGCGGGCAAACGACCTCGAGAGCCTGTCGATAACCCCGAAACTGCAGTTATCGTGGGATGTCGGCGTCGCTTTGCCGGCACCTGCCAATTCCTCGATTAGCGCACGTTCAATCCGGACCTCGGCGCAGTTGGGGAAGCTCAAGGAAATTTGGGGACTGGCGCAAAGTGGATCCGAAAGTCCGATGAATGGGTACGAATGGACCCGCATTTCTGCTGAGGTCTTCAATTCTCAAGAGGCACTTGAGGTCATCGTCGCGGGAAGCCCGCCGTCGTTCGCCATCGCGCCGTTGTTACGGACGAACGTGATTTCCAAACGGCTCGAGTTGATCGGCGCTACCAGCCTCGCTGAACCGACAGATTTTGTTTACTCGAGTCCCGCGGCGTGTGGGGCGCTGGCGAGAGCGGTCGCGAAGCTCCGCTTGCCGTTGTTCCTTCCGCGTGTTCCCGCCAATTCTCCGCTCGTCACGGCGTTAAGGGTCGCATTTCGAAATAGTGGACTTGTAATCTGCCGCGCCGAGAATGGGACGCCTTGGATTTCGCTCGACGAGAGCTGGACCAGTCCGGAACGACACTTGAACGCCGGCCGTCGATCCGATTTGCGGCGTGCTCGCCGCAGAGCCGAGCGCTTCGGTGAAACGTACTGCAAAGTCTTATCGCCTACACCCGAGGAGCTAGGCCCCTTGCTCGAGGAAGCTTTTCGCGTGGAGATGGAGAGCTGGAAAGGCCGGGAGCGAACGGCACTCGCCTTCGATGCCAAGCGCGGAGAGTTTTATCGCCGCTATGCTCACGCCGCCGCCGCCATGGGCATCTTGCGTTTATGTTTCCTGTATATTGGCCGTCGAGCTGCAGCAATGCAATTCGCGGTGGAAGCGGGTGGTCGCTTCTGGCTTTTGAAAATTGGCTACGCCGACGAGTTCGCGCGCTGCTCTCCAGGAAACCTCCTCGTCATGGAGACTATTCAGTACGCCGCGCACGCCGGTCTCACGTCCTACGAGTTTCTAGGCCAGGCCGATCCATGGATCGAAATGTGGACATCCGACGTGCGGCCTTGCAACTCAGTGAGAGTATATCCATTCAACGGCCTCGGTGCCATTGCGCTCGCGACGGATGCCGCGGCGAAACTCCGGAGACAAGCCAAATCGATCATGGGGGGCCGTCCGTGAAGCGCATACTGCGGGCGCTACTGCAAGCTGCAGAGCAAAGAGCGGCAGCAAAATACGTAGTCGGGCCGGAGCTGCAGGATGCAATTCGTGCGTGCCACACGCTGGAAACCGAAGGGTATGGCAGCACGATGTGCTTTTGGAACGGGGATCGCGATACGGGTCGCAATGTCGCGGACCACTACTGCGCCGCTGTCGAGGCGATCCGTCTCGACGGTTTGAATTCCTGTATATCGGTTAAATCAGCACCTTTGCACTTTTCGTACGAATTATTTCATGACGTTTGTCAACGGGCCGCTCAAGGCGAAATTGAAGTTCGATTCGATTCACTTTGGCTGGAAACAGCCGATCAGACGTTCGATCTCCTCCGGAGACTGCGCCAAAGCTGCAAGGCGCTGGGATGCACGCTACCGGGTCGCTGGCGGCGGAGCCTCGCCGATGCGGATTGGGCGGTAGAGAGTCAACTCATCGTGCGTGTCGTCAAGGGACAATGGGCGGACCCGGATGTGCAAAGCAGGGATCCAAGCGCCGGGTTCCTCGCCGTAATCGACCGTCTCGCAGGTCACGCACGCCGTGTCGCCGTGGCGACTCACGACCCGATTCTCGCACGCGAAGCCCTAGGGCGCCTCAATGCGGCTGGCACGAGTGCCGAACTCGAGCTGCTGTTCGGGTTGCCCATGCGCAAAGTGATTCCAGTCGCAAAAGCCCTAGGCAACCCCGTCCGAATTTATGTTCCATATGGGCACGCCTGGCTGCCGTATCTCATCTGGCAAGCGAGGCAAAATCCTCGGGTCGTCTGGCGGGTCATGTGCGATATGATTGCGTCGACGTTGACCGCATCGGCGGATCGGCTTCCCCGGCAGGTTCCATGAGCGAAAGTCAGACGCGCACTACCGCGGAGCGCCAGGCAAGCGATCAATTTTTTTTTGAATATGAGTGGTGCCTCAATCCGATCCGTACGCTTGACGATCTCTTTCTACGAATCGAAGACGAATCGCGTCGACATGATGCATTCGAAGAGCCTTGGCAACGCGAAGAGGTGCGGATCAATCTATATCTCCTCCTGTGCGCTGCCTGCTGCACGGTCGACGATTACCTGGCATATCGCCCATGGGGCCTGACGTCGGTCGCGCGCCGGTTCCCCCGCGCTCGTATCGTCGTCACGATTGTCCGATTTGCGCTCAATGCCCCTTATCTGTTGGACGGCCTCCTGAGTCAAAAACATGTCCAGCAATGGCGGCGAAGGATTGCTGCATGCGTCGATCTTGTTTGTGAACTTCTTATCGCCGATTCCACGGAGTCGCCGGGACTTTGGCGCGCGCTACAGGAGGAAATAGAAAGCGTCGGCCGTGAAAGCTTGCCGGCGCGCGTGAAACGGTGGCGGATGCGAGTTCCCGAGGCCTTTCGCTGCCAGGACATGACGCATCATGACGTGATTGCGATGGCGCGCCGGTACCTCGCGGTCGCTGGTGGCAATGATCGCGCGGTCCTCGTGGTGGGCCCACGGACCGCAGGCTCATATTTTGCGCCGCTCGTCGCCGCATGGTTGGCGGCGCGCAAGGTGCCTGTCTCGGGTTGGATGACGATACGACCAAAGGATGGAGTCTCGCGCTTTGAAGCCACGAGACTACGGCAGGCGCGCGAGCGAGGTGCCCGAATATTAGTGGTCGACGATCATCCAAACACCGGCAACACATTCACAATATTCGTCGCCTTATTGCAACGCCTTGGCATGGCACTGGGAGATATCTTGATCCTCGCGCCCGACCACCCGGCTGGCCGGAACTGGCAGAAATCGCTTCGCGAGATCACGGTGCTTACGCTCCCTTTTGCTGATTTTTCGAAGCAAAAGTTCCTCAATGACGCAGTGGCAGTCGCCTCCACCCTCCGGGAGTTCTATACCCAGCAAGGCTGGGAGGACGTAGAACTTGTCTTTAGCGGCTCGTTCGACAACATGAACGAAAGGTTCCTGGCATCCCACGCTCGGGGGTTCCAGGTGCGTTTGAAGCGCATTTTCGAAATTCGGCTGTCCGCCGCCGGTCGAATACCCCTACGTAAGTGGATTCTGACTAAAAGCGTGGGGTGGGGGTGGCTTGGTTATCACGCCTTTATCACTGGCAATCGCCTCGCAGGTTATGTTCCGCCTGTAATCGGTTGTCGCTTTGGCTTCCTATTCATGGAATGGGTTGGCGACTTTGATTGCGTTCGATTGCGACCCGATACCGACGCGGTCGTGGCAATCTTGCCAAAGTATCTCGCGACACGAACCGAAACGCTCCGCCTTTCCGAGGATCCGTCCTTTGGCAGCGTCGGCTATCGCAGGACCGGGTGGGACACCATTGTCGAGACCCTCCGGCGACCTTATGGTCCCTATATCGGACGGTTCAAAATCCCAGCGCTCCGCACGCGGCTTCGTGAATTTCTTCCACCGCAACCGACGCTACTCGACGGGCGGATGGATCGGCGCGAATGGATCGCACACGCGGGAGGTATACTAAAGGTTGATTTCGAACATCATAATTTCGGTGGTGGCGAGCAGGATCTTGTCGATCCAGCGTATGACCTTGCTGGCGCCGTCTACGAATTCGGCCTTACGGATAATGATGAACGGCTGATGGTTCAAAGCTACTCCCGGCGAACGGGTGACGTCGCGATTGAGGGCCGGCTACTCCTCTATAAGCTCCTCTACGGCACACTGATAATGGAGTGTGCGATATACTGGCTGGCGCCCGACTTCCCGCATGAGGTGCGGGAGAGATGGAATCGTAGATATCAATCCGCCCGTGATTTTCTTGTCTACCAAATGAACCGGCACTACGCAGGCGCACTTGCCGCGAAACCACCTCCACCATGGTCAAGACGCTTGTTTTTTCTTGACCTCGACGGCGTATACGACCGGGAATTGCTTGGCTTTCCGCACACGACGCCGAGCGGCCTTCGCGCCCTATATTTGCTCAAAGCGCATGATTATTCAGTCGTGCTGAATACAGGCCGAAGTGTCGAGCATGTGCGCAATTATTGCCGAAGTTACGCGCTGCAAGGAGGAATCGCGGAATACGGTACTGTCTTCGTGGACAATGTCCAAGGGGTTGAGAGCCGTTTGTATGACGATGATGCCCAGCAACAGCTGGCTCGGTTGCGGCAACTCATCCGGCAATTACCCGGCGTTTTTCTTGATCCCGGCTATCGATCGGCCATCAGGGCATATCGTTATGGCAATGGCGCGACGATCGGATTGGCCAGATCGGAGTTGGCAGAGCTTATCGAAGGCTCTGATCTCAACAAGTTGAGGTATATTGCGGGTGAGCTGGATTCTTACGTTCTGCCGAAATGTTGCAACAAAGGCACAGCCTTACGAAAGGTTCGAGAAATGTTCGGTGGTGAAGGAGTGCCAGCCATCGCCATTGGCGATTCCGTTGAGGATCTTGAAATGCTGCAAGCAGCGGATGTCGCTTATATTCCCTCCAATGGCGCCAAGCAGCTCCGCGAGCGTGCCTGGGCCCCAAAACATCGGAAATTGCGCGATCCCGCACAGCGAGGCCTTCTTGCCGCGGTCCGCTCGCTGGTTCGCCATCATGCGGATCGCGTGCTCGACCCTCCTATACGTGCCAGCTCCGCTGGCTCGGGCCAATTGATCGACGATATTCTCCGAGCGGCAGACTTACCGCGCCCGTTGCGCCTCTTCGCGCCTCTCAAAAACCGGCAAAGAGGCCGATGAGACGCTGAGCGTAACAAATTCGAAGCATTCAATCGCACGCGGCCGTATCGGCCGATCCCAAGGACTCCAATCACGTTCGCCCGGACAGATTGTTCTGCCTGTACTGGAGGGCGATCTCACGTCCCACAACTGATCCCAAACTCAAAAACTCCGATCCGAGCGATGAAATTGGGATTGTCACGCCCCTGCAATGGACAGTCAGCTCAATTCGTGCGTGAAGGATCGTGGCTGCAAAGGTGACGGATTTCGTTGCGGCACGATACTTGCTTCACTGTGACAATGTCGGGCGACTGGATGACATGAACAGTTGGGTTGGGCGGATCGAAGCAAGGGAATTGTAGCCGTAAGCGAGGATCACAACTGAGTCTGGACTGTCGAAATTCGGAATGTGTGCCGTTTCATAATTAAGCCGCCAAGGTGCAAGGTATGGAATTAGTGTCGGCGCTTCGACCGCAAAAGTTGTGAGGAGTAACATGACTGTTGACATGTTTCATGGGGCGTCCACTTTCGACGTGCTCAGTGCGAAGTCCCTGGCAGAGGATCTGGATGCACCTGCACGCAGACGATTTTGGCTGATCGCACAGTTGATCGCGCGCTGTAACGTGACCGAGGTCGAGTCGGCCCTGTCTGCCGCAGCCAAGGTAGAGGCATTCATTGCGAACGGCGGTAAATCCTCGGCTGCGCCAATAGGGCCTATCGGAATCGCCACTATCGACCATTCGAATGCGAACGGCGCGCAGCTGGTCGCACGGAACGAGATTGCTCCGGCGCCGACAGCGTCGTCGAATGCGCAGAATATCGTCGAGATCGGTGGGAAATACCGGAACGCACGGCGACAGCTCCTTGATAAGGAAACGCGCAGCCGATTTATCCAGGAGGCAGCCGTAAACCCCGACAATCGCCACTTGGCACAACTGTTTGGGCTTAGCGTGCGTCAGGCCCACGCAATTCGTGTCGGGCTGTCAAAATTCATTGCTGACGGCCGCCGTGAAATCGAACTCCAAATGCAAGATGATTTCCTGAAGAACAAAACGGCGACTGGGGCGACTATGGACGACGTAGTGCGCTACCTCCGACAGATAAATGATGTAGTCGTGCCTAATGGCCAAAATTACGTGGTAAACTATAAGCTTGGCCTTAGCGCAGAGCAACTCCTGGAGCGGGCGAACGCGAAACGGCGGGAGCGCAAGCAAACACCATTCGTGTTGGATACTGCCCACTTGGCGTGCGGAGGAAGCCCTCGGCCGGAGAATGCGGCAGCTGAAGAAGCAAGGCAATCGGCGCAAATTTGATTCGCTGTGTAAGCGAGTGGCGCGCGAAACTTGCAGTTGGCGTTGAGAGTGCCGTCCTACGAAGCATGCCCGTGCCGACATCGCCCCAGGCGCTATGTGCCTTGCGGTCCGAGGTAGACTGTCTCGTAGGGGCGGCAAACACAGCGAAGGCGGCTCCAGATAGAATGTCAGCTGTAGCGCCGCTCCACGATGAGTCGAATGATATTGGCTCGGCTGCGACTCCGCCCGGAAACGTCACCTTCAGCATACCGTTCAAATGAAGCACATAAGGCTGTTGGTCCCAGGGGCCTTCCTGCAAGAGCACAGGCTAGGGCAAAAAGCACACAAACCGGACAAAAGGATCGCGAGATCGCCGCAGTCGGGTCCGCTGCGCGTCGCGCGGATCGTATGAAGCGTCGCCGGTTGTGCTTACGTTGCCGATTTCTTGAAGCAATTTTTGGTTCAATGACATATTGGAATTGGCTGGCGCAGCAGATCGTCAACATTGTTGCCACCTGAGGACCCGCATTGCCGCGGCAGGGATCGGGAGAGGTTGACGCCCAACGCGTTATTGAGGCGATTGCACGTCGAGGGATCGGTTTAGATGTCGCATTTGGACACAGAAGGCGGTTGCAGTCTCTCACCGGTGGCAACAGCTTGCGAGAGTTCAAGCGCAAACCAGCCAAACGACGAGCTTTTCGGGCCACTTTCGGCCGGCATGACGCGGCTGATAGTGCTGCGCCTTTTGATGCGAGTTATAGGTCTTGTGAGCACATCGATCCTTGCGCGATTGCTCATCCCAGAGGACTTTGGTCTCGCGGGTATAGCATATGCGGTAATAGCCAGTCTCGAAGCGTTTACGACGTTCGGATCCAATCTCTCGATTATCCGCGAGCGAAACGCGACTCGCGACCATTACGACACAGCATGGACGATCGAACTGATGCGCGGCACCCTAATCGCTGCCTTGCTCGTCGCTTTGGCTCATCCTGCCGCAGACTTTTTCGGTGATCCACGTGTCGTGTCAATCGTCTACGTGCTCGCGGCGGTTTCGCTCATTCAATCGTGTGAGAACATAGGCACAATCGATTTCATGAAGGGGCTACGCTTCGACCAGGAGTTTCGACTCTTTCTTTCGATGAAACTGATCGGCTTTGCCGTCACAATCGTCGCCGCATTTCTGCTGCGAAATTATTGGGCCTTGGTCATTGGTACACTCGCCTCCCGGATTGCTCGCACCGCACTGAGCTATTCAATGCATTCGTTCCGGCCGCGACTGTCCTTGCGCGCATGGGACACGATTTTCACGTTCTCTTCTTGGGTATGGATTTATAGCGTGATTGGGTTCGCCAATACACTTGGCCAGACTGGCATCGCCGCGAAGTTGGTTAATGCGCGCGAGCTCGGCTTTTTCCGTGTAGGACTCGAGGTCGGCGCCCTACCTGTGTCCGAGGTCCAAGGGCCCGTGCTGCGCGTCCTTTTCCCAGGATTGTCGAAAATCAGTGGCGAGCCGGAGCGCTTCGCTCAACTCTTTGCCGACTCATTTCGTACGATGCTTCTTGTGCAGGCCGCACTCGCGATCGGTCTGGCATTGGTTGCCGACCCATTTGTGCGGGTCGTTTACGGCGATGCATGGGCGGGTATGTCGCCGTTCGTCTCCCTTGTCGCAATAGCCGTATTCTTCCAGCTTCCATCTGGCATCGCCGAACAAATGCTACTCGCCGCCGGACGGCAGAAGCTCTTCTCGATAATCGCCGTTAGCTCCGTCGCGGTGCGCCTCCCGTTGCTTGTCGTCGGCTTGAATTATTGGGGTTTGACTGGTGCGGGCTTGGCATTATGCGCTGCAGCAGTGTTCGAAGCCTGCTTGACGGTCCTTCTCACGACCCGTGTTCTTGGCATGACGCTCGCTACGCTGCTCAGCGGTAGCTGGCGATGTGTCGTAGCCGTCGGTGCAATGACCGCTGTCGTGTCGAAGTTGAGCTCAGTTTGGCCCGTGCCGAGCAATTTTGTTGATAACGTGGTGCTGCTCGCTGCTCTCGTAACCGCGGGTGCGGTTACATTTGTTTCCTGCGATGCCGCGCTGTGGTTGGCGGTAGGCAAACCCGAAGGAGCGGAGAGTCAATTCCGCCGCTTCATTGCACATAGAATCGCCGCACTTAAACCTCTACGAATTCCTGGATGGCGCTAAGGGAGCGGCTGAAAATGACTCCAGCGCGGTAATTGCTCGTGGTTGACAGAGGCACCTCGCCCGTACGCAACATCCACCTCATGCAGTCCGTTGACGGCGAAACTGTCCGAATAATAATTGGCGCTCAAGGTCAGAATAGTGACGAAATCTACCATGTTCCGGCCGACACAGCGGCCAATCAGAAACCGTGTCGGCGTCGCGTTTGATCCTTAGGCGAGGCCGGCAGTGACAACATGCCAACGACTTTCGTCGAGGGACACCAGGGTCCCAGCCGTGTTCAGTATTAGAGGCTAAGATCGCGGCAATGAGAGGCAAAAAATCATGAGAGTAGCGGCTTTCGCAGGTTGCGACGGCACGCCGAAATGGTCTGTGGCAATTTTTTCGTCGCGCGAATCCGAGACGACGTTACTGTCATCTATTGATGCGGCGGCAAGCGCAGCTCGCGGTGTCAATGCTGTCATCGACGTCATCGTGAACGGCAATCCTGCGCTCGCTGCTGCAACGGTGCGTCACATTGCAATGAACGGAAACCTTGCCGACAACCCCGTGACGTTGCGGGTCTGGAGTATCGAGATCCCCGACAAATCCAACGCCCTGAACCGATATATCCACGAAATTTGGCCAGAATCTGAGATCGCTTTTTTCATCGATGGCTATGCACGAGTGTTACCCGACGCGTTGGCCAATATCGCGAATGGTTTGGCAAACGCTCGTGAAGCACTAGCGGCTTCGGGCGTGGCAACAATGGGACGATCAGCGGCCGCACTTAGAAAGAGGGGTGAACCACATGGCAACCTCTTTGCGATTCGGCGGCAGGTTCTTGGCGAATTTCGCCGAATTGGGTTTCGGCTTCCGCTTGGCCTGTACCGCACGGATGCCACTCTGTTCAGTGCGATTTGCTTCGGCTTGAATCCCGCGGAACACGAATGGGACCCGCGGCGAATTCTGGTCATGCCGCAAGCGACCTGGAGATTTCGCCCGCTAAGATGGTGGAAGCCGAATGATATGCGAATCCATGTCAAAAGAATCATGCGTCAAGCGCAAGGGGATTTGGAAAATCTGGCGGTGCGCGAGTGCTTCGCTATACGCAAACAGCGTCCAGAAAAATTGTGCACGACGGCCGCCGAATTGGTGAGATCGTGGGTTGAAATGTCTCCGAAAGATGCCACAAGGGCGTATCGTAGGAATCCGCTATGCTTCATGGCTGCAAGGCGGCTGCTGCACAGCCAGGTTGATTGGTCTAAGGCGGCGATATCGCCTGAGTTGATATTTCAAAGTGGCCATCCCGTACGTAATTCAGAAGAAAGTTCTCGATCTCGATGAAGATAACCGAATTGGAGGACAAGGATAACGAATGCTGGCAAGAGTATGTCCGCCAAGCATCGCAGGCCAGTTTCTACCATGCACTCGGATGGCGTGAGGTCATCAAGAACGCGTTCGGACACCGCCCTTGGTATCTGGTCGCACGGGAGGGTGCGGAGATCTGCGGAGCGCTTCCGATGATCGAGATGCGCAGTGCAATATTTGGACACTTCTTGGTGTCGCTGCCGTTTTTTAATTACGGAGGCATCCTCGCGCAAACGCCAGAAGCAGAACAGCTTTTAGCGGCCTCGGCGATTGAACTGGCCCATCGGCAAGGGGCGTCCCACATTGAGCTTCGCCAGACTTTTCCCCTGTCGCAACATCCGGACGGCTGGACGGTGAGTCAGCACAAGGCAGCACTGACAGTGCCGCTGACTGCCGGTCCGAAGCTCAAGTGGGAAGCACTTGCCTCGCGGCTGCGTGGCAAAGTTCGGAAGGCCGAGAGAAATGGCGCGAAGTTCGAAGTTGGAGGCAAAGAGGAATTGGCCGCGTTCTATTCTTTGTATGCGCTCAACATGCGCGATCTCGGAACACCCGTTTATGGCAGTGCCTTTTTCGAAGGCATACTGGATTGCGATGAACAGCGGGCGGACATCTTGCTCGTGCGGCGGGCAGGGCGGGCGGCGGCAGGTGCCATTGCTGTCCGCAGGGACGGCCGAATTGAGTTGCCTTGGATCTGCCAGAATTACAGCGAGTCACGCTTTAACATGAACGAATTCCTCTACTGGAAGGCGATAGAGTGGGCATGCGATCAAGGGGCAATGCAACTCGATTTGGGACGGTCGACCATTGATGCGGGAACCTATCGTTTCAAACTGCAGTGGAATCCCGATGTCCAGACCTTGCACTGGTATTATTGGACGAGATCTGGAGTGGCCTTGCCGCGGCTAAATCCCGACAACCCGAAATACGCCTTAGCGGCACGGATCTGGAAAATGCTGCCGCTGTCGGTAGCGAACCGTTTGGGGCCCTTGATTGTCCGGAATATTCCGTGACGCAATGGCTTGACCGGAGTGTACCCGCAGCACCGGATTTTCGACCCATGCTTGTTCGAGCGTGCTGATTGACGAACTGAGTAGGGTCCGACTCATTAGCTTTGTGGGCGAAATCCTATTAACCGGCATTCCCTAGATAACGCAGTACTGGTGGGCTACGCGGATGTGAATGATGCCGAGCAGCTGCGTGACCATCCGGCAATATGCTGGATTTTCGGCAATCGTGCGCTGCGGAGCGCGGCTGCCTCGGCCATCTGGATGGGCCGGTTCGAGACCGAATGGCTCACGCGGCCAGAGAACTGCGCAGTGCTCAGCGATCTGTCGGGCCTGTGGGTCGACCGCGCGCACCGGCGCCGCCCGCTCACGGCGATCATGCTCGACATGGATTCGAGCAAGAGCCCAATCTAAGGCAGGCGGGAAGATGGCTTGTACAATGGGCATTTCGGCGCCATCCGCTCCGCACCCGCCGGTCTCGGTCCCCGTCTGGCTACCATATTGCAATGGGCCAAAAATGGCGACAAATCAACTCTGGGCGAGTGGAAACTGGGGTATGTCAGCTTAGAGACGACCGGACGGATAGTCCCCCTGCGACGGAAAGATCACCCACGCCTCCAGGTGACGTACTTCGTTCAGGAGTGGGACAGCGATCATGACGAACGGCTGTGTTGTCGTTGCTCCCAATGATCCAGCGACTAATCCATCAATATCATAATCGTTCAGTAACGTAATTTCTCTTTTGGCGATCGCGAAACGTGGCGATGATGCTATCGTTCGTGGCGGATGAGAATCAACGAAAACGCTAACGGGATCAGATTATGCCGATGAAGGTGGCTGTCATAGACCCCTCGCTCTTTACCCTGCCGTACGATTCGGTTTTGTGCGGGGCCTTGGCGCGGCGAGATTGCACGGTCACGCTATACGGCCGCGCGCCTCGGCTGAACGAAATACCGACCGATTGCTTCCCGTTCGAGACATTCTTCTATCGCTTCAGCGAGCGCCTGCGCGCGGCTACCGGGGTCGATGGCTTCAGCCTCAAGCTCGTCAAGGGGGTC
>Ga0187766_10001586_pt1 | contig 13357 bp, 14 predicted proteins | sample 0216_QUI02_MP05__4_FD_132971 | JGI IMG/M metagenome (GOLD analysis project Ga0187766, IMG submission 132971) | Tropical peat soil microbial communities from peatlands in Department of Meta, Colombia - 0216_QUI02_MP05_20_MG | ecosystem: Environmental > Terrestrial > Soil > Wetlands > Peat ... | reverse complement strand
TCGATGACCTCACCCGCGGCTCGGCGTCGCTCAAGACGAGCATGGGCGAGATCCAGTTCGGCGTCCACGCGGGCACCGCCGCCAAGATCGACGCCTACACGCGGTTCGGCGCCGTCCGCAACGCCATGGATAGGGCCGACAGTCCCGAGGCGACCGACGAAGTCCTCGAGGTGCACGCGCGGACGAGCTTCGGCGACATCGTGATCCGGCGGTCTTGAACCCTCTCTTCACCCCTGGAACACCAGGGCGATAGGGATGACAGCTAACGGCCCCGCGCGAGCAGGCCTCGTCTCCGGTCGACATCCATCCGGTTCGGTGATAGGCCTGTCGCCAGGGGCAGCGGGTGCACCGCTGCCTGATGTCCCGCCCGGAAACCATGCCCGTGAGGTATCCCCTGCCCGGCCCATTTGCCACCGCGACCGCTGTCCAGCCCGCTGCGGCTGGCCAGTGGTCGGCCTCCATTCATTCCGGCTGGGACATCGCCGGTCATGCCAATGGCGGCTATCTGCTCGCCGTGGCCACCCGGGCCCTGGCCGGCGCTACCGGACGCCCGGACCCGGTGACGGTCACCGCGCATTACCTGTCCCCTGGCCAGCCGGGCGGCGTCCGCATCACCACCCAGGTCCTCAGGGAGGGAAAGCGCTTCGCCACCGGTACCGCGACGATGTTCTCCGGCAGCCGCCCGCTGCTGGCCGTGCTGGGCACGCTCGGTGATTTGTCACGAGCCCAGGGTCCCGAGCTCGTCGAGGGCGCGCCCCCCGAGCTGCCCCCGCCCGAGCTGTGCGTCCGGCTGCATCCGACCGACACCTTCCCGCCCCCGTTCATGGGCCGGGTCGATCTGCGGCTCCATCCCGACGACGCCGCCTTCGCCACCGGGCGCCAATCCGGGCGGCCGCTGATGCGGGGCTGGTTCCGACTCCCCGGCGCCGAGCGCGTCGACAGCCTCACCCTGCTGTGCGCGGTCGACGCCTTCCCGCCCACCGCCTTCAACGCCCGGCTGCCGGTCGCGTGGACACCGACGATCGAGCTCACCGCTCATATCCGGGCCAACCCGGCGCCCGGCTGGCTCCGCTGCCGCTTTTCCACCCGCTTCGTCACCGCCGGTTTCCTCGAAGAGGACGGCGAAGTCTGGGACAGCACCGGGCGCCTGGTGGGCCAGTCGCGTCAGCTCGCCCTCGTCCCCCGGAACTGATACCCACCCGCCCGCCCCTCAGCCGGTCGCGGAGGCTGACCCGGACGCGAATCTCCGGGAAGGGCACGTGCAGGGCCGCAGACGAAATCCATCCAATTGTATTTCCAGAGGTCGCCATCAGCCCGAGGGCTGTTGCCGCGCAGATCGACGTGATCGGCGCGCCGCGACACTGGCGCACGCCACAGCGGCGGACCGCAGATCGTTGACGCCTCAGCGTGAACGCTAGGCCTGCTTGCTGCGCCGCACGGGATGGGCAGCTTCGGGGCTGGTTCGGCGTTTGCAGACCTCCTATAAACAGGGACTTTAGCCCTGCCGGAAGAGGCCAAGGTCCCTGGTGTGAGCTCGACAGGCGATCGACTCTCAAGCAACCGGAGGTGGACTCTCTAGGCAGATGGAGGTAACCACCATGGCTGTCGCTGCGATACTCCTGGGTGTCTGCGCTGTTGCCCTTATAATTCTGGGGATCATCTTCGTGGTCGGGATGGGCTGGTTTATCTCGTCTTCCCTCTAAACGTATGACGGCCAGCTGGCGTGCTGTCCGTTCATGGGACCGGTGAGTCGAGTCTCAGTTTAGCGGCTCACAGCGGGTCGAAACGACCCTCTTCAACTAGCGATGATCACCAATAACCAGCCCGTCTCTGCAGATCAGACAAAGACGGCGAGCAGAATTGGTTGATCTGGGAGGCGTCACCAAACCGGCGGTCACCATAATCAGCCCGCGCCGAACCGGCGTTCTCGTAATTGTTCGAGTTGACGGCACCGAGGGCCCGCCCATGAGCGTGCGATCGTGGCATTGGCGCCGCTCGCGATCGGAGTTCCCGCGGATCTCCGCGACAGGACGCGGTGTGGGTCACCAGTGTCGCGGGGATTCACCGGGTATGAGCACCGCGACCGCACGATCTCCAGGCACGCACTCGCCGCGGAGGCGAGCTGGTGAGTCCACGCGATGACGCTGCCGGAGGGTCTGATTTACGCGCCCGGTTTCCTCACCGAGGCCGAGGAACGCGACGCGGTGGCGGTGCTGGCGGCCTTCGAACTGCATCCGTACGTCCTGCACGACACGCCATCGCGCCGGCTGGTACGAAGCTTCGGCCGCGCCCTGGTCGCCGGCGCCTACGACACCGGCCCGGCGGCGCCGATCCCCGCCGAGCTGCAGTGGCTCCGGGAGCGCTGCGCCGGGCTGATGGGACGCGAACCCGAGGAGCTGGCAGACCTGCTCGTGACGCGCTACCCGCCCGGCGCGGGGATCGGCTGGCATCGCGATGCGCCGCAGTTCGGCGAGGTCAGCGGCATCTCGCTGCTGACCGCGTGCCGGATGCGGTTCCGCCGCGGCCGGCCTCGCGCCTGGCAGACGGCCGAACTCACCCTCGAGCCCCGCTCCGCCTACGTCCTGACCGGTCCGGGGCGGACACAATGGCAGCACCACATCCCTCCGGTCACGGAGGAGCGGTGGTCGATGACGTTTCGCACCCTGCGGCGTGCTGCGGCCGGCGCGCGGTGAGCGGGCGGACGCGGGTCACCGTCCGGTCCGCGCGAGGGCACGCACCGAGCGGGATCGCGACCTAACCGCTGCGGCGGCTGAAGATGATCGGCTGGAGGTGTCGTGTTGGGGGTGGCCCGGCTGAGGCTATCGCGCCCGGTGCTCGCCTTGCTGGCGTTCGTGTGCGCGCTCGTCCTGGTGGACACCATGTTCTTCACTGCGCTGACTCCGCTGCTGCCCCGCTACGTGCGCGTCGCCGGCCTGACGAAGTCGGGCGCCGGGCTTCTGGTGTCGGCGTACCCGATTGGCACCCTGGTCGGCGCGCTCCCGGGCGGCGCGCTCGCCGCCCGCCTGGGCTACCGCGCCGCGGTCCTGTTCGGGCTGGCCCTGATGAGCGGGTCCACCCTGGTGTTCGGCCTGGCCTCTGCCCCGGCCATCCTGGACGGCGCGCGTTTTGTCCAGGGCGTCGGCGGCGCCTGCACGTGGGCCGGTGCGCTGGCGTGGCTGGCCACCTCAGCCCCGCAGGAGCGGCGCGGTGAACTGCTGGGCATCGCCTTGGGCGCTGCGGTTGTCGGGGCGCTGTTCGGCCCGATCGTCGGGATCGTGGCCAGCCAGGTGGGCACCGGGCCCGCGTTCGCCGGTGCGGCCGTCGCCGGGACGGTCTTGATGGCGATGGCCTTCGTCGTCCCGGCTCCGCGTGCCTCGGTGCCGCAGGGGCTGCGCGCGGCCTGGCCGGCGATGCGCGACAGCCAGGTCCACGCCGGCATGTGGCTGACGCTGCTCGCAGGCATGGGCTTCGGCGTGATGGACGTGCTTGCACCGCTGCGCCTGAGCCGGCTCGGCGCGACGGCCACGGTCATCGGGGCCACCTTTCTGGCCGCGGCAGCCATCGAAGCAGGCATCTCCCCGCTGGCTGGTCGGCTATCGGATCGCCGGGGCGCCCTGCTGCCCGTCCGGCTCGCGCTGGCGGCGGCGGTCGCCGTCAGCCTGGTCGTGCCGCTGCTGCCATCCGCGACCTCGCTGGTAGCCGGCCTCATCGCGGGCATGCCCTGCTACGGCGCCCTATTCGCGCCGGCCGCGACCGTGCTCAGCGCCGGGGCGCATCGGCTGGGCCTGGATCAAGGGCTTGCCTTCGGGCTAGCCAATCTGGCGTGGGCCACCGGGCAGGCTACTGCCGCCGCAGCTGGCGGCGCCCTCGCCCAGGCGACCTCGGATTTCGTGCCTTACGCCCTCCTCGCCGCCATCTTGCTCGCCACGCTGGGAGCAGCTCAGCGTAGGGCCCGCGCCGGAGGCTGGACCAGCAGTACCGGCCCCGCCTCGCACAAGACTTGACTCGGCGATAAGAGGCTGCCCGCTGCCGATAGCTCACTCACGCGGGTGCGCCGGTAGGCCACGGATGCCAGCGCGCCGTGGACAACCCCAGGTCAGCACCGGTAACCGAGTTGCGGGACCCCCCGGGTCAGGGATGGCCCGGATGCCGTCCGGACGCATCTCGGGGGTGAACCAGGGCTGATCCCGATCGACGTGGGCAACCGGCGGCGGCAGCCTTGAGGTATCAGCACCGCACTGCGACATGAATGGAGACCGATCACCATGCTCGCGATCATCGCCGTTGTCCTCATCGCCATCGTGGCCCTGACTGTCCTCGGCTTGGCTGTGCACGTCCTGCTTTCCCCCTGGCTGCTGCTGGTCATCGGCATCTTGGCCTGGATCAAGTTCCGCCCGCGACGCTCGCGTCAGTAGCCCGGCTCGACGGCCGTGAGCGTCTGTCATCGGTGACGCCGCGCCGGATGGTGGCCGAAGAGGCACGATCGTCCATGATCGCCGCTGTCGGCCTCACCAGCAATTCGCCGCACGTGACCGGGATTTTGGTCATCTCGGCCTGCGGTGCCAACGGCGTTTCCGCTGTCGGGTTGACAGGTCTCGGCGTCCGCCACCAGGGCGCGCACCGGCGGTCATGTCGCGGCGGATGGGGGCGTCCTATTGTTGGGATGTGCTGAGCGGACCGCGCTTGCGCCAGGTAGCCCTGGTGGCGCGCGACTGCGGCCAGGTGGCTGGCGAGCTGCGCCGGGCTTTCGGCTGGCCGCCACCCTTTCACGATCCAGGGGTGGGACGGTTCGGCCTGACTAACGCGGTGTTCGCGGTAGGCGACACGTTCGTGGAGGTGGTGGCCCCCTCGCAGCCGGACACGACCGCCGGCCGGTACCTCAAGCGGCGGGGCGGTGACGGGGGGTACATGGCGATATTCCAGGTCCCGGACCTGGTGACGGCCCGCCGCAGGGTGGCCGGCCTGGGTGTCCGGGTGGTCTGGACCGCCGACCTGCCCGACATCGCCGCGACCCACCTTCATCCTGGGGACGTCCCTGGCGCCATCGTGTCGCTGGACTGGGCGGCCCCGGAGCAATCGTGGAGGTGGGCAGGCCCGTCGTGGACGGGGCAGGTGCCCGGTCACGCCCCGGGCGGCGTGACCGGGCTGACGATCGAGGTCAACGACCCGGCCGCCGCGGCACGGCGCTGGGCGGCGGTGCTCGGGATCTCCGCCGCCGACAGCGGGCACACCACGGTGGTCGAGCTCCCGGACCCGGGCCCGGGCCCCGGCCAGCAGCTGCGGTTCGTGCCTGCCCGGGGCGGTCGTGGCGAGGGAATCACAGAGGTGACCATCGCCGGGCTGCCCCCCGGCGGGCCATGGGTGATCGGCGGGGTCCGCTTCGCCGGCGAGGAAGGATGACATGACCGCGCTCGATACGTTGCGCGCGGTCACCAGGGCTCCCGCAGATCGCACGCCGGTTTTTCCGGCGAGTCGGCCGCAGGTCACGGGTCTGATCAGGTACATTCCTGTCCGTGGCTAGCGGGAGTTACCGGCTGACCATTCGCGCCCCGTCAGGCGGCGCGGGATGGCCGGGCTGACAGCGTGACGTCGATGCGGCCAGCGAGCAGCCCGACGCACGCGCGGGGCTCGAGCGCGCGCGGCCGTCAGCCGCGTGCGCGGGGCTCGAGCGCGCGCGGCCGTCAGCCGCGTGCTTCCTGGCTCGCCGCCCTGGCCGTTCTCGTGGCAGCCGTCACCGCGGCCGTCGGCTGGCAAGGTGACGGACGGCCGGGTCATCCGGCGTCCGAGGCGCAGGCCACCGAGCGGGCGACAACCGACCTGCCCTCACCAATCCCGTCCGCGCAATCGTCGCCCTCGACACCGCAGTCTGCGACCTTGCCGTTCGCCGTGCCAGCAGCCGGCAGCCTGGTCCTCAGTCGCAGCGCCCGCCGGTCCTGCGCGGCTGCGGCGTCCGCTTGCGTGGACCTGAGCGCCCGCCTCACCTGGCTGCAGTCGGACGGCAGCATCACCTACGGCCCGGTGCGCATGGAGCCGGGACCGCCAGGCACGCCGCACAAGACGCCGCGCGGGACCTTCCACGTCGAGTGGAAGGCAGGCGCGGACTTCATGAGCACCTTGTACCACGAGCCGATGCCCTACGCCGTATTCTTCGCCCCGGGCGGGATCGCCTTCCATGGCGGCAGCCTCAGCCGGGCGTCGCACGGCTGCGTCCACCTGGACATCGGCAGCGCCCGGTACTATCACGACCACCTGCCGGTCGGGGCCGAGGTCGTCGTGTTCTGATGAACCAGGCCGGCCGGTGAACGCGTCGGATAGGGTACGAGGCGCGGTGCCGCCGCGCTTCTGACGACAGGCATTTTCTGCCGAACGGATCGTGGTGCTTCCGCCATCGTCCGGTTCCTGACCGCGCGCCCGGCCTAGCAGTCGGGACGGGCGTACTTCAGCGGTTGTACCGGGCCGGCGAAACTTCATCCATCAGGATGACGCCGTGGGCCACCACTTTCCATAACGTGGTAGTTACAGGGGCAAATCAGTCAGGGGGCTGAAAATGCAGCGAGCGATGTACCATGCCGGCACCAGCGCCGTCTGGGCCACGACCACGGCTGAGGACGGCCGGCCCGAGCCGGCCGCGACCGCCGGCCAGCCTCGTGCTGCTGGAGGGGAGACGGCCAAGCCGTCCCCCAACGGCCGGCCGGCCGGCTCGGCTGAGCAGATGCGGTTTGTATTCCACGAGCTGCACGCCGATTACCGCCACGCTCTGTGCGAGGTCTGCGAAAACTAAAGACTTCCGGATCGGCCGGCCGCTCGACCCAGCAGAACGCCAACCTGCCTGACCACCGATGCCGGTCGTCAGCGTACGGAGTACGAAGGGGCGGCTACGGCGGCAACGCGCAGGCGTACTGCCCGATGACCAGGCAGGCGGGGCTCTGCCGTGGCCCGAGCACGGCGGTGGCCAGCCGGGCGGCACCGGGTTGCCACGACATCAGCTGCACCTTGGTCGTGAAGCCCAGCTCGGCCACCAGGCTGTCGCTGCTAGCGGGCCAGCCGAAGCTGATCAGGGCGTCGCTGCTGAGCCGGGTCGTCGGTACGAGGATCAGGCGGCCGCTGACCGTGGATACGAGCTCCAGCTGCACCGCCTGTCCGCCGTCGTAGGCCTGGTTGGTGAAGCTCATTTCGACCGCCAGGAAGCTGCCGCCAGGGCTGAAGGCTGCATTGGCCGCTGACCTGCCCTCGGGCAGCTCGGCCGTGACCTGCCGCCCGGTGGCCAGGTTCACCACCTGGACACGGCAGCGTGCGGCACACGGCGGCGTCCACGCGATCTGGGTGGTGCTCGCCGCGATCACGGCACCAAAGGTGCGACTGGCCCGCGGAGCGGCTGGATCCCACAACTGGTAGGCCATGGTTCCCGGCCGCCGGGCCACCGGTGCCAGCAGCAGGCCGCGATCGGTCGCCTGCTCGATCAGGTACCCGGCCGGAATCCTGAGCTGCGGTCCGAGCGGCGCGCCGGCGATGCTGACCTCCCGCGCTGTGCCTGCGGCAGTGCGCGGATCAGCATCCGGAGGGTAGCTGGTCAGCCACAGCGCGCCAGCGGTAGCCGGCGCCACCGCGTCCGCCAGCCCCACCTGCATCACCGACTGCGCGCCATCGGCCAGGAAGTACACGGCACGCTCCGGTCCGGCGCACGTGCCGCAGCCGGCCGTGGCACCAGGACCGGCCTGGACCGCCCAGCCGCCCACGGAGCGGATGAACTCGTAGCCAGACCGCTGCGGTGGCAGGCCACCGATCGGCACCATCTGGCCGGTGCCCGGCCAGAACCACGCCGGCCGCTGTCCGGTAGCTGGCAGCCGAAGACCGCCGGGCCAGGGCAGGGTCGGCCCCAATATCCCGTCCGGTACCGCCGCGCCCGACGCCGCCACCGGCGCAGTCACGGTGGCAGCCGTCCGGGCCGGCTCCGGCGGTGAATGCCGTGACCGCGGCAGGTACTGGACAATCACCACAGCCGCCAGCACCAGGACGACGGCTGCCGCCGCCCGGCGCGGCCACGGGCCCGGCTCACGGCCCCCGCCCTGACTCAGGGTGTCCGGCACCGCCTCACCGCCAGCAGCGTTCTGATCTGTGCATACGACCATACTCCGGGCTTTCGGCACCACGGCGGCGGCCACCATGGACCTGCCTGCAGGACTGCGCGCCCACGTTCCTGCTCTTCAACGCCGAGGCGAGAGCATCCGCACGTATCAGGGGAAGCCGAGAGCGCTCCGAATTGGTGCAAACCCTTGAGCCAAGGGGGTCATGCGGTGGGGGCCCGGGGGGTCCGTGCTGCTGTTCATCCGACGACGGCCGCGGCGCAGTGTGCCGTCTCAAGGTGAGCTGCGGCCAGCCGGCCAGAGCGCCACCACATGAGTCCCCCGGATCTGGAGGCCTGAATGCTAGAGCCCCAGAGCACGGCGCTGTTCGTCCTGCTGGTGGTGGTATTCGGAGCGCTGATGTGGCGGATCGTGGTCGCCCGCGGCGTGGTCTTCCGCATCCTGGCCGCGTGCGTGGCCTTCGTCACCGCCATGCTGTTCGGGGTGCTGGCCGTCAACAAGTACTACGGCTACTACCAGACCTGGAGCGCGATGTTCGCCGACATCACGCAGCAGGGCGTAAGTGCGGCGTCCCAGGTGCCGCACATCAATCTCACCTCCGGCTCGAAGTCCGGCTCGCAGTCCGGCACGCTTGACGGGAACAGCGGTCACCTTACGGTGGCGCAGCAGCAGGGATACCTGCTGCGGCTGGTGGTAACCGGCCAGCGCAGCCATATCACCAGGGTGGTGTACGTCTTCCTGCCACCGCAGTACTTCCAGCCCGCCTACCAGGCTTACCGGTTCCCGGTGGTCGAGCTCATCCACGGCGAGCCGGGGCAGCCGCAGGACTGGATCACGGTGGTGGGCGTGACGGATGCCTTCAACCGCCTGCTGGCGGCTAAGCTCGCCCAGCCCGCTGTCCTGGTCATGCCGGACGCCAACGGCGGCCAGCAGGTCTCGCTGCAGTGCCTGAACCAGGTCGGCGGCCCGCAGGACCTGACGTATCTGGCGGTGGACCTGCCGGCCCAGATCGCGCGGACGTTGCGGGTGCTGCCGCCGGGCAGCGGATGGGGCCTGGCGGGCTATTCCGAGGGCGGGTTCTGCGCCGCCAACATGGCTCTGCGCTACCCGCACCGCTACGGGTTCGCCGGCGTGCTCAGCGGCTACTTCACGCCGGACGACAACCAGCTCGCCGGATCGGGGCGTCCGGTCAGCCCGTTTGGCGGCAACCTGCGGCTGCGGGAGCAGAACACCCCGCTGGAAGAGCTCCAGAACCTGCCCGTAGCCGCGGCCATCCCCAGCTTCTGGCTGGGGGCCGGGGCGGCCGACCGGCAGGACGTGGTGGCCACCGAGGTCTTCTGGCAGGAACTGCGGCAGCGGCAGGACAACGCGCCGCTGACGCTCACCCCCGGAAGCGGGCACACCATGAACACCTGGCGCGCGCAGATCCCGCCGATGCTGATCTGGATGACCCAGGGCCTGGAGCGGGCGGCGCAGCACGAGACGGCCGCACAGCCGAGGACTGCCGCCGTCGTGGCTGCGAAGGGTTGATGTCAGATGCGATGCTCGGTCGCGGGGTCGGGTATCCCGTCGAAATACTGGTCAAGGACCTGGCGGAACACCGGCTCGCCGGGAGCGGCGTGCATGAACAGCGTGACCGACGAGCGCAGCTTCAGCGCGTCGACCTCGCCGAAGATCTGCTCCGCCGTGCGGCCCCGCACGCCGATGAGGATTCGGGCGCACTCGGCCAGCCGGGCGCCCAGGACCGGATGCGCCAGGTAGGCCCTGGCCTCCTCTAGCGAGGAGATCGCGTAGGCCCGTGACGCCGGGCTGTATCCCAGGCCGGCGATCTGCGGGAAGACGAACCACATCCAGTGGCTGGTCTTGCGGCCGCCGCGCAATTCAGCGGCGGCATGCTCATACGTGCCGCCCGCGTCCTGGGCGGCCATGAATCGCTGCAGATCGTACGGGTCTTCCGTGGTCATACCCGGTAAGTCTGCCGGACCCGCCCGCGCCGGGCACCCTCAGGCTGATCGCCCCGGGCGCGGGCGGTGGCGGCGGTCCGCCCTCGCGCTGATGGGGTCAGGTGATGCCCGGGCCGGTGCGCGGCGGGATCATCGACGTGATGAGGTCCAGCACGCCGGGGTTCGCGATGGCGCGCCAGTCCGGGGCCAGCAGGCCCCACGGCTCGGGGTCGCCCCAGTTGGACCGGTGCTGATTGGTCACCGGGATCGTGCCCTTGGGCTGCGTCGGATTGAGCGCCCACCAGCACCAGTCCACGTCGTTCTCGGTGAGCCACGCATGGATGTTGTTCCACCACACGGCGGGGTCCGCGTGGCCGGCCTGGGGTGATGGCGCCAGGCCGAAGCTGGCCAGCGACCTGGTGTCGTTGCCGAACTCGCCGATCCACACCGGAGCGATCTGCTCGCTGAGGAGGTACCCGCCGTTACGGTGCATCTGGTCGAGGTACGGCTGCCGGGGCTGGCCCCCCGGGTGGAACCACGAATAGTCATGCATGCTGTAAACCACCTGGCCCGGACGTTCGAGCCGCACCGGGTGCCTGGCCACGCCGGTCAGGTCGGCTGCGTAGTTGAGGCCCTCGCAGATGATCAGCACGTGCGGGCTGATCTGGTGGATTAGGTTCCCGACCGTGGTGTACATGGCCGCCACATCGGTCTTGTGCCTGGCCCCCCAGGTCGGCGTGAGAACGCGCCAGCCCACCCCGGCCCGGCGGGGCTCGTTCATGATGTCCATGGCGGCGACGAGCGGGTTCGGCTGGTACCGCGCCGCGATGTCCTGCCAGGCGGCAAAGAATTTCGCGGCCGGCCAGCGGTCGTTGTACCACAGGCCGTTGCCGTCATGGTCCGAGCAGCACCACCCGGGGTCGAGTATGTGGCAGTTCGGGATGACGATCAGGCCCGCGCCGGTGAGCGCCTGGACGCAGGCGTCGTAGACCTCCATCGGCGTCGCCCCGGCCAGGTCGGGGTCGGCGGCCAGGTACTCATCGGGCACCGGTGAGGTCTGCTCGGTCATCCACAGGCTGAACGGAAGCCGGACGCTGTTGAATCCGTGCCCGGCGATCGCGCGGGCCAGCGCGCGGCGGTCCGTGCGATCCAGGCCCGGCGCCACGCCGAGGTCCTCGTGGGCGCCGTACCAGTTCACTCCGGCCAGCCGTACGCGGTTTCCGTGCGCGTCGACGATGAAACGGCCGCTGGTCGAAAGCGGCGTCGCGATGTCCAGGTCGGTCACCTCCGGGCCCGGGAGGCGCTTCGCGCCTAGCAGGAGTGTACGAGGGCCGCTATTCGAACGTGCGTACCCTCGCCGGGATGCTCACGGGGCGCGTCCCGGATCTCCGATGAGAGCCACCGCCTCCACCTCGACCAGCTGGTCTCGATAGCCGAGGGCGGTGACGCCGAGCAGCGTGCTCGGCGCGTCATGGTCCCCGAATGCGGCACGGACCACCTCCCAGGCGGCCAGCAGGTCGCCGTGGTCGGCCGACGCGACGTATACCGTGGTCTTCAGCACGTCGGTCAGCCCCGCTCCCGCGGCCGCCAGCGCCTCGCGGAGATTGGCCATCACCTGCCGGGCCTGGTGCCGGACATCGCCGGCCCCGACCACCGCCTCATTCTGGTCAAGCGGGCACGCGCCGGCGGTGAAGACCAGCGCGCCCGGCCCGGCGATCGAGGCGTAGGCATAGGGAACGCCGCCGTACAGGCGGGCGGCGCGGACAAGCTGCACAGTCATGTGAAAACGATGTCATGCCCGGGAAGCCGGCCGTGCCCGAGCACCCGGCGCCGGTCAGCGGTCCCAGCCCGTGAACGGCCGCTGATACGGCGGCGCCGCATGCGGGTATGCTCCCTGCCAGGACCATCTATTCCTGGTTCACGCAGGTAATGCCGCCGGAGGTGGGGGATGCATTTCCTATCGGCGCTTCTCGTCATCTGGCTGATCATCGGCGCCATCGCCGCCGGGCAGCGCGGCTATTACAGCGGGCCTATCAGCGGCTGTACGCACGCGGGCACGATCGCGGTGACGATCCTCGCCGGCCCCCTGAACTACATGGGCGTGAACCCGAAGGTCAACTGCACCGTCCACCTGCCGCAGCCCAGCAAGTAACCGAGCGCAGGCACCAACGTCCGTCACCCTCAGCCATCCGCCGGACTCACCCGGCGCCGATGGCGGCGAGAGTGGCGAGCAGGATGGTGGTGCAGGCGGCGGTGATGTGCGCGGCGATGATGACGGCGGGCCGATGCCCGCTGGGCCGCGGGTCATCCCCGGACGGCCCGGCCGGGAACACCAGGCTCATGCCCAGGCTGGCTGCCCCGAGCAACAGCCCGCATGCGGCCCAGGCCAGGCCGGTGACGCCGGTGGCCAGGTAGCTGATCCAGGTCAGCAGGCCGGTAAGGGCCGGCTCTCGGAGTAGCTGGATCCCTCCGGCCGACCTCGTCCCGCTCGTCCGCTCACCTGGTACCGGTGATGAGCCGTTCCCGGTCGAACGCCGGGGACACGATCCGCCAGCCCAGTATGTCGAGCACCACCAGCGCGGCCCCGAGGAGGAGAGCAAGGCGGAGCGTCGCGTGGATCTTGCCGACGGCGATGAGGGTGGTCACCACGATCGACGGGAGGCTCGCGAGCACGCTGAGCTGCGCGGCAACCCGGGGGTCGTTGGACCGGGCCGAGATGGCGATGCCGATCCAGATCGACAACCCGGCCAGCAGCGGCGTGAACACCACCTGGGCCACCAGTTCCGGCCCGTGCAGGACAGCGGAGGCCACGCCCGGCTGCGCGAAGAGTTCGGTGGCGGCGACGAAGACGCCGAAGACCCCGTAGGAGACGATGATCGCCGGCGCGGCGGCGGCCAGCGCCTTGCCGAGCAGGAATTCCTCGCGGCGGATCGGGGTGGTGAGCACCGGCTCCAGCGTGCCCTGCTGCCGTTCCCCGGCCACCGAGATGGAGGCGAAGGTAGCGGGGACGATCGCGGGGATGGCCAGCATGTAGATCAGGATCTGCTGGTGCGCCAGCGCGCCCGCCGCCGCCGTGGGCTGCGCGAAGATCTGGATGGCCGGGGTGATGATGAAGATCACGGGCAAGACCGACATCGTGACTATGAGCTGGCGGTTGTGCCGGTATTCCCGCAGTTCCTTCCGGGAGATCGCGCGGATGCGCGTCGCGCTCAGCCTCATCGTCGGCCCGCCTCCACGTCCTCATCGACGAGCTGGAGGTAGACATCCTCCAGCGAGTGCCGCGACTCGGCGATGGACATCACGTCGGCGCCGGCGCGGACCAGAGCGCGG